>FWWM01000297.1_pt1 | contig 167573 bp, 148 predicted proteins | sample 2228351 | NCBI WGS metagenome assembly FWWM01 (sample SAMEA103939774, study PRJEB20133) | metagenome | reverse complement strand
AAAAGCTGTTTTTACTTTCGTAGGTAATCACCAACGAAGCTGCTGTGCTGTTGACTTGTACCTGGAGCACTGAGTTTTCTGCTGCTAATAACTCCAGCAGGTTTTGCAGGTACTGGGGTTCTTGTGCTATGCGGGGTATGCAAAAGCCTATTTGTCCTGGTAGAGCGTAGGTGATGCTGCTTGTTTCCTTGGAAGCAAAGGAAGACGCCAGCTGCGATGGCAATACCGATCCTCCCACCATTGTTTTTCCTCCTCAGTCTGGCCCTGCGTTCAAGGGTAAGTTGGCCATAAAGGCCAGGGCGTAAGACAAAGCTGGTGCTTTGAAGTTACCCCAGAAGGTGGATGCACAAGCATCCTCGTTTTCACTTGTTGTCTTTTGTTCCCACGGGTGGGAGACTTGTTGATTTGTTTGTTGCAAAGTGGAAGTTGGTGGTTGTTTTGACTGCTGCTCGTCTGCAGTCTTGATCGGTATAACTTGGGGTGTGCTTTGCTCAGCTAGCTGTATGATGTCGAGCCAGTGGTTTACGGGTACGTTGCTAGGACTGTAGGCGATCGCCACTGATTGCGCATCGCAATTAACGCGCACGTTGGTGACGCGGGGATCGCTTTGGAGCAATCTTTCCAGTCGTCTTGCATAGGCGCGATCGCTTCCCAGGCGAGGTACGTTCAACCGCACCCGTCCCCTCACTGCGTGGACAACGCTGCAAGCTATTTTTGTCGATTTGGAGGTATTTTCGATGGTTGAAATTTGCTGTTCCACTTTTTCTACATTAGCCTGAGTGTTTGTCTGGCTTTCTGTTGCCGAAACAGTATGAGATTGTTTTTTCTTTTTCGCTACCGATCTTTGCGGCTGTATACAGTCAATCACGCGACGGGTCGCATCTGCTGTAATCATGTATACAGGAATCGACGCCAACCCGGAAATTCCCAATGCACCTGTTACTCCTAGTCCCGTAAATAAAGGAATAAAGGATAATCCCTGTTCTTTCCAAAAATCGATTGATTTCCAAGCTGCAAAGGGATCTTTTTGACTTGCTGACTCAGATGAATCTTGCTTGATGCCGATATTTTCTAATTTTGCCAACATCTCGGCCAAAGGCAGCTGGCGATCGTCAAATGTAACTCTTATACTGCCCCTGTTGCGATCGACGGCAATTTCCTTTACTCCCTGCTGAGTTCGTAACACCTGACAAATATCATCTAGTATCGAGTTATGACTGCCGTCAGTAGCGCGAATGCGTACACGCCCCGTTGTGGCGTGGACAACTTTCAGGCTCCCAAACTTCCATAAAGTTGGTGAGTGGGTAGATTCCTTGCCAGTGTAATTGTTTGCTTCATCGCTGTGCTGAACTACCGAGATCAAGTCAGAAGATGATTGTGGCGGATGACTTAATCTCCCGCGACTACTAATGGTCTTTGTCATTTACCCGATAGCTACCTCAAGCCAAAAGGCTAACATTAGATAAAATGTAACTTACTTTTCCGGATATTGTGTAGTTCTTTAGAAATATTTATTATCAAGTATTCTTAACAATCATTTTTTGATACTCTTGTTCAGTAATAATATCTAAACTGCTCTCCAACCGATCTAAAAATACCAATCCTTCAAAATGGTCGTATTCGTGCTGAAAAATTCGGGCTACAAAATCAGTCAACACTTGCTTTTGCAACTTGCCATTTCTATCAGTATACTCAATTTCGATACCTTGATATCTAGGTACCAATGCTCTAATACCTGGAATACTTAAACAACCTTCCCAACCTTTGACAACTTCGGTAGTACGAGCAATGATTTTCGGATTAATCATAGCAGTAGGCTCCATTTGGGGAGCGTGAGGATATCTGGGTTTGGGACGAGAGGCCACAATCATCACCTGATAAGATTGGCCGACCTGAGGCGCTGCAATACCAACACCATTAGTCTCGAGCGCTGTCGCAATCAAGCTATCGATCAACTTTTGAATTTTTTCGTCTTGAACGTTCTCTACCGTCGCTGCTTTTTGTCGCAGTATCGGGTTACCCAGTTGAATTACAGAAAGTGGTTCAGCCATAATTGCCATCTCTGCTAGAAAAAAGAAAGTATGTAGATAATTGTCAAGGGCTGCACGCTTGAGAAGATAAAAATACGGCGCTGAAAACAGCCCTGAGGTTGCAACTAATTGTGACGGGTTTTCAATTTATTTTTCCGTCCAAACTGCTGGTTTCCACATCGAATTAGCTTTCTTGGCGAGTTGGTAAAGGCGCGGGACTTACTGCCAGTTGCTGGGTTTGACCGTTGCGCTGTACTTGTAATTGTAAGGGAATTCCTATTTTACTGTTTTCTACTAATTTTTGCACTTGTTCGATGTTAGCAACCGATTGATTGTTAATGCTTTGAATCACATCACCTTCTTGCAGTCCAGCGCGATCGGCGGGAGAGTTGGGAACAACGTCAATTAGCAACACTCCTTGCTCTGCAGTAATGTTAATGCCCAATTTAACTATTCTTTGTTTGACTTCTGGCGTTAGCGTTATCATTTGGATTCCTAAATAAGGATGATCCACCTTACCTTTAGCAATTAATTCCTTACCGATACGTTGCGCCGTATTGATAGGGATAGCAAATCCCAATCCCTGAGCACCCTGAATAATAGCAGTGTTCATGCCAATAACTTCACCGCGAGCATTGAGCAAAGGTCCGCCAGAGTTACCAGGATTAATAGCAGCATCAGTTTGAATGTAATCAACACGCTTGTCGCTAGCACCGATAACGCTGCTAGAACGACCGGTGGCGCTAACAATTCCAGAGGTAACGGTGTTATCCAGACCCAAGGGATTACCGATGGCAATTACTGGTTCTCCTGGCTGTAAAATTTCCGAATTACCCAAGGGAATGGTTGGCAAATTATTGGCATTAATTTTAATTACAGCTACGTCAGTAACCGGATCTTCGCCTAGCACGCGTCCGTCAAAAGTACGCCCGTCTTTCAATCTGACGGTGACCGTGTCAGCACCGTTGACAACGTGGGAATTAGTCAAAATTTGACCGTTAGAATTAATAATAAATCCAGAACCGCTGCCTTTTTCTATTCGCCGTCTTGGTTCAGAGGGTAAATCTCGAAAAAAAAGCGCCGCAAAAATGGATCGCTAAATTCAGCCGGGCCTCTTGAAATTATAGTTCTGGCAGCATCAATGCGAACAACAGCAGGTCCGGCCTTTTGTACTACTTTGACAATAAAGTTGGCATCTTTGGAAGATTGGAGAACACTAGAAGGAGCAAAAGAGGCACTCGGCGTGTGAAAATAGGGACTTGGAGTCTGAGAAATCCTACTTGCAGGTATGGAACAGCCTCCCATAGCCGAAACTGCTACGCCGCTCAACAGCACAAACAATAAATTTATCTTCATAAGTTTTTACTTCTTCGCTTGAATCTGTGGGTGGTAGGATATTGCCTACCGGGGAAGTGCAAAATTAATAACAACTTAAATTGTGTCCCTGGTCGAGAGTGCATTTTGCTCATTTGGTGCTTGCTTTTGCTTTTATTATTGTGACGGTTACCAGCAAAGGTGGTAGATCATGGCAATTCCCATAGAAAGTCTGTGGAGTCAAGTTTTGGAGCGCTTACAGCTTCAGTTATCCCGTCCCACCTTTGAAACTTGGATCAAAACCGCAAGCGCGGAGAGATTTGAAAATAATTGCTTGGTGATTCGGACTCCCAATCCCTTTGCTCGCAACTGGTTGCAAAAGTATTACATTAAAACTATTGCTAATGTTGTTCAAGATATTGTTGGTTATCCTGTAGAAATTTATATTACTGTGGCTGAAGGTGAAGAGGTTTCTCAATTTCAGGCACGAGAAACGTATGGAGCATTGTCCTATCAAAATCATATTTCTGACAATCCAGCGAGAAATCAACCTAAAACTCCAGAGTTAAACCTCAAGTACGTATTTTCTCGCTTTGTAGTGGGAGCTAACAATCGCATGGCCCATGCTGCTGCGCTAGCAGTTGCTGAATCGCCGGGTCGGGAATTCAATCCTTTGTTTTTGTGCGGTGGCGTAGGTTTGGGAAAAACTCATCTGATGCAGGCGATCGGACATTATCGCCTGGAAATTTGTCCTGAGTCCAAAATTTTTTATGTTTCTTGCGAGCAGTTTACTAATGATTTAATTACTGCAATTCGCAAAGATAGCATGCAAAGTTTCCGCGAACATTATCGCGCTGCTGATGTGCTTTTGGTGGATGATATCCAATTTATAGAAGGTAAAGAATACACCCAGGAAGAATTTTTTCATACTTTTAATACTTTACACGAAGCTGGCAAGCAAGTTGTGCTTGCTTCTGACCGACCTCCCAATCAAATTCCTAGCTTGCAAGAGCGTTTGTGTTCGCGTTTTTCCATGGGGTTGATTGCTGATATTCAACCACCAGATTTAGAAACAAGAATGGCTATTCTTCAAAAAAAAGCTGAGTATGAAAACATTCGCTTGCCAAAAGAAGTGGTGGAGTATATTGCTTCTCGTTACACTTCCAATATTCGAGAATTAGAAGGTGCATTAATTCGGGCGCTTGCCTATATTTCTATTTGGGGATTGTCGATGACCGTAGAAAATATCGCACCAGTTTTAGAACCAGCAACGGAAAAAGTAGATATAACCCCAGAAGCAATTTTAACTATCGTTGCTGAGGAATTTAAGGTGGCTGTAGAAGAGCTCAAAGGCAATTCTCGACGCCGAGAAATTAGTTGGGCGCGTCAGATTGGAATGTATCTGATGCGACAGCATACGGAACTGAGCTTGCCTAGAATTGGAGAAGAGTTTGGCGGTAAAGACCACACGACTGTGATGTACAGCTGTGAAAAAATTGCTCAGTTAAAACAGACCGATCGCAACTTGGCACAAACTCTGCGCAAATTGAGCGATCGCATTAATATCACCGGTCGTTCTCGCCAACCATAGTGCGTGTATTGTAAAAAAAGATTAAGAGCAGATGCGCTTGTGGAAAACTCCTCTTTTTTTGTGGAAAACTGCTGCCCCCTCTGTGGAAAACTTCATAGTTAATAACAACAGCTAGCTGTGGAAAAACTCAAGGTTTTTTCCACAACTTTTCCACAGACGTCACACAATTGCTTTGTCGACAGATTTCCAGCTTTCGGGCAACGAACGGTGCTACCATATCCAACACACAAGTTGGATCCGACCATGAAATTAGTTTGTAGCCAAAGCGATTTGAGTACCCATCTTTCACTCACCAGTCGTGCTGTTCCCAAAAGTCCAACTCATCCTGTACTTGCAAACGTGCTAGCGATCGCCGATGCACAAACAAACCGTATTAGCCTTACAGCTTTCGATCTCAGTTTGGGTATCCGCACTAGTTTTAGCGCTGTTGTGCTGCAAGCAGGAGCGATCGCTTTACCTGCTAAACTCCTCAACGACATAGTTTCCCGTTTGGGCGAAGGAGAAATTACCCTAGAAAAGCAATCCTCGACCGAGTCAGAAATTACCCTTGTACACAAAAGCGGACGCTATCAAATTCGAGCAACCTTAGCAGACGAATTTCCAGAACTACCAGTCATCGAAGATGCTCAAAAAACTTTGTTACAAGCTGATGCTCTCATCGAGGGTTTGCGAGGTTCGTTGTTTGCTACTAGCACTGATGAAACCAAGCAAGTACTAACTGGCGTGCATTTAACAATTAAAAAAGATGGTCTGGAATTTGCAGCCACCGACGGACACCGTTTAGCAGTTGTAGAAACCACAAATGATAGTCCCGAAGCACAAAAAAAGCCTTCTGAGTGGCAGTGCGAACACAAAAGTAATTTAGAAGTAACCGTCCCAGCAAGAGCTCTGCGCGAACTAGAACGGATGTTGGCTTTTAGCAATGCAGCTTCTGAACCAGTAACCTTATATTTCGATCGAGGTCAAGCCGCGTTTGAATGGCAAAATCAACGCTTGACCACCCGCACCTTGGAAGGACAATATCCTGCTTACCAGCTACTCATTCCCCAGCAATTTCAGCGAGAATTAATTCTAGAACGACGACAATTTTTGAGTGCTTTAGAGCGAATTGCTGTTTTAGCAGATCAGAAAAATAATTTAGTCAAGCTTTCCATAGATAGTGCAGCCCAACAAATAACCTTATCTGTGGAAGCCCAAGATATAGGTAGTGCTGTGGAGTCAATACCAGCACAAATTTCTGGAGAAGATTTAGATATTGCCTTTAATATTAGGTACTTAATGGACGGCTTAAAAAATATCCAATCTTCAGAAATTCAAATGCAATTAAACACAAACCTGACTCCAGTCATTTTCAGACCTTTGGGGGGTTTGAAAATGACGTATTTAGCTATGCCCGTACAGCTTCGGACTTAGTAAAAGATAAGGCAGCGTGCAAAAACGGCGAGTTTTTCCATCAGCAACCTAAGGTTAGGTCATGGGAATTTCAATCCAAAATTCCGTACCCCATCCCGGACTAGAGTTGCAGTTAAACACACCACCGTGCTTATCGACAACAATTTGGTAACTAATTGACAATCCTAAGCCAGTACCCTGACCAACTGGCTTTGTGGTAAAGAAGGGGTCAAAAATCCTTGCTATGAGATCTTCTGGTATCCCCGGACCGTTATCAGCAATGCGAATTACCACACTGGGAATATTGCCCTCAAGCTGACCAACAGCGGTTTTAATTTTAATTTGAGCACAATAATCCTTTCCTTGGGATTGTTTGTGCTGCTCTAAAGCATCCAGCGCATTGCTTAAAACATTCATGAAAACTTGATTCATTTGGCCGGCGTAACACTCAACCAAGGGAAGATCGCCGTACTCTTTAATAACTTCAATTCCAGAACTGTCAAATTTAGCTTTGAGGCGGTGCTGCAAAATCAGTAACGTGCTGTCGATGCCTTCATGAATATTAACAGGCTTCTTTTCTGCTTGATCGAGTCTGGAAAAATTCCTCAAAGATAATACAATTTGCCGGATGCGTTCGGTACCTATTTGCATCGAAGATAGTATTTTTGGTAGGTCTTCGATAATAAAATCCAAGTCAATCTCTTGTGCTCGCTCTAAAATTTCCGGACTGGGATTGGGACAAAACTGCTGATAAAGAGTTAGCATTTCCAATAAATCTTCTATATATTCGCTGATGTGAGCTATGTTGCCGTGGATGAAATTAACGGGATTATTGATTTCGTGAGCAACACCCGCTACCAGCTGACCCAGGGAAGACATTTTCTCGCTTTGAATCAACTGAGTCTGCATTTGTTTTAAATTTTGTAGTGTTTGGGCTAGTTGTTCTGCTTGTTGTTTGGTTTGATTTAACAAGTCTGCTTGTTCTAGTGCTACTCCCAGCTGAGCTGCAACTTGGGAAACAAATTGAATTTCGGAAAGTTGCCATTGGCGAGTGTGGCTACACTGGTGAATGCACAACAAACCCCAAAGTTTATCAGCTTTGGCTAAAGGTACAACTAGGTTGGCTTGGATCTGAAGTCGATCCAACATTTGCACGTAACAAGGATTTAAATTGGCGTTGTGAATATCAGCGATCGCGTGAACGCTTCCCTGCTGGTACAAAGCAGCATATTTTTTCTTAAAACAGTTATCTTTAATATTCAACTGCAAAGCAGAAGTGAATTCCGGTACCACATCTTCGGAAACAATTTCACCATCATCGTATTCGGAGGTAGGATCGAAACGGTAGATTGCTACCCGGTCCGCTCTCAAAGAACGACGCACTTCGCTGACGGTGGCTGCAAATATAGTCTCTAAGTCCAGAGACCCCCGCATTTTCGCTACCACTTCAAAAAGTATTTGCTGCTGCTGTGCTACCTGTCGCAAATTCGCAGCCTGTTGTTGCATTTGAGTCAGAAGTTCCGCCTGCTGGAGAGCGACTCCCAACTGAGCCGCAATTTGAGTAATAAAGTTAACTTCGTAATCCTTCCATTCCCGGGGTCCAGAGTGTTGATACACTGCTAGCAAGCCCCAAAGTTTTTCTCCTACAAAAATAGGAGCAAGCACGAAGGCTCGGATTTCGTATTGCTCTAAGTTGTCTATGTGACATTGGGTAAAACCCATTTTGTAAATGTCATTAACCGCAAATGTTTCATTGTGGCGGTAGCGTCCTCCCTCGGTATCTTGCAAATAGGTATCGTTCCAAACAACGTTTACACCTAATTTGGACATACCCGACCAGCTGGGACTGGTGATTTCAAAATCACCTACAAATTCACCGCCCCAGTCTGCATCAAAACGATAAATAGAAACACGCTCGGCTCGCAATAGCTGACAAACCTCTTGAGTGGTTGTTTTGATGATGGTATTAGTGTCCAAAGATTGGCGAAATTTGGCAACTACTCCAAACACAGCCTGTTGTTGATCGGTTACTTGCTTTAGTTGCCTCATGCGTCGTTTGACTTGCTTTTCCAAGTCGTTATTTAACGCTTGCACCTGTTGGTACAATTCATACTGCTGAACCGCCGAAGCAAATTGTTTACCAAGCTCTGTTGCTAGTTCTATTTCTTGAGCTGTCCACGGTTGCGCCTGACCTTGCTTTAATTGACGCCAAGCTGCAAAGGATTTGCGCGGGTAATTTTGTCTCTCATCAGGATCGAATTCTCCAGCCCATAAGGTTTCTGTGTCCGCTTCATCTCGGAAAATACTTAAATATCCTACTAGCTGCTGGCGATAAGAAAGGGGAATAATTAAAATCCCACGAATTTTTGTCGCTTCAAAAGCAAAGTGCAAACTTTGCCAACCTGGAGTTTGATAAATGTCTGAAATGGCCCAAACATCGAACTGCCCAGACTTGTAGTGTTCCTGCCAAACATTGTACTGCTCTATTAAAGGATAGATCGTTGCTTGTGGAAGGATAGGTTGCTGGCCGCAAGTGTAAACCTTGAGACAATCATTTCCAGGAATAAGGCATTCAGCCAAGCTTCTGGTTTTGCCGTTTTCAAAGTTAGCAATTTCGTTTCTAATACAAAGTCTACCCCCACAACCGCCAAAAGCTGCAACGGTTGCTTCCAGTGCTGGTTGTAGTGCAATTGTTGGTAATGAGTGCAGCAGCAAGGCCACGCGATTGACGATCGCTTCCCGTTCTGCTTTTTCGCGGGTCTGGGAAAGTAGGATACTGTGGGCGATGGCGATGGATAGCTGATCGACTACCATTTGTACTGCTTCAATTTCATCTGCTGTCACCTGACGCGGTTGCGAATGATGCGACACCAACAGTCCCCAAAGTTTTTGTTCGTGAAGTATGGGCGCAACCAAAGATGACTTTACCCCCATCGCTGTTAAGTATTCCACATGGCAAGGATCTACAGGACGATAATGAATCTGGGAACTTGTTCCTTTGTTTGTGACGCTCGCTGGAGTTTGAGAGATTTGTTGATTGCTAACATCAACAACCGAACGCACGCGCAATCGCACAAATAATTCCCGCGCTTGGGGTGGAATGTCATCCGCAGGAAAGTTTAATCCTAGCAGCGACGGTAATGGGTGATTGTCATCCAAAGACTCAGCAATTACCTGACCGCTTTCATCAGGATGAAATTTATAAATCATCACTCGGTCAGTACCAAGAAACGAACGTACTTCCGCTACCGTTGTGGTGAGAATTTCCTGTAACTCTAGTGAAAGACGAATACGATTTATGATGCCACGCATCAAGTTTTCTCGTTCAACATTTTTTTGTAAATTTAAATCTTGAGATATAGTCATTTTTTTCGTCAAAGTAAATTTATTAACTGCGCTATTAGCGCTACTAAAAGTATTGTTCAAATTGTTTAATATCTTTGTCTTCAGTAAGATTACCAAAACTTATCTTTATAATTTATTTATGGATCCGAAGTAATACTTTGATTTTTGATTAATTTAAGTTAATATTTCCGGAATTAAAGAAGATAAATAGAAAACAGAAAAATACCTGAGAAGAATCTTATCTTCCCAGCTAGGATTTAATAATAATTTGTCTTTTTATTTACTCTTATAAAAAGAGGTGATAAATTTGATTTTTATCAATCAGGAATTTAACTAAAAGGTGAGTAATACTCACCTATCCCCATCAGATTTTCGTATTTTCAGTAAAGTGAATTTTGAGATAATCCTCTTCCATTTTTGCTCCTGTTGGTTGTAAGGTAGCTAAAGCTTGTGGCAAAACTAAATTTCGACGGTGATTGCCAATTGTGATATTCAACTCGTCACCAGTTTTGCTTAATTGAATTTGATTTTTAGGAATGCCAGGCAAGTATAATTCCAAGCTATACTGATTTTTTTCTTGTACGACTCTGATGGTGGTTTCCTTGTAATAGACTTGCGTAGGATCTTCATCTGGGTAGAGAGTTTTTTTGAGACGTTCTAAAGCCTCTAAACCGCACATTTCTTCTGAAAAAAGCGGTATTTCCTTTACTGGTAGGGGATGAAAGTTCTCATGAATTTCCTGACGGCATTGCTGCTGGTTTTCTTTCCAGCGCTGGAAAAACGGATCTTGGACTTCTGGAGGAAGGATACGATTGGCTATGACTAAATCAGTTGCAACATTATACAAACTTAAATAAGCATGAGCGCGAAGAGATTCTTTGATCACCATTTTTTCTGGGTTAGTGACTAACCGCACCGAGGTTTGAGTGTTGTCGGTTAAAACTTTTTCCAGTGCCTCTATTTGTTGATAGAATTCGTAAGGTGCATCCATTACTTCTTTGTCTGGTAAAGAAAAACCGGCAATTGGTTTAAAAAGAGGCTCTACTAAGGGTCTGAGTGCAACTGATATATTTTGAAACGGCTTGTAAAAACGGCGCATGTACCAACCGCTTACTTCTGGTAAGCTCAGCAATCGCAAGGCTGTTCCGGTGGGAGCTGAGTCGATAATCAAAACGTCAAATTCGCCTTCATCATAATGACGCTTCATCCTCACCAGACCAAAAATCTCATCCATTCCTGGTAGAATTGCTAATTCTTCTGCTTGTATTCCGTCGAGACCACGCGCCTGCAATACTTGGGTAATATAACGCTTGACGGCGCCCCAATTTCCCTCTAGTTCCTGCAGCGCATCTAATTCTGCACCCCACAGGTGGGGACGAATTTGCCGGGGTAAGTGTTCCAGCTCGAGCTCGAAGCTGTCTGCTAAAGAGTGAGCGGGGTCTGTGCTTAAAACTAGTGTTCGATAACCTAGCTCTGCACAGCGGAGTCCTGTAGCAGCAGCAACGGAGGTTTTACCGACGCCGCCTTTTCCTGTCATTAAAATTACACGCATTAATGATTTGTCTTCTCCAAGCTTATTTACATTTATTTACATTATCAAGCTTTTGAGGGAAATAAATGCTGTTTCAACACATCTAGACGAGAACAGTTCCAGTAATCGATGTGGGAAACGATCAGTTGTTCCTCCGAGTTGAGACGCAATTCACTTCTACCAGGTATGCGAATGCGGGGTTTCCAGGGAAGGGGGGTATTCCAGCTGAGCGTCCAGTTTGTGTGAATGGTATTTCCCTCTTTTTGGATGGCGTGCAAATCCATCTTTGGGTTGAGAAAGAAAGTCTGGATAAATTTAATCATCCACTTGTATTTTTCAATACCTCGAAATTGGAAAATCGGATCTTGAAAATAAACGTCTGGAGCATAGATGCTGTAAGTCTGATTGTGGGGAAATCTTTGATAGTCCTGTTGAAGGATTGTAATTATGTCCATAAAAAGTATGGAAACCTCTTTATTTTGAGGTTATCTCAAAAATAGAAAGTTTATGCTTTTACTTTTGATCCTGGGGAAGGTAGTAGTAGTAGTAAAAGTAAATAGGGCAGGATAATAGCGAGAATAAGAATAATTTAGTCTATTTTTTGTTGCTAAAAGAGTAATAATTTAATTGACTTTTGGTGCTATGAGTTCAGCCTTTAATATGAAGAAAGATTGAGACAACACATACTTTCAGTTTTGATACAAACAGCTTATTTGCTATGACTATTGAAAGAAAACCTTTACCACAGTATCCTCAAGTGGAATTGGGGCGACGAATTGCAGCTTTTAGTATTGATTTTTTTGTGGTTTGGGTGATTAGCTCTTTGGCTGGAAGTAGCGGGATTGGTATCCAGGTGATGCAAATACTGGTGTTTGCGATCGCTTGGGTGCTGTTGCGAGTAGTTGTGGTGTATAACAATCAGGGACAAAGCTTGGGGCGTTACGCTCTTGATATGAAGATTTTAGAAGTGGGAAGGGGAAGGGTTCCAGACCTGCAGACTCTTTTGCAGCGAGAATCAATAGTGGGTTTGGAAGCACTGTTGCTTGGAATTACTTTGAGCAACATTATACGCAATCCCACTGCTATACTGCTAGTACTTCCCCTAGTTATTGACTGTGGTCGTGCCGCTTCTGATACTCAGCTGCGGCAAACTTGGCACGATCGTTATGCTAGGACTATAATTGCTTCGTCACGTCGTGGTTATTCGCTAGACATAAAAGTCAAGCGATTTCTTGCGACGATGCGACGTAATGTGAGAAGATAGTAGTTTGTGTAATTATTAAGCTTGGGTGTTTATCAGCTTATGGCTAAAGCTAAAGGTGCCCGGATCGTGGTGACGTTGGAATGTACAGAGTGTCGTACCAATCCCAATAAACGTTCTCCTGGGGTTTCTCGCTATACCTCAACCAAAAACCGTCGCAATACTACCAATCGTTTAGAACTGAAAAAGTTCTGTCCTTACTGCAACAAACACACCGTTCACAAGGAAATTAAATAGGTAATTATGAGTTACTATCGTCGTCGTTTGTCTCCGATTAAGCCTGGAGAGCCAATTGACTACAAGGATGTAGATTTACTGCGCAAGTTCATTACCGAACGCGGTAAAATATTGCCGCGTCGAATCACCGGTTTAACGGCTAAACAACAGCGAGATTTGACTCTAGCGATTAAACGGGCTCGAATTTTGGCCTTGTTGCCGTTTATAAACACAGAAGGCTAATAATAGTTATGAATGATGAGTGTTGAGTGATGGGTGAATTTGACTCCCAACTCAAAACTCAAAACTGAAAACTCGATAGTGTAGTGCAAGGCTTGTGGAGAAGGGGACACTAGTTGAATTTAGAGTTGGTGGCGATCGCCGTCTGGCGGTGGTGGAGCGTCCAGATGGTAAAACCCGTTGGTTAGTGGTAGACGAACGGGGTCAATCTTACAGTCTCATGCCAAGACAAGTCACCTACACAGTGAGCGGACAAATCTACAAGCCTTCGCAGATTCCCAGTTTTCTAGAAGAGGTAAAGCTATACCTCGATCCGTCAAGCTTAGAAATAGCCTGGGAATTGCTGGTAGAAAGTGGAGGAACAGTAACGCCAGAGGAAATGGCAAATTTGCTGTTTTCCCAATCAGAACCGCCCAAATGTTACGCAGCCTATTGTTTGTTATCAGATGACAAAATTTATTTTAAGCAAAAGGGAGACTCCTACGAACCGCGAACGGCTGCTCAGGTAGCAGAGCGCAAGCACCAGCTAGAAGTAGAAGCACTCAAAGCAAAAGGACAGCAGGAATTTTTAGCTCGGGTAGAACAGGCGCTCAAGGGTCTACCAGTAGAGTGGCAAAGACACGATCGCCATCGTTTAGAAGCTTTAGAAAAATACGCAGCACTGCTTGCGGATATTGTGCGGGTAGGTATAAATTATGATTCTATAGCCCGTGCCTATCCACCGCCAGCGCCGGTTCTAGAAACAATGAATATGCTGGGGCGCTCTGCCACTCCCCAAGGAGCATTTCAGCTACTAGTAGACTTGGGTTGGTGGAGTCCTCACGAAAACTTGTTTTTGCGTCGTTCGTCAATTCCCGTTCAGTTTCCCAGTAAGGTATTAGAAGTGGCGCAACAGCGATTGGAATCTCCACCGCCGGATCCAGATGCAGATCGCTTGGATCTAACCCATTTAAAGGTATATACAATTGACGACGAAAGTACTACAGAAATTGACGATGGCCTGAGCTGGGAATTGTTAGCGGACGGGCGAGAAAGACTGTGGGTGCATATTGCCGATCCCACCCGTTGGTTAACACCAGAAGATGAATTAGACTTAGAAGCAAGAAAACGGGGCAGCACAGTTTATTTACCGACGGGAATGATTCCTATGTTTCCGGAGGTACTGGCGACCGGACCTATGAGTTTGGTACAAGGAAAAATTTGTTGTGCTCTTAGTTTTGGCATTATTTTAGACGCATCTGGAGCAGTAGAAGAGTACAGCATTCATGCCAGTTTAATCAAGCCTACCTATCGCCTGACTTACGAAGATGTAGACGAAATGCTAGAGTTAGACGTACAGGCGGAACCAGAAATGGCAGCGATCGCTAAATGGGCAAACAAGCGCAGAGACTGGCGGTACGCCAAAGGAGCCATTAGCATCAACATGCCGGAGGCGATGATTAAAGTTAAGGGAGACGAGATCAGCATACAGGTTTTAGATGATTCTCCCTCCAGGCAACTAGTAGCAGAAATGATGATCCTTGCAGGGGAAGTTGCTGCTCGCTACGGTCAAGCGCACAACATTCCCTTACCTTTTCGCGGTCAGCCACAGCCGGAATTGCCTCGAGAAGAAGAATTGCTACAATTACCAGCAGGCTTTGTTCGCACCTGTGCTATGCGCCGCTGCATGCCAAAAAGCGAGATGAGCATCACGCCAATGCGTCATGCTGGTCTGGGGTTGGACACCTACACGCAAGCAACTTCTCCGATTCGGCGCTACAGCGATCTGCTTACCCACTTTCAACTAAAAGCCCATCTCCGAGGCGATACTCCACCTTTTTCTGCAGAGCAGCTAAAAGAAGTGATGCAAACTGTCAGCACCATCACCCAAGAAGTAACGATGGTGGAAAGACAAACCAACAGATACTGGGCCTTGGAGTATTTGCGCCGCAATCCAGAGGCAGTTTGGCGGGCAACAATTTTGATGTGGCTAAGGGAAGACAGCAATTTAGCTTTGATTTTGTTAGAAGATTTAGGCTTGCAGCTACCTATGTCTTTGCGACGTCCTGTCAAGCTTGGCGAACAGATTTTAGTAAAAGTTGTGCATGTCGATCCCCACAAAGATGTAATTCAGTTTCAGGAAGTTATCTATCAACAAGCACAAACTGCGGTTCACTGAATTCGCAATCCTAAAATTACCAAGTCGCGTTCTGTTCCGTCTAGTTGTGCAACTAAGGGTAAGTATCCCCAACGTTGAAAACCGAATTTTTCAAACAGCTGCATGCTCGGGTAATTGTGAGCAAAAATGAAACATACCAGATTTTTGATACCTAAGGCTGGACTTTGTTCAATTGCTTGAGTTAGCAGCTTTTTCCCCAACCCCCGTCGTTGATGTTCTGGAGCAATATAAATACTAATTTCAGCAGTAGCGCGATAGGCGGGTCTGCCATAAAAAGGTTGAAAACTCAGCCATCCAGCTACCGCGCCTTCTGTTTCAATTACCCAAAGAGGATTGTGGAGCGGCGATCGCCCGGTTAACCACGCCCCTGCGCTTTCTACCGATACTGGTTCCAAGTCAGCAGTTGCCATGCGACTGGGAATGGCAGCATTATAAACAGCCACAATTTGGGGCCAGTCACTTTCAGTAGCATCGCGGATAATTGCTGTTGTGTTTGGTACCATTTTCAGGCTCTTGCTAACAAAGGAGCTGCAGCTAATAAAGTTTTGGTATAGGGATGCTGGGGATGGGCAAAAATTTCTTTTGTGAAGCCAATTTCGACTATTTTGCCACCATTCATCACCGCAATGCGATCGCACAAAAATCTTGCCAACCACAGATCGTGAGTGATAAACAAATACGTTAATTCAAATTCTTGCTTCAACTCCAACATCAGATCCAACACTTGTGATTGCACGCTGGCGTCTAGCATGCTCACAGGTTCATCGCAAATCAAAAGTTTGGGACGGGTAATTAATGCACGAGCAATAGCCACTCGTTGTTGCTGTCCTCCAGATAAATCAGAAGGATAGCGCTGGTAGTATAGTTCCGCTGGTTTTAAACCTACTTTTTCCAGCATCCAAAGAACTTGTTCTTTTGCTTGTGCGGGAGTGGCCAAGCGATGAATTAACAGCGGATCTGCTACACTTTGTCCCACTGTCATCGCTGGGTTCAAACAAGCGTGGGGATCTTGAAACACCATTTGCATTTGTCGCCGGGAAGAGCGCAATTCTCTTGGGGAAAGATTTACGATTTCCCTTCCCAAAAACTCGACTTTTCCTGCAGTAGGACGAATTAACTGCAGTATCGTCCGCGACAAAGTGCTTTTACCGCAACCTGATTCTCCTACTAATCCTAAAATTTCTCCAGGATAAAGTTCGAGGCTAACACCATCTACTGCTTTAATTGTCTGGACTGGTTTTTTCAACAAACGTTCGACCAAATTAGGTTCGATCTTGTAGTGCTGCTTGAGATCTACAACCCGCAAAATAGGAGATTGGGAAAAAAAGTTCTCTGTTTTTGTCTGACTGTGGTTTTTATTTGTTCCTTCTCCTGCTTGAATGTGTAAAGCAGCTTTGAGCAGCGATCGCGTGTACTCATGCTGCGGTTGCTGAAATACAGATGCAGTTTTTCCCATTTCCACGATTTTGCCGTTATACATCACCCCTATGCGATCGCAGTATTCTGCTACCATGGCCAAATCGTGAGAAATCAGCAGCAGTGCCATGTTTTCTTCCGCACACAGACGTGTCAGTTCTTGCAAAATTTGTGCTGAAACTGTAACGTCTAAGCTAGTGGTCGGTTCATCAGCGACAATCATTTTCGGTTGTAATAATAAAGCCAAGGCAATTGCCAGGCGTTGTCGCATTCCACCGCTAAATTCGTGGGGATATTGGTTCCAGCGATTGGCAGGAATCTTGACTTTTTCTAAGGTGGCGATCGCCTTTTGTTTGGCTTCCTGCGTTGATATCTTTGGCAGGTGCGCCTTGATTGTTTCGATACAATGGTTACCAACGGTCATCAAAGGATCGAGACGCGTCATCGGATCTTGAAATATCAGCGCCACCGCCTCTCCTCGAAATTTCCGCATTTCGGCTGGTGTTAAGGCAAACACCGATTTTCCTTGAAATTTCACTTCTCCTGCAATGCGAGTAGATGGTGGTAACAACCGCATGGCTGCTCTTGCCAAGGTTGATTTTCCACATCCTGACTCCCCCACTAATCCCATTGTTTCACCCGGTTGCAGGCTAAAGGAAACGTCATCTACCGCCCAATGGTCTTCTTCTCCACGATCGCTAGCATAGGCAATTCGCAAATGTTCTACAGAAAATAAGGCGTCACTCATAGCTATTTAGTTATCGATATAAAAGTTATAAATCTTAGATAATGTATCAGATTACAGGCATTATACTTGTTATCTATGTATCTTTATGTTGACAAGTTGATTTTCATTATACTCTGAGTACTAGTTCTGACTGGAGAAGTTATTTTTCAGTTTTTAAATTATCGTGCTCTCGAAATGATTTGCCAGGCTTGGGCGGTTTTTCATGCTCAATTTCTCAATAATCAATTAATATTAATTACCAAAACAGCTCGTTTGTTGATGATTTTTTCCTATTTGTTTGTGGCAAGATATTTTGTCTTTCACAAGCAAGAAAAATAAAGATTCCTACGGGCGTAATAACAATAAAAACAATTAATAATGTAATATATTTTTACTGTGGCAAGGAAATATTGGGTGAATCTTTGGATTTCAATAGTAATAAAATAAAAATTGTGAGAGCAACGGAGGTGAAAAGATTTATGGGACTAAAGGTTTTACCAGATGTAGGAGATGTAGTCGAAAACCTTGGCATTACAGGAATTGCAGGAATTGTACTCCTACCGGTGTTGTTACCAGTATTGGCTGGTGTTGGCAGACCAGTAGCGAAAGGAATTATTAAAGGTGGTATTCTTTTCTACGAAAGAAGCAAAGGAGCGATCGCTGCAGCTGGTGAAATGTGGGAAGATATCGTTGCAGAAGCAAAAGCTGAACTTGGCGAAGATCGTTTGAGAAGAACTAGATCCATAGAAGAAGCTCGATAGATAAAAAAGAGCCATCCGAATGCTTAAGTTATGGACACAATCTGGACAGAATTTGCATTTTAGTTGGGATGGGAGTTGCACCCATCCCTTTTTCATACGCAAGCAATAATTGTATGGCAAAGCTAGCCACAGTCTAGTCGAAATAGTATTTATACTTAACTATCTCTTCTTACCCAACCCACCTTCTCGATCAACCTGAAATGGTGCTGATAACAAGCAGCAAGGAATCGCACTCACCAAATTTTTCGGAAAAGTTTCGATATCACCTTAGAACACGCAACTACTACAGTGCGGAGATTTACTCGAATATAGCCCGTTCACAAATTAAAAACCGAAATTCCCGAGTGCATTAACACCTGCAGCTTTTAAGCTGACAATAGCAACAAGCACAACAAGACCTAAAGTTCTACGAAAATAATTAACGCCTTGAAATAATTCCAGCCACGCCCAGGTAAACAAAGAGCCAAAAGATATTGCATCTAATCCTATATTAATTTCACCTGTTGGAAAAAGTAATTTGAGTAAACTAGCTGTGAACCAAACAATAATTGGTAAATTTGGCCTCTGAGCTATAACAATTTTGCCATCACTGTCACGGAAGATTCGATCGAATAATGTGTTGTTCATAACTTGAAATTACCGCAAAATAGCTTATCAACCTACAAAAACTACTACTTGTATTAAAGCATTCAGGTTTTTCTCTTAAAAACAGCCATTATGCTGAGATTGCAGCAGTAAGGCCTGTTCGCCATATAAATCTTGCGACAGATATCTAAATCGCCCAGATGCGCTCAGCAAAGGTTTGGTCAGAGGTGTAGATACTCCCTTTGTAGAATTCCAGCTTGCCCAACAATAAAATTTAGAGAGTGGCTAACATAACATCTCGTCAATCCAACAATCCCAATGCCATTGAAGTAGATGGAATCTGCTTTGAAACATTGATTCCAAAAGCAATAGTGCATCTCCCAAAATGCGATCGCTTTGACTTGCCTTGATGTTTTGCCAGAAATTATAGATCCTTATGGCAAGACGATGCAGATGTCTTTAAAGAGAAATACAACAAAGGAGGTAGAAGAAAAATCAGGTATCCTACTAATTAATTGTGGAGAAAGATTGGAATTGTTTATGGATCCCAAATTTAATTGGTACGAAAATTATCTGTCACTTCTAGGCAATGATATTTATGGAGGTATTTGGATTTTCTAGTTCAGTCAGCTTAGGTTCACCTATGAAAATCAACTAGCAAAGAAGAAAATGATTGCATTCCAAAAAGGAAGAACTGAAATTGATGCATTTGGGAAAGTAAAATTTCTCACATCTTTTACAGATTTAACTCTTATATAAAACTTCGAAGGGTTTATTCTTTATTCAGAAAGGCACACAGCGAGCGATAAGGAAACCCAAGAACCGAACTTAATAAACCGCGGTCTCAAACTAAAAGAATTCTGGAAAGGTTAAACTTTTGTGGTAATAAGCTCTTGGTAAGATTCGCATCAAAGAACCATTACCATTGCTGTTTTCGCTTTTTCCTCCTGCGTGTAGGGGTGGAGTACTTTGTTGCCAATTTAAAATTGCTGAAATTTGCCAGCAGTCCAATAACCTTCCTTGTACCAGCGCCAAAAAGAATTAGCGATCGCATCCAACTCAAACCCATTACAAAGACATTCTGCCAAGCAAAATGTTAGCGAACTATCATCAGACCAAGTTCTTGGTGGTACATTCCACCTACCGTAACCTAGCATCGACTTTACTGGTGATTTAATTTTTTCAGCACGGCTAGTAAATTATACTGATACGCCTAGTGCGTCGCCTACACAAAAAACCATGAAACCAAATTAGGTTTTGGCAGTGGTGAGCATAAATCATCTCCAAATCTAAACAGTACCTCACTAAGTTGCAATCTTTGGAAAAGTACATTTTTGCCTACAATCGAATTACTACTTTTCCGAAATGAGCTTTACTTTCGAGGTAGCGGTAAGCTTGGTGTGCTTCAGCGAACGGAAACACTTTATCTATTACAGGCCTGATTTGATGTTGGGAGATGACTTGATTCATGGCCTCAAACATTTCGCGACTACCTACATATATTCCCTGCACGGTTAAACTTTTGAACAAGATTGGTAGAGGATCTACCTTTTCTCCTCTACCTGAGAGTACGCCAATTAAGCTAATGCGTCCTCCTATTCGTACTGCTTGCAGAGATTTTGGCAAAGTTCCGGCGCCACCTACTTCTACTACATGATCTACACCGATGCGATCGCTTAGTTCATAAACTTTCTTTTCCCAATCCGGGTATGTCTTGTAGTTAATTGTCTCGTCTGCACCTAATTTTTTTGCTCGTTCCAATTTTTCGTCACTGCTAGAAGTGATAATGACTTTTGCACCGTGGAGTTTGGCAAATTGAAGGGCGAATATAGATACTCCGCCTGTACCTAGTAACAATACGCTTTCGCCTGCTTTGATATTGCCTTTAGTGACAAGTGCGTGCCATGCTGTTACAGCTGCACAGGGTAGGGTTGCACCTTCTTCGTCAGATAGGTGTTCGGGTAATATTACTAATCCATCTTGGTGTAAAACGACATATTCTGCCAGCATGCCATCAATTCCGGCCCCTAAATCCGATTTCATTTTTTGTCGGGTTAGCTGGCCGTATATCCACTCTGGAAAGAAAATTCCAGCAACGCGATCGCCTTCTTTGACTCGCGTTACACCTTCACCTACTGCGACAACTTCACCAGCACCGTCGGACAAGGGAATCAAAGGGTATTGGAGCTTAGAACCATAAGTTCCTTGTGCGACCATTAAATCACGATAATTGAGGGATGTTGCCTTGACCCGAATGAGAACTTCTCCTGCTCGGGGTTTGGGTTCTGGTCGTTCTCCTAATTTGAGCGCCTCAATACCTGCATTGCTTTGCAGCTGGTAGACTTTCATAAAATTACTCCTCAAAGCTTTATGCTCGGCAACTTTTGCAAAAGTGCGCTATACTTTCGCTTCCACCATCCACTATCTACTATCGCCAATCATCCAAAACAAAAACACCGGGGCGACTGTATCCGGGTTCGTTGGGGCGGTGCATAGCTACGCCAATAATTTCGGTACGCAAACCGCGAGCTAAAAGTTGGCAGTAAGCTTCTTCTCGGCTGGTATTTACTCCAGCAACCAAGCGTGACATTCCTTGAGTTTTTGCCAATGCTTCGCAAAGATCCAATAACTGCTCAAAACGTTCTCCGGCCTCAGTTCCGGAACGTACTGCTGCAAATTTGACATAGCAAGTATCGCTGCCAGCTTCCGTAGCAGCACCCCAGTGACAGATAGCAAATCCTGCTAAACCTGCGTCGTCCCACAGAAAAAGTGTATCACCCAGTCCCAAGGTTTGGACTGCTTGAATTTCTCGCGATAAATTTAGCCCTTCATATATAGAATTGGTAAGTTGATAACTGGCGCTAAGACATTCGGCACGTTCGTTTTCGTCCATTAGGGAGTATCTAATTTGTGGGGGCAATATTTGGGCTGAATCTACGGATTTAGCGGCGATCGCGGTCAAAAATCGCAGCCGGAAACCAAATTTATGGTAAAATTCATGATGCTTGGGACTATTGGCAAAAGTAAACAGTCCGGCTAATTTAATTTGTCGTTGGCTAAAACAAGCGATCGCAGCTTCTACTAGCTTTTGACCGATTTTTTGCTCCCAATAGTCAGGGTGAACGGATAAGGGTCCAAAATAACCGAAACTGCCCCAATCTACTACTATATTCGAGCCAATTAACTTTCCGTCTACTTCTGCGGCAAAGGTTGCTGTCGGATCTGCCTTCCAACGATGGGGTATGTAGGTAGCATCTTTGCCGAACTGAATGGGATCGGGTAGTCCGATAAAGGTGCCAAAGGCTAATCTAAAAATGCGATCGGCGGCAGCCAGCTTTGAAGCTTGCAGTGGCACAATCGAGACATTCATCTCATAATTTACTGACTTTTATGCTCATATTTTATTTTAATTAGGAGCGAAAATAGGTTAGGAGCGAAAAGTTTACAATTGTGTAGATTTCAACTTAAACGCTGGCGCAACCACAAAGCTAGTAGTGGTAATGCCAATTGATAGTGCTGTTCAGCTCCGTAAATTAGTCCTTTGTGCTGAAGTCCGATTAATGCACCTTGCAAGCTGCCACCGCGGGAGAGACGATGTTTTTGGATATACTCTCGACTTTGGGGTTTGTCGGTGGGATCGCAAGCCAAGCATTCCAAAAGATGTACTTGGTTGCTGGGGAGTAACATTAACAGAGATTCGTAAGTAATAGATAAATCCTTTAACAGTCCTTCAATTGCTTGCTCTACTTTTTGCTCGGTGATCAATTCATCTGGACGACACAAAGATTGCAAGCGGCGAATTAAAGCCGTAGCATCACCGATATGTCCTTGTACAGCATTTAAAAATAGTTGTACTGCTTGGGAGCGAGAATCAAATGCCAGTCCTACTGCTTGTAAAATTTCCCTTGCCCATACTGCTAAAACATCTTTGGCTAGGGGAGCTAACTGTACGCTGACGACTGGATAGTGAGTTTGTTTGTGGTGAGCAGCGGTTTCGGCTATGGTTGCTATGAGTACGTAGTTAATACGAGTTCGCTGGTGAATTTCTTGTCTGAGTGTTGTTTCCCACAAACCATCGCGGTCCCAGGAACGGATGTGGGGAAAACTCTGTAAAATTAGAACTACTCGCCGGTCTTGAGCTTCGGCTAAAAGTTGAAGTAATTCCAGTAAAACTGTGAATGCTTGCCATAGCTGCTTTGGGTTGAGGGAACGTACGAGTACGAGTTTAGTAGTGTTTTCTTGGCTGTGCAGTCGGAAAAACTCTCTGGCGCTGCTTGCTATCCAGTCCTGAATTTTTGCTGGTTCGGTACTTTGAGCGATCGCCTCTGCTAGCAACTGTACAAATCTCTCTTCATCTGTGGCGCGAATGCAGTCTATTTCTAGTACAATCGCTCCTACTGCCGAAGCTGCTCCCCGTACTAGTGTTCGTCGCCCGCTTCCCGGTACTCCTAAAACCAGCAAGTTGCCGTCCTGCGCCAGAACTTCTACTATTCGTTGAAATTCTGCCGAACGCCCGATCAATTCTAAAGGGGTAGACAATTCTAAGTTCACGTGTTCTTTGCCTTCCGAATTCTAGTCCCTCCCTCAAAAAAGCATACTCACTCCTATTTTCGCTAGCAACTAGATTATTTCCCTAATTTTTTTAAGCTAAGCAAGTTGGTGGCAAAAAAGCATGGTTTATAAGGTTGTTTGCTTTGAGTTTAATTCCTGGAGGGGTTGGGGGACTATAAGTCTCACGTTGATGCACAAAACCCCAAGGATTAGCCAGGGACTCTGGCAAAGGAAAAATTGTGAAGTTGGAAGCTTTGATTGGGTATAATAAAGAGGATGTCACGCCCCAGAAGTTCCGGTGACTTGCAGCTTTTGTGGAGAAGATATTTGTACGATCGCATCTAGCAACCAAGGAGCAAAGCGCAGACACCAGGCCGCTAGATGACTTTGCCATCCTACTAATATTTCTGGTGAATCTTTGTGCAAGCCAGAAATCAGTGCTCGAGCTACTTGTTGGGGAGTGACGGGAATTACCCAGCGGAATAACTCGAATTTCCGTATCATGTCTGTATCTGTGAGAGTTGGCAGCAATGCTATGACTCGGATATTGTACGAAGCTAGTTCGTGGCGCAAGGCTTGAGTAAATCCTAAGATTGCAAATTTAGTAGCTGAATACGTTGCCATTGTTGGTGCGGCAACTTTCCCCATCAAGCTGGAAACATTAACGATCGTTCCTTCTTTACGGCTTGCCATGCGTCGGGCTATTATTTGAGTCAAAGTGTAGGTTCCCAAAAAATTCAAAGAAAGTTCTTCTTGAACTTGGGGTAGTTTGGACCGCAAAAACGAGCTTTGGTATGCTACGCCTGCGCAATTTACCAGTAGGTGAATCGGACCGTAACTGCGCCAAAGTTGAGCGGCTGCAACATTTACAAAAATTGGCTTGGTGAGATCGACTGCCATAATTGTGGCTTGTGCTCCTCGGGATTCGATTTCCCTGGCTACTTCTGCTAACTTTTGGCGATCGCGCGCTACTAATATCAATCGCTTCATTCCTTGCTGCGCTAGCTCTAGGGCGATCGCCCGTCCGATGCCACGGGAAGCCCCAGTAACTAAAGCTACCTTACCTTTAAGGTTCATTTCAACCTCCAAAAATTCTGGTCTTACCGCATCTATACTTTGCGAACTACAAATTGCATTGAAGCTTTTTCGCTATTCCACATGCAGCAAGACGAAATATTTTCACAGCCGTTAACTTTGTTTCCCCATGCCAATATCGATGTAGCTCATGGCTTACTCCTTTCCTTGATACCGGGATGACTGGGTTTGGCTTGAACACAATTTAGCAATTAAATCAAGTATTCGCAATGTTTTTTAATAAGTATTTCTTAATACTCAATGAAAATGATTACTATAGCATATTTCCGTATAAGTTTTTCTAAAGATGATTGATTTTAGCAAGTAATTTTCCGACAAGATATTGATTTGTTATGGAAAGTGCCATAAAAAGAACTCAGAGTTTCGGATTCTGAGTTCTCTACTGTGGCTTGAATTAGTTGTGGTGGCGCCTTTAGTCTAGCTTGTCAGTTGTTCAAGACTTGATTAATTCCACTGGACAAGCTATGTTTGTTCCTCCCAAACCGCAATATCCACCAGGATTTTTGGCTAGATATTGTTGATGGTAGTCTTCAGCGTAGTAAAATTCGGGTGCGTCTAGAATTTCCGTAGTAATTTTTCCATAGCCAGCAGCGTTGAGAGCTTTTTGATAGACTTGCAGGGATGCTTCTGCTAGTTTTCTTTGTTCCTCGGAGAAAACATAAATTCCAGAACGGTATTGAGTACCAACATCGTTTCCCTGACGCATTCCTTGGGTGGGATCGTGGTTTTCCCAAAAAACTTTGAGGAGATCGCTGTAGCTAATAACTTTGGGATCGTAGACGACCAAAACTACTTCGTTATGACCCGTTAGACCAGTACAAACTTCTTTGTAGGTGGGGTTGGGTGTTATGCCTCCAGCATAACCAACGGCTGTGGTATAAACACCAGGCAGTTGCCAAAACTTGCGTTCTGCTCCCCAAAAGCATCCCATACCGAACATTGCCTTTTCCATACCTTCTGGAAAGGGGGGCTTGATGGGATTGCCGTTAACATAGTGACGATTGGTAACTGGCATGGCCTCAGCCCGTCCTGGTAAAGCTTCTTCGGGGGTGGGGAGGGATAATTTTTTACCAAATCCAAATAGCACCATTGATTTTGACTTTAAATTTGCTTTACTTTACTTAATATTTTAATAATTTTTAGCGATCGCTCTCAGGGGCGAGAAAAATAGCTGCGCAGCCTATTCAAAGTTGGTATTAACAGTAACAGCATAATACTAGAAAAGATGTCTCCGCCCCAGCTGTCATGCAGCCAATGAAAAGCAACTTCTTGATCCGTGCCGTGGAAATAGGCTAGCAAACTGTTGCGCACAATATTACCAGCAATGCTAATAACTACTGCTATTGATAAAAACCAAAGAGTTGTGCGGCGCGAAGATAAAGCACCAGTCCAGTAAAGCAGTATCAAGCTAACATACACTGTGGTGAACAACATTTTTAATCCCGCGCAGTAGGGAGCAATTTCTACTATCCGTTTTCCCACGTAGATGTTGATGCCATCAACTTTTACTGGCATACCGAGTTGACTTAGTATAAAACCGGCGCTACCAGCGATAAAACTTTGGAGAGGTAAAGTATAGAAAGCTACAATGTAAGGTGCGGAAGTTGGCGTCGCCAAAAAAGCTAATAGCAGGGGAAATCTTTGTAATTTCAAACCTGGAACTCCTTTGAGCCACAAGCACGCTCCTGTAAGGATAGTAATGAAGGAGAGATTAACCCATTCCTCCAGTCCGCTGCAGTAAAAAACTCCTCCGACTAGCAGCAGCACGGCGCCCAAGGGATGGGGGCGTTCTGGTAGTTTTTGCCAGAATTTTCGTCGCGTCCAAGCAATATAGGCGGCCAAAGGCAAACCAATGATACCGTGGCTAAAGTATTCATGTTCTGTACTGATATTTTTGTGCAGCCAACCATCTAACCAGTGCAGGATAACAGGAGCATATAGTAGCCCCAAAAGGCCAAGAATGAGTAGGTCTAACAATTGCGGCGAAAATTGGGGTTTGACTCGAAGTTGGAAAACCATAATCGGGCAAGTTTTTTAAGGTGAAACTATTGCGGCTAAAGCGCTTGCAACTTGTTTAATTTGGTTGTTGCTCAAACCTGGGTATATTGGTAGCGATAAAATTTGCTTTGCTAGCATTTCCGCATGAGGAAAGTCACCCGCTTGATAACCCAAGTTGGAAAACGCTGGTTGGAGATGACAGGGAACGGGATAGTGAATGCTAGTTTGAATTCCTGCTGCTGTTAACTGAGCTTGGATGGCGGAACGTTCTACAGGACAAGAATCACAAACTCTAATTACGTAAAGATGATAAACGTGTCCTTTTCCACTGTGGTTTTCTAGGGGGATAATTCCCTTAGCTGCTAGGGGCGCGAGTTCGGTATCGTAGCGCTGGGCGATATGCAGGCGATCGCGGTTCCATTGCGCCAGATATGGTAATTTTTGGTGCAATACGGCTGCTTGGATTGTGTCTAGGCGGCTGTTGGTACCCAGCTGTGTATGAAAATACTTTCTAGAAGCACCGTAATTACGCAAGCACATCATTGCTTGCGCCACCTGCGGATCTCGGGTAACAACCATACCGCCATCACCCCATCCTCCTAAATTTTTGCTCGGATAAAAACTAAAAGCTGCTGCTACTCCTACGGATCCAGCACGATATCCTTCTCGTTCGGCAAGATGTGCTTGTGCTGCGTCTTCAAAAATTAGTAATTTATAGGTGGCGGCTAGGTCTAGTAGCTGTCGTGGCGATACCATTTGACCGTACAGATGTACGGGGACGATCGCTTTCGTTTTGGGTGTGACTGCTTTGGCTGCAGCTTGTAAATCAATTAAAGCGGTGCGCGGATCGCAGTCTACAAGTATTGGTTTGGCTTTGGCGCGCAACACTCCAATCAATGTACCCACGAAGGTGTTAACTGGTAAAATTACTTCGTCTCCGAAACCGATATTGCAAGCTTGCAAACCCAGGGCGATCGCATCAGTACCCGAAGCTACCCCAATTCCATATTTTGTGTTGCAAGCTGCGGCAAAGGCAACTTCAAAATCTGCAACTGCTTGTCCTAAAATAAAATCTCCCTGTTCTAGTACTGTTTGGATTGCTTTTTGCAGTTGCTCGTGAATCGATTGATGTTGGAAATTCAAGTCTACAAAAGGAATTGCGAGCGGCGGATTATTCATTTTCAGAAAATACTACAAACTCTCATCTAGAAATTTTTTAAAAATTTCTTAACTTTTTTCTCCACTAATGTCATAATTAAGGAAAATAAATTTTCTATTTTTACTAGTTGTTTCCCTAACTAGATTCGTTTAATCTCGATATTTAAATGCAGAAAATGAAAGAAATTTCTGGCTGGCTATGGCTGAATTGGAGATAGTAGATATTTGCCCAAACCAACTAATCAATAAAAATCCTTTCCTGACCACAGGAAGAAAAAGTTTTTTATGGATGGGAGTGAAAAAAGGCAAGAAAAATGTAGTAATATCATTGGGGGGATATATTTAGTATTAACTTGCTTGTCAGTGTTATGGTACCCAAATAGATGTCAAGATTAACGTAAATAGAGATTTACTAGAAATAATTACAGCTTAAATAGAAGAAAGATATTCCAAGAGATGGTAAAAATAAGAAAGTAGCTTAACAGCAATGGCTACCTGCATGAAAAAGTTCTCAACAGTCAAAAATTTTTACTCTTACCTTGTTGATCCGAAGCCAAATTGGGGAATGCTTAAGAGTAGCGAATAACCCATAGATAGTGGTTATATGAATTACAGTATCGATAAGCGATCAAGGTAGCGGTGGTAATGGTAGAGCCTGAAAACAATTTTCTATCTCAAAAGGATGGTTGGGCATCCCCAGGAACAAGAGAACAACAACGCCTGCAAGCATTGGCAGAATTGGGTTTACAACAACCAGAAACAATTCCAGTTTTTGAAGAAGCCACTCAAACTGCGGCCCACTTTTTAGAAGCACCAATTTCGATTTTGGGATTTGTGGATCAACAGCGCCATTGGTTTAAGTCGGCGGTGGGTTTATCGAGATTGGGACTGATGAATCAACTGGCGCAAACCCGTCAATTGTCACGCTGGGAGTCTTTTTGTACTCAGGTAGTAGAAAGTTCGCAAACAATAGTTATCAACGATACAAAAAAAATAGCCAACACAGAGTTAGCTAACAGTAGATTGGTGCAGGATTACGGTATTCGCGCCTATTTAGGAGCACCATTGTTCGACGCCTGTGGAAATTGTTTGGGTGCGTTAGCGGTGATGGACTTGGTACCGCGTAACTTTACTCATCGAGATATTGAATTTCTACAAATAATTGCTCGTTGGAGCATGAGCGAGTTCGAACGCAATCGTTTGCTACAGATAGTTTCCAAAAGCACAGTTTCTCAGAGAAATTCTGATTTTTTGCTTCCAGAAGCTGGTATTAATGAAATCAAAATTAATCCAGTAACATTACCAACTAATTCACTTCCTACCAACCCACTTAAGTTAAAGCTTTTAGAACAATTAACTCAGGAATTGCGCACGCCTTTGACGTCGGTACTGGGAATGGCAAGCGTGCTCGGACGGGAAATATACGGTCCTTTGACTTCCAAGCAAAGAGAGTACTTAGATATTATCCAACACAGCGGTCGCTACTTACTGTCATTAGTAAATGAAATTGCACAACTGGGAGCAATAGATGACAGTCAAACAAAGCTAAATTTGGCTCCTGTAGACATTGAGATGTTGTGTCAGCAGGCGATCAATTCTTTAGAAGAAGCTGCTCATCGCCGCGAACAGGATATTCGCCTTTCTATCGAACCGGGACGGAATCGCATTTGGCCATTAGATAAGGAGAAAGTGCGACAAATTCTGTATCACTTGGTGTTCAGCGTGATTCAACTATCTGCCACTGGCAGTATTGTGCGGATTCACGTTTCCTATAAAGATAATGCTTTAAATATTACGGTCTGGGTTTCCCATCCTTGGCTAGGAGACGGAATTACGGAAGTCGATCCCTACTTGCGTCTGAGTAGCTCATCTTTAATAGAGTTGACTCAACAGACAAAAGTTCATAATAATTCGGAAAGTTCAGAGCAAGCAGCGAATTTACCAACAATAGTAGAGCAGTTAAATAGCGTTAGAGTTTCTGTCTCGAATCTCGAGGATATAAATGAGCGGTATAGCAATCTTTCCCGAGAAAGCTTGGGTCTTTTGCTCAGTTGTCAGCTAGCACAGTTGCACGGCGGGTATATTTCCATTCAGGGTTCGCCGGAATCGGGATACCGCTACGTGGTGACTTTACCTCGAAATCAGGAGAAAATGCAGACAATGAGCGATGTTTCCTCAAATACTGCTTCTTCTTAGCAAGAAAAGTTAAAAGCAATAGCAAGACAGTAAAAATAACAGAAACGCATTAATACCAAACATCTTTTTTTCTATCTTCACGAATTAACTGTCTGCAATTAGCATAGACTAGGGGCGAAGAGTTTTTAATTTTTAGAACTGCCTGAATTATCATTGAATCTGCACTCTGTGCTAATTGTTTACAGCATGTTATGAATTTAATCTGGCAAAAATTGACTTTATCTGATTTTCCGCTGAAAGAGTATCTTAGTACTAGCTACCTGCGCAGTTTTGTGGTAGGTGTGGGGAGCCGTTGGCGGCAAACTAGTATTTTAGTGCAGTGGGGAGACGTTATTGCAGCGGCGTTAGTTAGCTTGGTGTTAGTTTTAGCACCGTTTACTGTTAAAAATACAACTTTGCTAGGGATTTTACTGATAGCTTGTGCAGGTTTTTGGCTGCTGTTGACTTTATCCGAAGATAAAGTTGTATCTTCGCAGAGTATTTTAACCACACCAATTCATTTGTTGGTGTTACTTTATGGGGGAATTTGTGTAGTTGCGACAGTTCTGTCTCCGGAAAAAAAAGCAGCTTTAGAGGGGTTGATAAATTTTACGCTTTATTTGCTGTTTTTTGCGCTGTCTGCAAGGATACTGAAGTTCCCCAGGATTAGGTCTTGGTTGTTAGTTTTATATTTGCACGTATCTTTACTTGTGAGCGTGTACGGGGTGCGACAGAAGTTTTTCGGTGCAGCACAATTAGCAACCTGGGTCGATCCGGAATCTCCCTTGTCGAAGAATACGAGGGTTTATAGTTATTTGGGAAATCCGAATTTGTTAGCTGGTTATTTGTTACCGGCGGTGATTTTAAGTTTGGTGGCGGTGTTTGTCTGGCAGGGATGGCTGCGTAAAGCTTTGGCATTGACTATATTTATAGTAGATCTTGGCTGCTTTCGTTTTGCTGATAGTCGTGGTGGCTTTATTGGTTTGGCGATCGCTGCAGTTATTTTTGTGTTATTACTGCGTTACTGGTATGGCCAGTCTCTTTCCCAGTTTTGGCGAACATGGTTAGTACCGATACTTTTGGGGGTTTTTCTAGCTATATTTGCTGTTGCGTTTGGGGTTTCGGAAAGTTTTCGCCTGCGGGTGCTCAGTATTTTGATGGGTCGTAAAGATAGCAGTAACAACTTTCGCATGAACGTCTGGACGGCGGTGGTGAGAATGATTCGTGACTTTCCGGTATGGGGAATCGGACCCGGACACGACGTTTTTAATAAAATTTATCCACTCTACCAGTTGCCTCGTTATAATGCGCTCAGTGCTTATTCGATTTTGCTAGAAGTGACCGTGGAAACAGGGTTTATCGGTTTAGTGAGTTTCCTGTGGTTGTTGTTAGTAATATTTAACACTGCTTGGTTACAACTGCAACGGTTGCGGCAATTAAAAAGTGCAGATGGTTTGTGGTTAGTGGGGGCGATCGCCGCTTTAGCAGGAATGCTAGGTCACGGTCTTGTGGATACTATATGGTATCGTCCTGCAGTCAACAGTATCTGGTGGTTATTAGTAGGTTTAATTGCTAGTTACTGGACTTGTTTGAATCAACAGTTAACTCCACAACAAGCAAATTCACTTTATTCCGAACCGGCGCCAAACTAAAGTCTCACAAAAGAAAGCCTTGGAAGTAGATAAATCCAAGGCTTTTATGCGGTGATACTTGCAGCCACGTCATAGACAAAGAAGATCTTATCGATAATAGTATTTTGCTATTTTATTCTCTATAGCTGGTACCGCTGACAGCATTTGGATCGCGATAGCGGGTAGGTTCTTCGCTGCGCTTTCTTCCAGCTAGGCCAGCTAAGCCAAACAGGCCGAGCAATCCCAGCCAACCCCAATCAAAATCTCTATTATATGTTCTGGTTTCTGTGGTAGTGGTGGTTGCGTTTCCAGGAGAGCTCGTCGTTTGTGCTCGTGCCGATAAACTTAAGGGTAGAATGCCAATGCTGAGGGCTATAAATCCGGCACTGAAAATTTTAGTCAGGTTATTTCTCATTTTTTACTTCCGTTATTTTCCTTGGTTACGCACCACTATATCAGCTTCCCCAATCATCAAAATCAACCCTTGGCTATAAAGTCCTGTTTTTGAGATTCTTGCTTGGGGTACATAAATTACTGCTGTCCTGTTGGAAGGTTAGGATAGGATTAATATCCGGTTGGACATTGATATTGGTTTAAAATCATCAAACAGTCTAGAAAATTTTTCATTTTTTAAGTTTCCACACTAGTACGATTTTCAATGAGTGATAAAAGTGACGGTTACAAAGTTGTTAGCGATAATCGACAAGCCCGGTATTTGTATGAAATTCTCGAGACCTATGAAGCTGGTATTCAATTGACTGGAACTGAGGTGAAATCAATCCGTGCGGGAAAGGTCAATCTCCAGGATGGTTACGCTTTGATTCGCAATGGAGAAGCGTGGCTGATTAACGTGCATATTTCGCCTTATACTGCCAGCGGACAATATTTTAACCACGAACCGCGGCGCACGCGCAAACTTTTACTGCATCGCCAAGAAATTCGCAAGCTGATTGGTAAGGTGGAGCAACAGGGCTTGACTTTGATACCTTTAAAAATGTATCTCAAACGCGGTTGGGTAAAAGTTAGCATTGGTCTTGCCAAAGGCAAAAAACTGCATGACAAGCGAGAGGACCTCAAAAAACGGCAAGACCAGCGTGAGATGCAGCGAGCAATGAAAAATTACTGAGTTTGGCGAAATTGGGGACTAGAGTTTTGTTGTTAGTCCCCTATTCCCAATATCCAGTTAATCTTTCCCGCGCACTAGCTGAGTCTTTAAATAATCCCAGCAAGGGAGCGAGAACGATACCAAAGACAAAGCCTCCAGCATGGGCCCAATAAGCGATTCCGCCGCCTTCCATCCCGATATTTGTTGGTGCTTCCAAGCTAGCAACGCCGTAAAGAGCTTGCTGGAGAAACCAAAATCCTAGAAAAAAGTATGCTGGAACGCGGAAGGTTGGAAAGAAAAATCCCAAAGGAATTACGCCTATGACTTCTGCTGTGGGAAAGCGAATGATGTATGCTCCCATCACTCCCGCGATCGCCCCACTTGCTCCTAAAGAGGGAATCGGGGATGTTTGTGAGAAGTACCACTGACACAAGGTAGCTAAAACACCACAAGTCAAATAGAAAAATAAGTATTTAACGTGACCCAGTTTATCTTCGACGTTGTTGCCAAAAATCCACAAAAACAGCATATTGCCAGCTAGGTGCAGAAAACCACCATGCAGGAATTGAGAGGTAATCAAGGTTACCCACTCTGGTATGGGTTGATGGATGTTAATACCTGCAAAACTAGCTGTTAATTCCCGCGGTACTACTGCGAATAAGTGAAAAAATCCATTCAGGTACTGGGGAGGAAGACTCGCTTCATAAAGAAAAACGAGGACGTTAGCTGCGATTAGCCCATAAGTAACGTAGGGCGTGATTTTTGTAGGATTGTTATCTCTTATTGGAACCACAGCAATCTTTTTTGTTTTTCAGAACTAGACTCACGATACCTAATTTGTCGAGCGTTTTTTGCTCTCCTCTAGATAGATTTACCATGCTCAAGGCAGAATGTTTCTAAAGTTAGTAATTGTGAGTTAACGACGGAGTTATAAGTATAAATAAATACATGTAGTTGGGGAAATAGTTATTTTAACTGTGGCAAGGGATGCAAGAACTAGATCAGTTAAAGTTATTTAGTAGGAATTTTAGTCTTGAATAGTGGTGTCGAAAGTAATGTAATTGTGTCTGGTCTGGTTGCAAGCAGCGTACCTTTAATTACTAACTAGAGGAGAAAATCAACTGTACTGTCTATATATCAAGGAAAATGGAAATTTTCTTCTCTATAGTTGAAAGTATCTTCTCTAAACTGCAAAATTAACGAAGTTAGAGAAAAATAATTTTGTCGAGATAATGGTTGAAACTAAGAAAATCTTGCTATCAGTAAAGACTAGCAATTGTGAATGTGCCATAAAAGACAATGATTTTGATAGTAGATTTCCATATTTGTACATAATTTCATTACTGACTTTTTGATTTTTTTAAGTTAGAACTATATATGTATGTATATGTATAATAAAATGTCATTTGATTAAGGAATTCTGTTGGGATGATATGTTACAAATTATAAAAACAATAGTAGTGGAGACAGAACTGGTTAGATCTAAGTTTAACTATGAATGCATTTGAATAATACCTCTTGCGAATAAAAGATAAATTTGCAATTATTCCTGGAGGGTGTTATTAGCTGTTAGTCCTATCATAGTATGAAACATAAGAGTACTTTTATTGTTTGCATTCACTGACAGTGTTCGTAGAAGCAAATTTATTAGGAAAAAATGCTAGGGGTGTACTTTCCATGCCCTTGACAATCCTTGTAGTGGATGATGATGTGGGCACTCGTTTGTCTATCGGCGATTATCTTGAGCTGTCTGGCTACTCAGTGATTACTGCTAATGACGGTCAAGAGGCTTTGGCAATGGTGGAGGAATTCCATCCTGATTTAATGGTGACCGATATAGTGATGCCGCGAATGAACGGTTATGAATTGGTACGCCAGGTACGACAAAAACCTAGGTTTCGCTTGCTACCTGTAATTTTGTTAACAGCACGAACCAGGACGCAAGAAAGAATTCTTGGTTATCAATCGGGATGTGATTTGTACTTACCCAAGCCTTTTGAATTAGAAGAGTTAGGAGCAGCTATTCGCAATCTCTTAGCGCGATCGCAACTAATTCAGTCTGCTTACAATACTTCCTACTCCTCTACAGCTACGGTAGAGTTAATTTCAGAACTTACTCCCAGAGAACAAGAAGTCTTAGAACTTCTGACTCATGGTTTTTCCAACGCTGAAATGGGGCAGAAATTACACCTTAGCCCAAGAACAGTGGAAAAGTACGTTAGCAGTTTGTTGAGAAAAACTGCGACTAATAATAGAGCCGAACTGGTACGTTTTGCTATTAAACACGGTCTAGTAGAGTAATTAAACCGAGCCAAGGTTTTTTATTAAGAAGTATTGATATTTTTTGTGACAAGGTTGCTATTGTTGGTGTGGGGGTGTAACTTGTCTGTAAACATTAAGTGAGTTTCCTTGAGGGTAAGAGTCTGGTCTTGCTTTTGCAGCTGCCAAGCGAGATTCTATCTCCTCTAGCAGAGCTTGCCATACTTCATAGCCATTTTCGTTCAGATGCAAGCCGTCTGTGGTCAAATCTTCTCGCAAATTACCTTGAAAGTCAGCAAACCAGCTATACAAATTTAAGAATTTAGCTTTTTCTTGGCGGGCGATTAAAGCTAGTCGACTGTTAAGGCGACGAATGCGGCTATTGGAAATAGAAGAAAGCCGAGTAGGCAAAATAGATTGAACAAGATTAAGCTACCTGGATGTTCTTGGCGCAAGCGTCGAATAATCAGACGGTGATTGTGTAAAATCGTTTCATCGCTGACGCCTTTACGCAAGTCATTGATGCCAGCCATGACGTAAATAATATCTGGTCTGGTGGCAGCAAAAGCAGACAATCTTTTCAAGATACCACCAGAAGTATCTCCGGATATTCCCTGATTTAGCCATAATTTTCCAGCGGGTAGTTTGTCATTGGGAAACCACATACTCAAAGAATCGCCCACTAAAATGTTTAAGCGGTTTGCACCTTGGGCTTTAGCCATTGCTTTGGCTTCCATTACCAACAAGCTTTTCCAGTCTTCGTAGGTAAGTTGAGACTTTTTGGTGGATTCTGTGAAAAAAAATTGCTGTTCGTCTTTGTGAGCGAGGCGTGTATAAATTTGACCAGCTTTGAGGGCTGCTAATCTTTGGTAATAAAGTTGACTGCCGGATAAAAATTTTCGAGTGGGTTGGTACGCTAAGGGAAGAGAGGATTCAACTGGTGTGGGCGACTTTTGGTTGCGTAATTTTGGTGAAGGGTCTTCTACTGCGGAAGCTACTTTTAGGGCTGCTACTGCTTGCAAACTTTCTTTAGCACTTAACTGTAATTGATTTTTTTCTGGCTTAAAAATGAATGGCTGTGGCAAAGTTGTAACTGGAATAGCTAATCCTACGATCAAGCCTGCTGCCAACCAGTAAAAGTTCTTCATTTCACAAGTTCTTCCCATAGCTATATTTACTATTTTTTAATGACAGCAACGCGCAAATCTTTTGCACCAAACCTACTATGAGCGCGCACTGCTTTGCCTACAGGCTGATTGCAGGAAGTTTGGTGAATCAGCTAAGTAGTTGTCTTTTACAGTATTTACACTGTATCGGTATATTTAGCTAGATAGGGAGATTAGTTTTTACAGTATCTTTAATGTTTTTTCCCGAGATTACAAATTTAGTTTGATATTTTATACTTCTATTTCTGGATTAATGCGCGTCTGCAAACCTGCACTGGCTGCTCTTAACATAAACTTCGTTTATCTCAAAAGACATCCAGCGTCGTTTCAGTTTTTCTGCTACTTTACCCGTAGTATTGGAACCAGCAAACGGGTCTAAAATCATATCTCCTTCGTCGGTTAAAAATTTAACAAAAAATTCTACGAAGGATTCCGGAAAACGAGCTGGGTGCGGTTTGATGTTTTTAGCTTTGCAGCAGCGCAAATAAGCGCTGTTAGATTCGGTATTGGCTATTTCTAAAAGGTTGGGAGGAATCGCACCGTTGTTGTCTTTATAAAAGTGAGAGGAAATGTTGTGTCCGGAAGGTCGTTTTTTAGGTTTGTACCCTTTTTGCAACAGTAGCTGCATGGAGTTGCTATAGGGTTTTAAAACTTTTCTATTATCAGCTTTTGGGTAAGGACTTTTAGATAACCACCAAACAACATTGACAGCATCTTTGACTCGGATACGTCTGATGTTCACCCATTCTGCTGGTGCTGGCAAGCGAGCGCTGTTGTAATGGTAGAATTCTTGAGCTAAAAACAAACCTACATCCCGACACAACTTGACTAGTAGCTCATATTGGTAAATACTTCGGACGGGTAATCCTGGAAGATAGGCACCACCTAATTCCAATACCAAAGAACCGTCGGAAGTCAAAACTCTTTGAAACTCATAAGCAAAAGGCAAGAACCATTCTATATATTTAGAAGCGCTTTCATTGCCGTATTCCTTTTTGCGAGTCAAAGCAAAAGGTGGAGAAGTAACAATCAAGTTGACACTTTCCGATGCCACAGACTGTAACAGTTGCTTGCTATCACCTAGGTAAATGTTTCCGTATTGATAAGAGTAATAAGGTGTTAATTGTTTGGATTTCAAGGACTATTTTGTCAGAAAATCACAGTTTAAGATTTATAGTTTCTTACGCTTATGAAAAAATCCCCCACTTTTTATGCAGGGGATTTTTTTTATTTACCTACTAAGCCAGCGGTACATTAACCGAACTTACCAGCCGTCGAGGCAATTAGGAAGGCTGCGTAGGTCAGAACATAGCCCACGGCAAAGTGAGTTAAACCAACTAAACGAGCTTGAACGATAGATAGAGCAACGGGCTTGTCCTTCCAGCGAACTAGGTTTGCAAGAGGAGTGCGCTCGTGGGCCCAAACAAGAGTTTCAATTAACTCTTGCCAGTAACCTCTCCAGGAGATGAGGAACATGAAGCCAGTTGCCCAAACCAGGTGTCCGAAGAGGAACATCCAAGCCCAGACAGACAGGTTGTTCATGCCGTAGGGGTTGTATCCGTTAATTAACTGAGCGGAGTTAGCCCAGAGGTAATCGCGGAACCAGCCCATCAAGTATGTGGAGGACTCGTTGAACTGAGCGACGTTGCCTTGCCAAATACCCAGGTGCTTCCAGTGCCAGTAGAAGGTGACCCAACCAACTGTGTTTAATGCCCAGAAGGTAGCTAGGTAAAAGGCGTCCCAAGCGGAGATATCGCAAGTACCGCCACGACCAGGACCGTCGCAAGGAAAGGCGTAGCCGAAGTCCTTTTTATCGGGCATGAGCTTGGAGCCGCGGGCATCCAAAGCACCTTTGACTAGTATTAGTACTGTGGTGTGGAGTGCCAAAGCAAAGGCGTGGTGTACTAGGAAGTCGCCAGGACCGATAGTTAAAAACAGAGAGTTGGTACCGGAGTTGATGGCATCCAACCAGCCTTGCAACCAAACGTTGCCGTAGTTGGGGTAGGCTGTGTAAGCAACGCTATCTGGGTTGGATAACAGGACGTTTAGTCCGTACAGCACCTTACCGTGAGACGCTTGGATGAACTGAGCGAACACGGGTTCGATCAGGATTTGTTTCTCTGGTGTGCCGAACGCAACTACTACATCGTTGTGAACGTAGAGGCCGAGAGTGTGGAAGCCCAAGAATAGGGACACCCAGCTCAGGTGAGAAATAATCGCTTCTTTGTGCTTGAGGACGCGATCGAGTACGTTGCCTTTGTTTTGTTCGGGGTCGTAGTCGCGAACCCAGAATATAGCACCGTGGGCGAAAGCACCAAGCATCAAGAAGATAGCAATGTACTGGTGGTGAGTGTACAGCGCTGCTTGAGTTGTGTAGTCCTTAGCTATGAAAGCGTAAGGAGGCATGGCGTACATGTGTTGTGCCACCAGGGAGGTGATGGTTCCCAAAGCAGCTAGGTGAATGCCTAACTGGAAGTGCAGGGAGTTGTTGTAGGTATCGTACAGGCCTTGGTGAGGCAGGTTGAACTGTCCTTCACTGTTGGTACCGGGAACCAAACCAGCTTTGGAGTTCAGCATTTCTTTAATGCTGTGGCCAATTCCAAAGTTAGTCCGGTACATGTGGCCGGCGATGATAAAAATTACAGCGATCGCCAAGTGGTGGTGAGCCATGTCGGTCAGCCACAGCGACTCTGTTTGGGGATGGAAACCACCCAAGAATGTCAGTATTGCTGTACCCGCTCCTTGGGAAGTACCGAACACGTGGTTAGCAGTATCCGGATCGGAGGCGTAAACTCCCCAATTACCTGTAAAGAAGGGTTGCAAGCCTGCTGGGTGGGGCAGAGTGCTCAAGAAGTTGTTCCAACCTACGTGCTGTCCGCGAGATTCGGGGATGGCAACGTGGATCAAGTGGCCTGCCCAAGCCAAGGAGCTTACACCAAACAAACCTGCGAGGTGGTGGTTGAGGCGAGGCTCGGCGCTCTTGAACCAAGAAAGGCTGGGACGGAACTTGGGTTGCAAGTGCAACCAACCAGCAAACAAAAATACTGATGCCAGAATGAGGAGGAACACGGCTCCCATGTACAGGTCGTTGTTTGTCCGCATTCCGATGGTATACCACCAGTGGTAGATACCAGAGTAAGAAATGTTTACTGGGTAGTTAGCTCCACCTTGGGTGAAAGCTTCTATTGCTGGTTTGCCAAATTGGGGATCCCAAATTGCATGGGCAATGGGACGGATATGAATCGGATCTTTAATCCACTGTTCAAAGTTACCTTGCCAGGCTACGTGAAATAGGAGGCTGGATGCCCACAGGAAGATAATTGCCACATGACCGAAGTGAGTTGCGAAAATCTTTTGGTATAGATTTTCTTCTGTCATGCCGTCGTGGCTTTCAAAATCATTTCCTGTCGCCATCGCATACCAGATCCGGCGTGTCGTCGGATCCTGGGCGAGATCCTGGCTAAATTTTGGAAATTTTGTCGCCATAGGTTTGATAAATCCTCTGACTCTTAGCCATCAGGTATCAGCGTTGTTAGTTGTTAGTTGTTAGTTGTTAGTCAAATCCTAACCACTAACCCCTAACCACTAACTGTTCGAGCTGGTTGCTAGCCTAATGAAAGAATGTGTGCGTGGAAGAACGCCCATGTGGTGGCAATTCCTCCCAAAAGGTAGTGCGCTACACCAACCGCACGACCCTGAATAATGCTCAGAGCGCGGGGCTGAATTGCAGGTGCCACCTTTAGTTTATTATGCGCCCAAACAATGGACTCAATTAGTTCTTGCCAGTAACCGCGACCGCTGAACAAGAACATTAAACTGAAAGCCCATATAAAGTGAGCGCCCAAGAACATAAGTCCGTAGGCTGATAGGGCACTTCCGTAAGAATTAATTACCTGCACTGCTTGTGCCCACAGGAAATCGCGCAACCAACCGTTGATGGTAAGGGCGCTTTGAGCCCAGTTGCCACCGGTAATGTGAGTTACATTACCAGCTGCGTCTACTGTTCCCCATACGTCAGATTGCATCTTCCAACTAAAGTGGAAAATCACAATCGAGATGGAGTTGTACATCCAGAACAATCCCAGGAATACGTGATCCCAACCGGATACTTGGCAGGTACCACCACGACCGGGACCATCACAGGGGAAGCGGAAGCCCAGGTTAGCTTTGTCTGGTATCAGACGGGAATTGCGGGCAAACAAAAATCCCTTCAGGAGAATTAAAACTGTAACGTGAATGGTAAATGCGTGGATGTGGTGAACCAAAAAGTCAGCCGTACCCAAAGCAATTGGCATCATTGCCACTTTGCCACCGACAGCAACAATACCACCGCCAAAGGCGTAGCTTGCTGGTTCCAGTGCGTTTGGTGCTGTTGAGCCTGGTGCTAGGGTGTGTATGTTTTGCACCCACTGCGCAAACACGGGCTGCAACTGAATTGCCGTATCCGAGAACATATCTTGGGGACGGCCCAAAGCACGCATGGTGTCGTTGTGGACGTACAGTCCAAAGCTATGGAAGCCAAGGAATATACAAACCCAGTTGAGGTGGGAGATAATTGCATCTCGGTGACGGATAACTCGATCCAAAACGTTGTTTTGATTTACAACGGGATCGTAATCCCGCACCATAAAAATGGCAGCGTGAGCAGCACCACCGACAATAAGGAAACCACCAATCCACATGTGATGGGTGAATATACACAGTTGGGTGGCGTAGTCGGTTGCCAAGTACGGATATGGGGGCATGGCGTACATGTGGTGTGCCACGATGATGGTCAGCGAACCCAAGAAGGCGAGGTTAGTTGCCAGTTGGGCGTGCCAAGATGTGGTCATGTTTTCGTAGAGACCCTTGTGACCTTCACCAGTGAAGGGACCTTTGTGGTTTTCCAGGATCTCTTTTATGCTGTGACCGATACCCCAGTTGGTGCGGTACATATGACCGGCGATGATGAACAATACCGCGATCGCCAAATGGTGATGGGAAATATCAGTCAGCCACAAGCCACCCGTTACTGGGTTTAGACCACCTTTAAAAGTCAGAAAGTCTGCGTACTGACCCCAGTTCAATGTAAAAAAGGGTGTTATACCACTGGCAAAGCCGGGATACAGTTCCGTCAACAAGCCTTTGTTGAGAATGAACTCGTGAGGCAAGGGTATGTCCTTAACGGGCACTCCCGCATCTAACAACTTGTTGGTGGGAGCTGATACGTGGATCAAGTGACCGGCCCAGCCCAAAGAACCGCAACCAAGCAACACCGCCAAGTGGTGGTTTAGCATCGACTCCACGTTCTGGAACCATTCCAGTTTCGGAGCGCGCTTGTGGTAGTGGAACCAGCCAGCAAACAAAAACAAACCAGCCAACACCAAACCGCCTATAGCCGTGACGTACAGCTGGAACGAGTTCGTGATTCCCCAGCCGCGCCAAATTTGGAACAGGCCAGAAGTTATCTGAATACCGTGGAAGCCACCACCAACATCCCCGTTCAAAATGTCTTGACCAACAATTGGCCAAACCACTTGTGCGCTAGGCTTGACGTGCAGCGGATCGCTCAGCCAAGCTTCGTAATTTGAAAAACGAGCACCGTGAAAAATCATCCCGCTCAGCCACAAGGTCACCACAGCTAAGTGACCAAAGTGCGCTGCAAATATCTTGCGGGAAATGTCTTCTAAATCACTTGTATGTGTATCAAAATCATGGGCGAGTGCGTGCAGGTTCCAAATCCAAGTAGTGGTTTTGGGACCTCTGGCAAGAGTTCTATCGAAGTGACCTGGTTTTGCCCACAGTTCAAACGAAGTCGGGACCGGGTCGTTATCAACTATCACTCTTGCCTTTTTTTCCTCTCGCTCCGGAGGACTTATTGTCATTCGACCTCCTCTCTTAAAAAGGACTGAGGAATTATGTTGACCACAAGCTGTCTTCGTGGCTTTTATATACCCAGATCGCATTCTCCATTTTTTGGATACTGGAGCTGGGATGAAGACCTTGTGTGGGGAGTGGTTTCTGTTGAATTATAAAGTCTTCTCTTGTACATTGTTGGAGACTTTTTAACAATAATTCAAAATCCCCAGATTAATTGTGTTATATGCTTTTCAATTCCAAAACACTGGTCAAAAAGTCAATAGTTTCTTCATTTATTTTACAAAGCTAAACAATTCGCAAAATTTATGGTTCTATTGAGATGGAGATCTATTAAGTTCGGTATGAAAAATAGGTTTTCGTCGTGACTTATACCAGAATATAGTTAAATAACTGTAGAAATAAGCAGTCAAAATTGTTACGCGAAATTTTCCACAACCCTTACATTTTTCACACTTAAGTACAAGGAAGCGGAAATTAGGAATTTTAGATTTGAGATTCGAGGCTAAAAAATTAATAAAGAATCAAAATTTCGATTTTCAATCGACGCATGCAATCACCCAATAGCCAATTTCTAATTTGTCAAAGCAAAATTTTAGATTTTTCCACTCAAAAATATAGATCTGCAAAATAATTTCATCTTTTGGGCTATAGTTCCCAATGGTATAGTTCGCGTCAAAATGCAGTATGAATCTGTCTGTTGTTTATGAACGGGTAAAACAGATGAACTTGTGGTTGACAAAGGCCAAGGATTTAATTGCATTGCTGCTTGGGGTACTTTTTGTATTAATTTTGACTAGTTGTAGCAATCAAGCCATTAGCCAGCAACCATCCGCTAATTTGCGAGAAAGTACCGCCGTAGCAAAGGGAAAAATTTCAGAGGTCGCTCCACCGGCGGTGATTCAACAGCTGCGTCAAAACTTGGAAATTTATCGTCCCCAAGTATCAATATTAACTCCAAAACCTGGTGAAATCTTGCAAGACACCACTGCCACGGTTCGCTTGCAGGTAAAGGATTTGCCTGTATTTAAAGATTCACAATTAGATATGGGGCCAAACCTGCATGTCATTATCGACAATCAACCATACATAGCAGTTTACGACCTCAATCAACCGTTAGTTTTATCAGATTTATCTCCCGGTACCCACACCTTGCGTGTCTTTGCTTCCCGTCCTTGGGATGAAAGTTTTAAAAATGAAGGCGCCTACGCCCAGACAACTTTTCATGTTTTTACCAAAAGCGACGAAAATAACCCCGATGCAAATTTACCTCTTTTAACATACAACAGTCCTAAGGGCAACTACGGAGCAGAACCAATTTTACTCGATTTTTACCTTACAAACGCGCCCTTGCATCTGGTGGCGAGCGATCGCTCCAAAAACCAATTTGCAGATTGGCGCATCCGCTGTACCATCAACGGTGAAAGTTTTATCCTCGATCGCTGGGAATCTGTTTACCTTAAAGGTTTTAAACCCGGTAAAAACTGGATCAAGCTAGAGTTTCTCGACAATCAAGGTAATTTGGTTAAAAACGAATTCAACAGCACAGTTAGACTCATAACCTACCAACCAAACGGTCAAGACACCCTTTCTAAACTTGTCAGGGGAGAACTTTCAGCTGAACAAGCGCGCGCTATTGTCGATCCCAACTACGCAGCTAAAGCACCAACTACAGAAGTTGCGCCTGCTCCTCCTGCTGCAACACCTGGCCTTGAGCAGCAAAGTGCGCCTGCTGCAATTCCGTCTCAAAAAGAAAAACAACCTGCTGGCGAAGTCAAACCAACACCAACTTCAACTGTTGCGCCCACGCCTGAAACTGAGCAAGCACCTGCAACTGCTGACCTCGAAAAATCAAAAAATGGCTTTTTTAAGCTTTTCCAAAATCAAGCCAGCAAAACACCTGTTCCGCACGCAACAGAAAATTCTCCTCCCTCTACGCAACAACTACAACCGCAAGTTACACCAAAACCCGAAGCTAGCGAGTTACCCCAAGAATAATCTGGAGCGAGTAAATTTTTCCAACACTTGTGGAGGTGAAAAACGAATTTTGCAACCCACAATCGAACTAGCTTCTGGAAGACTTTTTTATTATACAGCCAGAAACTCAAGCTATTAAATTAAAACAAAACCCTGACTTCACAAAGAAGTTAGGGATTGAATTAATTAGTTTGGGGAAGCTTATTTGATGCATAAACTTCTGGTAGTTGCCACCAAGCTAAATGAGGATATTGATGATGCTCTTGATGATAGCCAAAATGATAGCAGGTAATAAACGATAGCCAAACAGGCATGGAGATCGTTTGAGAACGATGAGGTTGAATATAACCTTCTTTGGGCTCGCTATGAGTTAGGAATGTGCCGAAGTAAAATAACTGCAAAGAACTTAACAGCGAAGGTAATGCCCAAAAGAAAATAAGATTTGTGTGGGGTAAGTGTAGAGCGAAATGAGCGATGTTGTATGCAACAAGCCAGGCTAGGATTTGCCACCAACTCCAGTAACTTTTCATAAAATGAAAATACCAAGCCCAAAAGTTTTTATGCTTGCCATCATGAAAATCAGGATCTAGTTCGCTAGCAGGATAACGATGGTGCATCCAATGCTTTTTTAATAGGGTTTTATAGGATAAAAAGCCATAAAGAAAAAGACACAATGCTCCTGTAAAATTATTTATTTTTGTATTACTGGGAAAAACCACACCATGCATGGCGTCATGGGCGGTAATGAATAATCCTGTATCAATAAAAGTTTGCCAAAGTATTGCCAATAGTAACTCAAAGATATGCCAGCGGGTGAAGCTAGATGTAAGTAAAAAAGTTAAGCTAGTTGCCCATATTCCTATAATCGCAATAGCAATGGCAATGCCAGCTATGCCAACAGTGGGTTTGCTAGTAGTCTTGATGAAGTTGACAAAAGTTGAGTGTTTTGATGGCATCAGGCTTGACTCCGCCGCGAATAGTGAAATAATTTATACACCTATCTATTTAGTCCCGATCGCTGACCGGGGAATTTCAATATCTAAATGTGTAGTTATATTAAAATATTTTAATAAAAATTACGGGCAATGCTCCTCTGTCTGAAGAGTAAAATTTACTTGGCTTTTGGTAAAGTAAAGTTTTGTATGTAGTACGATGTATGGCAAAAGGGGAGTTGTTAGTAAAAAAATATACAAAAACTCCATTTAATTACTTAAAATCTAGCGCAAGTTAGAAGGCGTGCTGAAGATTGTTGCTCAAACTAAATAGTGAAGAGATTTTTAACTGTAAAGTATGGCTCCTACGGTACTGATTACAGGTGGGTCGGAAGGAATTGGTAAAGCAACGGCTATTTTATTTGCTCGCAAAGGATATGACCTAGTGCTAGCAGCTCGTCATAGCGATCGCCTGCAAATAGTAGCTCAGCAGCTGCAAAGTCTTGGCGCTACAGCACCATTAACAGTTAGTTGCGACGTTACCGATGCAGCGCAAGTAAAAACACTAGTAGATAAAGCGTTGGAGCATTATGGTTATATAGATGTATTGATTAACAATGCTGGCATTTATGCATCAGCACCGGTAGAAGAATTTTCCCTAGAAGATTGGCATCGAGTCATAGATACAAATTTGTGGGGATACATACATACCATAAACGCTCTTTTACCTCATTTTTTGCAAAGAGGAAAAGGAACGATCGTCAATGTCAGTTCTATTGGTGGTAAGATAGCAATTCCTTATCTTGTTCCTTACTGTACGAGCAAGTACGGTGTTACAGGGTTGACACAAGCGCTACATGCAGAATTAAAGCCACAAGGAATTCACGTTTGTGGCATTTATCCGAATTTAATTCAGTCCAACTTTGTAGAACGGTCAATCATTCGGGGTAAAGATGAACAAGATACTGCAAGTCGCCGTCAGCAGCTGGAAAATATTCTCAAAAATCCCCTGGTTGAAAAACCTGAAGATGTAGCAAACGCCATTTGGGACGCGGTTAAGAATCACAAATATGAAGTGTTTGTTGGTTCTGCTCAGTTTTTAAAAACCGCAGAAGGATTTTTTCCTGGTTTGTTTCAGTGGACTTTTCAACAAATCTTTAAAAATAAAAGATAGTCCCAGAGATAACTTTACTGTAAGCGTTCTGGGGATAGCAGGTATTTAGGAAAAATTTCCCGCCTCGCATTCTTGTTTGGTAATGTGGTGGCGATAGCGAAACATCGCCTCTAGTTGTAATTGTACCAGCCAGCCGGCTAAAAACTCAGCTATTTGTCCGCCAGGCAAAGCAAAGGAGATTTCATCTGTTAATCTAGTTTTTCCCATTTCTGCTTCAAAGCGATGTCGGTGTCTCCAAAACTCAAAAGGACCTGATATTTGTTCGTCGGTAAACAAACGATATTTTTCGTATTCGGTGTGACGTGCTAACCAACGCAAAGGTAATGGACCAAGAAGCAGGCGAAATTCAGTAATAGCTCCTACACCCAAACCTCCTTCACGCCGAATTACTTGCAAAGGTTGCCAAGGTGGGGTAAGCAATTGTAAAACATCTGGTCTTTCATGAAACTTCCAAACTACCTCTACCGGTGCGTTAATAACTGAGGAATACTGAAAGTGCAACATTAAGAAAAACCTCAAACTTAGCCTTCGTATTCAGTATCGATGTTGATATCAAGAGTGTCCTCGTCGATACGGATATACAAAATATTGGGACGACAGCAAACTTGACAATCTTCTACGTAAGATTGTTGTCCTCCTCCGGTTAAATCAACAAAAGTTAAGTTTATTTCTCCGCAGTAAGCGCAGTAATATTCTGCTGTTGTTTGCATTGATTAATGTTAGACTTGAGATTTCAAATTGCTGCATTTACTTTTTCTGATTTTTCTGAAGATTGATGAAATTTGCTTGTAGCATCAGCTAAATGTTTTAGTAGTGTAGATGAAGGTAGAGGACCTTGTAAATGATTCCAGGGTAAGACTTGTTGTGTAGACCAATGAGCGTGAACGTAGAAATCTAGATCGGGAAGTTTTCCTTGTAGTTGTTTGAAAGCGCGTTTGAAACTACCTAAAGAATTACCAAAGTTGCGGGTTAGTTGCAAAAGCTGCGATAGTCGGCGATCGCCCCGAGATAATAAAGCTTGAACGAGTGACCAATTGTAACTTTCTGGACGAAAATCTATTCCTCGGGATTGCAGTTGTTTTTGTAAAAATTGTAACCGCTTTTGAGCTTGGCGATTTACTCCCAACCACTGAAAAGGTGTATGGGATTTGGGTACAAACGTGCTGCAGCTTAATGTTAATCGCAGACCGGCAGCAGCTTTTTTGATATCATTCATCATGGCTACGGTAGCATCTAAATCTTCTGGTTCTTCGCCGGGAATTCCTACCATTCCGTATAATTTTAAATGAGTTAATCCTCCTGCTTTAGCGTTTACCGCAGCTTGGATAATTTCATCGTTTTCCAACTTTTTATTAATTATTTGCCGTAATCGTGACGAACCGCTTTCTACAGCTATGGTAAGGGATTTTGTGTCTCGTTTGGCTAAAGTTTGGGCTAATTGTACGGTGACGGTGTTAGTTCTTACCGAAGCGATGCTCAGACGAATGTCGTCGTACTGTGGCTGACTGATATAATCCAATAATTTCTCAAATTCCGGATGTTGAGTAACTGAAGCTCCCAATAATCCGATGCGATTTGTAACTTTTAAACCCCTTTCAATTGCTGGTATTAATGAATTTTCTAAACTAGCAGTTCGAAAAGGTAAAGTGAGATAACTCGCCAGACAAAAACGACACATTTCTGGACAACTTCTCACCACTTCTACCATATAAATATTTTCCCAAGCTGCTTTTTCCGTAACTACTGTTGACGCCGATAAAACGTTTCCTCGATAAGTTTGTTTTTGTACAACGGCGGGTATTTCCGAAGAAATTGGTTGAATAGATTCGATCGCTCCATCTAATTCGCGATAGACTACTTCGTACAAGCTGGGAACGTATATTCCTGGTATTTGGGCCAGAGCTTGCAGTTGAGTTTGGCGATCGGCACTTCTAACTGCTTGATAGGCATCGATAAAATTATCTAGGAGCTGTTCGCCATCTCCTAATAAAATTACATCAAAAAAATCCGCAAAGGGTTCGGGATTAGCTGTCAGAACAGAACCACCGCCAAATACGAGGGGATGATGGCGATCGCGCTGATTTGCTTGCAAAGGAATTTTCAGAGATTCTAGTAAGTTGAAAATATTTACGTAATCTAATTCCCAGGATACGGAAAAGCCGAGTAATTCTGGCTGGCTTGGTAGTGGTTCGGATACATCGGTGAACAAGCGACTTACCCGTACATCAGAACGCATTGCCAAAGTCGCCCACACAACTTGATATCCCAAGCTAGTAATACCCACGCTGTATGCGTTTGGAAAAGCGAAGATCGTGGCGATCGCATCGCTTTTGGGAGTAGCGGGAGTAAATAGAAGGCGTTCGGCAGAAAATACAGAGGATATCACAACAGTTAGCTTTGCAAATAATAAACAATAAGAAATAAAAATAGCTCGTTTCTTTTTGATTTTACCTGTATTTAATTTTAAGCCATAAAATTACCAGATTAAAAACTAAAGTAAGAAAATTTGCCAGTATGATTGCTACATCCTGACGTAAAACTCCATAAACTAACCACAAAAAATACCAATAATAAAAGTTATCAGCATCGTGTAAGAAACATCTTTTGCTGATTTCGATTGCCATGTTTTAATCATTTGCGGCAAAAAAGCACTTGTAGTTATAGTGGCAGCAGTTAATCCTAAAATAGTGAGAAATTCCATAGAAAAAAATCATGGGCTGCAACAGTTGCGATAGCCAAGTTTTGCTCAAAAATTATACTAATCTTAAACAACTGCGCGCGTGGGATGATGAGCGCTAAGGGTGCTGGTAACAAGTAAGAAGCTTTGGCGTTTTGGGCGTGCTGGAGGAGGATACTTACAAAACCTGACACTGACCGTGGTGACGCAAAAGATGATCGCATAAAACCAATGCTACCATTGCCTCCACCATCGGGACTGCACGGGGTAATACGCAAGGGTCGTGGCGTCCTTTAGCTGCTAAGACAGTTGGTTGGCCTTGGGTAGTGACTGTATTTTGTTGTTTTGCGATCGTTGCTGTTGGTTTAAAGGCGACACGTAAAATTATATTTTCGCCATTGGAAATTCCCCCTTGAATACCGCCGGAACGATTGCTGCGAGTGCGAATTTCACCTTTTTCATCAATATAGAATTCGTCGTTGTGTTCGAATCCGCTCAACAAAGTACCAGCAAAACCAGAACCAATTTCAAAACCTTTGCTTGCAGGAAGGGACATGACGCCTTTAGCGAGATCGGCTTCTAATTTATCAAAAACCGGGTCGCCCAAACCTTTGGGAACATTGCGCGCTACACATTCAACTACGCCACCAACAGAATTACCATCTTGTCGCGTTTGTTCGATCAGTTCAATCATTCGTTGCGCGCATTCAGCGTCTGGACAGCGAACGATGTTGCTTTCAACTTGTTCTAAGGTGACGCGATCGAAATCGACAACTGCTTCTAAATCCTTGATGCGCTTGACGTAACCGATGATTTCTACACCTGCAGCTTGTCGGAGGATTTTTTTGGCGATCGCTCCTGCTGCTACTCTACCAACTGTCTCCCGCGCCGATGCTCTACCACCACCTTGCCAGTTACGAATTCCATACTTAGCATCGTAAGTTGCATCTGCATGGGAAGGACGATACTTAAGTGCCATTTCATCATAATCTTGGGAACGAGTGTCTTTGTTTTTGACCAAAATTGCGATCGGTGTTCCCAAGGTTTTCCCCTCAAATACCCCAGAGAGAATTTCACACTTGTCTTCTTCTTTGCGAGGCGTTGTAATCTTACTTTGTCCCGGACGCCTGCGATCTAGTTCTTGTTGAATTTCCTGAGCTGAAATTTCCAGTCGGGGAGGACAACCATCAATTACAACTCCCACACCGCCGCCGTGAGATTCGCCAAAAGTGGTGACACGAAAAAGATGTCCAAATGTGTTGCCCATGATGTTGAGGAGGTATTGTCTAGATAATATTATTACTTGAACAGCTTGCTTGGTATGTACAAATTAGCTAGTAAGACCAAAAGCTAGAATTGCCCCGTGATTTTTGTCTTGAGAGTATGTCCCGATTGCGAGTCTTTATTACCCGTCGCCTCCCCACCGATTTACAACCATTGCAGCAAATTGCTGATGTAGAAGTTTGGACAGAACGCCGACCGCCTCCCTACGAGATTTTACTAGCAAAGGTCAAGGAAATAGACGGCTTGTTGTGTTTGCTGAGCGATCGCATTGACCGCCAATTAATAGAAGCTGCAACATCTCTCAAGGTCATCAGTCAAATGGCAGTGGGATACGATAACATCGATATCTTATCTGCTACTGCACGGGGTATTCCGGTGGGCTATACTCCTGGTGTGCTCACCGACGCTACAGCTGATTTTACCTGGGCTTTATTAATGGCGGCGGCGCGGCGAATTGTAGAAGCAGACAGGTTTACCCGCGCACTACAATGGCAAACTTGGGAACCAGATCTTTTACTGGGAGTAGATGTGGCGGGTGCAACTTTGGGAATTGTTGGTTTGGGACGCATCGGACAAGCAGTTGCTCGTCGCGCTCGTGGATTTGAGATGCGAATTCTTTATACAAGTAGAAAACGATGCCAGCCAAAATTAGAAGCATCTTTAGGTGTGGAGTTTGTAAGTTTTGAACGTTTGTTGCAGGAATCTGATTTTGTCAGCATCCATACACCTTTAACGGCAGATACCTACCATCTTTTTGGTGCATCCCAATTGGCGCTGATGAAGCCGTCTGCTATTTTAATTAACACAGCACGAGGGCCAATTGTGGATCCGCATGCTTTATACCAAGCTTTGTCCCGCGGTCAAATTGCAGGTGCTGCTATTGATGTTACCGAACCCGAACCAATTCCTGCCGACAGCCCCTTACTAAGTCTTGATAATTTAATTATCACCCCTCATATTGGCAGCGCCAGCCGCCAAACGCGAAAAAAAATGGCAGATATTGCTATTGAGAATGCGATCGCTGGACTTCAAAAGCAACGTTTGCCTTATTGCGTTAACCCGCAAGTTTACGAAAATTTATAGAGGTGATTGAGATTTTTTTGACACAAAATTGTTTTTGGATGCTGGTAGCCCAGACTTTTTTCGAAAATAATAAGCGCTTGTTCTAACATTTTTTTAGCCTCTGGAATTTTTCCTTTTTCCTTTAGCAACATAGCTAGATTATTTAAGGTAATTGCCACCTCAGGATGGGTACTACCCAACAACTTTTTTTTAATATCCAAGGCTCGTCTGTAGGCTTTTTCTGCTGCTTGCAGTTCTCCTTTGGCTTGCACGCGAGCAGCAGCTAAATTATTTAGATTTATTGCCACTTCGTAGGAGTTCCGGTGAGATGGACGATCAAAAAAATCAATCGCTTCCTGAAATAACTCAATTGCCTCATCCCATCTACCCAGTCCGTGTAAAATACAACCAAGTGCTGCTTTGTTTGCGATCGTGTCTGCATGCTCTTTACCTAATAATTGCACGTGCAATTCATAAGATTTCCGAGCTAAATATTCAGCTTGAGTGTCGTGACCGCGGCAATGTTCTAAACTAGCTAAATTATGGTAAATTACTGCCACCAATTGATTTTTTTCACCGTATTGATTCAGTAGAGTTTTTAGTAATGTTTGATAAAGCTGTTCTGCTGCTTCCAAATTTCCCCAGTGTTTGCACACGATCGCTAACTCATTTAATAATGAGAACAAGACTCGTTGTTGTTCGATTTCCTGAGACTGAGCTAAATTAATTGCTTTTAAATAAAAATGTTGGGCGGTGGCGTACTTGCCTAGAATGCGAGCTAATTTACCTAAATTGCTTAAAATTTGTAATTCTAAAGAAATCGGTATTGAAAAAGCAGGAAGACATTTTTTTACTGTTTCTAAAGCTTCGAAAGCAGCTTGAGCTTTGGTGAAAGCTTCGTTGTATTTAGCTTGGGTTTCTAGAATTTTCGTGAGATTATTTAATTTTATGACTTTTTGAAGTAGGGACTGCTGTTGTAAACTGAAAATATTTTTCAGAGTTTGGTTGGATTGAGCTTTCATAAATTTTTCTCACCACAATTTTTTATTTGCAGTTTTTCTATAGAATGAAATTATTGAGAGCAAGGAAAATTGGCACTGAAAACTGTAACTCATTACCTAACAGAAAGTAACGAGTTGGTTGTGGCAAATAATTGATGAAATTTCTCAGTCATTGCCAAAAGCAGGAAAATTTTTGATTATTTTCCGCCTGTCCTCGATAGAACTAACTCTCGGAAGCGATCGCCCCTTTCCTCAAAGTTAGCGTATTGGTCAAAACTTGCACAAGCAGGAGATAGCAACACCACAGGTGCTTGATACTTTTTCGCCAGTTCCACCGATTTGAAAACGGCGTTGTCCATTGTTTCTACAATTTCGTAATTATTGTATCCTGCTTCCTGCAAACGTCTGGCAAACGCGGGTGCTGCATTGCCAATGAGCAGAACAGCAGCTGCTTTGGCTTTAATTTTTGCTATCCAACCAGTATCATCACCAGCTTTAGCTTCACCACCAGCAATGAGAATAACTGGACTTTTGACGGATGCTAATCCAACTTCTGCTGCGTCGTAGTTAGTAGCTTTACTGTCGTTAATAAAGTCAATTCCTTCCCAAGTGCAAATGTGTTCTAAACGATGGGGAACACCAGGAAACTCTCTGATGGCGCGAGAAATAATATCTGGTTCAATTTCTGCTAGTCGCGCTGCTGCTACTGACATCAGTAGATTTTGCTGATTGTGTTCTCCTACCATTCGCAATGCAGATACCTCTACGATCGCCTTGGGTGGGGAATTGGCAGATAATTTTTCTATCACCCAGCCATCTTCGATGTAAAAACCCTTATCTCCTATAAGAAAATTTTTGCCTTTAACAGTTGTCCAGTAAGCGTCTGGCCAGTGCTTCAAACCTAATTTGCTTAAATACGCATCATCACCGTTGAATATCTGTATTTCAGACTGACGCAGCAAGTGAGCTTTGATGTTGTAGTAATTCTCTAATGTTTTGTGGCGGCTGAGGTGATCGGGGGTGAAAGTAGTCCACACACCAATACGCGGTGCTATGGAGGGAGAAGATTCAATTTGATAGCTGCTGATTTCTGCTATGACCCAATCGGGAAGCTTTGGCGCTAAGGCAACTTCACAGGCTGCATAACCGATGTTACCGCAAGCTGGTGCGTCCAACCCTGCTGCTTGAAAAATGCTAGCTATCAAAGAAGTGGTGGTGGTTTTACCGTTGGTACCGGTAATTGCGACCCAGGGTCTGGAGTGGAGATGTCGCCAAGCAAGTTCCATTTCCCCTATGGTTTCTATACCTAACTCTCGTGCTTGCACCAAGGGGGGGATATCCCAAGGAACACCGGGACTGACTACTACTAATTGTGATGCGTCTGAACTGCTAAATTCTGGTGAGTACCCGAGTTTGACAGAAATTTGTTCAGTTGCTAGTGCTTGTTGTTGTTTTTGCAGGTTTGCGGTGGTGCTCCGATCGCTTAGCACCACCTCCCATCCCTGCTTTTTCAACAATCTCGCCGCAGCGACACCGGATTTTCCTAATCCAATTACATGGGCTTTGGGCATAGACTGTAGTAGAAGTCCCTGGTTAAGCACTCCCTATCCTAACGCGTCTTGGCACAATTTACACTACCTTTTGACAGATGATAGCTAGAAATTTTTGACAATTGCCCCAAAATCCGCCAGTACGCGAGCGTGGTTGCGCAACAAACCAAGTAAATGTAGCCGATTGCGCCTAATTTCAGGATCGGGATCCATCACCAAAACACTTTCCGGACCATCAAAAAAGTTACTTACCGTTGGAGAAATTTTTTCCAGTCCTGATACTAGCAGTAGATAATTGCGCGATCGCGCTGCGGCTTGAGTTTGTGGTAACAATTGTACTAAGGCGTCGTAGAAGGCTGCTTCCGAAGGCTTTTGAAATAATTCCGGGCGCACTGCAGCTTTTGGGTCTAGTTGTTTTGTATCCAAATCTCCCTGTGCTGCTAAACGTGCAGAACGGTTGACGGTTTCGTATATTTTATCCAAGGTGCCATCGTTGCGAATTTGCTGTAAAAAGAGGGCGCGATCGCGTACGTCCAGTAAATCTTTTAACGCTCTTTCGGCGTATTCTGGATCGTTTTCTCCTAAAACAGCATTTACCAAGTCATAGTCTATGCGTTTTTCTTCTTGCAGTAAAGTCCGAATTCTTTGGAGTAAAAAATCTTCCAAAGTAGCAATTAGTTCTTTTTTGTTGCCTTCGCGAGTTGCCACAAAATCTGTAGCACTTTCCTCTAACAGTTGCTGTAAATTAATTGGTAAATTTGCCGTCCATGTAATGTTGATAATTGCATTAGCCGCCCGACGCAAGGCAAAGGGATCGGAAGAACCTGTGGGAATCATTCCCAATCCCAAAATACTTACTAACGTGTCTAGTCTGTCTGCTAAACCGACAACTTGACCTGTGATGGTTTTGGGAAAAATATCATCTGCTTTGCGCGGTAAATAGTGTTCAAAAATTGCCGTTGCTACTGCTTGTGGTTCTTTGCTGGCTAAAGCATATTTTTGTCCCATAACTCCCTGCAATTCCGGGAATTCATACACCATCTGACTGACCAAATCTGCTTTGCACAATAAAGCAGCACGGTGAATGTAATGGCGTTCTTGTGCGTCTAGTTGCAACTGTTCTGCAATGCGAGCAGCAATTTTGGATATTCGTTCTGCCTTATCTAATAGCGAACCCAAATCTTCTTGGAATGTAACTTTTGCTAATTGAGGTAAAAAGCTATCTAAGGGTTTTTTCAAATCAGCATCGTAGAAAAATTTGCTATCAGCTAAACGAGCTCGAATTACTCTTTCATTTCCGACAGCAATGATATCTGATTTAGCTGGATCTCCATTTGAAATGGTAATAAAATATGGCAGCAATTGTTGATTTGAGGTCGATATGGAATACGTATCTGGCTTTTGTTCTTCTATCTGCCTAAAAACAGGAAAATAGCGCTGATGATGCACCATTACGGTGGTAATTACCTCCGTTGGCAAATTTAAATACTCTGTTTCAAACTTGCCAATTACCGCTGAGGGCCATTCAACAAGATTAGTCACCTCTTCTAATAAATCCGGATAAATTTCTGTCCTTCCACCTAGTTTTTCCGCAAATTCATTGACTTGCTGTGTAATAATTTTTGCCCTCTCTTCCGGATTGACAATTACGGATGCCAAACGCATGACAGTTACGTAATCGACAGCTTGAGGAATAATTACCGGTTCGGGGTGCAAAACGCGGTGTCCTCTGGAGACGCGATCGCTTTTAATAATTTCGGATCCGTTCACCAATTCTACAGGCAGCACTGCTTCATCTAACAAAGCAACCAACCAACGAATCGGACGAGCAAAGCGTAAATCTCCATCGCCCCAGCGCATCAACCGCTTACCTTCCAAACCCAAAATCCATTGGGGGACAAGTTCTGCTAAAATTTCTGCTACTTTACGCCCGCCAATTACTTTGCGTACAAAGACAAAATCTCCTTTGTCGGTAGTACGAACTTCTAATGCATCAAGTTCTACACCTTGTTTTTTGGCAAAACCTTGTGCTGCTTTTGTCGGTCTTCCATCTTCAAAAGCAACTTGTGCTGGAGGACCTTTAATTTCTTCTTCCCGGTCTGCTTGCTGAGATGGTAAACCTTTGATCAGTACCGCCAAACGTCGGGGAGTACCGTAAATTTCTATCGCGTCGCTGCTAAGGTTGTTTTCGGCTAGAGTTTGGGGAATAAGCGACTTCCACTGCGCTATAGCGCTGCTCAAAAAACTTGCAGGTAGTTCCTCTGTACCAACTTCTAATAAAAATGCAGGCATAGGATTATCTTTTTAATCAAAGCGTGGTTCCGATCGTAGTAGTTAACTCAAACAGTTTACCGCGCCCTAGAATGCACAAAAGGTGTGCAGATGACAGCACTACCCGCATACGGATGGGCGATCGCCGGTAGAGACAGCAAGCACCTTCTCAATCAAAAATCGTCAGATAATCGATCTGACGACGAGCAATAGCAAGCCTACTAATTTTTGCTGAATACTTACAAATATACAATTAAATCAGACAGGAAAAACGCCGCCTCTGTAGCAAGCAACAGGTAGTTATAAAGACTCGTAAACATTTCGCACATTGGGAGTAACTTGTTCTATTAGAAGCTGATACAATTGGGCAGCTGAGCGATCGCTGTCTTTTGATGACGCTAATTGACAAGCTTTTGCCAATGCCGCTTCTAAAGTTGCAGCCCATATTGCCATGCTTTCTAGTGTGGCGACAACATCATCTATATCCAACTTATCCGAACTGTCCTTGATTCGAGTCATCCATGCTTTTAAATTACTGAGATTATTTTCCAATGCGCTTTGGGTTTCTAGCATTTAGACTTTACCTATCCTATAGAAGATAATGTGTATTTTAGTCGCAGTTCAGTTACTGATACCTCGCTGCTACCTAACGATATACCATACACTATACTGTGGGAAATTCCCTACTATTTTTTAGTAGTATTTTCTTGTCTCTTGCCAGTCTATATTTATTAACAGGGCAATGATTGGCAGTCAATTTTCATTCCCCAGAAAAATATACAATTGCAAAAATTTCCCTTTTTTTGTTACTGGCATCAAAAGTAATCCACTAGCAGTCTCCAAAAGCTCTGCTTGTTTGCCAAACAAACACAAAAAAATGATAATTTCCAGAAATTTTACACATAACTTCTTCTGGTTTTTGACGTTATACTAAATACTATTTTCCTGATGGAAGTAGACTGCTTGCTAAAGATAACTACTCACAAGTTCATAGACTTTGTATTAACTAGCAACAGTTATCTTTTTGCAGAGAAAATGTCACATCACCTGTTTCCTTCCTTGAGACTTTTGTTGTCTAACCTTTACTGTTGGCATCAGCAGCGTCTACTAATTGTAAATCGTTCCGTCAAAAATTGCTAACAAACTTTCCCTAAAGTAAGAAATTTGCTGTCAACAGCTACTTAAAAATAAAGACAGTAGAAATACAAGCTAGCTACTACTAGCTTGCTTTGGAGCAATGGGGTGAGAAATCATCGCCAGTGCTGCTTGCGTCATTGCTAAGTTACTGGCTAATGCAACTTGATTGCGTTCAATTACTCCCAGCACGTTTCGAGGATTATCCCTGGCGACCACGGGTAAAAGATACAATCCCCTAGCTCCCATTCGAGAGAGCGCTTCTGCAACAGATTCATCCTCGTAAGCGTAGAGAACTTCGGTTGTACAAATATCTTTAAGCAGCTTATTAGTTGCAGGAGTAACAACAGCAGCTCCTTGAGAGGACAATTCCGAACTTTTGGCTACTGTTTCAGCCATTTGGGCAATTTCTCGACGAATATCGGCAAGGGTAACAATTCCTATTAACTGCTGTGTTTCATTCAAAACTAAAGCAGTATGACATTTATTTTGCAGCATCATTTGTCCAGCTTCCAGCAGTGGCACAGATGCTGGTAAGGCAAAATAATCTCGAGTCATAACAGTAGCAATAGGCACATTTTTCAGAATTTCCAGCTCGTCCTGGTCCTGTAAATTTACTCCCATCTGCTGCAAATTTAATCCTTTTACCGATTGACCCAGCTGCATCAGTTCTACAAACCAAACACTGACCCCAACAGCTAACATCAAAGGCAAAATGATCAGGTAGTTGCGAGTCATCTCGAATAGCAACAGAATTGCAGTCAGCGGTGCTTTAACACTACCTCCCAACACAGCTGCCATACCTACCATGGCATAAGCGGGGGGTGGGGCAATTTCGACATCAGACCAAATCGCCATCATGGCGCTACCGTAAGCTCCTCCCAAACATGCTCCCAAAAACATCGCTGGTGCAAACACACCTCCTACCAAACCGCTACCCAAACTAATAGCAGTGGCTATTAACTTTGCTATTAGCAGCACGCACAGCAGTTGAGGAGAAAATTGTTCTCCTTGCAAAATCACTTCCAGCACGCCATAGCCAATTCCCAGGATTTGCGGCAATTGTAAAGCTAAAAGTCCAACGATCGCTCCTCCCAACAAAGGCTGTACAATTTTGGGCAATTTCTCCAGCTTTAGAAACCCAAGACTGTTACCTCGAAAACAAGCTTGCAAAAGTCGAATAGACTGAATGTAAGCAATAGAAACCAAGCTGGCTAATATTCCCAAGCCAAAATAATTGATGCACTCCCAAGGGCTGAGTAATTGATAAATAGGTAAATCAAAGGCGGGATGGGTTCCCAAAAAACTTTGAGTAATCAGTGCTGAAATCACGGCGGAAAGAAGAATCAAACTCGCCGCTGGAGTAGTAAAGCGGGTTCCCAAAACAACCTCCACCGCAAAAAATACCCCCGCAATAGGAGCGTTAAATCCAGCAGCCAATCCTGCAGCTGCTCCTGCACCCAGCAACAAGCGATAGCGTTCTTTGGAAACCTGAAAGGTTTGTCCTAATAAAATGCCAACATTGGATCCGATTTCAACACTCGGACCTTCAGGACCCAAAGATGCTCCGGTTCCCAGAGAAACAGCAGCAGCTAACATCTTAACAAAGGGTCGCACAGGAGAAATTTTTTGTACCCTGGTATCGTGTAATAAGCTAGCAAAGTCTTGTCCTAATAAATTTGGGAATCGCCAATGCAAGATGCCAACAACCAACCCTCCTAACGCGGGAATGGTTGCTAACGTCCATGCTCCCCATCTTGACAAGTAGCCAAGCAGCTGGTCAAAGGCTAAAAATTGAAACAGGCTAATTAAGTTTTGGAACAACACGATCGCAAGTCCCGCACCCCCACCAATAATCAATGCAGAAAAGAGCACCAACACTTCTGGTGATGGTTGCAAGCGATTTAAAAGACTTGTGAGGCGATCGCTAAGGGAAGGTAATTTCGCCCCTAACGGCGGCAGAATTTTAGTTTCTGTTGTTGTGGTCATTGATTGCAACTTTGAGAAAAACTCAAACAGCAATAATTGTGTACAATACCAAACGGTCTATGAATATTCTTAGCGAATTTGACACAAGCAAATTCTTGCTGCTGTGTGTTGCTCGGAAAGCGTTTTCGATCCTCGGTGGCTTTTAGAGTGCATGTGGGTGCAGCAATTGCATTTACGCACATTAATTTTGCCCCCATGGAAAGAACTTGACTTTCACAATACAACTTATTTCCTCATCATTTCTACAGATTTGAAGGCCATAATCTCAATCTGTAAAATGTTAACCCAGAAACTATGGTCGTTCCACTATGGATAAATCCTGGATATAAAGATGGCGCAAGCAAGCGTCACTTGCCAAGATTTGAATCCTCAAGCCCAAGTGGGTAAATTAGCAGTTTTGTTTGTTGCCAGCATTTATATATGCAGCGCCTTGTAGTGCAAAAGCATTTAAGAACAACTATGAAACATAAATTTCAAACAGGAGGTTAGAAAAAATGCAATTGAATCGAGACATTGTTCGGCAAGTTCTAGAAATTGCGGCTGAAAAAAAGGAAGCAGGCTTTGAGGAAAAAGATATTTCCCATTTATTCAATGAGGAATACGACTTAGTGTTCCACCTAGACTACCTCCATGAAAAAGGTTTCATCGAGGGAGAATTTACACCAGGAGCCTACGCAGCATTTGCTGTTTTACCGCAACCGATTCACTTTATTCGCGGCAAAATTACGGCCAAAGGTCTGGACTATTTGCAAGGACTGCAACAATCTGGTAAAGTTGCAACTCAAAGCTAGCTGAGAAATTCCCACCATCGCGATGCTTCCCATTCCAAATTGTCTCAGCACAACTACAGGATGGTTGGCAATCAGCACAAAGCACGCTTGCTACAAGCAACGAACATTTGTAGTCCTTTTTGCACAAACAGCATCAATGGGTCAGTCGAGCGCTGGTTCCCAACCATTTCATTTTCCTCTAGAATTGCTCCACTACAGTCAAGATTAACATCTCTGTCACTGCCAGCTCACTTGCGGTGACCAGAAACGATGTCCGCAATTGTTAAACTGCAAATAGCAATTAAAGCCGATCGCTGGGCTCAACCAGACCATCACCTTGTTTATCCGGGTCGCTTTCTTTGTTCCGAGAAATTCTCTCGTTTAGCCTGATACCATTTCTCTATGTGCTTGTATGGAATCAAAAACTTCCATGTCAATAGAGTGCTCAGTTAGTTGTAGTGATATCACAGATTAGTACGGCTGACGCCTTCATCCATGTCATAAAAACGAGCAGACTATTCATCATGAATCAGCAGTCAACCCATCTCGGTACCAAAGCAACACCCCCAAATCGTTCATTAGGTATTCTGTCTTTGGCGACACTATTAGTTTGTGCTCATTACGGTTTGGGATTCATCCTGGGAACTGCAGAGCAAAGCATCGCCATCGGTGCAGCAGGAAGCCTTTATGCTGTTTCGCTAGGCATAGGGTTTTTGATGCTGCTTTTTCTGGTGAAATTTTACTGGCAGTCAGTAGATCAAATCTGGACACTGTTAGGAAACCGCTACGGTCAACCGGTAAAAATAGGTATCGCTTTAATGTCTTGGATATCTTTGATTGGCATTGAAGCTGTGCAGATGATTGCAGCGACAACTATCCTAGGCATTGTTGGATTTTCGGAAATGCCCGCAATGATAGGGCTAACGGTTCTGTTTTGCATTTTGTCTTTGTTGCCGGTAGAGCGTGCCAGTCAAATTTTTCGGGGATTATTGCTGTTTAACATCGCGGCACTATTATACGCTCTTTGGCGACTTGATAGTTTGTCAGAGTTGATATTGGCTCCTGTGCAATTTCTACCAGATCTTTATCAGGCAGATTGGTATCATCAGCTGGGAATTTTCATCTCTACAATTTTAATGGTGACGATTGACATGAAATGTCAACAGTTCATCGTCCAAGCGAAAACAGTTCGCGTTGCCTATTGGAGTTGCATACTGGCTGGAATCGCGTTGTGTTTGCTGGCATTTTTACCGACAGCAGTGGTTATGGCTGGACAACACCGAGGAATTTTGCCAGAAACGCTCTCTAGTAAAGAAATTTTACCCTACATTCTCTCGTGGTTAGGTGGCGGAAGCGATCGCTGGCAAGGAGTTTTGTGGATACTAGCCCTTGCTATTCCAGCTTTAGGAATTGGTAGCAATATTTTGCGAATTCAAACCAAAACTATCCTAGATTTAAACATCATTCCTAACTTACCCCACCGTCAAGTTTGGGTTGCTGTTGTCAATGCTTTACTGGCCTTGGGCGTTGCTCTTAGAGGCGGCGAAATCGTGAACTTAATTCTTAATTTTTATGCCGCCTACTTATCAAGTGTGTGGATCCCCTTTATCGCTTATCTTCTTGCCCACGGAAAACGATATGTTTTTTCCCAAAGAAGTGTTCGACTTTCTCTGTTGACCGGCGCGATCGCTTCTGTTGCCACCCTAGGAATTATTTTATTACATCCTGAAGCAATATTTTTTCACAGCAGCGAACTAACGATTATAGCAATTGGTATGGGAATTAGTTGTATTACTTTATTTTTTACCCAAGCTCTTGAAACTTACAAAACAATGTATAGCAGTCAAGAGGAGATGTAGTTACAATAAACACAGACCCCAAAAAATCAAAGCAAAAAAGTAAATGCCAATTCTGAAAATTCAATTACCTCAAAAAATTAGTAACGCTTCCACAAATACTTTCTTTTCAAGTTTATCCTCGCGAGTAGGTGAACTAACTGCACTTCCACCAATTTCCCCCGAGCAAAAAACTATTTTTTCTTCTTCCTATTCGGACTGAAATTAGGAATGAATTTTCGCGAAATTTTATTAAGATTTAGTAGATATCTCTGGAAAATTACTGATATTATTAAATCTCAAAATCCATATTTTTAATTTAATTTGGAGGATAATTATGCTAGAACAACAACAACTTAACTACCTGAAAAATTCCATATTTTTTTAGAGTCTCCCGCCTTATCAATCTATGCAGATATTAATCCAGCTAATCCTGAAAATAGTCGTAAAGCTTGGTTGCTACGCGTTAAAAATAGCCTCAAAGAACTAGAAGGACCTGCAGAAGAACTGAAACAAAAAGTATTTAATCTCTTAGAACAGGAACGCCCTGATGCTCAAACACTTGTGATATTTGCTCATGATAATTTCTTAGAAAGAATAGATTTACAAGTAGAGCTTCCCATTGTGGACCTAGCACATGGCCGCATTGAAGCTCGCTGGGGAAATCCTTACATCATTCCCTTACTGTATGCATTAGATGAATACGAACGTACAGGTGTCATTTTTTTGGATCGCAAAAGATGGCGAATGTTTGAAATTTATTTAAATGAAATTGAAGAAATTAATAATGCTTTTTTAGATATCGATCCGGAAAAGTGGAAGCAACTATCTCTTGATAGCGTCGACCGCTACTACGCAGGTAAAGGTATGTCACGAGGAGGTGCAGATTTTGATAAATTCGCCAGACGATTAGAAGTCTGGACTTATAGATTTTACAAACAATTAATTCAGTATATAGATACTCAAGTTCGAGAACGCAATATTCAGCGATTAATATTAGCTGGAACAGAAGAAGAAACTCACTTTTTTAGAGAACTTTTACCCAAAGTACTACGTGATAAAGTAGTTGCTTGCACCTCGTCATTGACTCACCCAGATGCTAGTCCGTCTGAAATTTTGGACAAAGTTAAACCTATTCTTAATGATATAGAACGAAAAGCTGAAATAGCTTTGCTCCAACGTGTGCGTGAGGAGGGAGTATGGAGTATGGGAAAAGTGTTAGAAACATTACAAATGGGACGTCTCTACGTCCTTGTACTACCTTGGCAACTCAATGGTACTGTTTGGCGCTGTTCCAATGGATGGTTGTCACTGACTCCAACTGAAGCAAAAGTACTATTTCCTAATGAAACAACTGACGAAGTCAATCTTAGAGATGCATTACCCGAAGCTGCACTTTCCTACGGTACGCGTCTGGAATTTGTTTGTGGAGAAGCACAGGAGATTTTAAAGAAAGATTTTGGAGGTGTTGCTGGCTTATTGCGATGGTAGGACATACTGGAGAAAGGAAACAGCGTTGCAGAGGAACTGGAAGCATGAGCACCATAGTTAGGAATAAATAACTGCAGATATTTTTGGCTTGTAGCGAGCATCCTTCGCGTTCACTATAAACCGCGTACAGCTCTACTTTTGAGAATTAATATTATTTCCTCCAGCTGTTTTATTTCTCCCTCTTCATTCTGGAACCTTATACTTTATTTTTGCTATTTACTTTTTGAAGTAGCTTTTTATGAATACATCTATTCCACCAAACTCTTCTTGGAAATACTTGTTTCAGCGAGAAACGATTGTACGCAATCTAGAGATTTTTCAAGATTTGATTGTCATCTCCTTATGTATTGGCTTATTTTGTGTGATGCTGATTCGGTTGGGTGAAATGTTTCTTTCGCTGTTAAAGCCGATTAATTTTCAAGCAATTACATCAGATATATTATTTATTTTAATTTTAGTGGAAATATTTCGCTTGCTGATTATCTATCTTCAACAGCAGCGAATTTCTATTGGAGCAGCCGTTGAAGTTTCTTTAGTTTCTGCGTTACGAGAGATTATTTTGCAGGGAGTTTTAGATATTCCTCTCGGTCAGTTGTTGGGTGCTTGCGCTTTTTTAATGGTATTGGGAGGATTATTATTTTTACGAGTTTGGATGTTTCAAAGATTTGATGCTATCAAGCAACTCAAAAATGACTCTCGTCGGTCTTATACTATTGAGCAATATCCTTTTTAATTTCAATCGTGGTTGTAAGGGCTTGATTGCTGGTAGTAAGCACTTCAGTGCTCATTACCAATTTGTGGGTTAGTAGTAAGCACTTCAGTACTCATTACCAATTTGTGGGTTAGTAGTAAGCACTTCAGTGCTCATTACCAACTTGGCAGTATATAGTTGTGATAATTTGCTAATAAAAAGCCTCACATAGTTCACAGTCATTACCAATTTTAATCAAAAATAATGAATAAAAATTTTAATTGTGTAAATATTGCTTTTGTTTTATACCATTTATCCTCCAAATCTTCCTAGCTTATGGTGGGTGAGTACTTAAGTGCTCGATAAAAACTTGGTATTAGTGCTGCGTTTATCAAGTTATTATTTTCCAAACGGGTAGGCGTAGTTGCACATAAATCATCTTTCTTTTCTTCGCCAAGATATATTGCTCTTGCTTCAGAACTGAGAACCTTTTAGTTTCAGTGCTGATGAATCCAGAACCCGAAATTGTCATTTGGGGATGTGAACAAATTATAATTAAGGTTCTAGATGAAAATAATCTATGAAAGCTTGTAAGGGCGGATGAATAGATCTGCTCCTGCATGTTTTGAGTGTGAACATTTCTGTGGAAACAAAATGCCAGCTGCCAAGAAAATTTTTAGTGTTGATGAGCTGAGTGTGCAGATTTATAGCTGTGAAGTCGATTTGGCGGAGGATGTAGCAGAAATTGCACAAAATTATTTACAATCCGTTGTTCAAAAGAACGGTAGTGCTGCTATATTGCTAGCAACAGGAAATTCTCAAATTAAATTTCTTGAGAGATTAGTTGCATTGGGTGGTATAGATTGGTCGCGAATTACCTGTTTTCATTTAGATGAATATTTGGGAATTTCTGGGGAGCATGCTGCTAGTTTTCGTTACTATTTGCGAGAACGAGTTCAAAAGCTAGTCCAACCAAAGGAATTTCACTACATAGAGGGTGATGCATTAGAACCCCTACGAGAGTGCGATCGCTACACCCGCTTGTTGCAAGCGCAACCCATCGATTTGTGCTGTTTGGGTGTGGGAGACAATGGACATCTAGCTTTTAACGAACCTGCGGTGGCGAATTTCCAAGATCCTTACACGGTCAAACTCGTGAAATTAGATAGGGTTAACCACCAACAACAAGTAAATCAAGGTCATTTCCCAGATTTAGAGAGTGTACCGAAATACGCTTTTACTGTTACTATTCCTACAATCTGTGCAGCCAGAAAAATTTTCTGCCTAATTTCAGGAAGACATAAGGCCAAAATTGTCCAACAAATGTTGCAGGGAAATATTACCACAGATTGTCCAGCATCTATTCTTCGCAAACAATCGCAAGCAACATTGTTTTTAGATAAAGATGCTGCAGCTTTAATCAAGAATTAAATTGTCATTTTCCCTACATATTGCTTGCCCTTTATGTAGGGATTTTCAAGTATAACCGTCAATTTTATAACAAACTAACTGTTCTGGGCAAGTTATTTTTGTTGTAATTTTGACTTTTAGGCTATAGATTTTCCCCGAAAGTTACAAAGACGGTGCTGATACTGCTGTTGCAGCTAGCTTTAGAGATGAAATTGAGCACAAAGAAATAACGAGAAAAGCGAGAATTTTCTCTAGCTGTAGCTTAAAGCTGTTTAGGGAATGTGAAGCAATATTTAATACAAAATTTTAGTAGTAGCAACGGAGAATTTGAGCAGTAAAACCTGAAATTTAGGGCTTGAAAATAAACTGCCGTGTGTATATAAAGTTGCGGCTGACTGCAGTTGTGTAAATTCTTGAATTATGATAATTCATGCCGAAAAATAATTAATTAACCAAATTTACGTTCCCAAACGCACATATTTGTTTTGTGTATAGTATATTTCTTAATAGCTAATTAAATCAGCATTTTTACTGTTAGTTGGGGAATTGCCCAATTTTACGACTAAAATTATCTGCCAAAAAATTATCAGGATCGATAAAATGAAGCTGCAACAACGAAAATTTATAGCTAGTAGGAAATTTCTCAAGCTTGTTAGTTTTCGAGAAAAAAGCTTATTTTCGCTTTTTGGATATCTGCGACAACGAGTGTAAGCGATCGCCCCCACAAAATTTGCTGAGGTACTATCACAATTTTTGCAACTTTCACCTGGGTAGAGGGTTTAGAACCACTACGCTGTTGCTAATTGTACTTGATAAGTCAATCTTAGAGTTACTCAAGCAAATTCTAAAAAAGGTCGACTTTGCGGTTTTTTAGCGATTTAATCCAAAGATATTGAGTTTGAGAAAATTCTGAAATTGACTAGAGCAAATACAGAATGAGCCACGAAATTTTCGAAAGCGAGCGCCAAGATATTTTGATCATCGATTACATTCCAGATCATCTGGAAATTTTATCATCTTTCCTCACAGAAAAAGGCTACAAAGTTCGCCAGGCTTGCAATTGGAGTATGGTGTTAACAGCCTGCCAAACTGTAGTGCCAGATTTGATTTTACTCGATGTCATGTTGCCAGAAGTTGATGGCTATGAAATTTGTCAGCGTTTGAAAAATTGGAATTTAACCGCTGATGTTCCAGTAATTTTTATTAGTTCTTTAGATAATGTTTTTGATAAAATCAAAGCTTTTCAAGTGGGAGGAGTAGACTATATTACCAAGCCCTTTCATTTTGAAGAAGTTTTGGTGCGTGTAGAAAATCAATTAGCACTAAAAATGGCAAAATTAAAAATTTTGCAGCTCAATTTAGAGTTGGAAAAAAAGTCAAAGAACGCACTTGTCAATTAGAAAAAGCTTTATACAAACTTCAGCAGGAATGGAATAAACGCCAGCAGTTACAAAGTAAGCTACTGGAGATAGCGCTGCACGATTCTCTCACTGGATTGCCAAATCGAGTTTTGTTTCTCAAACGTTTAGAACAAGCTCTTAAACGCATCAAGTTGAAACCAGACTATCATTTTGCTGTCTTATTTTTAGACTGCGATCGCTTTAAATTAGTGAATGATTCTTTTGGACATTTGGTAGGAGATGAATTGCTTGTAGCTATCGCTCGTCGCCTGGAAGCGTCTCTGAGTCCCTTTGATACCTTAGCACGATTTGGAGGTGACGAATTTACCATTCTTTTAGAAAATATAACAGATCTTCGCATGGCGATTGCAGTGGCTGAAAACATTCTCCAGAAACTATCGCTACCTTTTCAACTATCCAGACACGAAGTTTTTATTAATGCCAGTATTGGTATTAATTGGGGTAATGCTAACTACGAAAAGCCAGAGTATCTGTTGCGAGATGCAGATATAGCCATGTATCGTGCCAAGGCTTTTGGCAAAGCGCGATATCATGTTTTTGACCCGAAAATGCATCAGGAAGTTACAGAGCTTTTAGAGTTAGAAAATGACTTAAGAAGAGCTGTGGAGCGTCAAGAATTTGTTGTCTACTATCACCGATAATTTCCTTAGCTACGGGTACTATCGCTGGATTTGAGGCGCTTGTGCGCTGGCGACATCCAGTTCGAGGTTTGGTTGCTCCTACAACCTTTATTTCCATAGCAGAGGAAACAGGTTTAATAACTCCTATTAATACCTGGGTATTAAAATCAGCTTGTCAGATTCTGTACATTTTGCAAAATCATCCAGCAATTAAAGATTCTCTGACTATGAGCGTTAATATTTCGCCGCGTTTATTTTCTAAACCTGATTTAATCGCTACGATTGATGAAGTTATCGATGATACTAAAATTAATCCCGCCAGTCTGGAATTAGAAATTACAGAAAGTGTACTGATGGAAAATAGCGAAGAAAAAAAGAAAAATTAAGTTAGTCATGGATGACTTTGGTACTGGTTACTCGTCTTTAAGTTACTTGCGTAGCTTACCATTAAATTCCCTCAAGATTGACAAGTCTTTTGTGAAATACATGCACAAAAACAAGCAGATTATGGGACTGGTACCAGCGATGATCGGTATTGCCCATTCTATGGGAATGAGTGCAAGTGCTGAAGGCGTTGAAACCCAGCAGCAGTTAGTGCAGTTAAAAAGTTTAAATTGCGATTTTGCCCAAGGATATTTGTTTTCTCCTGCTGTTGAACAAGAGTTAGTTTTAGACTTGCTCGCTAGGGGGCCTCGCTGGTGAGTAGCTGCGGCGCTCTTTTTCACAAAAAATTGTAAATATTTGTATAACTTATAATCATCCAAGTTTCAAAATTATGGCGATCGCCTTTAGGAAAGCGAAATTTTTCTCCAAAAAGTGGTTGCTGGCTGGGTTAGCCGAGTAACGAGCACATTTTCGTGTCAAAACATCAAATCAACTCTCAGTAGATTTGATTGTTTGCTATCTGAATGCTTTTAGCAATGTCAACAAATTAAGTAGTTACCTCCAATATTTTCCTGTCGCGTAGCATAATAGAAATTGTGACTGATTTGTTTGGCCCTTTACAATCTCTAAAAGAAGGTCACTGGTTCAAGCTCATTTGTGGAGCCAGCTTCCAGCATCTGCCTGCGGTCAGAAGTTTAACTCTAGCCTATACACTGGCTGGTGCTGACTGCATAGATGTGGCTGCCGATCCGGCTGTGATTGCTGCTGCTCGCTCAGGATTACAAGCTGCTGCCAATCTGGCTTTGCAAGCCGAACAGCGCGGTTTTGGCTACAAGGGAAAATTGCCATTTTTGATGGTTAGCCTCAATGATGGCGAAGATCCTCATTTTCGCAAAGCAGAATTCGATCGTAGAAACTGTCCGACAAATTGCCAGCGACCTTGCGAAAAAATCTGTCCGGCGCGGGCGATTACATTTAGCAGCCTCAAAGAAGGCTTTTCGGGAGTTATTACCGAGAAGTGTTACGGTTGCGGGCGTTGCATCCCCGTTTGCCCTTATGATATAATTTATACAGTATCCTCTGTTTCGAAACCAGGAGCGATCGCGCCATTAATCTTGTCATCAGGAGTGGATGCCCTTGAAATTCATACTCAGGTAGGTAGGTTAAGGGAATTTCAGCAATTATGGCAAACTATCTCACCGTGGGTTAAACAATTAAAATTAATAGCAATTAGCTGTCCCGATGGCGAAGGTATGATCGATTACCTTCAAACCCTTTACAAAGAGATATCTCCACTAAACACCGCCTTAATTTGGCAAACCGACGGTCGTCCCATGAGTGGTGATATAGGTGATGGCGCCACTTTAGCAGCTGTGAAATTAGGGCAAAAGGTTTTATCAGCCAAATTACCAGGATATGTGCAGTTAGCAGGTGGCACAAATAGCTATACTGTTCCCAAGTTGAGGGCGATGGGATTGCTACGCCAAAAACAGTGGGAGGCAATACCTACTTCAGACCCCTCCTTTAGCCTCTTTTCCCCATACATTGCTGGAGTTGCCTATGGAAGCTACGCTCGCCTGTTGCTATCACCAATTCTCGAGCAGTTAGAAGCAAGGGAGGTGAATGACACCGGTGTCAAAACAACCGTCTTTTTAGAAGATGAACCAGAATTGCTTTGGCAGGCTGTAGAGCTTGCCCATTCTCTAGTTTCCCAGCTCAAGTCACGCTCACAGCGAAGTACAAGCCTTTGCCATTTCTAAAAACGTCACCATAGGAAGCATGACGATTACAGACGATCTCCAAAAGTTATTAGATATTTTGCCCCAAGACCTGCGGCAAGTATTAGAGAAGCATTCCCAACGAGATAGTTTAGTGGAAGTGGTCTTAGATCTGGGTCGTCGCCCAGAAGCTCGCTTTCCCAATCAAGCAGAGTATTTGAGCGACAAACCCGTGACTCAAGAACAAATAGATAATTGCATTCAGCAAGTGGGAACCTTTGGTGGAGATAATAGAGCCGGAATAGAGCAAACTCTGCACAGGATCAGCGCCATTCGCAATCGCAACGGTAAGATCATTGGTTTGACTTGCCGTGTTGGTCGTGCAGTTTTCGGAACTATTGGCATGATCCGCGACTTGGTGGAAACTGGCAGATCGATTCTGATGCTGGGACGGCCAGGTGTCGGGAAAACAACCGCTTTAAGGGAAATCGCCCGTGTTTTGGCAGATGATTTAAATAAACGAGTGGTGATAATTGACACCTCCAACGAAATTGCTGGAGATGGTGACATTCCCCACCCAGCAATTGGGAAAGCAAGACGAATGCAAGTGGCTCATCCGGAATTGCAACATCAGGTAATGATCGAGGCTGTAGAAAACCACATGCCAGAAGTAATTGTCATTGATGAAATTGGCACGGAACTAGAAGCACTAGCAGCCCGTACTATTGCCGAACGCGGTGTACAGTTAGTAGGTACAGCTCACGGCAATCAAATCGAAAACCTGATCAAAAACCCTACCTTATCTGATTTAGTTGGGGGAATTCAAGCTGTCACGCTGGGAGACGAAGAAGCTAGAAGACGGGGTAGCCAAAAAACTGTTTTAGAACGCAAAGCACCTCCCACCTTTGAAATTGCTGTGGAAATGGCAGAACGGCAACGCTGGGTAGTTCACGAAAGCGTCGCTGACACCGTCGATAGCCTTCTGAGAGGACGTCAGCCTACCCCCCAAGTCAGAACCATAGATGAAAATGGCAAAGTTAATATCACTCGTCAACTAGCTACCATCAACGGTCTTTCCCCATCTCTAAGCCCAGAAGAATCAATAGTACCAGCACGACAAGCCAACGGTTGGCGCGCCTCGGGGCAAATGTTACCTTTGCCACCTGTAACGGCAGAACGGGAAAAACCTTCTCGGCAAAGTGAATTTGACCGTTTGCTCAATGAATCCCTTAACTATACCAACAGTTTCGATCGCGACGATGTCAAAAATTCCGGACCCAACGGCGAAGATTTGCCATTGCATGTTTATCCCTACGGTGTTAGCCGCAGTCAATTAGAACAAATCGTTCAGGTGTTAAATCTGCCTGTGGTCTTGACAAAAGACATTGATAGTGCTGATGCGATCCTGGCACTGCGATCGCACGTCAAAAACCACGCCAAATTGCGGCAAATGGCAAGAGCAAGACAAGTACCGATCCACATGATCAAATCCAGTACTATTCCGCAAATAACTCGTGGCCTGCGGCGATTGCTTAACATCGACGAGCCAGAAATTACTGACGATCGCGAACTGCAACTGTTCCTTCACAGCGCCAGTGATGATGAAATTGACGCCCTAGAAGAAGCTCGACTTGCAGTGGAAAATATCGTTATTCCCAAAGGACAACCCGTAGAGCTGCTTCCGCGATCGCCGCAAGTGCGAAAAATGCAACACGAGCTAGTGGAACACTATCGCCTGAAGTCTCACAGTTTCGGAGAAGAACCAAATCGACGCTTGCGCATTTATCCCGCATAATCTCACACTTTGTCCCCTCTACGTAGCAAAACCTAGAGGGGCTAATTTTGTGCAGTCAACAATATCTTGACTTTGGCAGGATACTCATGGATAACCCAACTACTGTTTGCCCCATTTTCCCTTGGGATGGGGATATTATATTCTACTTACCTCCATGACGCGTTTCCCAACACTGCTTGCCATCTTTTCCGTTTCATTCATGCTACGCACTTTAGCAATCACCGCTTCCCTAAACACAGATGAAGGGTTGTGGATATATCGCGGTAGCCAGTTTATCAAACGCCTGGGACAAGGAGACTTCACTCGTACCTTTCTCAAGCACCATCCAGGAGTTCCCAACATGTGGCTCAGCGGTAGTAGCATGTGGTTAAATTGTTGGCTGCACAAAATTTTCAACGGCTTTTTCGGTGTAGCTTTACCCTCAGATATCAACGCCTGTCTGGACATTCAAGAATTTGCCATTCCTCTGTACGTCATACCCCGTTTGGTACAAGCAGTTATCACTTCTGCTTGTATGGTGTATTTGTACGTACTTGTCAAAAAGTTATTTACCCCAGCTGTTGCTGTTTGCACTATTAGCTTACTGCTGTTAGAACCATTCTTTTTGGCCTACCAGCGCTTCATCACCACTGATGCATTGCAAGCTGATTTTGCTACCTTAGCTGTGTTGCTGTTTTTATTATATCTGCAAGGTGGAAAACGCCAACATCTGTTATTTTCAGGGATATTTCTAGGACTGGCAACGGCAGCGAAAATTACTGCGTTATTTTTATTACCTGGCATGGCTTTATTTGTTTTGCTAGTGGAGTTGGGAATATGGCAAAGTAGCTTTCCGCAAAGAAGCTGGCCAAATCAAATTCGAGACTTAGCTGTTTGGACGGCAAATGCTGTAGCCGTATTTACCCTTATTTTTCCAGCCATGTGGGTTTCACCCGGATATGTTCTTACTAAAATATACAAAGGTATTCTCCAAGAATCCGATCGCGGATTTCTTTTTTTCTTCGGACAACTGACCCACTCGCCAGGAATTATTTTCTATCCTCTGGTACTGGCATATCGTCTCTCACCCGTGCTGCAATTGGGATTGTTTGCAACCATCATTATCTTGGCCATACCCAAGCTGCGGCGCCAACAGCCAAAAGTACCATTGCTGGTAGCAACATTACTTGTTTGTCTGAGCGTACTGCTCCTACTATCCCTCAGTGACAGCAAAATTGACCGCTATATTAATCTTTGCTTTCCCATGTTGGCTTTGCTAGCTGCAGTCGGTTGGGTTGCAATTATCGCTTGGGTAAACTACGAGATAGGCGATCGCATCACAAATTCTCCTCAACTTCTCAACAGTTGCAAACCGCTCGCAGCGTTAATTCCTTCGCTGTTACAACTGGTGTTTTTTTTACCCCACTATCCCTACTACCTTACTTACTACAATCCTCTGCTAGGCGGTGCAAAAGTAGCCCAAAATATATTTATGATCGGTCAAGGAGAAGGCTTGGAAAAAGCCGCCCAATGGCTAAACCACTCACCCGGTGTAGAACATATTAAAGTAGCTAGCTGGTACAGTCGCTATTTTTCAACTTATTTTCACGGCCAAACTTTACCAATAGACAAGCGCATACCTTCTGGAATTCAGCCTTGGACCCAAGCTCATCGAGTTGTATTTTACAAAAACCAACTGCAGCGCCAACTACCAGAACCAAAAATGGTGGCTTATTTTACCATGCAGCGTCCTTTATACACCGTACGACTGCAGGATGTTGACTATGTGTGGGTTTATCCCGGTCCGCAAGTTTTGGCTGAAGATATAAAGCACATCCAATTTCCCTTATCTTTACCTTTTGGTAATAAAATCCAGCTGCTGGGTTATGACTTGCATCAATCAAAAATGTCTGGAAACCAAAATTTAATTCTCACATTGTATTGGAAATTTCTCGCACCCTTGCCGCCAGATGCTTTCCTCAAAATTACTCTGGGCGATCGCTCTAACAACACCTCTGTTGTAGAAAAGAACACACTCTTATTAAATGGATACGCCTTTCCAGAAACAATCAAACCAAACACAATATTGCGGGATGTTCATAAACTAAAAATTCCCCTCACTACACCCAAGCGCTATCAGCTCAACATAGCGTGGTTTTCTCCCAAACAAGCAAAAGTTCTAGGACAAGCAGTTATTGGCGAAGTTGAAGTAATAGCAAATCAAACTTTGAGAATACTAGACTTACAATAGAGCAGTCTCTAACGTTGGTTAACTATATTTTTCCAATCACTGAACGAGATGCGATAAATTGTAGTTACAACCCTGCCATGGTTGCAAAATGTCCGCAGTGGTTTATACTTTCTTTCCCAATAACTTTCTTCTTTGTTCCCAATTTTTTTATTTCCACTTTGGGGATTTTTTATATATATCACATAAATTTCTCCCTGCAAACTTTCTGGAATAGGGTACGATTCTACATTTTTGAAACTTTCTGGAATATAATATCTTGTAATGCTTTTTTTCTCATTAGTTGCGAAGTATCCATTGCTGCCCGTACTTTGCAAGTATGCTCCTACCTTTTCCCAATGTCTGTAATAGGGAAACCCAAATAAACTTTGCCGACTTTGTTTTCGAACAGTAAGAAACAAGACTTTTTTATCCTCCCAGGGATATTCTTGTTGATTATCCACAAATAGCAAGTGAGAAAAGTAAAAGCAAATTATATATATAGCACTTAAAAAAGAAAAATTAATACAGTTTTTGAGACGAGATTGTATTTCTTCTAATCCAAAAGCCATCAATATACAAAAAGGTAGTACATAAGTATAAATGTGCGTACCGGGATTGCTGACAAAAATTTCTAAAAAAAGACAAGGAAATAAAAACCATAAAAAAATCGAGAAATTTTCTTTAATTCTCACTAATCCCCATAAACCTAAAAATAAATACAAATATATTATCAAAAATGGATTGTATGTTGTAAAAGTCTTGAGAGAGCTAACTGACTGTCTGCTAATTCTATCGCTCCAATACTGCTTCGTAGATTCTGATATTGACAGAAAAAAAGGAATGTAAAATACAGATACCAAAGCTATGAAACAGATAATAGCACAAATTAAATACTGCCTTTGATTTCGATTGTTAATATACCATCTATAAGCCAAATAAAAGACAAATGGCGCGACAAATATGCCATCGTAATGAGCAAGAATGGACAATCCCCAAAATCCCATTCCTAAATACAATCCGTAAATTCTCAAATGGTTATACTTGGTAGATAAACTCAAAAAATATAAAGCCAAAACTAAAAATAAAATCACAAAAGATTGATACTGAACTATTCTAGCAAAAGCAACGAAAAGACCATTACTCGCCACAAAAAAAGACGAATAAAAAGCTATTTTATGTCCAAATTCAAGTCGTACTAATTTATAAAAGAAATAAATGGCAAAGATGCCTGCCAAAGCAAAGGGTAATCTCAGTAAAAATTCGTTATCATAATTAGAATTAAAAAAACTCATTATGTACGTAATCAAAAATTGAATGGGACCCTTTCTTTGGTGAAGTAGAAAATCGAGAAGATTCTGATCAGGTTTTGGTCTATATAATGCTTTAATTTCATCTCCTTGATAATTGGAATAACCTAAGTTAACCAATCGCAGCCACAAAGTAATAATTATCAGACAAACTAAGGGAAATTGATTGATAATTTTTTGCTTCATGCCTAACATTTTGCAGATAAAATTTGCTCCTGATGAGCACAATAACACTTTGGTAACTAGCAAATTATTTAACATAAAAAAACCCGGCTTTCACACCGAGGCAGGTTGGAGGAATCCAAATGTCGATGGGAGATACCGAAGCAAAAAATAATAATTTTACATAGCTTATGTTAACTTATGTAAATAATGTTAACGAATCTGTTACAAAGAGTCAATACTTCTCGATAGGAAAGGTAAATAGTGCGTATAGGCGATGCTTATCATCACAAAGTAAATCGCTGTGACTTTTAGCAGCGACGACTACGCTGTTATTGCTTGCTTGCGCAAACTTTGAATAGTAGAAACAACGTGTTTTGCAACCATATCGATTTCTTGCGCCGTATTAAATCGACCGATACCAAATCGCACCGAAGCAGAAGCTAACTTTTCTGGATGTCCTAGTGCTTTGAGGACGTGGGATGGGGTAGTAGTTGCGGAAGAGCAAGCAGCACCAGAAGACACCGCCACTACAGGTTGCAATGCTAGCAACAATGCTGCACCATCTACTCCCTCGACACTAATATTTAAATTTCCTGCAAGGCGCTGGTTGGGGTGTCCGTTGAGATGAATTCCTTCCAAACGGGAAATTACCTCCCACAATCTCAATCGTAACTGAGCGAGGCGTTGGTTTTCTGTAGTTTGTTCTTGCAAAGCTATTTCTACCGCCTTTGCAAAGCCAACAATTTGAGGGGTGTACAAAGTACCAGAACGCATACCCCGTTCGTGTCCACCTCCATGCAGTTGGGGAGCAATTTGCACTCTTGGGTTGCGACGACGGACATATAGCGCACCAATTCCTTTTGGTCCGTAAATTTTATGTGCTGTGAGCGATAACAAATCAATTTTCATCGCTTGCACATCCAAAGGAATTTTACCGATCGCCTGAGCTGCATCGCTGTGGAAAATAACACCACGTTCTCGGCAGATGCTACCAATTTCTGCTAGTGGCTGCAACACCCCGATTTCGTTATTGGCCGCCATTACCGAAACCAAAATAGTATCCGGACGCAAAGCTTTTTCCAGGTCGCTTGTATTTATCAGTCCGTCTTTTTGCACAGGAAGAATAGTAATTTCAAAACCGAGAGATTGCAGGTAATTGCAAGGGTCTAGAACTGCGTTATGCTCGGTAGCAACAGTAATAATGTGCTGTCCTTTTTGAAAATAAGCTTCTGCAACTCCTTTAATCGCCAAGTTGTTTGCTTCCGTCGCACCACTGGTAAAGATAATTTCTTCTGGTGTGGCGTTAATAGCTGCAGCTAAAACTTCCCGCGACTTTTTCACAGCTGCTTGTGCTTCCCAACCGTATACGTGACTGACACTGGCTGGGTTGCCAAAGTGTTCTGTGAAATAGGGTAGCATTGCTGTCAATACCCGTTCGTCAACAGGTGTGGTAGCGTGGTTATCGAGGTAGATAGGACGACTAGACATATATAACGATTTGCCAAAATCAAAGTATATTAACTTTAGGGAGAAATACTACTGCTGTTAAGGTCAAGCGATCGCACCACAGAAAGCGGCAGTGGTTGTTGACTGACACTATTGATATAATTTGCACTTAGGTAGGGCGCGTAACTTAACTGATTGGTAACGTAAGTTTGAAAAAAGGCGACGCTCAAAACATTTATATAACGACGTGCCAAGGCAGGACTGGGACCAACGGCCCAATCTGGTACCGGTACGCTAGAGTTAGGCGATTCTCCAATAGTAGAAAAATGGGTGCCATTATTAATTAATACTAAATACTTGTCAAAACTTTTTAACCAAGTGAAAGGTTGAATTTGTTCTGGAAGGGCCAAAGCAATAGGATCGGCGCTGCCAGATACAATCATGACAGGAATTTTGATTTGGGCCAGACTTTTTTGACCAAAAATCACGCTATCAATTGGGTTAATAGCGATCGCTGCTTTCACGCGCGGATCGAAGAGGTTGTATTGACGAGACCGAGGTAGCTCTAAAGCCAAACACTGCAGCAAAAGGGAAATATTCAGTGTATCTTTTGTATGGGGACAACTTTTTTGCAGTTGCTCAAAATTAATAGCAGCACCTGCGAGTGCTAAGGCCGTGTATCCTCCAAAAGACTGGCCAACCACACCTACTTTTTGCAGATTCAACCGTCCTTGAAAAACCGGATCGACCTGGGAACGACGAGCAAGCTCGTCCAACAAATACTTGATATCCAAAGGTCTATTCACAAATTCCCAGGGACTGGTAACTTGATCTGATTTGCCCGACAATAATGCTTGCAGCTGTTGAGCATTACTACCAGGATGTTCTGGAACTGCAACCGCAAAGCCATAGGAAGCTAAACGTTCAGCTAAATAAGCAAAACTAGTGCGATCGGAACCGAGTCCGTGGGAGATCACGACCACAGAACTGGGTTTGGAGGTAATGGGTAGATAAATGTCCGCAGGAAAGGAACGATGGGACAATTGATTTGAAAGCGTAATAGTTTGCTTTTGCCATTGAAAGGATCCTGGCTGTAGTAAATTTATCTTGGCAGGGTTATTCAGCTTTTGAACACTAGCATTTGCCTGTTGCTGGAATTGCTGGTTGATAAGCGCGATCGCCTGCTGAGTTTGATTGACTAAATTGCGAAATGACTGAGCAATTTCTAAGCTGCGGACTAAATTAATTGAAATCTCCCTGGAAGGAAATTTACGCAATATATTCAACAAAGTAAAGTTTCCCGGCTGCGCTGCTGCTAAAATCAAAGCGGCACGAATGGCACGCAAATCAGAAGAATGACTTTCTCCTTGAATAACTTGTGCCAAATTTTCTAACAATCTTTCTCCAATCGGCGTGTAAAGAAATTGCGAAACTTGTACAGCATTCAAAGGAATCACAGTTAGTAAAACTTTTCGCAACTGTTCGAGTTGCTCTTTGGGTGCATACTGAACGTAAGCCGCTAGCTCATCATCCACTTTGCCCGTTTTAGCATACTTTTCTAAAGAATCAATGGAAATAGAACGCTGCAAAACTCCATAGGAAAGAGTAAATCTTTCTGCACTCCAAACAGGACGAGGAACTAAAGCGGCTATTACACTAGAGCTAATAAATAAAGCAAAAGCAACAAGCTGGGAAAAATAAGGAAGTAGTTTGGGTAAATTTAAATTGAGATCGTACATGGAAATAACCCCAATGGCAGAAAGAAAAATCCAAAAGGCAGCCAAAAGGTTAAGCTTTATAGAGATAAACCCAATATAAGCGCTATTTTGACTAACAACCGCCCATTCAAACTCCCAAATTTTGTCTCAAGCTTGTCTTCCACTTTCTCCTTTGACAACCGCAGCACCGATTAGGTGAGCAAGACGCAACGCTTCTGGAACATGACCGCAATCTGTTAAACATCGCAGTACCCGGGCGCTTACTTCTGGCTTGGCGCCATAAACTTGAAAGTAAAAGGGCGGATATTCATAAATAGGACCAGCTTGGCGTAAAATTTCCAATCTTTGTTCTGATTGTGGCAGTTTTTGGATAGCTTGCTCAACGGCGTTTAAGTCTGGTTTGCGTCGCATCACTGCAATACAAGGACGTTCTAGTCGTTGTGCTAACTCTGGTAAGTTAATCACATTAAATCCGCCCAGAGAAATGCCATCCAGTAGAACCACGTGCAGCTGTGGTAAAAATTTGCTACCAATTAGCATTTGACAGAGAATATCCGTAGCATCCCAACCATCTGCTTGGATTTCACCCCAAACCATTCCTTCAAAGCGAGTATTTGCACAAACAACTCCTGCAACACCAACTGGATAGTTGGAACGGCGAACAAAAGGAGCATCATCAAAACCAATAGCGCGAATTTTGCGGTGATTTCGCAGTAATGCTTCTAGTTCCATACTCACAGGCTAAAGGTTACAGGAAACGAATCAAACCAGATCCGAAAAGATAGGGTCTCCCTCACCTAGACGTTGAAGGTAGCTTCCCGTCAGGATAGTAGTAAAGGCCTTCCTTTTGGGTGCTGGACGTACCTTTACCATCCACCTTGACAATATCAGCTCGAAATACTTAGATAATACAAAAACATGTTTCCCACTATTTCTACTATCCCTCTACGGCAAATGGCCTCTGGCGATCGCCTGTTTCTGCAAGTATACAAATTTATCGGCGCTCGCCCTGGCAAGAAAATTTACATTCAATCTAATTTACACGGTGCAGAAATAGTTGGTAACGCAGTTATTCACCGGCTCATCGAGTTTTTACTGACAGTGGATGATACTGATTTAACAGGTGAAATTTGGTTAGTTCCCGTTTGTAACCCCGTGGGAACTAATGAACGAGCTCACCATTTTTCCCCTGGGAGATACTGTACTTATGAATGCAAAGACTGGAACCGTATCTTTTGGGATTACGAAAAAGAAGCTGAGGATTTAACTGCTTTTGCTCTGTCTCAACTAGAATTAGATGAAGAAATTATCAAGCAAAATTATCGCTTCTTGATTCAGCAAAAATTTTCTCTTCTCCTCGAAAAAATTAATTCCCATACTAGTGTTCCTTATATAGAAAAATTCCGCTATCAACTTCAATCTTTGTGTATAGATGCTGACTGCTTAATTGATTTGCAAAGCTCTACAAATCAAGGTTTAAATTACCTATTTTATTTCCGAAATCGAGAAGCAACTGCCAAATACTTTTTATTTAAGCTGGCAATTTTACTAGATGAATATGACGGCGATGCCTTTGATGAAGCTTTTATCAAACCCTGGCTGGCACTGGAAGATTGCTTGAAAAAACTAGGTAGAGAAATTCAGTTTGATATAGAAGCTTGGACATTAGAATTAGGTACGGGCATGCAAATACTTTCTGATTCTGTCACCCAGGGTGTTCGGGGTATAAAAAATTATTTAGTTAAAAAGGGGGTATTAAAAGTAGCTGATTTTCCCTTAGAAGATAGCAATTGTGAAACTACTTTTAAAGTCAAAAGTAAAATTAAAAAATATTATGCACCGGTAGGTGGGATGATTCAATCAAGAGCTGAACTAGGTAGTGAAGTTAAAGCCAAAGAACGTATTTATCAAATTCTCAATTTTAACAAAGAAGGCGAGCTACCAAGGGTAATTGATGTTTGTGCGCAAGAAGATGGATTAGTTTATGATGTTTCCACCAACCACTGCGTCAACGAGGGAGAGTTTGTGATGGGAGTGAGTAGCTAGCAGGTTTGACTTTGGATCCAAAAGAGAGTGTTTGCTGTCAACAGGTTGTTTCTATACTTGACATTTGCTTTGTCAAATATATTTAGTAGTAGATTAGATATAGGCACAAGCGATCGCGCCCCTTGCAATCAAGATTTAAGTATTCACTACCAAGAAGTTTAATAGAATTACCGGTGAATAGTAGTAATAATGACAACTTTTCTTTAGAAACAACACAGGGGATGGTTCCCCAGGCTCCTCCCGGATTCAAATCAGGTTTTATCGGCATTATCGGTCGCCCTAATGTCGGTAAATCTACGTTAATGAATCAGTTAGTAGGACAAAAAATAGCCATTACATCACCAGTAGCTCAAACGACGCGCAATCGTTTGAGAGGAATTTTAACCACAAAAGAAGCACAGCTAATTTTTGTGGACACCCCCGGAATTCACAAACCCCATCATCAACTAGGGGAAGTACTGGTAAAAAATGCCAAAATAGCTATAGAGTCAGTGGATGTGGTACTGTTTGTAGTTGATGCCACAACAATATGCGGCGCCGGCGATCGCTATATTGCTGATTTGCTTGCTCGCAGCAGTACCCCAGTGATTCTAGGCTTGAACAAAATAGACCAACAACCGTCAGATTTTCTCAAAATCGATGCTAGCTACGCTCAGCTGGCCAGTTCCCAACAATGGCAAACAATAAAATTTTCTGCCAAAACCGGTGCTGGATTGCCAGAACTACAACAATTACTCATTCAACACCTCGAACCAGGTCCTTACTATTATCCTCCCGACTTGGTAACCGACCAGCCAGAACGCTTTATCATGGGTGAATTGATTCGAGAACAAATTTTACTGCTAACACGAGAAGAAATTCCCCATTCTGTGGCCGTATCTATCGATCAAGTGCAAGAAACCCCAACCATTACCCGCATCTTGGCAACTATCCACGTCGAGCGCGATTCTCAAAAAGGAATTCTCATCGGTAAAGGTGGGTCAATGCTGAAAGCGATCGGTAGTGCAGCTAGGGAACAAATTCAAAAGTTAATTGCAGGCAAGGTTTACCTAGAATTGTTCGTCAAAGTACAGCCAAAATGGCGTCAGTCCCGCATACGCTTAGCAGAATTTGGATATCGCGTGGAAGAATAAAACCATAAATTTATAAAGATTTAGAAAAACCAATACTAACATGTCTGTTGATACTTCTTCCCACCTTTTGCCACCACAAGCTCCTCCTTTGCGAGTCTTGATAATTGAAGACGATCCGATGATGCAGCTGGGTCTGGAACAGTCGCTGATGGCCCATCCCCAATTAGAAATCGTCGGACAAGCTGAAGATGGCTACTTAGGCGTACAGGCGGCACTAAAACTCAAACCAGACGTGGTAGTTATGGATATTGGGTTACCGCGACTGGATGGTATTGCGGCAACGCAGCAAATCAAAGCAGCATTACCAGAAACCCATGTAGTAATGCTCACATCCCACAAAACGGAAACGGAAATAATTGCCGCTTTATCTAGCGGAGCAGATGCGTATTGTATCAAAGGAGCAACTGTAGAAAGACTTTTGCATGCGATCGCCGCAGCTGTTGAAGGTGCAACTTATCTCGATCCCCAAATCGCCAGACAAGTTATAGAAAATCTCAAACCGCCCTCCCCAAAAGCAAATATTGCCAACCTCTCCGAACGAGAATTAGAAGTTTTGAAACTGATGGTGGAAGGATACAGCAACCCAGAAATTGCTGAAAAACTTTACCTTAGTCCCAACACCGTTAAAACTCACGTCCGCGGAATTATGAACAAATTATCTGTAGACGATCGCGTGCAAGCAGCAGTTGTTGCTTTACGTTCTGGATTGGTTTAAAGTAAATTTCCCGAAATTAAAGTGGATGTCGCTTCTTTAGTCAGTGTTTCAATAGTTCTTCTACTTATAGCCACTGGAGTTGCTCTGGTCACGCGACAACTTCGTATTCCCTACGTTACAGGCTTAGTTTTAGCAGGTTTGCCCATTACCGAACTGCTGTCTCGTCCCATTTTCCCTGATTTTGAACCTTTTCCTATATCAGTCGCTTAGGAAGCACGTTTAAGCCCATAGCTCTTTGAGCTGGTCCTGGAGTTAGCTAGCTGTACTGTCCAGCGTTAATGAGATACCAGTACCCTCACGGCTTTCCACTATCGTAGAAGCAGAAACTCTATTCAATGATGCCGCTGCCTTAGTTTCGTTCAACCTCATATTGCAAGTATATTCCACAGGTTCGCTCACTTTCCGAGAGAAAATCCCACAATTATTATTCATCACTGCTGGAGGCTGCTTTCTAGGGTTAGTTTTGGGTTACCTGAGCGTACCTATACACGATCGTTTACAGGATCCCCCAAACTTAGTCCTACTAACCCCGCTTTGCCAATAAGCACGTACATCGCTACTTTTTTTCTCTTCAACTTCTATATTCTCTTTAGAGACTAGCAAAAGCAGTAAGTGCAAGCATACACCTTTAACATCCTTTGACAACCAGGAAATAGACAAAATAACCTTTTGTTTACCAACTCCATTTTTACATCCGGCGCTAGACCTGACTGTGCAATTATTCCAGTCTAGGGGGTGATGAGCAACTAGCCCTCCACCTGACAAAATCTCACTAGACCGCAAAGGGTGAGGATATGCATGATTAAATCTTGGATGGTAATTGCAGGTGTGGCTTTTTTAGTCGCTTTAGGTGCTAACTTCATTACTCCCGGCGATCGCAAATGGTTTAAACGCTTACAAAGACCGAGATGGCTCACCTTTGAAGCAGCCATTCCACTCATCTGGACCGTCATCTTCGTGTGTGGTGGTTGGTCTGCTTATATTGTTTGGGAAAAGGATCCCGGAAGCAGCAAAACTTGGATCTTAATGGGATTGTATCTGCTTTTAGAAATTGTCACTGTTGCTTACACTCCCGCCATGTTCAGGACTCGCAGTTTACGAGTGGGAACAATTATAGGCGCCAGTGGCTTTGCGATCGCGGTAATTTTGGCGATCGCGGTTTTCTTTGTTTCTGGTTGGGCAACTTTATTACTTGTACCATACTTGTTATGGAGTCCCATTGGAACTTATACCACTAAAGTTATGGAACGTCTCAATCCTCAAGATATTTAATTTCCAGTTTGTTATTCTTCCCATCGACCGTAGCGAGCGACAAAATTTTTATCCCCATATTTTTGATTGTTTAACCAAGCCCACATTTGATCCCCAAAGGAAAAATGCCACCATTCCTGAGGATGGCGTTGAAATCCACCTTTTTCCATGACATCTAGCAACAGCAAACGATGAAGGTGATATCGTTGTGCCTGGGGGCGATCGCTCAGAGCGTAGTAATCGGGATGCGATCGCTCAGATAATTCATCGATGGGCGAACCCATGTCCACAATTTTTCCTGTCTCATCTACCAACGTTACATCCACAGCGGCACCAGTACTGTGAGGCGGTGGTGTTTTTTCATCTAAACTCGGCTCAGCCCAAATTTTATGAACTTCTTGCCAAATTTGTTGACGTTGAATGTCTGACAATTCCGTTTCTACCAATCCCCTGTGGCGCAACACTTGTGCAAAAGCAAAATTAACCATAAACCGCTGCACAGCCACCGGGCGATAAGCATCAAAAATTTGAATCCGCCAACCAGGACGTAGCGTTTGCAAGTAGTTTTGTGCTGCGATTAAATTGTCAACCACACTTTGGCGAAGAAAATAAGGAGAATATTTACCGTAAGGCGCACCTAATTTTTCGTAAGGGTGGGGAAATTCCACTGCGAAAATTTCTAAGGGAATCGGTACCAGAGGTTCACCACACTCTTGAATAGGTACAACATGATAAGGTCTCATTCTTCAACAGCACTCATTCCTTAAAAAACATTACTCACAAGTCTTTTGCCTTTTGATGACTGGTTTTTGAGGGCTAAAGCCCTTACTACTAACTAGTTTTCCAGGGGTGAAGACCTCACTGAGTAGGACAGTACGAATCAGTTGTGCGGGTGCGGGAGCTTCTCCAAAATATGCAACGAAAAGCAAATCTCACAATTTCTGCCTTCTCTACCTTCCACCCTCTGTGTACCTTTCGTGTTCTCAAAGCCATTCAACCCCGTTTTCCCGTGACTATATACGCGACTCTTTGACCGATGTTTGTGGCATGATCTGCCATGCGTTCCAAGTAGCGTATGACCAATACCAGCAGTACAATAGGTTCGACTGCGCCGGGAACATCTTTTTGGTGAGCTAAAGTTTGATAAAGGTGTTCGTAGGCATTATCTACTGCATCATCCATTTGTTTGACATTGCGTCCGCTAGCTTCGTCTAGGTCGGCTAAGGCTACCAAGCTAGTTGCTAACATAGCCTGTGCTTGGCGAGACATAAGCGCAATTTCTGGTAAGGAGGAATGGGGTGGGTAGGGGAAAATTTTAATCGCTATTTCTGCTATATCTTTTGCATAATCGCCAATGCGTTCTAGGTCGCGCACCAGCTGCATAAAAGCACTTAAGCAGCGCAAATCTTGAGCTACAGGAGCTTGTAGCGTCATGATCGCTGCACAGTCTGACTCTATTTGTTTGTAGAAGCTATCTATTTGCTTGTCTATCCTTGGAAGTTCCTCAGCAGCTTTGAGGTCGCGAGCGAATAATGCTTGGTGGCTAAGGCGAAACGAACGTTCTACCAAAGCTCCCATGCGCAGGACGTCCCGTTCCAAGCGCCTGATCTCGCGAGCTAGCTGGGGTCTTCCTGAGTTGGCATCGAAAATAAGGGCTTTCACGCTAGCAGTCTCAGACATGAAGACACTTCTAAATATAGTCTTGGGATTGAGAATTTACCACGACCCCAGGAAGTATTATTTGTATCCACGCGCCACCGGTAAGAGGATGGTTCATTGCTTTGATCGAACCGCCGTGAGCGTGTACGATTTGACGCACGATCGCCAAACCCAAGCCAGTACCGGCAATTGTTGTTGAACTTGCTTGTGCTTGTTTGGGACGAGAGCGTGCTCGATCTCCCCGATAAAAGCGTTCAAAGACATAAGGCAAATCTGCCTCCGAAAAACCGACTCCAGAGTCAATGATATTGATTTCTAGGCTTGGTGCTGTGCTTTGTTGTTTGTTGCGGTTCTGATTCGAATCGAGAATTTTGGTTTCAACAAAAATGATTCCCTTTTGAGGACTATATTTTATACTATTATCTAATAAGTTGAGAAAAACTTGATGAATTCGAGTTTCATCGGCATTGATGTAAATACTTTCCGCTCCAGAATAACTCAGCTGAATTTGCTCGCGCTGTGCCAAAGGTTCTAGAGTTTCCCAGACTTTAGCGATGAGCGATCGCACTTCCACTAGTTGATAGTTGAGTTCCAAAGAAGGATTTGTTTCCAGTTGGGTCAGTTCCAACCAGCTTTGTACCAAATGAATTAACCTGTCTACCTCCTGCAACAAGCGATGAACCAAACGGTCTAAAGGTGGTTCCAAGCGAGTTTGCAAATTCTCCACCACCAAACGAATAGAAGTTAGTGGTGTTCTTAATTCGTGAGCGAGATCGGAAAGGGCGCGATCGCGTGCTTGCTCAAGCTCTAACTGAGATTGGAGATTTTCCAGAAATACTCCTACTTTTCCCTGAGCTAAAGGTAAGGTGGTTGCTCGCAAAGCCAAAGGTTTAACTTCGCAAATAGCAGCAGCGCTGTCTACCGAGGGATGGAATATCCACTCCCGAACTTGGGACTGCTGGCGATCGCGAGTTTGCTCGATTAACTGGTCTAGTTCATAAGACCGCACTAACTCCAGCAACAAACGCACCTGTCCCGGTTGCCACCTTTGCAAATACAACATTTCTCGTGCTAAGCGATTGCACCACAAAAGCTGATTTTCTTCATCCACCTGCAAGTATCCCACCGGCGCCATTTCCAACAAGTCTTGGTAATTTTGCAGATTTTGCTGTAATTGTTGTTGTTGCTGCCTTAGCGAGGTAATTTCATACCGCAGGCGTGGAATCAAAGGTAGCGCAATCTCACCCGACTGAGACTTTAACGAAGGTGGAATATTTCCCAAAAAGCGGTGCATTTGCACCCTTTGCCAAAGCCAAAACCCCAGCCCGACCGTCAAACCTAAAAAAAATTCCGGTACCAACATCGCTAGTTGTTAGTGCTTTCGCACAATTAACTGAATAACTAACAACTATCCAAATCTATAACCAAAACCACGCACAGTTACAATATACTCGGGACGACTAGGATCTTGCTCTAATTTTTCACGCAACCAGCGGATGTGAACGTCTACAGTTTTACTGTCTCCTACAAAATCTGGTCCCCAAACTTGATCTAGCAATTGCTCTCGAGACCAGACTCTGCGGGCGTAACTCATAAATAGCTCTAAAAGACGAAACTCTTTTGGTGATAGGTTCACCTCCCGATCGCGAACTAAGACGCGGCACTCTTGTGGATACAATGTAATATCTTTATATTGCAAAACTGGAAATTGAGGCGAGCTGCTTAAGCGTTGGCGGCGCAGTAAAGCTCGACAGCGAGCTACCAACTCCCGCATGCTAAAAGGTTTTGTCAGATAATCATCTGCTCCTACTTCTAATCCCAAAACGCGGTCGGTTTCGCTTCCTTTTGCACTTAACATCAAAATTGGTATCGGGTTACCTTGGTAACGCAGCAAGCGACAAATATCCAGACCGTTGATTTGAGGCAGCATTAAATCGAGAATTATCAAATCAAAAGTAGGTTCTGCGGAGTTGGTTTCAAAATTTTTTAGTTTTTCTACAGCCGAGCTACCATCCGCAGCTGTTACCACTCCAAAACCTTCCTCCTCCAGTGCTAAGACCAGCATTTCCCGGATGAGTTCTTCATCCTCAACAACTAAAATACGACTTCTTTGACCGATGTCGGTTGTAGGAGGATACTTAGTTGATTCACTCGTGTACATTGATATCACAAAATGCTGCGATTATTTATTGTATCCATTTCATTATCTAATATTCAGTGCATCTACTAGATAAAAATCTGAATGTTTTGTAGGTGTTTCCCAATGCCCATAACTGTACATTCTTATATTGTAAACGAAACTGCGAAAAAAAAGCTTTCATTTCTTTAGGATTATCCAAAATCTAGAAAAATTTGTTACATACGAGTCAAAGTCGCTGACGGTAACTGAAAAAACGTTACGTATTTTTTAACATAACTTTCATGACACTAATAACTGTAATTTTCCAGTATTAATACTGAGTTCACCATCAGTAACAAACATATTTTTAAAAAGCTTGTGATGTTTTTCTTAAAGGTATCTCTACTCAAAAGTATTAATTTTTGACCGGGAAATACGAAAATAGAGACGCTAGCAACGTCTCTACAAAAGAGGAAACCCAATCATAAAACTTCCCAAAGGAAATTAAAAACAAAAACAAGTAGTTTGCAACGTAAAAGTAACAGTCTCTACAACTGGAACTACACAAGTAGAATTTCTGAATTCGGAAATCACAACAGAATGACTGGAGTGCAAATGCTGCTCAAGCAAATGCAGAAAAATCAAGATGGGGTGGTATGTCTTGAATGCGTCCAGAACCAACAGCTCGCAATGCTTCTTTAAGGGAGATATCGCCGGTATATAAAGCGCGACCGACGATCGCACCAGTTACACCTTGGGGTTCTAATGCTAATAAACTCAGCAGATCCGTAATAGAACTAATTCCTCCCGAAGCAATAATGGGAATATCTACTGCACTAGCAAGTTCGCGCAAAGCATCTATATTCGGTCCTGTGAGGGTGCCATCGCGATAAATATCGGTGTAGATCAAAGCTGCTGCCTTTAATTGTTGCATTTGCACAGCTAGTTCAGTAGCAAGAACTTCTGAAGTTTCTGACCAGCCGCGGATTGCTACTTTACCATTGCGAGCATCTATGCCGATAATAATTTGTCCGGGAAATTGTTGGCACAGCTGTTCTACCAGTTGGGGTTGTTCTACAGCAGTGGTTCCCAAAATTGCCCATCTCACACCTAAATCAAACAGCTGTTGCACGCTTTGTTGGCTTCGCAATCCCCCACCAACTTGTATAGGTACGCCAGCAGCTGCTGCGATCGCTGCAATTGCTTGTAAATTTATTAATTTACCTGCCTTGGCGCCGTCGAGATCGACCACGTGCAGTCTGGTAGCACCTTGTTCTACCCACTGTTTGGCCACATCTGCGGGATTGTCGCTAAAAACTTGCTTGAGAGAGTAGTCTCCTTGATACAAGCGCACGCAACGGCCTTCTAGTATATCTATTGCGGGAATAACTTCCATAGCGATCCTTGAACTTTGAGTAGATAATAGTTGATTTTTGCTAGTTTGCTTCTAAACCCCAAACGAGGATGGAACTTGCATACTTTATTAGTTAGCTAGTCTTTGTGCTTTGTTGTTGTTTGTTCTTCTACTGCTGTGGCTAACTAATTTCCAGTCCCCAGTCCCTTATCCTTTTTTCTTTCCATTGCAGCTTGCCGAAAGCCCAACACCACGAGAATATTGGAAAGCGTCAAGAAAGATTCTGCACTTCCATGCAACCAATCAACATCTGCCAAGGATCGGCCGTAATGCAATTGGGCGTAAATTCCTGCCACAATGGTAACAGCAACGAATAACAGAGTGCAGTAAAATCCGTACAGCGCCAAACGCGGCACTTGCTTGATTCGGCTGATAGACCACAAGAAACCCAGATAGGGAAATAATGACAAAACAAATAGGGTTTCTTTTGAAATCATTGCTCTTTGAGTAGATGTAACCAGAAAAGGCAAAGGTAACAAATGTTCTTGCTTGAGATAATTAGCATGGCAGCAGATGGGACTGCCTGATGCCAGTTTGAATTTCAGTTTCCATCCAAATTGTATACTTGATTGTCATCAACAACAGAAAGTCCACATCTGGATGGAATTGTGTCAGCTACTTTTAGTCAAAATGACGAATATTCTTACCAGTATGCAATCAATCGCTAGGATTTGATGGTTGTTCGCCAACAGCAGTTGTGGTAGTGGAGCGCCAAATCCAAACCGCAGCCGCCCAGAGGGTAAAATTACCAATGACAGTCATGGTAGCCTGCAGCGTTACCAGCCATTCGAGTGATTTGGCGTTGTCAAAATAATGCCAGGTACAAGCACACATAGCGCTGACTAAAGCTGGTAACATGCCTAACGACAGCATTCGCCAAGCAAGATTTTTTGTTAGTTCGCCGTAGGTCCAAATTAGCCAAATGGCAGCAATCCACTCGATGACGCTGGAAATGTGAATAATCCAGGTAGGAATCGAAAGAGCGTGCATAGTCTTTTTTTACTTCGTTGTTACCAATTTTTCTTTTTACCTTTTGGTGCACAATATTCAGTTAAACACGCGGAAAAATAAAAATTAAGGTGAACATGCGGGTGTTATTGTCTGGGTATTATGGTCAAGGAAATGGTGGTGATGAGGCTTTGTTGGCAACACTGCTACAAATGCTACCACCTGAAGTTACACCTGTAGTTCTTTCTGGAAATCCAAAACAAACGCGCGATCGCTACGGTGTAGAAGCTCGCGAACGCATGAATTTTTTATCCATCATAGAAGCTTTGCGCTTGTGCGATGCTTTTATTTGGGGTGGTGGTAGTTTAATTCAGGACGCTACCAGCGCTGTTAGTCCATTTTACTATGGAGGCATGATGATACTGGCCCAGAAAATGGGTTTGAAAACAGTGGCTTGGGCGCAGGGTATCGGTCCTTTGCGGCGTTCGGTAACTCGCTGGTTAGCACGACAGGCTTTTGCAGGCTGTACGGCGGTGAGCGTGCGCGATCGCGCTTCTTGTGCTTTACTTTCTCAGTGGCAAATACCCCATCTTCTGGCGCCGGATCCGGTGTGGGCTTTACAATCAAAACCGTTTCCCGGACTTTGGGATTTACCCGCGCCGCGAGTGGCGGTGACTTTGCGATCGCATCCCCAGCTGACGCCTGTTCGCCTTGCTAACTTGACTCGCGCTCTTGCAGATTTTCAAAAGGCTACCCAGACATTTATTTTACTGCTACCGTTTCAAACCACACCAGAGGATTTAAATATAGCCCGAGCAATTCAACCTGCAATCAAAGATGCTAGCAAAATTCTTACTCCTAAAGACCCGCAGCTACTAAAGGGCGTGTTTCGCGGTGTGGAAATGGCCATTGGTATGCGTTTGCACAGCTTGATTATGGCAGCAAGTGAAGGATGTCGTTGTTTTGCCCTCAGTTACGATCCCAAGGTTAACAGTTTGATGGAAGATTTGGATATGCCAGGATGGGATTTGGTAAATTTACCAGATGATGCCAATGCGATCGGTAAAGCTTGGATCGAGCATTACGCTAATGGAGAGCCGTTATCCCCAGAAAGGATTCAATTTCTAGTGGAGCGGGCGCTCATACATCGAGAAGTTTTGTATGAAGTATTGCACAAAAGTTAATCACTCCAACCTACGGTGCGGATATTAGTTAAGCGGCGATTTTTGAAGCTGCAGATGATGATGGGCGATCGGTCATAATTAAAAATAAATCGTTTGCAAGGGCAGAATTTTCTTTTTTTCCGGGGTGATAAATTCCTGACTCGACAATTTATACAGGCAAAGCACTGACAACTTGACGGTATTCGTTTTATGTTGGTGTCGGTGGCGGTGGAGTGTAGTGACACCAAGGAAGGATTGCTGTATGGAAATTGCAAATTCCATTGGAACTTATTTAATTCAACGACTTTACGAACACGGCGTTCATCATGTTTTTGGTGTACCGGGTGATTTTGTTCTTGGTTTTGACAAACTTCTGGAAAACAGCTCGATTCAATTTATCAATACCTGCGATGAACAAGGAGCAGGTTTTGCAGCAGATGCTTACGCTCGCTTAAAAGGATTGGGTGCTGTGTGCGTAACGTATTCTGTGGGAGGATTGAAGGTTACCAATACCACAGCGCAAGCTTTTGCAGAGAAATCTCCAGTGGTAGTAATTAGCGGTGCACCCGGTACAAACGAACGCATTAAAAATCCGCTGTTGCATCACAAAGTGCGTGACTTTGATACTCAATACAAAATTTTTCAGGAACTTACCGTTGCTTCCACGGTACTGGATAACCCTAACACAGCTTGTCAGGAAATCGATCGCGTTCTATCCGCTGCTTTACGATACAAGCGCCCAGTTTACATCGAGCTTCCCCGCGATATGGTCAACAAATCTGTAAATCCAAGCTATCCACCGCTTCTTCAAGCAGATAGCAGCAATCCCGATACTTTAGCAGAAGCTCTCGCTGAGGCCGTGGACTTGATTAATGCTTCTCGTCAACCTGTAATCCTTGCTGGGGTGGAACTGCATCGATTTGGATTGCAAGAAGCTTTGCTCAAGTTAGTGGAAAAGACAAATCTTCCCGTCGCAGAAACGATTTTGGGCAAATCGGTAATTAACGAGCTTCATCCTAATAAAATTGGCATTTATGCAGGAGCCATTGGTAACGAATTTGCACGTCAGTATGTAGAGTCTAGCGATTGCCTGATTTTGCTAGGTGCATTTCTGTCTGATTTTAATTTAGGCGTGTTCACAGCTCATCTCAATCCTAAAAATTCAATTTACGTTACCAGTGAAAAAACGTCAATTCGACTTCACAATTATGAAGATATTCGCCTGCAAGACTTTGTACACGGATTGATCGCAGCAGACATCAAACCTCGAAAACACAATCTTCCCAAGCCTTTCCAACCTTCGGCAACCTTTTGTTGCATTCCCCAACAGCCTGTGACGATCGCAAGATTGTTCGAGCGCTTAAACTCTTTTTTAGGCGAGGACATTATTGTCATTGCTGATGTGGGAGATGCTCTGTTTGCAGGTTTAGATTTATTCGTTCACGATAAAAGTAGGTTTTTGTCGCCTGCTTATTATGCTTCTTTGGGATTTGCTATTCCTGCTGGTTTAGGAGCTCAGTTTGCTTATCCCCACGTCCGTCCTTTAGTACTGGTTGGGGATGGTGCATTCCAAATGACAGGAATGGAATTATCTACGATCGCTCGCTATGGATTAAATCCGATTGTTATAGTACTCAACAATTGCGGCTACGGCACGGAACGTCCAATGCTGGATGGCGCGTTCAACGACGTGTTGCTGTGGAAATACAGTCGCATTCCAGAAGTATTGGGCGCCGGACGCGGGTTCGACGTTCGCACGGAGGATGAGCTAGAAGTTGCATTAGCTGAAAGCCGAGCGCACACCGAAAGCTTTTGCATTCTGGACGTTCATTTGGACCCCCACGACCTATCGCCTGCTTTGCAGCGGTTAACCCACGTACTGGGACAGCGGGTTCAAGCTGAAGTTGAAAGCAATCAGTGAAGGACAAGGCTACTGCTTGCTAGCTTAATAAATGTTTATCAAATTCTTATTATTTTCTTATTTTTAATTTCTATGATAGCGAAAGCCTAAAGTATTCGTCGCCAAGCCTGCAAAAGCAGACTTGGTTTTTGTATAACTGGAAAAATGTAAATATTTACTAACAGCAAAAGTAACTTTCCCAGTTCCATTAGTTACCCTACCTTGAGACCCGGGACGGCGACATTCCTTAAGACGGTCATTGGTCCGTGTTGTTTGAGAATCTGCATTTGCTGTTGGTCGCGTACAAACAAAGTACCGGCAAATCCTAGGGAGTTCACCGGTATAGACTGGAAATATTCTTGAGCGCGCCTAACAAGCAACATCCATTTTCGTGTTACTAAAAGATTGTAAGCACCAAATTGACCTCTACCTGGTTGCAAACCGACTGCTTCTAAAAGAGAAAGATAGCGCTCTAGGGTGATCTTGGCGGCTAGGAAGGGGGGTTGTTGCCAGCAGGAATCCAAGGTAGCAAAAGCATGTAAAAACGTAAATCCAGGTATGGTTGCAATCGAGTTTTGAAATTGAGCAGCTTCAAGGAGAGGTTCAATAGGTATTTGGGGGCCAGTCGGTACAAGCGGTAAAGGAACGATCTGCAAATGTTTGTGTCGCTGACTGGCGCCAGCTGTTTTTCCGGCATTGTAAAACGCCAAACCATCAAATTCTGCCATACAAGCCCACATGGCGGCAAAATCTTGCAAAGTCAACCAGCTTTCTTGCTCTTCAAATGCACGGGTAATTAGCAGTAAATGGTAGTCGACGACATTGTATTTGTTCAAAATACATACATGGGTGTCGGAAATGTCTGCAACAAATAAATCCTCTTCATAAGGAAGAAAAGGATTAAAATCTGGAGAGGAGGTGTTGTGTTTTTGTTGTTGGCGCTTGGCTTCTTCTTTGCGAGCCAAATTGGACATAATTCGCACCAGAAAGCTGACGCCGTCTTGTTCTACGAATTCAGATTCTGTTGGGATGCACAACAGCGCACCGCACTGCAGAGCATGCTTTGTTTGCTTTTTGGCTTTTGTCCATAAAGTTCCTGGTTGGAGCAATATTTTTTCTTCTACCATGTGTTGTTCTTGAGTATTGTTAAAGGTGAATTTATCAGAAAATTGTAAAATTCCAAGAAGCGATCGCTAGATAGACATAATTAGGAGCCACCCGGGCGCGGAACTTTGATGTAAAAAAACTACCTCCCGCATCGAGGAGGCAGTTTGTCTGATTTCATGAGGAGAGAGTTTTTAGTAATCCATGTCTTCACCGGCGCCAGCACCAGGAGCAGCACCAGCTTTTGCCTTCGGTTCTGGTTTATCAACTACAATACACTCGGTTGTCAATACCATACCTGCAATAGAAGCTGCGTTTTGCAAAGCAGAACGAGTTACCTTGACTGGATCGACAATTCCCGCTTCGAACATATTGACAAATTGATTGGTGACGGCGTCAAAGCCGACTTCAAACGGTTTTTCTTTGGCTCGTTCAGCAATAACGGCGCCGTTGTGTCCGGCGTTTTCAGCGATCCGGCGCATAGGAGCGTAAAGAGCACGAGCTACAATGGTAGCACCGGTGAGTTCATCACCAGTTAAGTTTTGAGCTGCCCAATCTTCTAGTTGAGGAGCCAGGTGCAGCAAAGTTACGCCACCACCAGGAACGATACCTTCTTCCACTGCTGCTTTGGTGGCGTTGATGGCATCTTCCAGGCGCAGCTTTTTATCTTTCATTTCTGTTTCGGTAGCAGCACCCACCTTAATTACAGCCACACCACCGGCTAATTTCGCCAGGCGTTCTTGCAATTTTTCTTTGTCGTAGGAAGATTCTGTTTCTTCGATCTGGCGGCGGATTTGTTCGCAACGAGCTTTCACAGCTTTTTCGTTGCCTTCTGCGACAATGGTGGTATGGTCTTTAGTAATGGTGACGCGTCTTGCTTTACCCAACATATCCAGGTGGGCGTTTTCCAGCTTCAGACCAGCTTCTTCGGTAATAACTTGCCCTCCTGTAAGAACGGCGATATCTTCTAGCATCGCTTTGCGGCGATCGCCAAATCCGGGCGCCTTGACCGCAGCCACATTGAGCACACCCCGCAGGCGGTTAACCACCAAGGTTGCTAAAGCTTCTTTTTCAATGTCTTCAGCAACAATTAACAAGGGTTTGCCAGAGCGAGCTACTTGTTCGAGTATTGATACTAAATCTTGTACTATAGTGATTTTTTTATCGGTCAACAAAATGTAAGGTTCCTCGAGAATCGCCTCCATCCGCTCTGGATCGGTGACAAAGTAAGGAGAGACATAGCCTTTGTCAAAGCGCATTCCTTCGGTTATTTCTAGCTCGGTAGTCATGGACTTCCCTTCTTCTAGGGAAATCACACCCTCCTTACCCACCTTTTCCATGGCGTTGGCGATCATCTGTCCGACTTCTTCGTCGTTACCAGCAGAAATGGCTGCAACTTGAGCTATTGCTTTGGATCCTTCTACCGGACGGGCGTGTTCGGCAATTTTTTCGACTAAAAAGTGGGTTGCTTTGTCAATTCCCCGCCGTAAAGCAATGGCATTTGCGCCTGCTGCGACATTACGCATTCCTTCTCTGACCATTGCACTGGCCAAGACAACCGCCGTTGTTGTTCCGTCACCAGCCACGTCGTTGGTTTTAGCTGCTGCTTGGCGGATAAGAGAGACACCGGTGTTTTCGATATGATTTTCTAATTCTATTTCTTTGGCGATGGTGATACCATCATTGACAATTTGGGGCGCATCAAACTTTTTCTCTAAAACTACATTACGACCTTTTGGCCCAAGGGTAACGGCTACTGCTTCCGCAAGAATATCCATTCCCTTTTCTAAGGCACGGCGAGCTTCTTCGTTATAAATTATTTCTTTAGCCATAAATATCCCTCCTGCACAGTTCGTCCCCGGTGACTGCTGCTTGAAAGTCTTGTTGTTTTCGTTCTTCCCAGTGCTTGACTATGTCAGGATCGCTAAAATGTCTTTTTCCGATAAAAGTACGTAATCTTCTGTGCCGATTTTAATGTCTGTCCCGGCGTATTTGGAATAGAGAACTTTGTCGCCCACCTTCACTTCCATTTTTTGGCGCGAACCGTCTTCGTTCCACTTTCCGGGACCAACGGCGACGATTTCTCCTACTTGGGGTTTTTCTTTCGCTGTATCGGGAAGCAAAATTCCACCAGCGGTCTTTTCTTCTGCTTCGCCGACTTTAACTAAAACGCGATCGCTCAGTGGTTTGACGGTAGAAACGCTTAGAGATACCTTCGCCATATGCAATCTCCTCCAAGCACAAAGCAAGCAAGCTGGCTACAAGTTTTTAACACTCTCGCCTTTCGATTGCTAATCTAGTTAAGCAGCTAGCAAGGCAGCAACTCGCTTGGGGTGGGGTTTTCCGAACTCTGGGAGTGTAGAAAACTGAACGTTTGGCTACAAAGAACTTTTGGGCGATCGCTTTTTTTGGCAATGGTCTTAGCGAGGGAAAATGTTGTGCGTTGTTAATCCCAAGGCAAGACTGGCTAAAAATAGCTTGGTTAAAATCCAAAAAATTAAGATTTGACTTAATCCCATACAATCCATTACACTGACAGCTTTTGCCAAAGCTAAGTCTAAAGCAAAAGCAAAAGCCCAAACGCAAGCGATCGCGATCGCCCAGACCAAAGCACCAGCTGCGAGCAAAACTCCAACTAAGATCAAAACCGTACCAAAGGTGAAAGCAAAAGTTCCTGCCCAAATATTAAAACCAGCCAAAGTACAAACCCTACTGGTTCCTGCTAATATAAAAGTTGCAGCTGCAGCTAATGCTGCCCAAAGCTGGGATATGTTATCATATGCAAACAAACTCCAACCGATTGCAAACAAAAGCACTATAATCGTCACTACCCAAAACCAAGGAAATTTAACGGTACTGGATGAAATTGCTGGAGTTTGCATTTTCTCTCTCCCCATGGGTATAAATTTCCAGCTAGCTGCAACTTCTCCAAAAAATGGAGATCGCCTTAATCAGGCATAATTAACTAAGACTACAAATGCTACTGCCTGCTTGCGAGTACTGAAGTGCTCGCTACCAAGCGGATGCATGTAGTTCTACTTTCAACAACTACTATTAATAAATTATTTTCATCCTCCCAAAGACGCAAATATTGCTCAACTTGCCAATGGCTAGTTACGGCAAGCAGTTTTTCGGCTTTTCAAAAAATGCGCTTTGCAGGCAAAAGTAAATTCTGCCTGCTAACACCAACTCATTTTTAGTACTGTGGCACCGAGGGATCGATTTGTTGCCTCCAAGCAATAATACCACCTTTGAGGTTGATACCGTCGATTCCCGCTTGCTTGAGAATTCCTAAAGCTTTGGCAGAACGCATTCCCGATTTACAGTGCACTACTAAACGGTGACCGTTGAGAATTTCCTTAACTTTAGCAACTCCTGGACCGTTCTCGATATCTGATAGCGGAATCAATACCGAACCGGGAATCTTGGCAATTTCGTATTCGTGGGGGTTGCGCACATCCAACAGCACTACATCCTCAGCACCGCTATCAAGCAACTGCTTTAATTCCTGTACGGTCATTTCTGGAATTTCCATTTGCTGTTTCGCCTCTTGAGCTTGTGCTTGCGGAATACCGCAGAACTGTTCGTAATCTATTAATTTTTCAATTACCGGTCGTTCTGGGTTGGGACGCAACTTCAGTTCGCGGAATGTCATGTCTAGGGCATTGTAGAGTAACAAACGTCCGCTTAAAGTTCTACCCTTGCCAATAATAATTTTGACAGTTTCTGTTGCTTGGATCGTGCCAATAATTCCGGGTAAAATTCCTAAAACGCCACCTTCTGCGCAGGAAGGAACCATTCCTGGTGGTGGGGGTTCTGGGTACAAGTCGCGATAGTTCGGTCCACCTTCGTAGTTAAAGACCGTTGCTTGTCCTTCAAATCGGAAAATAGAACCGTAGACGTTGGGTTTGTTCAACAACACGCAAGCATCGTTGACCAGGTAGCGTGTAGGGAAATTATCGGTGCCGTCAACTATGACATCATAAGGTTTGAAAATGTCAAGGGCATTTTCTGAACAAAGGCGAGTTTCATAAAGATCAACCTGACAATACGGGTTAATCTCAAGAATGCGATTTTTTGCTGACGCGATCTTGGGTTTTCCTACCCAAGAAGTACCGTGAATAATTTGGCGTTGCAAATTAGAAGTATCGACCACATCGAAATCGACAATACCGATGCGTCCAACACCTGCTGCTGCTAGATACAAAAGCAAGGGCGAACCGAGTCCACCCGTACCGATGCACAGCACGCTCGCAGCTTTGAGACGCTTTTGCCCTTCGACGCCGACTTCTGGCAAAATCAGGTGGCGGGAGTAGCGTTCGTAATCGTCTTTTGTCAGCTGGATTGCATCCAGATTAGGATTGAGCATGGTTAGTTGATGAGGAAGCGCGGACTTTTTATACTATCGAATCTAGTGAAGCAGTGGAAAATTCCAGGACATTAATTTTTAATTCTTGTTTGCCCGATTGGTGGTTGTTATCCAAACACCAACTGCCGTTTGTGTCTGCTTGGTCTTTTCGTACAGTTCTTACAGAAACTATAATATCCGAGTATTGCTGTCAAGCATACATTTTGGTTAAATTCCCGGTCCGTCGGTAAATGCCAATGACACTAACATCAGAAGGCGTTCTTGGGTTTGCTTGGTGTGGTTGGCTTTTGCCCGTGTTAGGATAACTGCGCAGTATTGCTCCACATAGTTTTTTTCTACTCCAGCACACAACAGTTCGCCGCTGTTGTTCTCTTGTTCTAGCGTGACTAAGTTTACTAAAGATGATGTAACTGTTATTTCAATGTCAGAAATAATGAGTTATTTTTAATTAGAAAAAACTTCAAATTTTCTCAAATAAATCTTTAATTTAAGAACAAATTAATTATGATAAAATTGATACTATACCCGTGTCTAAATCGTAACGAGCTCCAACTATTTTTAATTGTCCTTGGCGGCTCAGTCTTGTTAGAATAGTTGAGCTTTCTAATAACTTTTGTACTTGGTATTTGATGTTGGCTATAACTGCATTATCGACTAAATTTTTACTCGTAGAAGCAGATTTGAATATCTCTAAAGCTGGTTTGATGTTTTCTACAATTAAGCTCATTCTGCCAGAAATTGGTTGTTCTTGAAGCGCTTGAATTACTGCACCGCACCTTTGGTGTCCTAAAACTAATATAATTCGGCAGCCCAAAACAGCCGCAGCATACTCCAAACTACCTATTGCGCTTTCACAAGCTACATTTCCAGCCACTCGGACAACAAATAAATCTCCAAGTCCGCAATCGAAAATAATTTCTGCAGGTACTCTGGAATCGGCACAACTAAGTATAGCAGCAAAAGGACGCTGTATTTGGGCGATCGAGCCCATTCGTTCTAAAGATTGATGGGGATGTATAGACTTTTGACGTACAAAGCGTTGGTTCCCGTCCAGTAATAATTTTAAAGCTTGTTCGGGACTGGTGGAATTGTGCTGGGTTTGTTGTTCGCCGCCAGTTACAGTTGGAATGCTAATATTGGCAGCACCAGTCAAAGAACCAATGCTTCCCATTGTTGCTGCAGCTAGTTTTAAAAAATCACGACGTTTGACCAAACTAGGAACTCCACTCATCAATAATTGCTCGTGAAGAATTTGAATTTGCAGATCCCCAACTTTTCCACTACCAGAAAAATATCAACTTTACCAACAGCAAAGGGTAAGCTGAAAAACGATTTAAAAGTTATTTAATTTTTGGGGCTTGTCAGTAGACGAAATCTCCGTAAAATCAATTAAGTAACACTACTTAAATAAAACGCTGCATTATTCAACTTCTTAAAGATTTCATTTATAGTTTGGAATTACTTTACAGTTAGAGGATTGTAATTGCCCGTTATTAACGTCAAAATCGGAATAGATAAAAATTTGCAAAACTTCTGGAGTACTGAAATTATACGGATATTTCAGTCAGCAAGTATTTAAGGTGTGTATCTTCCAGCCCAAATATATTTACGTAATTGTTCATGATTCGACAATCTGCTTTTGGCATTGCTTTAAGTATGCTTGTCCTTGCTAGTGGATTTACAACCACCCATGCACCAGGTCACACTTCTACTAAAAAACGCCCAGGACATCAAAACTTGTCCATGTCATCGGATGGAAGCGCATCGTATTTTATTTTCAATACAGCTGAGTTAGAGAAATCTGTATTCGATCAAATTAATCGGTATCGACTTTCTTTGGGTTTGCCGAAACTCACTCTCAGTGAAAAAATAACTAAACAAGCAAGGATTCACAGTCAAAATATGGCTAACGGTAAAGTTCCCTTTAGCCACCAGGGATTTGAACAGCGAGTCAACGCCATTCCCATAGCCTATAGCAGCGCTGCAGAGAACGTTGCTTTTAATCAAGGATATAGCGATCCAGCTGCCGAAGCTATTCATGGTTGGCTCCGCAGTCGCGAGCATCTCAACAATATAAAAGGCGACTACGATCTCACAGGAATTGGTGTAGCTGTTAATGCCAAAGGGGAAGTTTACCTAACGCAAATTTTCCTCAAGAGTGACAAAAGATAACTTGAAGAAAATGTCATAGGTGCTATCTAGAAGGAAACCAGGGGTAAACCGAGACTCCGCAGCTAGCTTTGTGAAAAAAAATATTAGCGCCCGCTGGCTGAGGCGCTGATTTTTTTGCAAAATAAATGAAGTGTCTGGTGGGAAAATCTTCCTTATTGGCACTGCATTTATTTTGTAGCAGTTCATGGAATTACAAAACTTTCAGGTTTGCGATCGCGATCTGAGCGAAGCTAGCCTTTCTCGGTATATGGAGACTAGGGCGATCGCCGTCGATACAGAGACGATGGGATTGATTTTGCAGCGCGATCGCCTGTGTTTGGTACAAGTGTGCGACGAGCAAGACTCGGTAACCGTTATCCGCATTGCCAAGGGGCAAACAGATGCTCCAAATTTAAAAAAATTGCTAGAAGCGGCAAATGTTCTGAAAGTCTTTCATTTTGCCCGTTTTGACTTAGCGGCTTTGCGCTATCATCTTGGCATTCAAGTTCATCCGGTATTTTGTACCAAAATTGCCAGCAAATTAGCGCGTACTTACACTCAGCGCCACAGTCTTAAGGACTTGGTGCTGGAGTTAGAACAGGTGGAACTGGATAAAAGCGCTCAAAGTTCTGACTGGGGAGACGCAACGAATTTAACACCGGCCCAGCTCAGTTACGCCGCCAATGACGTGCGCTATCTGCTGCGGGTGCGAGAAAAGTTGGTAGAGATGCTCAAACGAGAAGAGCGTTGGGAATTAGCCCAGCAATGTTTTCAGTGTCTGCCAACTATAGTTTCCTTGGATTTATTACAATTTAAGGACGTATTTGAACATTGAAATTAAACTTTTACCAGTTCCTTGTCAACGGTCAAGTTTCAGTCTGGGGGTTTTGGACTTGTGACCGTTGACCGATAAGGAAAAATCTACACGTCTTTTTGTTGGGTTTCTATGTGTTCTTTGACTCGGGAGACTACGTTATAATCGCCAGGACCAGGAGGAGTTTGTGATTCGATAATGCCTTCGGTGGGACCGCCAATAGCTTTCCATGCGGCTAAACCGCCTCTAAGTTCGGATACGTTTTCAAAGCCAGCACTTCTTAATTTTTGGGCAGCTTGGGCTGTTTCTTCATCATTGGCGCCGTAAACGTAGATGTCACGAGTTTTGGCTATAGAGGAACTGGCTCGTTCTACCAATTCATTTAATGGCATTGGCATCGCGCCCATGATGTGACCTTCGTTGTAGGTTTTGCGATCGCGTACGTCCAGAATTGTAAAGGCTGGTTCGCCCCATTCCAGACGGGATTTAAGTACGTGAACGTCAGACTGAGGATCGATTGGTGGTTGTGAGGGAATAATGTTGTCTACTAAATTTTTATCTGTGATGTTACTCATGAATAATTCCTCGCTTGCAAAATTCTGCAGCTAGCTTTGAGTAAAAACTTTTATACTCCAGCGCGAGCAAGCACAGCTAGCCGAGTACGATTGTGTTAACTGACAAAAATGTACCCAACCAAACTCCTGAAATTTCTCTTTCCTGGGAGTGAGCCTTTTTCATTTCTATCCAATGGTAGAGTTGAGCTAGAGTGTTTTGGGGGTCTTGGAATTATTATCTTTCTTGAGCTTTAGTGTGGGTGTAGGTGAAAAAGCTACTGCGAATTAGGGGACTTTGCCAGTCTAATGCTGGTTAATTCTGCTGCTAATTCGATGGCTGCTTTCATGCTGGTAGCATTAGCTATTCCTCGGCCAGCAATATCAAAAGCCGTACCGTGATCTGGGGAAGTACGAATAAAAGGAAGACCTATAGTTGTATTCACGGCAGTGTCAAATGCCATGAGTTTGACTGGAATTAAGCCTTGATCGTGATACAGTGCCAAGTAAGCATCTGCGACTTTGCTTGCATCGATTCCTCCGTACCAAGCTCGAGCTGGCTTTACCCACATTGTATCTGGTGGAATAGGACCATCTAGTTGCCAATTTGGGCGTTTTTGACGTTCCTGTTCTAGCCACGGAATTAACCAATCTTGTTCTTCTGTTCCTAGTTGTCCTTGTTCGCCACTGTGGGGATTTAAACCGGCGATCGCTATTTTTCCGTTTTCAATACCAAAATCTTTTTGCAAGCAATTCACCAATAATTCAAGTTTTTGTGTCATTAACTCTGCTGTCAGCACTTTTGGTACTTGACACAAAGGAATGTGTGTGGTCGCTAACAAGCATCGCAGCGTCCATCCGGTGTGTGGCGATCGCGCTACGAACAACATTGCAAATTTTTGGGTGCCAGACTTGCTTGCTAATAGTTCCGTTTGTCCTGGGTAATCGTACCCAGCTGCTTTCCATGCAGATTTGGCAACCGGAGCTGTGACGATCGCATCAAATTCGCCAGCTTTGGTGCGGGCGATCGCCCATTCTAGGTAAGCAAAACTTGCTTTACCGCTAGCTGCGTTACCCGTTCCAATCACGATTTCGCTTTTAATTCTTTCTTCTAAGGGAACATCAACGACTGATAAATTTTCCGGATTTGCCAAAGGAACCAAATTTCCATTCACCAAGACTTTGGCATAAATCTTCGATAACAAATCATGGCTACCCACAACCGTAACGTCAAAATTTTTACTCAGCCCCGGATCGGCCAAGGCTTTTAAAATTACTTCTGGCCCAATTCCTGCTGGATCTCCCATTGTCAGCGCCAAACGAGGGCGATGCTTCGGTAACAATGTGTCGTTATCTTTGTTTCGTAAGGACATTACAGGCAATTTTTTTCAACTCAGCCGAAATGGAAAAATTACAACAGACCTTAAGTTTGGGCGGTGGAAAAAGTAGCTATTGTGATACCAAATTTTCAAAAGCAGAACTACCTGTTGTTTGTAGTCATTTTTTGCAGAAATGGTATATTTCCCACCTCCCAGTGTCAATCTCGTATATTTGTAACAATAGTTCACCCCGATCTCATCCTACAGCTATTCCCAAAGGCTCTGGTAGACTTAACTTAATTAAACAATTACTAAAGGAGTATTACAGAAATGGATAGCGAAATGCTCAATGCTGCTGTTTTGTCCTTCGGCTTAATCTTTGTAGGCTGGGGTCTGGGTGTGTTGCTGCTGAAAATTCAAGGCGCAGAACAAGAATAACCGTTGCTAACAACTTCTGCGAGAAGGAGAGACTTGGCAATGTCTCTCACTCTCCGTTACATTCTGAAATCAGGAATGTAAAATTTTGTTTGTTCATATAATTCTGTTAAAATTTGACTCATAAAACTTTAATTTTTGTAAAGAACCTCTCATGACACTATTAATTGTCGGTGCTACTGGCACCTTAGGAAGACAAGTGGCTCGTCGGGCCATAGATGAGGGGTATAAAGTACGTTGTCTTGTCCGGAGTCAAAAAAAAGCCGCATTTCTCAAAGAATGGGGTGCAGAACTTGTCCCGGGAGATTTGTGCTACCCTCAAACACTACAAGCAGCATTAGAAGGCGTCACTGCCGTCATCGACGCAGCTACATCCCGTCCTACTGATTCACAAAGTATTAAACAAGTGGATTGGGAAGGCAAAGTATCCTTAATTCAAGCGTCTGTAGCTGCTGGTGTAGAACGCTTCGTCTTCTTTTCCATCATCAATGCCGAAAAGTATCCAGAAGTTCCTTTAATGGAAATCAAGCGGTGTGCGGAACTATTTTTAGCCGAATCGGGCTTGAATTATACCGTATTGCGACTGGCCGGTTTTATGCAAGGCTTGATCGGACAATATGGTATTCCCATATTGGAGGGACAACCGGTGTGGGTGACAAGTGAGTCCTCGCCCATAGCCTACATGGATACTCAAGATATTGCCAGATTTGCGATTCGTTGTCTGAGCGTACCAGAAACACAAAAGCGGACTTTTCCAGTAGTAGGTACTCGTGCTTGGAGCACCCAGGAAATTATCAGCTTGTGCGAACGCCTTTCTGGCAAAGAAGCAAAAGTAACGCGCATGCCTCTTGGTCTACTGCGTACCGTACGCCGGTTCTTACGCTTCTTCCAGTGGGGATGGAACGTAGCAGACAGACTCGCATTTACAGAAGTACTTGCAAGCGGGACGCCTCTAGATGCGCCGATGGACGAGGTGTATCGAGTTTTTGGATTAGATCCAAAAGACACCACAACTTTAGAAAGTTATCTACAAGAGTACTTCAGTCGAATTATGAAGAAGCTCAAGGAACTAGACTACGAAAAAAAATAAAAAGAAAAAGAAAAAGGGGAAAAGAACTCCGTTTAAAAAAGCCAATAGCTAGTCAGGGATGGTTAGTATCAAGCTGACAAGGAACAATAAACAATTAACAAATCACTAATGACTAAATTGTCAAAAATGTGCAAGTATTAACATAATACACACAGCAGCACCTAAAGTTTGGATATTTGAGCGTGCCGAAAGCAGGCATTATCTACAACGACGTTAAACCGATAGCAGGTCGCGTTGCTATCGAACTGAAAGACAAATTCACTGCCGCAGGTTGGGATGTATGCATAACAACTGGTGTAGGAGGCATTTTGGGCTATTCCACCCCAGAAAGTCCAGTGTGCCACACACCGATAGAAGGTTTAGTACCTCCTGGTTTTGATACAGAAACAAAATTTGCGGTGGTGTTGGGAGGAGATGGTACGGTTTTGGCAGCGGCTCGTTTGGTCGCTCCCTGCGGTATTCCCATACTGACAGTAAATACGGGTCATATGGGGTTTTTGACGGAAACTTACCTCAACCAATTACCCCAAGCTGTAGAGCGCCTCCTGGCAGGTAAGTATGAAATAGAACAGCGGGCGATGCTGGCTGTGAAAGTGTTTCGAGGAGACTCTGTGCTGTGGGAAGCCCTCTGCTTGAATGAAATGGTGCTGCATCGAGAACCGCTTACCTCTATGTGCCATTTCGAAATAGCAGTGGGGCGTCACGCGCCAGTAGACATTGCCGCAGACGGAGTGATTATCTCTACACCAACAGGCTCAACCGCTTATTCCTTGAGCGCTGGCGGTCCGGTGGTAACTCCCGGTGTACCGGTGTTACAGTTAGTACCCATTTGTCCTCATTCCTTAGCTTCCAGGGCCTTGGTGTTTCCGGATACAGAAGCAGTTAATATCTACCCGGTCAACACACCTCGGTTGGTAATGGTAGTGGACGGCAATGGCGGATGCTACGTTTTACCAGAGGATCGGGTACACATCGAGCGCTCGCAGTACACGACCCGATTTATTCGCCTGCAACCGCCGGAATTCTTTCGAGTTTTACGGGAAAAATTGGGTTGGGGATTACCGCACATTGCCAAACCTACTTCAGTAGAATTACCGTAAATATTAAATTTAGATGTATTTTTATAATCATGAAAGCTGCCTTCAAGAAATTCGGAATAAAAGATTAAATTTATTTTTGACCGAAATGGACATTACTGAAGGTAATACCTTAATGGTGTAGAAAATGTTCAGAAAGCATGGCATTGTAAGGAGAAACATCAAAATCTGTACGCTTTGACTGAGTAAAAATATTTTTATGTACAATCACAACAGAATTAGTTGCAGCAAAACCCTCCTAAAGCAGCGTCGTTCCACGTTCACTACCCAAATCTCCAGAATGATATGACTCTCGGTCACAGTCCCTGCGTATTAGTAGTTGAAGGAGACGAAAATCTCGCCAACCAAATTGCCTTTGATTTAAAAGAAGCTGGTTATGAACCTCTAGTAGCTCATGATGGCACAAGCGGATTGCATCAAAGCCGCGATCGCCAACCAGCTTTAATTATCATTGACCGAATGCTAGCAGGAGAATCAGGACTTTCATTGTGTAAAAATCTTAGAAACATCGGAATGCGATCGCCTGTGCTAGTCTTAATGGCACGGGATACGGTCGATGACCGCGTCGCCTGTTTGGAAGCAGGAGCTGATGATTACTTTCTCAAACCCTACCGCTCGGAAAACTTCTTAAACTTAATTCGCCTCTACTTAAAACCTGACATCGACAATACAGAGCAGTTACGATTTGGAGATTTAATTCTAGACATTGCAACCCGCCGTGCTATTCATAACGGCAGGACAATAGATTTAACAATGAAAGAATTTGAACTGCTCAAGTATTTGATGGAACATCCTCGAGAAGTGTTAACCCGCGAACAAATTTTAGAAAATGTATGGGGTTATGACTTTATGGGCGAATCAAATGTTATAGAAGTTTATATCCGCTACTTGCGCTTGAAAATAGAAGATGAAGGTCAAAAACGCCTCATCCAAACAGTTCGGGGCGTAGGTTATGTCTTAAGAGAATCCTAAAATCACACAAAAGGCGAAAACTAGATACTATCTTATCTGTACTAACGGTCAAGATTATAAATTTTTAACTCCATGCTCTTGCGCTGGCAAAATTTACTATTTATGATGTCAGGTTTGCTATTAGTCGGTTGTTTTGCTTCCACACCAGCTAAAGTTCCAGTAACCGTAAATTCTCAATCTCCCCCCTTGACTAATTTAGGCCAAAAATTACCTATTTCTGCTCGCGCTATTTTTCCCAATGGCAGCCAAATAGATTTGGAAGTAGCACAAACACCTCAACAACAAGCTATGGGATTGATGTACAGACCAGCTTTACCCAAAAATCAGGGAATGCTGTTTCAGTTTTCTTCACCGCAAGCAGTCAGTTTTTGGATGAAAAACGTACCCGTTCCTTTGGATATGGTTTTTCTTCGCCGTGGAGTAGTCCAAAAAATTATCTCTGCTGTACCTCCTTGCACAACTGACCCTTGTCCCACCTACGGACCGAGGACACAAATCGACCAAGTGATTGAATTGCGTTCTGGTAGAGCAGCGGAATTGGGTCTTAAGGAAGGCGAGCGTGTTAAAATTGACTTTTTTAATTCCGATTTTTCACGTAGAAAGCAATAACTTTCCTTCAGTCCGCTAGCCCAAAATAAATATAGATTTCATAGATTTCCCTCTCTATTTAACAATTACATTACTAAAACTTTTATTGACTGCAGCTAGTATTTAATGACAATTGGTGAGCGCAGAGCACCCTTGCTAGAAACCAATAACGTTGGTAATACTTTGTTGCGGAAGCGCTATAATAACACATCCACCTGCTGGAGAAAAAGTAATTGTTTTAAAAGTTACATAACGACCAAAGTATAGGAGGACAAAATCTATCCTTTGACATAGGTGAAAAGATCAGTTAGTTGAAGACTATAAAGTTATGAAATCCTTCTCGTTGCAGGTGTATTTAAACAAACAAGTAATGTAAAAAGGAAAAATACTACTCCATCCATTTAGGTACTTAACATTCAAAGTATAAAAGAAGCGCTAGAATAAATACCCACCATAATCAATTTTGCCACAAAACACCGGAGCTTGAGCGCTCCTCAGGTAACTATACGACAAAAAATAAAATCATCCTAAAAGCTACTTAACAAAGTTGTCTAAAGGCATGACAATATACACCACACAAAGGAGGTGATTTGTAAGTGTTACCATCTAATTACTCACAGTTAATTCGTTTTTTGCAAGAGGATTTGGCGATTTCTGCAGCTTCTATTGAAGTTGCACTTCGTCACAGTCAGCTAGATCCTGGTCCTTTACCAATGATTCTTTGGCAATACGGTCTCATCACCATGGAACAATTAGAAAAAATTTATGATTGGCTGGAAACGGCAGCATAGATATGAGTAACTCGCTGAGGAGAATTAAAATATGTGGCGTCGGCTCTATCTACTCAAAAAGCCGTTAACAAAAGACACCTGTTGTCCCAGTTCGCACTTCTACTATTTCAGATATAAATTGCTAAGAAAGTGGGTTGATAATTTGACCCGCTTTTTTAGTTTGCTCGTCAGTTAGCAACGAACATAACTATACTTTCCCGCTGCTACCGCTACACTTAGCCTATAAGTCAAAATTATCAAAAACCACGGCAATATTACTAGCTAATTCACTGTTTTTTCCTTGCGCTTTTTTGCCGCATCAAAAATTTTTCTGACTAGACTTTGTCATGTTTTTCCGCCTGAAATTTTACCCTTTGGAGTTAAAAAAACACATTTAATACTGAACTCCAAATATTGTAAACCAAATTTCGATAATGTCAAATTGTTTTTCAGCTCGTATCGGCATCTAACAGTAAAAAAATTACATAAAATTTTAATTTCTCACCTGATTTGCCCACAAATTTAGTATAAGTAACTAAAAATTGAGTATCAAATTTAACTTCTATTGTTTTTGATTAAAAATTCTGCAACTACGCGAGGATTTTACCTCTGTAATATTGCGTATTTTTGGTGAATTAAAAAGTTTTCCAAAGCACTCTTTGTTTAGAGACTGGCAATTTTAGGTGTAGCTATTAAGGTTTAGGCAGTTGAAATTAGGAATTTTAGGAATTTTTATTTTCAAATGTACTTTTGCAGTACTAATTCACATTTTTTTGCCGAAATAAGCGATTTTAATAAGTTTATCTCATTTGCTTTCAATACGTACTAACAGTGCTTTTTTAACTAATCCTTATCTGAAAAGGATTATTTTATTTTTTTAGATACAAAAACCGCTTTAGCTGATATACTCTTTAAAAGCAAATTACAAGAAAGTAAGCACGTATACAGGTTGGCATCCGAATTTATAGGTGTCACAAGTATCTAATTTTTTAGCGAAGATACTTGTTTGTATTTACTTGGTTCGGAAGAAAGCAAAGTAGCAAACCACCCGCGTCGGGGAGTCAAAAATACTCCCAAAAATTAGTTCTACTACCTACAAAATTTAACGTTTTGTAGGAGATGTATGTCAGTTCTAGTCAACGAGGGTCAGATGAATATTAATTCCAATAATTCCAAATTTTTGCTTTTTCTTGTTGCCAAGAAACAAAGATATTACCAATGCATCTATTTGTTTTCATTTGCTTTCTAGCTGCTTTCAAAGAAGCTGTTTTAGTCTTATCGAGTTGTTACTAAATTCTCTGAAGGTAGTATTTCTAGAAAAGATGAGAACGAATATGAGCGAATAAAAATTTGCTTTTGACTGCAGTCCCTTCCAAGAACTGAGTTTTTCCTTCAAATTGCTATATAAAAGCCTTTGGGGGTATCTACACATTGGTGTTACTCCAAGGACGTTTATGGCGAATACTTTAGGCGCAAATCTGACAAAGATAAACTTTGCAAAAAGATTAAGAAAGTTCTCTCTCCACTTTCTGTTCAATTTTGCACTCAGCTTAATTGCGATCTTGTTACTGGGTTTTTTTGAGTCTGATAAATTATTAGCTTCTTCTGGTTCAGGTGAATTCCGCGTGCGCTCCACCACCGAGCAACCAGTACCAGCAAGTGACGGTGTTGGTGCATTTCGTACGGTGTGTGACTTTTCCCACATGAATAATGACGACCCGATTTTATTTCCCGGTCAAGCAGGAAAATCACACTTGCATACTTTTTTTGGAAATACCCTAACTAATGCTGCTTCTGACTATAGCAGTTTAAGAAGCAGTGGAAATTCTACTTGTCGAGGAGGTATTGCAAATCGCACCGGTTATTGGGTACCCGCGGTGCTCGATCGCCAAGGGAAAGCAATTGAACCTGCTCAGAGCCATTTTTACTACAAGTCAGGGTATCTTGGAATTTCACCTTCCCAAATCAACAAAATTCCGGATGGATTGAGAATGATTGCAGGGGATGCGAAAGCAACAGGTCCTCAAAGCGGGTTTGTTCACTGGAAGTGTTGGAATCGGTATACTGGTGATTTTGCTTCTATTCCCAAATGCGATATTGGTGACTTTGTGACCATGTCAGTTGATTTTCCTCAGTGTTGGGATGGTGTTAATCTAGATTCAGCCGATCACAAAAGTCATGTTGCCTATCCTATCAACGGCGCTTGTCCATCTACACATCCAGTTGCAATTCCTCTAATTACGGAGAGCATTCTGTATCCTGTTCCAGCAGATGGCGATACTTCTGGGTGGAGATTGTCTTCTGACTCCTACAGCACCGATCAACCGGGTGGATATTCCATACATGCGGATTGGTTCGACGGTTGGGATCCGGGTATTAAGGAAGCTTGGACAAACAACTGCATTAAAAAAGGACTTGATTGTCATTCTCACCTGCTAGGAGATGGACGCGAGATCTACTAGCGGATTTTACAACTTGAATGGATACTCCTAAAGCTTAGGAATTGGAAGGAAAAATTAACAGTTCGGATAGGGAGTTTGGAAAATAGGGTGTAGAGAAGATGATTTCTTTACACCCTAGCTTTGATTTTTGCCATCGCTGTTACAGTGAGTAGCAACGCTCGCTGAATTAATCGGCAGGGGTAACTTGTCTGGTGTTAAGATGATTGAGCGACCAACGATGATCGATCGGTACAGACAAACACTGACAAATTTCCTCTAACTGCTTTTGTTGAACAGCTGCTTTGCGGATGGTTATGATTAGCTGATTGACTTGATGTCGCAGCTCTGGGTTTTTACTGACTGCTGATAGTGTTTGTTTTTCTAAAAGTTGTAGTATCAGTTCGTAGTGAATGGGTGAAGGTAGAGGAATTTGCTCCATGAAATTAGTTAAAAGTTGTATGTTTTAAATGTTGAGATTTCGACTTGTTAAGGTAACAGAAGCAAAAAAGAGGACTTTGCCCTTATTTTCCCTGACTTTTCCTTTGGTGATAAAGTTAGGGCAGTTGGGAATTACAAGGGGCGAGAATCCTCCTGTTTTTGCTGGGAATAAGTAAATTGTTACACAGTCAACAAGTAACTGGTTAAAGCGCTGATCTCCTTGTTAGTAAAGATTTGGCAAAGAGATTAGCGATCGCCAATTCTGGATTTGGTGATTTTACTAAGGACTCACCGATAAGTACTGCAGATGCTCCCGCTTGGGTGACTGTATCTAGGTCTTCTGAAGTATGTATTCCAGACTCGCTGACAACTAAAATGTTGCGTTCTTGTAGTTCCTGACCCCGGACTTTTAAAAGTTCGCAAGTTGTTTGCAGCTGTACGGAAAAATTTTCCAGATTGCGGTTGTTGATACCTACAACAGACACACCCTCTATGGCTAAAACGCGGTCGAGTTCTTCTAAGGTATGGACTTCAATTAAAGCTGCCATTTTTAAAGTATTGGCAATTTTTACAAAATATTGTAAGTCGCGATCGCCAAGGATGGCTGCTATCAACAATACAGCATCGGCGCCAAGAACCCGCGCCAAATACATTTGGTAGGGGTAGATAACAAATTCCTTACATAACAAAGGTAAATCTACAGCTGCACGGACTTTGGCTAAATTCTCAAAACTGCCACCAAAAAACTTTTCATCCGTCAGCACTGAAATACAACTAGCACCAGCTTTTTGGTATTGAAGAGCGATCGCAACTGGGTCGAAATCTGGTCGCAAAAGACCTTGACTGGGAGAAGCTTTTTTAACTTCAGCTATTAATGCTGGTTTAGTTTTTGCTTGTCGCAGCGCTGCAACAAAGTCACGAGTTGGTGGTGCGTTGCTGATTTGCTGTTGCAGCTCTTGTAAAGGCTGCTTTTCGCGCATTTTCAATACTTCTTCTTCTTTGTGCCAAACAATTTCTTCTAAGATATTTCTGGGTTCAGCATCGGGTAAGGCTACTTGATATTTCAAATTAGAAACCTCAACAGCTGGGTTGGGTGGACGGCGACGAATTTGCATATTTATTGATGGCTAACGGTTAAAGGTCAGTGGTTTACACTCTTTGTAGTTGGTACTAACTTTCGTTAACTGGCAACTGCTCGTTTGTATGCTTCATCCAGCACTTCCGAGAGCGTGGGGTGAGCGTGAACCAAATGAGCAAGACTGTGAACCGATTGGCGGTTGGCGATCGCAGCAGAAGCTTCGTGAATCAAATCTGAAGCGTGGATACCGATAATGTGAACTCCTAGAACTTCGCCCGTGTCGCGACGGTAAATTACTTTTGCCATTCCTTCGGTTTCGTTTTCCGCCAAAGCTTTGGAATTTCCTTTCAAGTAACTTTTTGCCACTCCCACTTCAAATCCTTCTGCACTTCCCTTTTCCTTCGCTTGCGCTTCTGTGATACCAACATAGCTAATTTCCGGATGGGTAAACGCTGCTGCGGGGATACTGCGGTAGTCTACTTCTTTATACCTGCCACAAATATTTTCCACAGCAACTATGCCTTGGGCAGAAGCAGCGTGTGCTAGCATCATTTTGCCGGTGGAATCACCTATTGCCCACAAATGCGGTACTGGTTCACCTGCGCTCAAAACAGCCATAGTATCGTTAACAGGAATGAAATTGCGGCGATCGAGTTCTACGCCCACTGATTCCAAACCCAGATTTTGCGTAGCGGGAATGCGTCCTGTGGCTACCAAACAAGCGTCTACTTCTAGGGTGTCCACGTATTCTTTGGTTTTGAAATCAGCTAATTCAATCACCACCGGCGAACCGGGGGTCACTTTGCGAGCATAAGTTCCCACATAAGTTTCAATATCGCGGGGGGTAATTAGTATTCTTTCTGCAAGTTTGGCAATATCGCGATCGAATCCTGGCATCAATTGATCTAAGGCTTCGATCATAGTAATTTCACAGCCCAAGGCTGAGTAAATGTCAGAAAATTCCAAGCCTATGTATCCGCTACCAATGATTGCCACCCAATCTGGCAGCCATTCTAACTTGACGCCCCGATCGCTTGTAAAAACGGTTTTATCGTCCACTTCAATCCCGGGAGGAACAAAAGGAATGGAACCTGGGGCGAGAATAATATCTTTAGCACTAATAGTTTTTTCGCCGCTGCTGGTTATAACCGCAACCTTTTGTACGCCTGCAATTTTACCCCAACCCCGGATAATATCAACTCCAAGACGTTTGAGACTGTTAGTCAAGTCTCCTTGAATTTTACTGACAAGATTGTTAGCGTGGTCGGCGATCGCTTGGCGATCGAAGTGCACGTTGCCAATTTGAATTCCCAACGCCTTGAGATGATGGGCATTTTTTAACTCCCGCACCCGTCTGGAAGCCGCCAGCAAAGCCTTGGACGGTATGCAGCCTCGGTTGACGCAGGTTCCTCCCATCTCTGCTGCTTCCACAATAGCTGTTTTTAAACCGCAACTAACGGCGTGCAAGGCAGCTCCGTGTCCGCCTACTCCGGCGCCGATAATAACTAAATCGTAATCAAATCCTTGATTCACGTTTGTTTCCCCGCATGCTTTGCCCTATTTATTCTTAACTGACTGAGCAATCAGTGCAAGTCCTTTTAATTTTAAAGTGTTGCCAAATTAAATTGATTATTTCAGCTACCAGTGAACCTCAAGTGCTATTCCTACAAGAAACACAGCTTCTTGTTTTCCGCTGCCACGGTAGTTAATATCTTCAAGTACCTTTTTTATCTTCCTCAAAGTCACCCCAAAATGCCGTCATCTCATGGCAGTTTAGGTGCTTTATCCTTCCACCTACTCAGGAAAATTGTCTGCAAAACTAGTTCTGCGAATTTAGGTGTTCCTCTAATGTCTTCTCAGACCATTCACCCGTAGATTCTCCTCTAGGCAAACCACTTTGCCATCAAAGGACTGTGAAATTTTTGCTTGTCATGCCGCAATTATAACTTGCCAAACTTTGATTTTTCTAGTTAAACTCGCCTCGCTCTGAAACTTTTACCCGTAGTTCTTTGAGTCTTCCTATTGTTTGTGTCCTTTCCCTTTTCTTCCCGAACTGTTTCTACCCTTCTAATCAGCAAAATCCCCGTTTAGCAAGTGCACTTTTTGCAATTAATTATACTTACCTCAAACCTTAACTGGAATTTTAATCACAAACTCAGTTCCTTTCCCAGGAGTAGAAATGCATTCTAAAAAACCATTATGCTTTTTTACCACTATTTGATAGCTAATTGATAACCCCAATCCTGTTCCTCTCCCAACAGGTTTAGTAGTAAAGAAGGGATCGAATATTCTTTGTTTTACTTCTTCTGTCATTCCCAAACCATTATCTGCTATTCTAATTTCAACATAACCAGTGTCTAATGCTTTTGTACTGATGCGAATCATCCAATGCGGACGCCCAACACCAGCATCTGAAATTTTCTGGTTATCAAGCTGGGAGTCAGCGTTTACCATCGCTTCTTCTGAAGCATCAATAAAAGCAGAAGGCAGCAAGCAGCTGGGAGAAGGAGAGTGAGTGTTTACCATTGCTTCTTCTAAAGCATCAATGGCATTACTAATAATATTCATAAACACCTGATTGAGTTGTCCGGCGTGACATTCTACTAAAGGTAGATTTCCGTATTCTTTGCTCACAGTAATACCCTGACCTTTAGAATTTTCTTTGAGGCGATGTTGTAGAATTAATAGAGTACTGTCGATACCTTCATGAATATCAACTGCTTTTTTCTGTGCTTCATCCAAACGGGAAAAATTGCGCAAAGAAGAAACAATTTCTTGAATGCGTTTGCTGCCTACCTTCATGGAATTCAAAACCTTTGGCAAGTCTGCAATTAAAAAATCTAAATCAATTTTCTCAATGAGATTTTTAATTTCTATTTGGGGTTTGGGATAATATTTCTGGTAAAGATTAATCAGGGCAAGTAGATCTTGAATATAAGAATTGGCATAATCTAAATTACCAGCTATAAAATTGATAGGATTGTTAATTTCGTGAGCTACACCAGCAACGAGTTTTCCTAAGGCAACCATTTTTTCATTTTGTACTAATTGTGCGTGATTGTCCTGAAGCAAGCGCAAATTGGTTGTAGCGATGCGAGATTGCTCCGTTGCTTGCTGTAATTGAGCCAAGGTTAAAACATGAATTTGGGAATGAGCTAAAAGCAGCTGGTGAAAATCAATTAGTCTGTGCTTTCCTGATTCTAATGCTACTACTATTGGTTCGTAAACAAGTTCAGAAGAACGTTGTATAGCCATTTGAGTAGCCTCTACAATTGTTGTCTTTTCAGAAAAGATAAAACTTTCTGGTTGGAGCCAATTATAAAGTTTTTCAATAGGTTTGTTCGAAAACAAGGCTAAACTATACGGGCGGCTCATATATTCATAAAATTTTCGCCGTGAAATCATTCCTACGTAATGCTGGTCTTGGACTAAGAGAATTCCTGGTAGTAAAGGTTTTTGTTCGAATAATTTAGCTAATTCCTCTACGGAACTATTTAGCTCCATATAAATTTCCCAGCCTGGTAGTTCTTGCAAAGAGGAATTTAAATTCAGTTTTAGCTGTACAATATTTTCGTTCTCAAGAGTATGGCTAATCATGTTTGTGCAGATGATTAATTGAAGTTAAAAAAGAAATATTTCATAGCATTCAATCAGCTTGCGTGTCAAAAAACTGACATGATTCTTAAAGATTTTAGTATAGTACAAGTTTTTTTAAAAAAATTAACAAAAGCATAAAGAACGAAATAAATGATTATGACTATATTTCATTGCTCCAGATTTGAAATCAGAGAAATCCCTTAATAACTTTTTGTTAATCTTTTGCTTTGTTGCTACAGGTGCTTTTCACCCGTCTAGCATTTTTGTATACAGCTATTGTTGTCCTTTGTATGCCCGCACGTTTTCCCAGTCGAGCTATATGTAGAACTGAGATAGGATATTTGTGAACTGCGGACATTAAAAAGTGGTTCGACTGAGACTTTGCCCAAATTTTTTGAGTTAAAGTATATTCTGAATTTACTTTTGTGTTACACAACGCGGTATATTCGGTGAAGTCAGCGTCGGAAACAATCTGTGTCAAAAATTATCGCAATCCTCAACGGAAAGGGGGGAGTTGGTAAAACAACTACCGCAGTTAATTTAGCTGCGATTTTTGCAGAAGAAAAAAAGGTACTTTTGGTAGATGCAGATCGTCAAGGTTCTGCTAGTTGGTGGTTTGGGCGCAATCCGAAAGGAATGGGATTTGACTTATTTCCAGCAAAGGATCCCAAAATTTTAGCAGATTTGCGTAAGATAGAAGGATACAGCTTGATGGTGGTCGATACGCCTCCAGCGTTAAACTCTCATACATTGGCGGTAACAGTAGCGATCGCAGACTATCTTGTTTTACCCACACCACCAGCAGCAATGGATTTAGCTGTGCTAATCGACACAGTTACTAAAACAGTCACTCCTGCGGCCATTCCCCATCGGGTGCTGTTAACCAAAGTAGATACGCGGAGCTTACAAGAAGCACTGGAAGCACAAAAAACTTTGATGCAACTAGGAATTCCCGCTTGCAAAAGCTTTATTCGTGCTTATCGAGCTCACGAACGAGCAGTTCTAGAAGGTGTGGCGATTACTCAATGGCGCGGGAAAAATGCACAAGAAGCACAGTTAGATTATCGTCGCGTGGCTGAGGAATTACAACGTGATTGGAGGAAATAAAAATCATGGCTAGAAAACGTCCATCTGTATCCGATATGATCCAAGAAAAAGTACAAAATACTTCCACTCCAGAAGGCGAATCCGTAATTGATATTACCGCTAAAGAAATTACACAGGAAGAATCTTCTGCTGAAGAATTAGAAACTACCGTCAAACAATTACAAGAACATTTAGAAAATACCCGCCAAAATCAAGAAAAATTACAGCAACAAATTCAAGAATTACAAGCAGCTTTATCCACCAAAGAAGCTACTATCAAAAATCTCCAAACTTCCCTAGAAAAAATGCAAAATAATGAAGAAAATCTTCGCCAAAAAATTCAGGAATTACAATCAGTTTTATCTGAAAAAGATGTATTAATAGAACGTCTGAATCAAGAGCTACGCGAAGCCAAACAAGCAGCTGTGCAACTTGCAGAAGCTAATTCCAAGCTGATAGAAGAAGCTCAGGTTTCTAAGAAACAAAAGGAAATTTCTAAACCAGTAAGTTATAGAAAATCCTACCGCGCTATCGAGAAAATACCACCCAAACAACCTCAAGAATCAACAGATTCTCCGGATTCTGCTCCCATGTGGTTACTTGATTAAAGTTAGCTAGCTCATTTAACAGTAAAAATTTGTAACTGCAGTACTGCTTGGTTTCTTTGTTGATAAAGCAGTGCTTGCGATCGCCCTGGTATGGAAGACATGTACGAGCAGTTTCTTATCCGCAGAAGTACTTAGAACCGGGCGTTGGCAAGCGTAGCAAATTGAGTAGGCAATTTTCCGAGCATCAAAACCATGGATTTATGGCAGCTACTTTTGAAAAGATTGTTGAAATTCTGGATATTTACTAACTACGGTTAAGTCAACAAAATGATATTAATAAAGTAAAGTAGCACAGCTAGCCAACAATGGGAACGCTATTCAGTGATTGGCAAGGATTAGGATAGAAAAATGTATAATTTTTTACCAATTGCCTACTTCCAGGAGAAATTTGTACCTTTTGCAGAAGCAAAAGTTTCCATCGCAACCCACGCTCTACACTACGGAACTGGCGCTTTTGGTGGAATGCGCGGTATTCCTGACCCACAAGATCCTACAAAAATCTTGTTGTTTCGCCTAGACCGTCACTGTCAAAGGTTAAGTCAAAGCGCTAAATTTTTACATTACAACTTACCGCCTGAAAAAATTAAAGAAGCTATAGTTGAATTTGTGAAAAAAAATCAACCAAATACTTCTTTCTATATTCGACCTTTTATTTTTACTTCCGATTTAGGAATTGCTCCCAGACTGCACAATATAGAGAGAAGTTTTGCTATTTACGGAATTGAATTAGGTGATTACTTATCTCCACAAGGAGTTAGCTGTCGCATTAGTTCTTGGTACAGACAAGAAGATGCTAGTTTCCCACTGCGCGGAAAAATAAGTGGAGCGTATATTACTTCTTCTCTGGCGAAAACAGAAGCTTTTGAATCTGGGTTTGATGAAGCGATTTTGATGAATTCCCAAGGAAAAGTGAGCGAAGCGTCTGGAATGAATGTTTTTATTGTCAGAAATGGAAAAATAATTACTCCCGGATTCGATCAGGACATTCTTGAAGGAATTACCAGAGATAGTATTTTGACAATCGCTCAAGATATGGGAATTCCAATTCAAGAAAGAGCAGTGGATAAGTCGGAGCTTTTTATAGCAGATGAGGTTTTTCTCAGCGGTACGGCAGCTAAAATTGTTCCTGTAACAAGAATTGAAAATTATTACTTACCAGAATCTAGACCTATTACCGAAAAATTACGAGAAAAACTAACAGCAATTACAGAAAATCGAGAACCTAATTACCGCGATTGGGTATTTTCCATTTCTATATAAAACAGTCTTGACTAAAATGTAAAATATGCTGCGCGGTAATTTGCGGTTGTTCTAAGTGAGGAACGTGACCGCAATCTTTAATCCAGATCAGCTTGCTATTGGGGATTGCTCTTCGAAAACGTTTAGCATCACCAGTACCAAGAATGCGATCGCCATCGCCCCACAAAATCAGCGTTGGTTGCTGAATTTCTCCTAGTTTTTTGAATCTAAAAGCACTATAACCACCACTTTTAGTAAATGCAATTATAGCTTGATTCCAGTTAGTACATTCTAGGTGCAATCCTGCACACAACAAAGCATCTGAGGAAGCAAGGTTTTTATTTTTGAACGTCGAACGAATAATGCTTTGGCGCACCTTAGAACTGCGTAGAAAGTTGGATGCTAAGTAATCTAAAGGTGGAAACATCAATTTGCTGAGGGGCGATTTTTCCGCTAAGCCAGCACTAGCAATGAGTACAAGCTTTTTTTACCAGTTTTGGGTAAGTAAGGGTGAAATCAATCGCCGCTGCTCCTCCCATGGAAGCTCCTACTAAAATTACAGGTTGGTTAATAAGAGTTTTCCAGAAATAATAAAGATGGGTTTTGATGTCAGCGGTTGTAAACTTTAAATTTTTTGGTCTCTCCGTAAATCCAAAACCCAACAAATCTACTGACCAGGTTTCATTTTTTTCTGCTAGCAGTGGTAAGAGGCGACGGTATTCTAAAACCGAGCTGTCGAAACCGTGGATGAGCAAAAAAGGTGTTCCGCCACTACCGCTACGCACGTATGTGGTGAGAATCGGTTTTGGACTGAGGGGAGTAGTTATAGCTGTTTGTTTTATATTTTGAGCTAAAGCAATGGAGGTGGATTCTGTTAGTTGCTTGGCTGCAGTGGGAATAAAACTAGGAAACATAGGTTTTAGTTTACCTTGAATACTGCTAATTATTCAGTTAAATTGCCTAAAAGACGATTTTTTAAATTCCATGCTTTCTGAACGCTTTACCCAAGCTCTTGTTTACGCTACCCAATTGCATGCACATCAAGTTCGCAAAGGATCGGGGGTTCCCTACATAGCTCATTTATTAGGTGTTGCTAGTATAGCTTTAGAATACGGCGCAAATGAAGATGAAGCCATAGCAGCACTTTTGCACGACGCCATTGAAGACCAGGGTGGTGCTGCTACGCGAGAAGAAATTCGCCGCCGTTTTGGCGACAATGTTACAGCAATTGTGGATGGCTGTACCGATGCCGATACTACACCCAAACCCCCGTGGCGAGAGCGTAAACAAGCATACATTGCCCATCTGGCTACAGCTTCCCCTTCTGTATTACTTGTAGCTGCTGCAGATAAACTTTACAACGCCCGATCTATTCTCCGAGATTACCGCGTTTGTGGTGAATCTGTTTGGCAACGTTTTCAAGGAGGTAAAGAAGGTACGCTTTGGTATTATCAAGCCTTAGCAGTCGCCTTTCGCCAGCGTGGTTCTCATCCGCTATTTGAGGAGTTAGAACAAGTAGTGGCTCAATTGCAATTATTAAGTCGTTGAAAGATGTTAAAAATATAACGCTGACTTCAGGAGGTGGCGAGCAACGGTTGAGAACAGCATCTGTGTACCGTTTACGCCCACAAAGCAACAAGAGGTTTGGAGGGATGATGATATAAGTCCCACGCTAGCATCTTTGCCAACAGCGTGGGATACATGGACAAAAAGTGCTTTTTGAGTGTGGCTCGATGGTACCGAAACTTCCCTTGCTGATAATACCCATAAATAGGGTGGCAGTTAGTATCCAGGGACTCTGGTGAAGGGAAACCTCCTGTCAAGTCGTTGTTTGAGGGGTCTGCAACCTGAGATAGTGGCGCCCAACAAGTCCACACGAGCGTGTTTGATTTGGTTTGGGAGGACGTTACAGGTAGCTAGCTGCTTAGTTCGTATCCGACGGGATAGTGGGAGGAGCGCTTGTTGTCTACACTCGCCGCCAAGCGCGGGAGTGCAGGAGGAGGAAGAGTATGTCACCGGAACATGCTGCTGACGGAGCTATCTTCATGAATCCGCCAGATAGTTTCTCCAAGGAGGTTTGCGACTGAAAGTACCTGAAGTTGGGGGAAGCGATCGCTTTCCTTGACAGGAATCGTATTGGTGACAATCACTTCTTCAAACAAGCCACTTGAGAGTCGTTCTACCGCCGGTGGGGAAAACACTGCATGGGTTGCACAAGCATAAACCTGACGTGCTCCTTCCTCACGCAGCAACCTAGCACCTTCGGAAATCGTACCGCCAGTGTCGATCATGTCATCTACCAAGACTGCTGTTTTACCCTTGACATCACCGACAACATTTAATACTTCAGCAACGTTGTGAGCTTGGCGACGTTTATCGATAATTGCCAAAGGAGCATCGTTCAACTTTTTCGCAAAGGCTCTGGCTCTAGCTACACCTCCAACGTCTGGGGAAACAACTACAATATCAGACAATTGTTTACTTATTAAATAATCTAGTATTACTGGCGAACCATATACATGATCTAGAGGAATATCAAAATATCCTTGAATTTGAGCTGAATGCAAATCCATTGCCAAAATTCTATTCGCCCCTGCTTGAGTAATCAGGTTAGCAACTAATTTGGCAGTGATTGACTCCCGTCCTGCTGTTTTGCGATCGGCACGGGCATAGCCATAATAGGGAATTACTGCTGTTACTTGTCGCGCCGATGCTCGCCGACAAGCATCAATCATTATCAGTAACTCCATCAAATGATCGTTCACAGGATGACAACAGGGCTGGATCAAGTAAACATCGCAACCCCGGATTGATTCCTGGATTTGAATGTAAAGTTCTCCATCCGCAAATCGTTTGCGGATCATTGGCCCCAAGTCTATGCCCAAGTAACGAGCTACTTCTTGAGACAGCGATAAATTGGCAGAGCCAGAGAAAAGCCGCAAGCGGTTATTTTCAGTTACTCCTGTTGCAGCTGGCAGTTTGAAAGTTGCAGTACTGAGCACAGCAGATCCTCGATGTGCATTCATGGCAATCTTATCATCAGATATTTAGATATTTAATAGAAATAGCCCTCATAAACTTGTGTAAGTTTTGTTGAAGCTTTCATAAAAACTTTAAACATACCTCCATGAAAACACAATTTCCTGATTAGCTTGCTTGTGTGGCAAATAGACGCGTACTAATTTAACCGATATTTAGAACCTATGACTGCTATTGAGTTGAAATTTTGCCATTTGCAGTTAAAAATCTATACCTGATGGGTTTTATTTGCCAAATTGCTTTCCTCCTGCGGGCAAGTGATTCTCAGCCGAAAAGAAATCGCTGCCAGCTAAAACTTTGCAGTTACTTAATTTCCTATGATACTACTTATAAACTGCGAGATTGGCAAAGTAACTTTTGATTTGCCAGCGTACGGACCGAGAAAAAAATTAGGAGTCCGGAAGTTTCCCAGATTTCGCTTTTGTCTGCAGGCTAGTCAGAAATCGGACTTGCAACCAGCTCGGTCAAGCTATTTAAAGTAGCACAAAACGACCATTTTGGAACTTTGTGTGCATAATTGGCGTCCTGAGCCTGACAAACGCCGAATTGCCATATCCTGGGAGCACCGGTATCGAGGGCAAAATGTGTATATTAATGTCTAAACATTGAAGACTTCATATTGTTTTTACTTCCAGCCACTGAAGAAGGAGTGTAAAAATAGAGTGAGTTGAGTGGGATGAGGATTTATTTTTACTAACCCAGCAGCACGGTAATCGACCACCCGCCGCGCCAAGCACTTTTTGCAGGTCATTTTTTCCGAGTAATGCTATTGACTGAATGAATTATAAAGATGCAACCACCAATTTCAGTTGGCACTGTTCTACAAAACCGTTATCGATTGATACAAATTCTTGGTCAGGGAGGATTTGGTAGAACCTACCTAGCAGAAGACCAAAGACGTTTTAACGAACTTTGTGCCATCAAAGAATTGATTCCCAACACTACAGACCCTGGAGCTTGGCAAAAGGCGCAAGAGCTTTTTCTGCGAGAAGCGGCAATTTTATATCAAATACAGCATCCCCAAGTTCCGCAATTTCGGGAAAGGTTTGAACAAGACCAGCGCTTGTTTTTGGTGCAAGATTACGTGGCTGGAAAAACCTACCGCGAGCTGCTAGAAGAACGCAAAGCTTTGAAACAAGCGTTTACAGAACAAGAAGTGTTGCAATTGTTGCGCTCTTTGCTACCGGTATTAGAGCACATTCACGCTCGAGGCATTATTCATCGGGATATTTCGCCAGATAATATTATTCTGCGCGAGCTCGATAACAAGCCGGTTTTGATAGATTTTGGAGTAGTCAAAGAATTGGCGACGCGGTTGCAATCGCCGAATTTAACGGCGTCAACAACTTATGTGGGGAAATTAGGCTATTCTCCCAGCGAACAAATGCAGACAGGGCAAGCTTATCCTAGCAGTGATTTGTATGCACTGGCTGTGACGGCTATTGTTTTGCTGACTGGAAAGGAACCTCAAGAATTATTCGATGAAAATCAACTGACTTGGAATTGGCAACGTTGGGTGACAGTAAATCCCCAATTGGCCCGAGTTTTAAATCGAATGCTCAGTTACAGGCCGGGCGATCGCTATCAAAGTGCAGCAGAAGTTTTACAAGCACTTTCATCTGTAGAACAACCATCACCAGCACCACAAATACCGTTATCTGATATTCAAACTGTTCCTATTGCTCGCCGTCCCCATCAAGTACCCCTATCTGCTCCCAGCAGCAAACAACAACCCGTAATTCCCGAACCCACAAAAAGATCGGTTTTAGACAATCCTTGGGCGATGGGAGCGATTACCTTAGCGGTAGCTATGGTTGCAGGATTCGGTTCTTGGGCGGTGGTGCGTTCTCTTCGCAATTCTCCACCAGAACCGCCACCTACTTCGCCGCAAACTTTTCCCTCACCTGTGGTAACCGGCGGTACAACGGCCTCGCCCACCACTCCTCCTTTGCTGGAAACACCTTCCCCATCAGTACCCCCAACTCCCGCAGTCAAAGTTAAGTTTTTGGATTTTAGTAAATCTAACACAGTGAAGGTAGACGGGACAATCAAAGCCAATGAAATTGTCCGCTACAATTTTAAAGGTCAAAAAAATCAACAATTAACCGTGTTGCTTGCCCAGGAAAGCGGCGTTTTGCTTTCTGTTTTGGGTGATAACCAACGACCCCTCGAAGATGCTGCCAAAGCAGTGACTTTCTACCAAGGCATATTACCCGTTACCGGTACTTACACTATTGAATTAACTTTAGCTGAAGGAATTGCCGAAAGCGATTATAGCCTGAATGCTAAATTAGAAAATTCCATTCCACCCATACCTACTCCCATACCAACAGCAACGCCTACCCAAACTCCCACTGCAACTCCCACAGAAATTCCTACACCCACACCCTCACAAACTTCTCCTCCCCTACCAACAACGCCACCTTCCTCGGAAAATCCTACCCAAACGCCTTTACAAACTCCTATTCCTTCACCGGTAGTAACACCTACTTTTACAACTACACCTATATCTCCCTCCGATCCGAAGCTAGATGGTACTTCCTCACCTCCCTAGCAACAATGTGCGAACTGAGGCAGAACAGCTGTAGGTGAGTTTGCCGATATGTATTAGATTAATTAGTAGTTGGTTGTTAATGGCAATGGCTGTTAACTGCTAACTACTGACACTAACTACCAATTCGGAATTGATATTGAACGCATTGCTGATTACTGGGACGGATACTGAAGCTGGCAAAACTGTTTTGACAACAGCTTTAGCAGCTTACTGGCAAAAATATTGCTCCAGTCGCCGTCTGGGAATTATGAAACCACTGCAATCTGGAACGGGCGATCGCGAGCACTACCAAAAGCTGTTTTCCCTGCAACAATCTCCCGAAGAAATTACACCTTTATACTTTCAAGCACCTTTGGCTCCCCCGATCGCTGCAGCGCGAGAAAATCGCCAGATCGATTTGGCTGTTGTTTGGCAAACCTTGACAGCTTTGGCCCAAAATCGAGATTTTATTTTCATAGAAGCTTTGGGAGGACTGGGCTCGCCGGTGACTGCAGAGCTAACAGTAGCAGATTTAGCCAGTCAATGGCGCTTACCTGCGGTGTTGGTGGTACCGGTAAAACTGGGCGCCATCGGCCAAGCGGTAGCAAATGTAGCATTAGCAAGACTAACACGGGTAAAATTATTAGGAATCGTTCTCAATTGTTTCCAACCCCGCAGCGCCCAAGAAATTGCTGATTGGACACCAGCAGACTTGATTCAGTCCCTGACGCATGTCCCTGTTTTAGGTTGCTTGCCTTATTTAGAAAATCCTAAAGATTTAGACCAACTTGCCCAAGTAGCATCAAATTTAGACTTAGAACGTTTATTTGGTAGTTAGAAGCTAGCAGTTAGTTATTTGTTTATCAATATTCAATCTCCAACCACATATCTGACGAACAATGGTTTCTACATTTCCCAACTCGACTAACATTGACTTATCCCGCATTCGACCCTCGATTCGCTCGTTGCAACCTTTACTTGTAGAATGGCGGCGACGGTTTCACCAAAAACCTGAATTGGGTTTTCAAGAACAATTAACAGCTGAATTTGTTTCGCAAAAATTGCAAGAATGGGGAATCGAGCATCAAACTGGCATTGCCAAAACTGGTATAGTTGCCACTGTTAAGGGTAACAAACCCGGCAGCGAGAAAGTGCTGGCAATTCGAGCAGATATGGATGCTTTGCCAATTCAAGAACTCAATGAAGTGCCTTATCGTTCCCAACACGATGGCATTATGCACGCTTGCGGACATGACGGACATACAGCGATCGCTCTTGGTACAGCTTATTATCTGCAACAACACCGCCAAGATTTTCCCGGAGCTGTAAAAATTATCTTCCAGCCAGCAGAAGAGGGACCGGGAGGTGCAAAACCAATGATCGCAGCTGGTGTGCTCAAAAATCCTGACGTTGACGCCATTATTGGTTTACATCTGTGGAACAATCTTCCCTTGGGAACAGTGGGCGTGCGTCCCGGTCCCTTAATGGCAGCTGTGGAATTTTTTGAGTGTACAATTTTCGGTAAAGGCGGACATGGAGCTATACCCCATCAAACGGTAGATTCAGTTGTAGTCGCCGCTCAAGTGGTAACCGCTTTACAAACCATTGTCTCCCGCAACGTTAATCCCATTGATTCTGCAGTAGTCACTGTCGGCGCCCTTCATGCCGGTACCGCCCATAATGTGATAGCTGATACAGCTACTCTCAAAGGCAGCGTTAGATATTTTAATCCCTCTTATCAAGGCTTTTTCTCCCAACGCATCACCCAAGTGATTGCCGGTATTTGTGAAAGTCATGGTGCTCGTTATGACTTACAATACCACGAACTTTACCCAGCTACGATCAATAATGCCGCCATGGCTGAATTAGTGCGATCGGTAGCTCTGGAGGTAGTAGAAACACCCCTGGGTATCGTACCAGAATGCCAGACTATGGGCAGTGAGGATATGTCCTTCTTTTTGCAAGAAGTCCCGGGTTGCTACTTTTTCCTTGGCTCCGCTAACCCTGACAAAAACCTCAACTATCCCCACCACCATCCCCGCTTTGATTTTGACGAAACAGCATTGGCTATGGGTGTGGAAATATTTGTTCGCTGCGTAGAGAAATTCTTCAGTTGATGGCAACTTCAATTACTTTCCTGAGGAAAGTATTTTCCTAACTCCATCAAAAACAACAACACCCAAATTCCTACTTCCAGCTTAGATATTTCCTCTTAATTGTGTGATTCTATCCAGGCTTTTGCTGATTAGTAATATCAGCCCTCGTGCCCCTTTCTCCTAACTAGTATGAGGAAATATAAGCGTTTGTCTTGGGTGTTGTTGTTAATCGACAAGACAGATGTTTCAACAGCGTTTTTACCTCTTTATCAAACTGCTTTTTGGACTCAAGGCTGTTTTATCTGCCCCGGAAGCTTATTAGCTTCTATTTTGAAGATATCACTTCTTTATCCTCTAGGGAAAGTCTTGAAACTAAACTTTACTTTCCTAGGACGATTTAGCTTTTGTTTTCATCTTCTCAAAGTTTTCTTTACTTTTTTAAATATTGCCTGAAGATGCAACTTTGCCAAATGCATGCCTGTTAAATCCTTAATATTAGCGGGGTAATAGGCTTTCCGATCGAAAAAAGCGTTTAATTCCTCCAAAATTATTCGCAAACGCTTGATAATATTTTCAGCGCGATATTCGGCAAAAAAATTTGGAGGCAACACCGGTGGTTTTCCACAAGCAAGCACCTTGAGAATGCGTTCGATATCGTACTCTTTTGAATACCCAGCTATTTTATAACAATTAAATCCCGGGTCTAAGTAATCAGACAATCCTCCATTAATACTGGAGAAAACTTGACAACCACATGCTAAAGCTTCCATCGGTTGCAGACCGAATCCTTCGCTGACGCCACGTTGTGCCCAGTATTCTGCAGAATCGTATAAATAAATCTTAGCGCGATTGAATAACCCAGGTAAATCCTCTACAAAAGAATCAACAACGAATACTCTGCACTGCTGCTGCAAAGCAGGAATTAATTCCTGCATTAAGTAATGAGAAGATTTTCTGGCCTGAACTAAAACATCAATATCTCTTGGCAGATGCAAATTTTGAAATTCGTCGGATATTTGATTGGGTAAATAATAAATTAGGGAATTGGGCGATCGCTGTCCCCAAAAACCCATAGTCGCGCGACTGACCGTTACGATGGGAATGCTGGCGGGAAGTCTAAATCTGTAGCCTGCACTGTGAGCGTGATAAACAACATTGTATTGCTTAATTCTCAAAGCCAGGCGAGCTACATCGTATCCCCAACTGATCACGAAAATAACACGATCTAAATTTTGCTGTTGCAGTACGTCATCCAGAAAAAGCTTATCTTTCTCCCGCTGACGGTAAGTGACAACTTCAGCAGCACAAATTTGTTGAGCAAGATAAAGTGTTTTTAATTCTGCCCAAAGTCCTCCACAAGCAAATTTGCCATCCGTTCCGGGAAGTAAAAAGTATAGTTTCCTCATCAAGTTAATTTCCTACATCCAAAACAGGAACTGTAAAGATTGGGGAACTAAAACAGCGAAGTTAGCTCACTCCACAAACAGTCCCCTGACTCTTTATTAGTCCCGATTTTTATTCCCGCCAGCGCACTTTCACAAAATGAGCTTCGCGTCCCCAAAGGTCTTGTGTAGATTTTATACTTGTCACTTCCAAATTAAAGGGAATGGCTGTGGTTAAATATCGCTGTACCAAAGCACCGATATTAGGAGCTAATTCTGCTGCTGTTGTTGCTGCTAATCCCAAACCTATCAATTGTTCAATCGGTCCTCGCGGAAATACCAGATGCGTACCAACAGCAAGTCCTGCAGCAAGCAGCATTGCTACTGATAGATTTGTTCCGCAACGGGGATGTACGGCTAAATGCCATTCTCCATTCGTCAGGCGATGCAAGGCAAGTGTAACCGCACGCCGCAGATCGCTGATATTAACTTTGCCGTAAAGGTAAAACCCCTTCTCTGTGGACAAACCGCTTAACAGTCCGTTATCTACCGGATAATTGTTGGCAGTGGTTTGAGAAAATGGAGTTGCTTTTGATTCGCTTAAAACCCAAACAGTGGCATGTTCCAAGGCATGAACCTGTCGTAACATGAGAATTTCTTTTAATCCGGGTAGAAACGACAGCAACCTTAGTAAATCAGCATCTAGGGTAGGCTGGGGTGTGGTCAAGTCGAAATTAAACAAATCAAAAATAAACCCGCCAGTTTCGACAGCACAAGCAGAAGTATTCATAGGAAAACTGCTCCTAATGCCGAGGGAGCAATATCATTTTTTTTCAAATGTATCGTTTTCAAGCTGAAATTGTTGCTAATTTTTATTGACTGATTTGAAAATGAGTTAGCAAGCAAGCATCGATAGTTTCTTCATTATAGAGAATAGGTACTGGCAATTGGAAACGAGGAACAGAGGATCGATAAAAATCCCAGCACCTCATACCCAATTACCTTTAGCCAGTACCCGCTCGCTACTACTCAGTACCCTGTTACGCTTGATTTTGAAGGATTAGCACATCACACGAGGCGTGAGGAGAGAAACAAAAATAACCTATCAAAATTTGCCTGACAGTATACTAGTACTTGTTTGCATCATTGTTTGGGTTAGGTAGGGGACAGCAATTAACATCATTTAAGCAGACTTTGCCCCAGTGCAATGCCCAGCGGACAAGAGCTACTCGATTATCTGTCCCTGTTTTGGTGAGAATATTGCTGATATGGTTATCAACTGTACGTTTACTGATTTCAAGTTTACCTGCAATTTCTTGGTTAGTTAAGCCAGCGGCCACCAAGTCAATTATTTGCAGTTCTCTGTCTGACAGACTAACAGGGGTCTGAGACTCGCCACCAGCCATGAGTTATTTCATCCTCCTTGGTATATGTACTTAATCGCTCTTTCCCATTCTAAAAGATTCTTTTGCTGGTAGGCATTTCTTATATTATGAAAAATAATATTGCCAGCACAGCGGTTTGCAGCTGGAGTTAGCTGTCTGACAAAACTGCCCTAGGATATCGTCATCTTTTTTTACTTTTATATAGAAAAAACAGAAAATTTTGCTTGTCTGCAAAGTAGCTAAAGTTGAGATTTCTAGTTATTTGGAGGAAGGAAAATTCCTGTTTAATTGTATGAATGAATGCCGTAGGCAGGTAGAAACTATTGTAGATTTTATACTGATAATTGCTTTTTTGAAACCAAAAATCCAAACATGAGATGAATAATCCCCGTGTTTTATGCCTGGGTGAAATTTTATTTGATTGCTTAGCCGAGCAATTGGGGCGATCGCAACAAGAAGTAGAATCTTGGACTCCCTACCCAGGGGGAGCGCCAGCGAATGTCGCTTGTGCTTTAGTGAAGCTAGGAATACCAGCTGCGTTTATCGGTTGCGTGGGTGCAGACGCAGCGGGAGAGGAATTGGTAGAACAATTGCGAAAAATAGGCGTAGACACAACGGGAGTGCAGCGCCATTTCCAAGCACCAACACGACGAGTTTATGTGTTGCGTTCTTTAGAGGGCGATCGCCTGTTTGCCGGTTTTGGCGAACACAGCACTACAGAATTTGCCGACACCCACTTGCAAGCAGAGCAACTGCCAATTCCACTATTTGAAACTGCAGATTTTTTAGTTTTGGGTACCTTAGCATTAGCTTACCCCGAAAGTGGCAAAGCAGTCCATCGTGCTTTAGAACTAGCAGCAGAATACAACCTCAAGGTTTTGCTAGATGTCAATTGGCGTCCCGTGTTTTGGACCGATCCTGACATTGCACCGCTAAAAATTCGAGAACTATTTCCCCAAATCGATTTTCTGAAACTATCTCGCGAAGAAGCCCTTTGGCTATTTGACACCTGCAAAGCGAGGGAAATTTTCAATCGTCTGGATGGAGTGGAAGGCGTGTTGGTCACAGACGGAGAAAACGGCTGCAATTACGCCTTCGAAGAACAAGATGGCGAATTACCAGCCTTTCGGGTTCCGGTGGTGGACACCACTGGAGCGGGAGACAGCTTTGTCGCCGGGTTTATCCACCAATTACTAACTCACGGTATGCAAAGCCTCAGCGATCCAGAAAAAGCTAAACAAATTGTTACCTATGCAAGCGCCGTGGGAGCATTAACCACAACGAAACCAGGAGCGATCGCTGCTCAACCAACACTAGCAGAAGTAGAAGCTTTTTTGTTGCAGTTAGGAAGTAAAACCTAAAGCCAGCAAGCCATTGATTATCTTTTTTGTTCTTCCTATATCCCCAAAACTTCTAACTGACCATCCAGCTGCAGCACTCGCCAGTGGGTTTGCTCGCCTTCTCGCCAAAAGCGCAATCTTACCTTCGCCTCTCCTACAGATAAATTGATTAATTCCAGATCGGGAAGCCATTCGGGAAGATAAGGCTGCAGTTTTAACTGGCGCTGGGGCGTATTAGCTTCCAATCCCAAAATAGTGCGAATTAGTAAAAAAAATCGCACCCGCTGCCCACGCCTGGGGTACGTTAGCATCTGGATAAGGTACGGGAAAATTGTCCCGTTGGCGTTCTATCCCTGCAAACAATTCTGGCATTCGCCCACCTTGAAAATAACTAGCAGCAGCAAAAATTCCCTCGGCAATGCGATTAGCTTCCTCATGGTAGCCGTAGCGCTTCAAACCCATAGCAATAATAGAGTTATCGTGGGGCCAAACACTACCGCATTGATAGCTAATCGGATTGTAAGCTGGGTTTTGGGACGAGAGGGTCCGCACTCCCCAACCACACCACATATCTTTTTGAAAAAGCCGCTCCACAACCTTTTTGGCCCTTTCTGGCGGTACGATTCCCGTCCACAACAACTGAGCGCAATTAGAAGCAATTGATTGAATTTGCTGCTTGTTGTTATCCAACCCCAGACAGTAAAAGCCTTCTCGTTCCATCCAAAAGCGATCGTTAAATCGCTGGTAAAGTTCCTCTGCTTTTTGACGTAACTTTTGAGCTTGTTGTGTTTCACCCAAGACTTCATAGATTTTAGCTGCCCGCAGCCAAGCAGCATAGACATAGCCCTGTACTTTACACAAAGCTATTGGCGGATTTACTAATTTGCCATCCGGATAGACAATAGCATCGCCAGAATCCTTCCAGCCTTGATTGCGCAACCCCAGGGGAGAACGAGTTATATATTCAACAAAACCATCTCCGTCGAAATCGCCGTATTTATCTATCCATAACAGCGCTTTTTCCAATGGCTTTCGAGCTTCAGCAAACATGCTGGTATCAGCATTCCAATTATAAGTTTCAGCCAAAGTTACGATCCAAAGAATAGTCGTATCTACCGTTCCGTAGTAAGGTGAGTATGGCAGTTTGCCTAATTGAGTCAACTCATCGCGCCGATATTCGTGTAGCATTTTACCTGGTTGGGCATCGCGCCAGTCATCTTCTTCTTTTGCTTGTAACTGAGCGAGTTTGATCAGCGTTCCCCGGGCAAAGCCATGATAAACTGCCAGTGATTGCAAGCTAGCAACGATCGCATCTCGACCAAAAACGGCCATAAACCAGGGAATACCAGCTGCAGGCATCCAAAATCGATCGCCTTTATATTCCACATCTATGCGCAGCGCTGCCATATCCACAAGTGCCTGTCGGTAGAATTCCCTCACTTGCGCATGGGACGATTCCAAATTTGTCGCCTGCTGGAGAAAGTCATCTGTTTCTCTTGCAGCTTCGGTATTGTAAGGCGTACTGCAGGTGTGTAGGGGAGCAAAGACGCGATCGTCAGCCGAAGCTGTAAAATTAACGCAAGTATGCCATGTTTTCCCGGGAGCAATCACCACATCGAACATCAGACGACCGTTAGCATAGCGTGCTGGCGAACTTGAATTTACCGGTTGAGTGGCGATCGCTCTGTAAAAAGAGCCGCTACTATACTCAGTAGTTAACACACCTTGCTGCCAAGTTGTTTGCGTTCCAGCGTCAAGATGCGCTTGCTTTTAACGTCAAAAATATCTGCAAAGTTCGAACGGATAGATAGCATTAATCTTAACGCTACGGTCTCCTTGTGATAATTAGTAATATCGATATCTTCATGCATTCCCCCGACAAGGTCGCGCCTGATACTAACAAGCAAACTACCAGGAGGTAAAGTTCCGCTGGGTATGGGAAGTTGGGGGTTTGTAAAATGGTAAAGAGCACTGTGGTGGTCAATAATGCTAGAAGCCAGCAAACTCAGTCGGTAGCGATTCACAGAAACTTCATAGTAAGAAATCAAGCGCGTATCGCGAACAAACAAACCCTGAGCTAAATTATCATCAATCGAACCATCACTAGCGGTGACCAAAAAAGAAGAACCATCGTTAATAACAATCAAACCGGGGTTAACAGTAACATTTACAGGCATAATGCATTAACCATTGTCGCTAAAACCTGGATACAAGGTCATACCGCCATCAACATATAAAGTGGCGCCGTTAACATAATCTGAGTCATCACTAGCCAACCACACAGCTGCTTTAGCAATATCTTCCACTTCTCCAATTCGTTGAGCGGGAATGAGTTGCAATAACTTTGCTTGTGCTTGTGGCGTCTCCCAAGCCGATCTGTTAATCGGTGTTTTAATGGCACCAGGAGCTATACTGTTGACACGAATTTTATGAGGCGCCAATTCCTGGGCTAAAGTTCGCATCATCATGTTGACCCCGCCTTTACTAGCAGCATAATTGACATGGCCAGCCCAGGGAATCACTTGGTGCACCGAACTAATGCAGATGATTTTACCGGCAGCAGAGGAAATATTTGGTCGAACACCGCGGCGTAAAAACTCCTTTGTTGCTTCCCGCGCACATAAAAATTGCCCTGTAAGGTTAATATTGATGACCAAGTTCCATTGTTCCAAAGTCATGTCTACAAAAGCAGCATCTTTTTGAATGCCAGCATTGTTCACTAAAATGTCGATGGTGCCGAATTCCTCAAACATTTGAGAGAACATGGCCTTGACATCATCTTCTTTACTGACATCAGCTTTAATGGCAATAGCTTCGCCGCCAGCAGCTTTAATATCCTCAACTATTTTGCGAGCTTCTTGTGCTTGGGAATGGTAATTAACGACCACCGCTGCACCGCAAGCTGCCAAACCGCGTGCTATACCTTCGCCGATACCAGAACTTGCACCCGTTACCAGTGCAGTTTGACCTTTGAGAAGATAGGGGGAGTAACTCATACTCAGATTAAACTGTGAAAAATTAAATTTGGGATAGGGAAAGTGTAAGAGTGTGGGAAACAAACAAAGAACTACCTAGCTAGTTGCCAGTCTTGTTTGTCTGTTTTCCCCTTAAGCGCCTTGAGGTTTTGATAGCGCCTTTAATTCCTCCCAGGTATAGTGTCTGGGTAACTCAATTGGCTTAGTATCAGCGCCCAACTGCAGCGTTGGTTGTATTTCATCGTTTGCTTGTGCAGCCAATTGTGCCAAAGTATTACCTGCAATTCCACCAGCGATCGCTCCTGCAACTCCCCCAACTGCAGCACCTAGTTGACCGCCAACTGCACGCCCCAATGTAGTTCCTGCTACAGTTCCTCCTGCTGCTCCCAATCCTGTGGCGATGGGATGGATATTTGAGGAATTGTGGCTTTTAGTTTCTGGCTTGTTATCATTCATGGTGAATTTCTCCTTTTGAGAATTGAGTTGAGCTTTAGTTGATTCGTTCTGCTAGGCGATCGCCTACACGCAAGGCATTAGCCATAATAGTCAGTGTGGGATTAACTCCAGAATTAGAAGGGAAAAAGCTGCCATCCACAACGTAGAGATTATCCACATCGTGGGTACGGCAATCTAGATCGAGTACTGAAGTTTTCGGATCGCTGCCAAAACGACAAGTACCGCATTGATGGGCTACAGCTTGCAACGGTATGGTGTTGCGGGGATAAAGGCTAAACGGAATTACGTGTTTGGCAGTGCGCTCGATGGATTTGAGTACAGAGGTCCAGCGATGCACCAAACGCTCGGCAGCTTCTGTGTTGTTGACGGTGTAATCTAGATGTATCTTGTCTCCAACCACACGCACGCGATTGTTAGGGTCGGGTAAGTCCTCGGTTTGCAACCACCACCCCACTGAGCGTTCGGCAATTTTGACATACGGAGCCAACAATGGCGGTGCTTCCGCCGGAATCATATCTGCCAAAACATTGCCGGTGTTTTGTACCATTCCCATAGGGTAGGGAAAATCTGGTTCGCCCCAGTAAAAGTCGTTCACGGCGATTGTTTTTTGAAAGTTTGCCGTGTTGGGTTCCATGTGAATGGACAATAGGGCGATCGCCTGGTGTTTCATAAAATTGCGTCCCACTAAATCAGAACTATTTGCCAGTCCGTTGGGATGCTTGTCGTTAGCCGAGCGCAGCAACAAAGCTGCAGAATTAATAGCTCCACAGCTGACGACCACGATATCAGCACCAAAGTAATGTCTTTCACCATTAACCTTTGTTTGAGCTGCAATCACTTCTCGTCCAGAAGCGTTGGTATGCAGCTTGACAACTTGAGCGTTGGTCAGCAACGTTACATTAGGGTATGCTGCGCAAGCAGGGCGAATGGCGTTTACTTCCGCATCAGCTTTGCCACGAACAAGACAAGGATAGCCGTCAAAAGTATCGCAGCGAATGCAGGGACTTTTAGCGCGATCGCTCTCGTTTAATTTTATTCCCAAGGGCAGGTGAAATGGATAGTAGCCTAGCTTGCTAATACCAGAAGCAATAACTTCCATATCTGGCTCGTGGCTCACCGGCGGATGGGGATAAGGTTCGCTGCAAGGCGGTTCGGTCGGGTCTGCGCCTCTTTTTCCGTGCACCTCGTACAGTTTTTCTGCCTGGGTATAATAAGGCTCAAAGTCCTGGTACTTCAGTTCCCACTCTGGAGAAATACCGCCTTTGTGCACTACCCGTTCAAAATCCCGCTCCCGCAATCGCAACAATGCTGCTCCGTAGAGCTTTGTATTTCCGCCTACCCAGTAACCGGTTTGGGGACGAAAGCTTTTGCCGTCTTTATCATACCAATGCTCATCTGTGTGGTAACGCTGTTTTTGGTAAACTTCCAAAGCACTCCAGTTAGCTTTCTCCCTTGGTAAAAACCCCCCTCTTTCTAGTATTAAAATTTTCTTGCCAGTCCGTGCTAACCGATAAGCAAGCGTGCCCCCGCCAGCTCCCGTACCAATAATCATCCCATCATAGTGCGCTGTAATATTCATTACCATTGATATATTCTTTCCAGTTTGGAGAAGAAGCGAAAGCAACACATGTCAAGACCAAAGCTTTCTTTCCCATTCCCAACACTGACTTGTTGATTTAAGTTGAAGCCTTCTTCGAACGCGGACATGACAATTTTCTCAATCTCGCCGATTTAATTGTGAACTTGACAATGCTCAATTGTTTTGAGTACGAATTCTTTTGCCCAAAATAAAACTTTAGACTTAAAGGTAACGACTATCTAACGACTTAGTCTTAATTTATATCTAAGGAAATAGGTTCATTTCATCTTCATTTCACTTTTATCAGGCTTTAATAAGATGGGACAAGCCAAACCTCTTCCCAACTCCAGCCAAAGCGAGAGGCAATTTTGGTTGTGAATTTGACAATGCTTGCTCAACAACCAAGTTGAATCACAGGGGACGTTTATGGCTGAAGCAATCGAAATTTATAACGAGCGCATGCGCACCCTAATACCTCCAGAACCTTTTGTAGAAAAGGTTGCTAACGGTGCTGTGTGGAGTGAGGGTCCTGTTTATTTCCACGAGGATGATAGCGTTATTTGGAGCGATGCTCACGGTAACCGTTTGTTACGCTGGGGTGCTAAGGATGGAGTAACTGTTGTGCGAGATCCCAGCGATTATCAAAGCGGTAATTACCGCGATCTAGAAGGTCGCCTCGTTTCCTGCTCCTGTGGACTGCGCGCTATTATTCGCCGCGAACACGACAATCGTTGGCAAATTTTGGTAGACCGCTACCAAGGAAAGCGTCTCAACAGTCCAAACGACTTGGTAGTCAAAAGTGATGGTACCATCTGGTTTACCGATCCACCTTATGGTCTGACTCAACCAAATCAAGGATACGGCGGACAACAAGCTGAAATTTTGCAAGTTCTAAAGCGACAAAATAAAAAACTATCTCAATTAGTTGCAGATTTGTTGTTATTGGCCAAGCTCGACCGACAACAAACAAAGATATTCCACCCTTGCTGTCTCAATGATTTGGTAGATGACTTAATTGAAGAACTAGCGTTTCTAGCAGTGGAAGCAAAGGTGAAATTAGTAAAACAACTGCAGAAAAAAATTTACGTTTTTGGAAATGAACAGCAACTTTATCGCTTAATTTCCAACTTAATAGTCAATGCTATTCAAGCTACTTCCCCCCAAGGAAAAGTTTCGGTTTCCCTCGAAATAAGCGATCGCCGCTACGCCCTCATTCACGTACAAGATACGGGTGTTGGTATTGCCAAACAACATCAAAATCGCATCTTTGACCGTTTCTACAGAGTCAGTGAAGATCGTTCTCGTACCTCTGGTGGTTCAGGATTGGGATTGGCAATCGCACAGGCGATCGCTAACGCTCATAAAGGTAGTATTCAACTCCAAAGCCAACCAGGTTGCGGCAGTGTATTTACGGTCAGGTTACCTTTACAACGTTGAACGCAATTTTTAATCTAGCCTGAAAGCAGTTTTTTAACAAATTTGTTTATTTCTACCAAGCTTCTAGTTCTTCTGAGAAGAAAAATAAGGACATATGTAGATTTTTAGTCAAGCTCGACATATTTTCTTCATAAGAATTACAAGTACATCTGATAAAATTCTCTCCGGTAACTACGAGCGACTCAATATTGACGATACTAATGAACACTCATACACAATCTCAGGTGTTATTTCCTAAAAAATCATAGCTTCTCATAAGAACTTGGCTAAAATCAACGATTAAACTGTCATTATTTGGCACGTTATTAACAACCATTCAATCTATTGACTTCTATGAAACGGTCATTAAGTTAGTTATCCAGTGGTGCACTCTGAAAAGACAATAAACGCCATAGCTAAAAAATACAGTCAATAATTTTCTACTGGCGTTTTTGGGTAAAATCACTCAAGGATAAGCTATAATCAGGCAAAATTATCGATGCTAAAATAAAAAAATTACATTAAACAAATTATGCATATTAGATACTAAAATACTAAAATAATGAAGATAATGATGTTTAAACTAAGCATATTTAGTTGTAAAATTACTATTAGTTAATTTCTGATTAATTCCTAGTTAATTTTTGATTAAAATTGACAAATACGAACATAAAGCTTGAGAATTGAATAATTGAAAACTAGTATAAAAATAAAAATCAAAAATGTGACTATTTTAGAGTTTTCCTTATTAGTTTGGCTCGGCTCCTTACTTGCAGGTTTTCTAGGTTCTTTGACGGGATTAGGGGGCGGAGTGGTGATTGTACCTTTATTAACTTTGATCTTCGGGGTAGACATCCGTTACGCCATAGGCGCTTCGCTGGTATCTGTAATAGCTACATCTAGCGGTGCGGCATCTGCTTACGTCAAAGAAGGCTATACTAATTTGCGCTTGGGGATGTTTTTAGAGGTAGCAACAACCTTTGGTGCTATAGTGGGGGCTATTGTAGCGGGAATAATTTCCCCCAGAGCGATCGCTATAGTCTTCGGTTTAGTTTTACTTTACAGCGCCTACCTATCACGTCAATCTCATCCGGAACAGCTTGCAAGCCAACCAGCAGATCCTTTAGCAACTTTTCTCAAACTCAATAGCAGTTACCCTACACCAGATGGACAAAAATTTTACAATGTCCGCGCCGTACCGATGGGATTTGGATTAATGTTTATCGCTGGGGTACTTTCAGGGTTGCTGGGTATTGGTTCGGGAGCAGTGAAAGTTCTAGCAATGGATCGAGCTATGCAAATTCCATTCAAAGTTTCTACCACCACTAGCAATTTTATGATTGGCGTGACAGCAGCAGCATCTGCTGGAGTCTACCTGCGACGGGGTTATATCGATCCGGGATTAGCAATGCCAGTAATGTTAGGGGTACTGCTCGGTGCTTTTTTAGGAGCAAAAGTCTTGGTAAGAGCCAAAGTAGGACTGTTGCGCAATATCTTCAGTCTCGTGATTTTAGCACTTGCTATGGAAATGATTTACAAAGGTTTAACGGGAGGAATTTAAAATGTCTCCACCTAACCGCGGATGGAGCGAGCATCAAGTTGAGCAGTTCGTTGGCAACCTTCTTAGGTACGGAGTGATAGTTGCTACAACGGTAGTTGTGGTAGGGGGAATTTTATATTTAATTCGATATGGAAATAAACCTGCTAATTACGAATTTTTTCGGGGAGAACCTGCAGACTTTAGATCTTTAGAAGGAGTGAGCACAGCAGTTTTATCAGGTCGCCGTCGTGGTATCATTCAATTTGGATTACTGTTATTAATCGCCACACCGATCGCGCGAGTGGTGTTTTCTCTATTTGCCTTTGTACGGCAAAGAGATTGGACTTACATAATCATAACTTTGATCGTGCTTATAAGTTTAATTTACAGCCTGGTTGGGGAAAATTCTTAGAAAGTTTGACAATATCTAAAAAGCGATCGCCGGTCAATACATTTTCAGAGGAAATTTCTAGAATCGCAAAGAGCTGTATTTTATGTCAAATAACTCTTCCTCCAAACCAACTATTAGCTACTGGCACGTTTGGGCTGACCATAATGGTGTTAGTCACCAGTCGCGTTGTCAAATAGAGGACTTTATCCAAAAAGGTATAGCTCCAGATACCTCACCTCAATGGCTTTCGCAGCTAAAGCAGTCTGGTGCCACAATTACTTTTACCGTACTACCAGTGGGATGGGTCGGAAACTGGCATGAAAATCCGAAACCGCAATGGACGTCACCTTGTCGGGACGTTGGTTCGTAGAGACCATGGACGGTCACCGAGTGGAGATGGGACCGGGCGAAATTTCCTTTGCAGAAGACCAAGGTACCAAAGCTGACGCTTTAATTTTGGTGCAGCTCGAACAAACTCCGACTGTAGGGCAAGCTTGTCAATTTAAATAAGCTTTTTTAGTTTGCGATCGCAACCTCCTAAATAGTCTTATAAGACATGGTGAAACTCGAATAAATCAAAACATGCCTAGGATGACCATTGACCAGTTACAGATTTTCTTGGCGGTAGCGCAGCACATGCACTTTACTCGCGCTGCTGAGGCGCTGTACATCACCCAACCTTCCGTCAGTGCAGCCATCCAAAGCCTTGAAGAACAGTATGGAGTCAAACTGTTCAATCGAGTTGGTCGTCGCATCGAGCTAACGCTTGCTGGCAAAATGCTACAAGTGGAAGCGCAAAAAATTTTGACTCAAGTCGAGTTAACAGAGCGAGGACTGCAAGAACTAAACGACCTAAAACGAGGTGAACTGAAGTTAGGCGCAAGTCAAACGGTAGGTAACTACTGGCTTCCTCAATTTATTAGCACTTTTAAACAAAAGTATCCTAATATCCACGTAGATTGTACATTAGGTAACACTGCAGAAATTAGCGAAGGAACCGTTGCAGGATTATTTGACCTCGGTTTAGTAGAAGGAGAAGTTGAACAGTCTACTTTAGCTACCTTAGAACAAAAAATTGTAGGTGGAGACTGTCTGCAAATCGTTGTCGGTCAATCTCATCCCTGGTTTGAGAAAATGACAGTTGAAGTCACGCAGTTAACAACCACTCCTTGGATAATGCGCGAAAAAGGTTCAGGAACTCGCCAGCAGTTTGAACACGTACTAAAACAATGGGGTATTGAACCAACGCAGTTAAACGTGATCTTGGAAATGAAAAGCGGTGAGATGGTGAAAGCTGCGGTTGAAAGTGGGGTAGGAGCTGCAGCAATTTCTAACCTGATTGTTACAAAAGAACTACGCTTAGATTTGCTTCGTTGCATTCGAGTTACAAATACCGCTAACAACAACAATGCTACCGATCCACTCTCACGACCTTTCTTTTTATTGAAACATCGCGATCGCTTTCAAACCCGCATCTGCCAAGTATTTGAGCAATTACTAGTATCCGCTGGTTCTGAGCAATAATTGTTACTACCATTAATTCCCATACTTGAGCAAGACGCACACGAACAACCGTTGGTAGAAAGCACTTTAGTGCTTCTTAAGTGTTAGTAGTAAGCACTTTAGTGCTCGTTGATGCAGGGACTAAAGTCTCAACTACCAACAAAGCAACACAATGAAATCAATGCTGTAACCGAAATGCTAACCTTCAGAGGTATTTTTGATTTTATGCGGAGTTTCGCCAAATACAATGCATGGGGTTGTGAAACCATTGTGGTGGAGATTCTCTTCGCAACAATGCAACAGCTGGACCAGTTTTGCTTTCAAGGCTTGCAATTGAGAGATTTGCTGTTGAATTTGCTCGACTTTCACAGCTAATCGTCGATAGACTTCTCCACAGCCAAGGGTTTGACTTTCTTGAAGCGACAAAATCTCCTTAATTTCATCTAAGTTCAACCCTAAAGTCTTAGCTTGATGAATAAAAAACAGTCGTTCCATATCCCGTTCATCAAATAGACGATATCCTGACCGGGTGCGTTTTGGCCTGGGAATTAAACCAATACGTTCATAGAAATAGATAGTTTGGGGATTAACACCAAGCTTTCGAGACAACTCGCCAATTCGTAGCATCATCAGCTTCAGGAACTTTATCACTCTGCCAATACCCACGATAAAGCTTATACCTATGTATAAGGTCAAGGTTTTGCAAATAGCGATTATTAGTTTCTATCGTTAAATTTCTCACTATTTCTTGTAAAAATGAGATACATTCAATTCTGTTTTCCCTTTGCCATACCAGGAGTGATAATCAAAAATGGCAATTCATTTACAGCAGGCCTTGGAAGTTGGCAAATATTTGGTTGCTCAGCGTTTGAAAGGACGCAAGCGCTTTCCTTTGGTCTTGATGTTGGAACCTTTGTTTCGTTGTAATCTTGCCTGTTCTGGTTGCGGTAAAATTCAACATCCAGCAGACATACTGAAAAAACATCTTACTCCTGAGCAATGCTTTGCAGCAGTGGAAGAGTGTGGAGCTCCCATAGTATCCATTCCTGGAGGGGAACCTCTGCTGCATCCCCAAATTGACGAAATTGTGCGAGGATTGATCGCTCGCAAGAAGTTTGTCTATCTGTGCACCAATGGTTTGTTGTTGGAAAAAAGTCTCGATAAATTTCAACCATCTCCTTATTTAACATTTAGCGTCCATCTTGACGGAATGCGGGATTGGCACGACAAATGCGTGGCTCGCAAAGGAGTTTTTGATATTGCTGTACAAGCTATACGAGCTGCTAAAGCCAGAGGATTTCGCGTTACTACTAACACTACTATTTTTGAAGGTGTCGATCCTAAGCAAATGCAGGAGTTTTTTGATTTTTTGAGTACGCTTGGTGTTGATGGCATGATGATCTCCCCTGGCTATAGCTACGAGCTAGCGCCAGACCAAGAGCATTTTTTGAAGCGGGAACAAACGCGTGCCTTGTTTAGGGAAATTTTAGCTCCCTACAAAGCCGGTAGCAAAAACTGGAACTTCAATCACAATCCCCTGTTTTTAGATTTTCTTACTGGTGAAAAAGATTACGAATGCACGCCTTGGGGTAGTCCTAGTTATAGCGTCCTTGGTTGGCAAAAACCTTGTTATCTTCTCAATGAAGGACATTATGCCACTTTTGAGGAACTAATGGAAAAAACTGACTGGAGCAAATACGGGCGAGCTAGCGGTAATCCCAAGTGTGCAGATTGTATGGTTCACTGTGGTTACGAACCGACTGCAGCCATGGATGCAATGCAACCAGCTAACGTTGGGCGGTCGGTGATGACTTTGTTGGGTATAGGCAATTAGTTCGTAGCGAGTTTGAGGAGCTATGAGTTTTCCTGGCTTTCTGACTGAAAGTTGCCTGGGATAAATGGCCCTCAAGCTTATCGAGCAGATAACGAGTTTGAAGAGGTAGTTTGGTAAAGAACTATTATTTGTGTAGGAATTTTCGATACCTGCGATCGCACTAATCTGGCTAAAGGATACATCACATACGCGTTACTATGCTTTTAACTTGCCTGTGGTGCGCTCGGCGTAGCAGTTAGAAACAGAGGAGTAAAGTTTTATTTCCCTGGGTAATATGCAGCGATAAATAAAGCGATAAATCGCTTGCTACTAACCTCAAGCTGGGGAATGCTCGTTACCAGGATCGGCGATAAATCGCTTACTACTAACTTCAAGCTAGGGAATGCTCGTTAATAGCGATAAATAGCTGCGGCTAGCTGCTAAAAAGGTTACACTCAAGTCTGATCTGGGGAGCGATCGCGCTTCTGCCTTATTCTATAATTAATAATCTGTTCGATTGTAATAAACTGTTCGATTGCTCTTAATCTTGCACAGCTTATGAATCCTGCCCTGACTAAAATTGGCGCTCAGATGTCTAACTTAACGGGCGTCAGAGCAATTATGAAAGATATTATTGAAACATTGCGAGCAGGTGCAGGAAAGGAATTTATTAATTTGAGTGCTGGAAATCCCCTCATTCTACCAGAAGTAGAACAGTTGTGGCGAGATTGTACAGCACAGTTGCTAGCTAGTTCAGAATACGGTGAAGTGGTTTGTCGCTACGGTTCCAGTCAAGGTTACGGACCATTAATCGAAGCGATCGCCGATGATTTTAACAAACGTTATGGTTTAAAGTTGAGCGATCGTAATATCTTGATTACTCCTGGTAGTCAAAGTCTTTACTTTTACGCAGCTAATGCTTTTGGTGGTTATACACAAAGCGGTCAGCTCAAAGAAATTGTTTTGCCTCTTAGCCCAGATTATACTGGTTATGGTGGTGTTTGTTTATTTCCGGAAGCTTTAATTGCTTATAAACCTACGCTAGATATTGACTTTACTGCTCATAGATTTAAATATCGCCCTGATTTTAACCAGCTATCTATCACTGAAAAGACGGGTTGCGTAATTTTTTCTCGTCCTAGTAATCCTACGGGGAACGTTTTAAGTGAAGAGGAAGTGAAAAAAATCGCTGCCTTAGCGGCAAATTATGGTGTACCAGTATTAATAGACTCTGCCTATGCACCTCCTTTTCCTGCATTAAACTTTACTGAAATGGAGCCTGTGTTCGGGGATAATATTATCCACTGCATGAGTTTATCGAAGGTGGGGTTACCAGGAGAACGCATTGGTATTGCCATTGGTGATGAAAAGTTAATTAATGCCTTAGAGTGCTTCCAGACAAATTTGTGCATTCATCCTTCCCGGTACGGACAAGCGATCGCTGCTCGGGCGATAAACTCTGGTGCGTTAGTAGAGATTTCTCAAAAGGTAATTCGTTCCTTCTACCAAAACAAGTTCAAGATTTTAGAAAGTACTTTAGATGCAGCAATGCCTAAAAATCTACCTTGGTTTTTACATCGCGGTGAAGGAGCGATTTTTGCTTGGCTGTGGTTGCAAGATTTACCCGTTACTGATTGGGAATTTTACCAGAAACTCAAACGGGTAGGTGTGATTGTCGTTCCTGGTAGTACTTTTTCCCGGGTTTGCAGGATGAATGGGATCACAAACAGCAATGTTTGCGGATTAGCCTTACCGGTAGTGATGAGGAAATTGCCATTGCTATGCAACGTTTGGCAAAAGTAGCAGAGGAAGTTTATCAGCATGCTATCACTGTGGGTGTATGAGTTCCAGGTCGGGCAAATGGGATGGTTGCAAGACGTAAAACAAGATGAATCAAAAAACAAGCAACAAGCAAAAAAGCCAGAAACGCAAACTAAAAAAGGAGAAAATCCCCAACCTTTTTCCTCGCCTCCCAATTTAGATGGTTGGTTAGTTATTGGTACGATTGTTGCACCTCAGGGATTGCATGGAGAAGTGCGAGTTTATTCAGACTCCGACTTTCCCGAACGTTTTCAAACGCCAGGAAAACGCTGGTTACTGCGTGCTGGAGAAAGTGAGCCTCAAGCAGTAGAATTACTGCAAGGGCGTTATGTGGAAGGAAAAAATTTATACATAATTCGCCTGGCAGGAGTGGAAAATCGCAATCAAGCAGAACAATTGCGAGGTTGTAAGTTATTGGTTCCAGAAAGCGATCGCCCGCAATTAGCAGAAGATGAATATCACATTCTGGATTTAATTGGTTTATCGGTTATTATCCAGGAAACGCAACAAGAGCTTGGTACGGTAGTAGATGTTGTGTTTGCTGGTAATAATGAGTTACTGGAGGTAAAATTGCATTGTCAACCACAGCAAGCTCAAAAAACAGTTTTGATTCCTTTTGTCAAAGCGATCGTGCCAGTAGTAGACTTAGAAACCGGTCGCGTAGAAATTACTCCTCCTGAAGGACTGCTAGAAATCAATAACTAACGTTTTTCTGTAGAAAGTTTTTCTAAGTTATATAATTATCAAATATCAAAAGCGGTTAACACAGTTTTCCTAGGGGTGAGACTGTGAATATTGGTGTATTGTAACACTAAAGTACTTGTTACTAGGTATGTGTAGTTTTGCTAGGAAAAATTGGTGTAATTGCTACAGAAATTATAGTTGAATTATCCTGGGCAAGACCGAATTTCTATGCTCGTTGCAGCTAAAATAACGCAACTAACACTTCTATCTTAAGATATATTTTTGAGATTTAAATTATTAGAAATACTTAGGGATTTAATAAAATTTGCCAGGGTAAGTATAACTAAAAATATTGTTAAAAATTATCAAAAATAAATACTGAATTTGCTAACCTATCAGAAGAGTTATTGTTAATTTTGGGTAAATAACTCCTTGTCTTTGCCAGGCATTTTTTTCGACTTTTAGGGAAGATAAGAAAATTTTCCAACCAAGGGACTCTCAAGAAAATTACTATCATGGAGTTTGGATATGACTTTGGCGAGCCCTCCCCAAACAAAGCCTTTATCGGATGAAGAATTGCGAAAAATAAATGCCTACTGGCGTGCAGCTAACTATTTAACTGTCGGGCAAATATATCTACTTGACAATCCTCTTTTAAAAGAACCGCTAAAAATAGAACATATCAAACCCAGACTTTTGGGTCACTGGGGAACAACCCCAGGTCTGAATTTTATCTACGTCCATCTGAATCGGGTTGTGAAGAAATATGACCTGAACACGATTTTGATAGTTGGTCCTGGTCACGGCGGTCCTGGTATTGTTGCCAATGCATACCTAGAGGGGACTTACAGCGAGTACTATTCAGATATTTCCCAAGATGAAGAAGGAATGAAGCGACTGTTCAAGCAGTTTTCTTTTCCTGGTGGTATTGGTAGTCATTGCACTCCTGAGGTTCCCGGTTCTATTCACGAAGGTGGTGAGCTTGGTTATTCCTTATCTCATGCTTACGGTGCAGCCTTTGACAATCCAGATTTAATAGTTGCCTGTGTGGTTGGCGACGGAGAAGCAGAAACTGGTCCTTTGGCTACTAGCTGGCATTCTAACAAGTTTCTCAATCCAGTGCGTGACGGTGCGGTGATTCCGATTCTGCATCTCAATGGTTATAAAATTGCAAATCCCACAATATTAGCACGGGTGAGCCGGGAAGAATTGCAAAGTTTACTTGTTGGCTACGGTTACAAACCCTATTACGTCGAGGGTTCCGAACCAGAGGCCATGCATCAATTGATGGCAGCAACATTGGATACAATCATTGCAGAAATAAAGGATATTCAAGAAGAAGCTCGCAGTCGTGGGTTGAGCAAGCGTCCCCAATGGCCGGCGATCGTTTTGAAAACTCCCAAAGGTTGGACTGGGCCAAAAGAAGTAGATGGACAAAAAACAGAGGATTATTGGCGATCGCACCAAGTTCCCCTAGGAGAATTAGCTCATAAGCCAGAACACCTCAAAATTCTAGAAAAATGGATGAGGAGTTACAAACCAGAAGAACTCTTCGACGAAAAAGGAAAGCTCAGGCCAGAATTAGCAGAACTTCCTCCCCAAGGACAGCGGCGCATCAGTGCCAATCCCCACGCCAACGGCGGTCTTTTGTTGCGCGACCTGAAGTTGCCCAATTTTCAAGATTATAAAGTGGATGTTTCCGAACCGGGTAAAACTGTTGCCGAAGCAACAAAAGTGATGGGAAAGTTTCTGCGAGATGTAGTGAAACTCAATCAGGAAAGTCGCAATTTCCGCATCTTTGGTCCCGACGAAACTAAATCAAATCGCTTAGATCCTGTATTTGAAGCTACAGACCGAACTTGGGTAGCGGAAATTCTTCCGGAAGATGAAAACTTATCTGCTGACGGTCGAGTAATGGAAATTCTCAGCGAGCATACCTGTCAGGGTTGGCTAGAAGGTTATCTTCTTACTGGTCGTCACGGGCTATTTTCTTGCTACGAAGCTTTCATCCACATTGTGGACTCGATGTTCAACCAGCATGCGAAGTGGTTGGAGACCAGCAAGCGCATTCCCTGGCGCAGACCCATCGCTTCCCTAAATTACCTGCTTACTTCCCACGTGTGGCGACAAGACCACAATGGCTTCTCCCACCAAGATCCCGGTTTCATCGATATTGTGGTCAACAAAAAAGCAGGAGTAATTCGGGTGTATCTACCCCCCGATGCAAATACTTTGCTGTCGGTAACCGACCATTGTTTGCGCAGTCGCGATTATGTTAACGTGATTATCGCTGGCAAGCAACCTGCTTTGCAGTACCTAGACATGGAAAAGGCGATCAAGCATTGCACCAAGGGAGTTGGGATTTGGGAATGGGCCAGCAACGACCAAGGTAGCGAACCTGACGTAGTTATGGCTTGTGCTGGGGATATTCCAACTTTGGAAACTTTGGCAGCAGTGGACATTATGCGCCAAAACTTTCCCGAACTAAAGGTGCGGGTAGTGAACGTGGTGGATTTGATGGTGTTGCAACCGCCGACCGAACATCCTCACGGTTTAAGCGATAAAGACTTTGATAATATTTTCACTACTGACAAACCAATTATTTTCGCTTTTCACGGTTATCCGTGGTTGATTCACCGCCTGACTTATCGCCGTACCAATCACAAGAATTTGCACGTGCGAGGCTACAAAGAAGAGGGAACCACAACTACGCCCTTTGACATGGTAGTTAGGAACGACCTAGACCGCTTTCATTTAGTTAACGACGTGATAGACCGAGTTCCGAAGCTGGGTTACAAGGCCGCTTACGTCAAGCAGATGCTTTACGATCGCCTGATCGAACACAAGCACTACATTACCAAATACGGTGAGGATATGCCAGAAATTCGCGATTGGATGTGGCCGTACTAATACACGAGTAAATTGCTAGCAATTATTAAAAGATGCCAATTAAATACTTTTTTGCTGGCCAAGACTGTCAGGATCGACTAAGGCAGACTTTTTGCCGTCACTAAAGCCGATTACTACCCTGCTCGATGGCAGCGTCCAGGGGAGGAAAATAAGATTTGGTAAAGTTTTAGCAATGAGGAGATGAGATCTTGGCTAAGAAGTTGAAAGTAGGTATTAACGGATTTGGTCGGATCGGGCGTTTGGTGCTGCGCGCCGCTATTAACAATCCCAATATCGAATTTGTAGGAATTAATGACCTGGTACCGCCAGACAACCTTGCTTACTTATTAAAATATGACTCTACCCATGGCACCTACAAAGGTCAGGTGGAGGCAAAAGAAGACGGTATGGTGGTTGACGGGCGGTTTATACCTTGCGTATCGATCCGCAATCCCGCAGAGTTACCTTGGGAAAAATTAGGTGCAGATTATGTAGTGGAATCGACGGGATTGTTTACGGATTTTGAGGGAGCGGCAAATCACTTAAAAGCAGGAGCAAAACGCGTGATTGTCTCTGCTCCTACCAAGGATCCCGATCGCGTGAAAACTTTGTTAGTGGGTGTCAACCATCACCTTTTCGATCCGAAGAAAGATACTATTGTTTCTAACGCTAGCTGTACTACTAACTGTCTTGCTCCCATCGCCAAGGTTATCAATGATAACTTTGGCTTGACCGAAGGGTTAATGACAACAGTTCACGCCATGACTGCTACCCAACCGACTGTGGATGGTCCTTCTAAAAAAGATTGGCGCGGCGGTCGGGGTGCAGCACAAAATATCATTCCTTCCTCGACTGGAGCAGCAAAAGCAGTGGCATTGGTATTGCCAGAGTTGAAAGGTAAGTTAACCGGTATGGCATTTCGGGTTCCCACTCCGGATGTCTCGGTTGTTGATTTAACTTTTAAAACAGCTAAAGCTACTAGTTACAAAGAAATCTGCGCTGCGATGAAGCAGGCTGCAGAAGGAGAATTAAAAGGTATTTTGGGATACACTGATGAGGAAGTAGTGTCTACAGATTTTCAGGGCGATCCTCGCTCTAGTATCTTTGATGCTGGTGCAGGCATTGAACTGAATCCTAACTTTTTCAAGGTTGTGGCGTGGTATGACAACGAATGGGGCTACGCTAACCGGGTAGTTGACTTGATGCTGTTTATGGCCAGCAAGGAAGGACTCCTTGTCGAGCAAGCTGCTGTGGCCGCTGTTTGATGACAAATCTTGACGGCAAATTCTGCACCCACAGCGGGTGCAGAAGCGTGGCAGCATTTTCGCCGAGATGTTTTTATAACTAGTTTATTAAGTAAAAATACTGAAAAGAGAGAAAAATGGCGAAATGATTTCACAAAATTGCACGCGATCGCACAACCAATAACCTGGGAAACTGCCTAGAATAGGTCTGGAGGGGAATGGGCAACTTGACCGAAAAAATTTAATGTGTAATTGGTAACTATTTACTCATTACTAGCAGCTAGATGGTATCGGTCCTGAACTAATAAAACTCAAGAGGTCAAAAATGTCGAAGAATTTACTGGAACAATTGCGGGAAATGACCGTTGTGGTTGCAGATACGGGAGACATCAAGGCGATTGAAAAATTCAAACCCCAAGATGCAACTACCAATCCCTCCTTGATTACCGCTGCAGCCCAAATGCCAGAATATCAAGAAATTGTCACCCAGACTTTACTACAAGCCAAAAAAGATGCTCCTTCCCACGCAACCCAAGCGCAAATAGTTTCTCTGGCGTTTGAGCGTTTAGCGGTAGCCTTTGGATTGAAGATTTTAGAGATTATTCCTGGAAGGGTGTCTACAGAAGTAGATGCACGTTTGTCCTACGATATAGAAGGAACTGTTGCCAAAGCACAACAGTTAATCAGTCAATACGAAGCTGCAGGAGTTTCGCGGGATCGCGTTTTGATCAAAATCGCCTCTACCTGGGAAGGTATTCGCGCTGCGGAAAAATTGGAAAAGCAAGGAATTCACTGCAACTTAACTTTGTTGTTTGGCTTACATCAGGCCATCGCTGCTGCAGAAGCGAATGTAACTTTAATTTCTCCCTTCGTGGGACGGATTCTCGACTGGTATAAAAAAGAAACGGGACGAGATTATTCTCCCGCGGAAGATCCAGGAGTTATATCTGTAACCAATATCTACAATTACTACAAAAAATTCGGCTATCAAACCGAAGTCATGGGAGCTAGTTTCCGTAATATCGGTGAAATTACTGAATTAGCTGGTTGTGATTTATTAACAATTTCGCCAACGCTGTTGGGTGAATTGCAAGCAACCATAGGAGAACTACCTCGCAAGCTCGATCCTGCGAAAGCAGCAAGCATGGAAATTGAAAAAATTACCATGGACAAAGCTACCTTCGACAAAATGCTCAAAAGCGATCGCATGGCCGCAGAAAAACTGGATGAAGGTATCAAAGGTTTTACTAAGGCGCTGGAAAACTTAGAGCAGCTGTTGACGCAACGACTGACGGAATTAGAAGCTAAAGTTACTGTTTAACGCTTAGCAAACTCCCTAGCCTTACAACTACGTGCTGGGGAGACTTATTTCCAGTTGACTAGCGAGATTTCAGTTGTGCGATCGCTCCTTTGGTCATGGCAGCAATTGCTTGATCGGTGGCTTTTGGTAAATGATAATATTTACCTCCAGCTGCTTTGGCTATCTCCTTGGCAAACCCTGTAGAAACAAATTTACTTTCGGTATCAATTACCAACAATTGCATTCCTAAAGCACGAATTTTAGCAGCAATATCCAATAACTCGGCTTTAATATCTGGTTTTTCCCCTGGTTGTTGCGGTTCCCCTAGGGAACGAGATAGGGGAATGTTACCGCGTCCGTCGGTGATGGCTACAATTACCACCTGGCCGATATCTCCACTCCTTTGGGCATTTAAGCCCACGCGTACGGCTTGGGTCAAGCCATGAGCTAAGGGCGATCCTCCACCGCAGGGTAATCTTTCCAAACGATTGCGCGCCAAGGCTATGGAACGTGTTGGCGGTAATAACACTTCTGCTTGTTCTCCCCGAAAGGGAATCAATGCTACCTGGTCGCGATTTTGATACGCTTCGGTCAATAGCTGCATCACAGCACCCTTTGCTGATTGCATTCTGTTCAATGCCATAGAACCAGAAGCATCCACTACAAAGACTACTAACGCTCCTGCTTTGCGGGCCAAGCGTTTGGAACGAATATCCGTAGGTTCGATAATAACTTTTTTACCTGGGTGTCTTTGTCGTCGTGCTTTTTGATACGGTGCAGCGGCTCTGAGGGTAGCGTCTACGGCGATGCGGCGCACTTTACCTTTGGGTAGCATTGGCTTGATATAACGCCCCCGGTCTTCTGAAAAGATTAAACTGCGACTACCGGATTTGCCTTGACGCTTTGCCATCTGAGCAAAATAAAGTACGCTAGGGTCAAGGATGACACCCTCTGGAGCAAAAATGAATTCTTCTGGAATGGCAGGGGGTTCCTGTTGTTGCTCTTGTTCTTGTTGTTCTTGTTGTTGCTGTTGATCTTCGGGTTGTTGTTGTTCTTGCGGTGGAGGGGGAGGTGGTGGTTGTTCGGGTGGAGGTGTTTCTACCACCGTTGCTCTTGGTACTATGACAAATTCCACAGCTCGGCGCAAATCCTCAGCATTAACTTGCGTGCGTCCATCTAAAGCTGCAGAAGCTTTAGCTACTCGTACGGCGAATAATTCCGCGCGATGTCCCTGGACTCGACCGCGAATAGCTTCCTCTACTAGGTAAGTAATTTGTTCGCGGCTAATGCGAACATCTTTTAGCCATTCCCTAGCAAAGACAATTTGAGTTTTGAGTTCGTCGATATCTTGGCTGTATTGTTGGAGAAATTCTTGGGGAGATCGGGAATAGGCGATCGCTGCTTCGACGGCTTGAACTCTTTGATCTAAACTAAAAACACCATCAGCAGAAAGAATAATGGCAATTCTGTCGAGCAAATGCTCTCTTAATGCTCCTTCTTCTGGATTATAGGTAGCGATAAATAAAGGTTTGCAGGGATGCTGAAAACTAATTCCCTCACGTTCGATTTGGTTGCGTCCTTCTGATAGTACCGTTAAAAGTTGGTTGCTAATTTGATCGTCCAATAAATTAATTTCATCTACGTAAAGGACGCCCCGGTGAGCAGCAGCAAGCAAGCCAGGTTGAAATACCGTTTCTCCCTTTTTTAGCGACTGTTCTACGTCTATTGAGCCTAAAAGTCGGTCTTCTGTAACTCCCAGGGGAATCTGAACAAAGGGTGCGGGTATGATTTGTGTTTCGACTTCCCTTTGTTTGTCTTCTTTGGCGGCGAACTCTGACAGCAGTTTATCATCCCATTCTTCCGGATGCTGGGGATCGCAGTTGCTAATGGAACCTTTAACAACTTCAATTGGTGGTAGAAGGGCGTGAATTGCACGCGCCATCACAGACTTGGCTGTACCGCGACGCCCGGCGATCGCTACTCCCCCCAATCCCGGATCGACGGCTGCTAATAACAACGCTAATTTTATCGCTTCTTGACCAACGACAGCGGTTAAGGGAAAGGCGGTTGTACTCGGGGATGTAGTAGGCGCAGGCATAAGTTCCATAACAATTTATCTAGGTTTTTAGCTTATCAATTTCTGTCCCCAGATGCAGCACCGAGCAATAGAATTTTAGTCAAGTCTGTTGATTTGGTGCAGTTTTTTGACCACATCTACGACAACAAGGTAATTTTTGGGAAAAATTATTCTTATTCAAAATTGTCAATCAATTGTCTTACCTCAGAAATCAACGTTTGCCATATCTAAGTGTTAATTAAAGTTAGTTATTTTCCCCAAACAGCGATTGTTACAATTTCTGCGATCGCTATTGACAAAATATTTTCTTCTGTGCAAATTTTGATTTAGAAAGGAAAGCATTACTACATTTTTATTGAGTTGATAATTTCTTAATTTTATCAGGAAAAATAAAAAAATTCAGAAAGATTTTTGATGCTGGAAAGTAAAAGCTGCAAAGATTAATAACTTCCATATATTTTCAAACATACCACAAAAAATAACTAATTTACGAACACCTTTTTACTGAAATTAATGAACTCTTTGACAAAGGGACAAAGAGAAATTTTGCTCGGCATTTTCCCACGGCGAAACGTGGGGAATGAAAAATTTGTATATTTGGGAAAATTTACCTTTACAACTGCAAAATGCATAAACTTCTGATATTTCATGACGACAAACTTCTGCGTACTGCTCTCACCCATCGTTCCTACGTTCATGAAAATCCAGAAGCAGGAGAACACAACGAACGCTTGGAGTTTCTGGGCGATGCGGTGTTGAATTTTTTAAGTGGAGAGTATCTTTATCGCCGTTTTCCAACCAAAGGAGAAGATGAATTAACTCGCAGGCGATCGGCGTTGGTAGATGAGAAACAATTAGCAAAATTTGCTGTGGAGATTGGTTTGGACTCGAGAATGCGATTGGGTAAAGGAGCGATCCGCGATGGAGGTTTTAGCAATCCTAATTTGCTCAGCAGTACTTTTGAAGCAGTTGTGGGCGCTTACTATCTGGACAAAAATTCTAATATAGAGGCTGTTCGCGCCGTTGTGGAGCCGTTGTTCGATTCTGTTCCGGAGGAGGTGTTTGCGCTCCGGGCCAACGTGGACTCCAAAAATCGCTTTCAGGAATGGGTACAACGTCACGTTACGCCTACTCCGCCAAAATATGTAACAGAACAAGTAGGTGGTTCTTCCCACGCGCCGGAATTCCTGGGCCGGGTAATTGTGGGTGACAAAGTATACGGAGTTGGCAGGGGACGCAGTAAGAAAATTGCCGAGATGGCTGCAGCGGAAGATGCTCTAGCAAGGGTAAAAGAGCAAGGTTGAGCCACCAGGCTTTATTTTTTGCAGTCAGCAAAATAATGGTGCGGATTGTAACAATTTTGCATTTAGTAATAATTTTACACTACAATTCCATCTCAGTTTTAGCTGGCTATCAACTTGCAACAATATGTCCTTTCAAGCGCCCTTGTTTTTGTTTGTTTTTCTTCCCCTTACCGCTGTGACCGTTTTAATGTTGGGTGGTAAGTGGCGAGGGGGTGCTCTGCTAGCTTGCAGTGCTGTCTTTTATTTTTGGGCAGAACCGCGATTTTTTGGCATTGTTCTGGTTTTAGCCATCGTCGATCACTTTTGCTGTCAGCAGATATTTCAGTCCCGGGATCCTCGGCGATCGCGTATTTATATGATGCTGGGTGTCATCCTCAATCTGGCAACACTTTTGTACTTTAAATACGTAAATTTTTTAGTCGCAGCTATTAACACAATTTTAGATTCCGTCGGACTTCCATCAATTTCCTCTCCTACCGTTGCCTTGCCTGTGGGAGTATCATTTATAGTTTTTGAAAAAATTACTTACTTAGTCGATGTTTATCGCGGTTGCGGTCGGCCTGCACGCTCGCTGTGTAGTTATTTACTATACGTTCTATTTTTTCCAAAATTGCTAGCTGGACCAATTGTTAAGTACCGCGAGATCGAAACGCAGTTAAACTATTGCAAAATTTCCAGTGCTGATTTTTTTCAGGGATGGGAGCGTTTTCTCCTTGGACTGGTCAAGAAAGTACTGCTTGCAGATACTTTAGGTGAAGTTGTAGATGAAGCATTTGCAATTCCACCCCAGTATTTGGGATTTGTATCTGCTTGGTTGGGAGTGATTTGCTTTACTTTGCAAATTTACTTTGATTTTTCTGCTTACTCGGATATGGCTATTGGTCTGGGTCGCATGTTTGGCTTTAGCTTGCGAGAAAATTTTCACGCACCCTATATTGCCACTAGTTTTACCGATTTTTGGCGGCGCTGGCATATTTCCTTGTCTAGTTGGGTAAAGGAATACCTCTACATACCTCTTGGTGGTAATCGTCAAGGTCAGCTCAGAACTTATATTAATCTTTGGCTTTGCTTTTTGTTATCGGGTTTATGGCATGGTGCTAGTTGGACGTTTGTTTTGTGGGGAGCATACCATGGATTGTTTCTGACTGTTGACAAGTTGTTTTGGTTAAACGCGAGCAAGCGAGTTCTTCCCATCATCAATATTTTTCTCACACTATTTTTTGTCGCCATCGGTTGGGTATTGTTCCGTGCAACTTCATTGCTGCAGTTTGCTGGATTTCTAGAAGCGATGTTTACTCCCAGCAAACAAGGAGCGTTTATTTTTGTCACTGCAAATGTATGGACGGCGATCGCCGTTGGTTGCTTTTTGAGTTTTATTCCAGCAGTAAAGCAGTTTGATGCAGTTGTGGAGCTGTGGCGTTCCTGGAAAGCAAGTCGTTGGCTGGAAAATGTAGCACTTAGCAGCTTAGCATTTATTGCCTTTGGCAAAGCCGTTACCGTAACGTTTCAACCTTTTTTATACTTTCGCTTTTAAGCTAGGTAGGTGCGAGACTAATGATGAAAATACTACAGCGTCTGCCGCTTGCCCTTGTTTTTTTGAGTTTGTACTTACCACTAGGTTTGGGTATAGCAATCCGAGCGAGCAGCAAAGTGAGAACATGGGTGCGATCGCTAGAAGGTCCTCCTTTAGCAGGAATGCGAAACAAAGTCGTCACACCCCAGCTGAGGTGGGAAAACTTTATCTCAGGAGTATTTCAAAAGCAAGTCGAACTGTGGCTAAACGAACAAATTCCCCTGCGCGCACCAGTAATCCGAGCGATCGATCAACTGTACTACAGTGTATTTGCTAAATCTTACATGGAAGAAGGTTCCATTGTTATTGGTAAGGGCGGGCAACTATATGGAAAACTGTATTTAATGAAATACTGCAACAGTGCGGGTTTAAAATTAATTCAAAACCAAGATGACAAGAAATTAGTCAAAGTCTTCGACCAACCTGCTAGTTATAAGGATTTTCAACTGTGGATTGGCGAACTTCAGGAAGTCGCCGATTTTTTTCAAAAACGCGGACAAAAATTCATTTATTTGCTGACACCGTCAAAAGCAGCTTACTATCCTGAAGATATTCCTGCGGGATTCGATTGCTCCTCTCCGACACCGCGTCTTGAGTATAAAATGGCGATCGCTGCTTTGCGCCAGTCAGGTATCAATTACGTTGATGCAAGCAAGATCGTACTTGATAGCAAGGGAAAATATCCTGTGGAGTTATTTCCACGCACCGGAATTCATTGGACCTCTCTAGCAGCAGCACTAGCTAGTCGCGAACTGCTGTTGAGTATTTCCCATACCCTGGGACGTGACTTGCCGACTATTGAATTTTCCTATACCATCGATAACAATCCCACTGGCAGTGATGTTGATTTACTGGAACTATTAAATCTTTGGCACCCTCACCGAAACTTTCCAGTGGCAAAACTAAAGTTCAAAAAGTTAACCAAACAGCCAATTCGGTTAGCGATCGTTGGAGGTAGCTTTGTCCACCAACTAACGCATGTTTTCGATCGTACCGAATTGTTTTGTCAAATAGATCACTACTACTACCTCCATATAGAGCACATTCGCTATCCGAGTCAAGGTGGGTGCGGCATTCAACAAGAAGCTCCTGGTTCCTATCAGGGATTGCTATCAGCAAATGTGGTGATTGTGGAAGAAAATGAAGCAAATCTGAGATCGCAACATTTACAAATGCTGAGAAATATCCTCCGGGGAAAAAACAAGTGGAATACCAGCAACAAACATTTCCAATAATTAAATAAATCTTGAAGTCGAAACTAGGAAAATGAGAAGATGAGGGATAAACGAATAAAGTATGTCCCTTTATTTATGAACGATATCAACAAAGTCCAAGCAGAGTACGAAGATTTTTTCAAACAGCTAACGAGCGTTATTATCAGCACAGCTAACGAACAAGGAGTGCCAAATGCAAGTTATGCTCCTTTTGTCAGCGACGAGTATAAGAATATTTATATTTACATCAGTGCTCTTTCCACTCACACCCAAAATCTGTTTGTTAATCCTCGTGTTAGTGTAATGTTAATTGAGGACGAAAGTAAAACAGAGCAAATTTTTGCCCGTCGCCGTTTAATTTTTGATTGTATAGCAACCCTCGTGGAACGAGAAACAAATGCTTGGCAGGAAATTGTCTTTCAATTTCAAGCTCGTTTTGGGCAAATTATTGATATTTTGCGCAATTTGACTGATTTTCATGTTTTCCAACTAACTCCTCAAAAAGGACGTTTTATCACTGGTTTTGGCGCAGCTTATTCCCTGAGTGGCGAAAATCTCAACCAGCTGCAACAGCTAACAGCAAATTCCCAGGAAAACAACGGTTGATTCAACTAAGGGTTAGTTGCAAATACCGATACTTTTTTGAAAAAATTTTTCCAGAATTTACCCAGTAAATCAACTTCCTTACCTATACTTCTGGTGCGATCGCCCTCATAACTCTCGCCTTGGGAATCACTGTATCGATTTTTCTTTATTTTGTCGTGTCCGTGTTTGGGAAAAACTGCAAATCCCAAGGAATTAATGATGAAAGTTGTTTATGGTTATTAGTAGTAATACTTGGTATTTTTGTTGTTGATTAAGACACGGTATCCTCGTACAAACGGTACTAATTTTTTTGTCTTGTCTGGGTATTTTCAGAGGAGACAAACTCAAAAACAAGGAGAATTTTAATGTATAAAAATATCCGACTATGGATGAAAACTTTTATAGCATTTCCCGGGCTCATCTTATTAGCATTTCCTCCCCAAGTAACAGTTGCAGATGCAGGTGCTTGTTTTCTGGTCGCTTCCTCTGGTAGAACTATAAACCTAGGAAAACTTTGCGGTCTAAACCCCTTTAGACAGTGGGGTAATTCGAGTTCCGATTAAACGCCGTATTGGTATAACTCCCGCGAGCGATGTTACATTTAACGGCAAACAAACCTTTGAAATGATTTCTGATACAGGGACAAGTCATACCCCGATCACTTGGGAGATGGCAAAAATTTTGAATTTGAAAGCTACAGGAATGATAGAGGCATAAATAGAGGACGGAAGTAAAGTAAAATTTATTACTAGCAAAGCAGCATCTATGGCTGTGGGAAAACAGTCGCCATAATTTAGAGGTAGCGATCGCTCCAAAAGCTGAAGTTGGATTGTTAGGACATGATTTTTTCAGTAACTATGACATTCGAATTCTGGAACAAGAACTGGAGTGACGTCGTCACTAAATTTTTGGTTTTATCGATCAAATTCGCACAGAAATAATGAAAAACTGGTAAATTTATACTGTTATAAAATTTTGCGAAAGTTTGTTTGCGATATCGCCAAGAAGTTCAAAATCCATGCTCGAAAAAATGCGTTTTCTAGTTGGTGGAATGATTGTAAGTTTGGGACTTTTACCATTGGTAGCACAAGCCCAAAAGCAAGGGTTTGATAGCCAAGTTGCAGCTATGGTAGAAGCGTTAAGACTAGCTGCACCTAAAACTGGTACTGCTAACGATGGACTTTACAGCCAATGGCAAGTTAAACCAGAAACTCTCAGAGGTTGGTCGAGATACTGTTTAAAAAAAGAAGTGACACCAACACAGTTTGAAAACGATCCACAACTAGCGCGTCAAGTTGTTTCGTGCATTACACGTCGCGAGCTAAAAAATCAGCTTGCTGTGACTGGAAACAACGAAATTCCTGCTGTGCGCAGAGTTGCTTGTTGGTGGATGACTGGTAACTACACGGGTTGCAATAGCGGTTTTACTGCTACCTACGTGCAAAAAGTTGTTAGTTATTACCAAAAGCAGCGTTCTTAGTCAGACTGGCGAGCAGCACTGTCAGATAAAACAGCGTCTAGATTCGTATTAAGTACTGAAGTACAGGTACAAAAATTAATCCCCGGCGAAATCAAGCCTTGATACCGGGGGTTTTACCTGTTAACTGGCTAGGTTGGTTGCAGGATCGGGATTTTGTCGATGACAATGTTTTTAGTTGTCGCAATCAGCAATTAATTTCGCAAAAATTTCGTCTCTCAATTGCTTATCTTTGATTTCACTAAAAGCTTGAGCGATCGCAAAAGTGGCCTTTGCTGCTGTTTGGTACGCTAATTTAATATCTGCACTTGTTTGTTTGTTCATGGTCTATCCTAGTAAGGAACCACTGCTACCTAGGCTAAATCCAAAACGGCAACTAAACTTCATCCCCTTGATTCACCCGATCGGGTGAATTTCCTGCTAGCTAAGGAGAAATTGTTGTAGCTCCGGTACATCTACCCAGTTAGAAGTTGCATTTGATACATGCGACAAATCCATCAATAATTGGGAATAAACTCCTTCGCGCAGTGAAGGTACGATCTGTTCGTTGCGATCTATTCCCTCCACCCATTTGTCTATTAGTCTTATAAAGGCAGAGATGCGACCATCGGCATAGTTTTTGGAAAAAAGCAAGCGATTGGGAATTTCTTGTTCTGTTAGGGGTTTACCAGGTTGGGATGCCCAAACACGGAAACCGTGAATGTAATCTTTTTGATTTTCACTACCTAAAATTAGAGTACCGCGATCGCCATACACCTCTAGCCAATGAGTTCGCGGCGCGTGTACAACTGCACTAATGGAAACTTGACAGGGCGTACCGTCTGCTAGTTCCAGCATTAGCAAACATGTATCATCGGAATCCACGTACCTTAATTCACCCGTGGCAGGATCCGGTCTTTGCGTTATGGCAGTATTTAAACGAGCACTTAATTTGCGTACCGGTCCAAACAGCCAATAGATATAGTCAAAGGCGTGAGAACCTAAAGACCCCAATGCACCGCCTCCTTTGTCTTTTTGGGAGTACCAGTTCCAAGGACGTTCAGCATCAGCGCGAGAAGAAGCCAACCAATCAATCTTAATCAGGCGTTTGTTGCCGACATAATTTTGTGATAACAGTTCTGAAAATAATTGCCATCCCGGTACAAACCGAAATTCAAAATCTACGGTAGCGATAACTCCTTTTTGTTTTGCCAAAAAGTACAGTTCTTTTGCTTCGGTGGCGTTCAGGGTCGTCGGTTTTTCCAGTAGTAGGTGTTTTCCAGCCTGCAGAACTTCCTTGGCCATTTGGTAGTGTAAAAATGGCGGAGTAGCAATGGTAACTGCTTGCACTTGGCTGAGGGAAACAATATCTGCGATGGTGTTGCAAGCATGGGGTATGTGGAAAGATTGGGCGATCGCTTTGGCTTTATCCAAATCTCGGTTATAAACAGCGACTACCTGGGTGCGAGGATGAGCTTGGAGTCCCGGAATATGCACTTTTTGACCAAATCCTGTTCCCACAACCGCAACACCAATTACATCTTGCTTAACCATAAACTTGATTGTTTTCCATGCATTTGCTTTTAACAATCTACACTACAGGCACAATCCGTCGTTCAAATCCAATTATCAACCCTCTCGCCCTGGTCTTGGAGCCTTCAAAATACCTCCTCCAAAATTACCAGAATTACAATCTAAGGATTTCCCTGTCATAATTTTCCGGAAGGGGTTCGGTTTCCCAGACAACGCCTTCACCTGGTTCGCAAGCAACTTCTACAAACAGCAGTTCCACAGCGGTTGTGGCTACGTCTTCGTTGTCAGGAAAAGGTTGTAAATCTTCGGTAAGTAACCGCAGTTTAAAACCTCCAGGAATAGCTGCTTTGGCTGTAGCGTTTCGCAATTCGAAGCGCCAAATATTCGTGTGTGACGATCTGCCTTGAGGTACGATGCGCAATTCGTATAACTGACCGGCGATCGTGAGTTTGCGAGAAACAATAGTTCTAGCTGGTATTTTTTCTCCACTGCGCGCTCCAGCAGTATGAAGTTGCAAACTCAAATTTTCCCAGCCACATTGTCGCGCTAGTTCGGAAACTCCACTTTCTAGCCATTTCCAAACAGACCATTGCTGGGGAAGTCCCAGACGTTGTTGATATAAGTTTTGTCGCCAACCTCCATGTTCGATTAAAGCTTCCCACAGTGGAAAGGGAATTTCCAATCGAGGTGTAATAATTTCTGGCTTTTGCAGGCGAGAAATGAGGTTTTGTGCTTGTTGTCTGTTTAGGATAGGTAAAGGTTGAACACCACTGCGGATAGATTCTTTGGGAGCGAGTTCTTTTACCAATGCTAAGGTGCTGATATCTTTAATTACCTCAGCAGCATCTAAACAGTAGGTGCGATCGCTCAAATCGTAAATGCCGTGAGTTTTGAGTTGGGCATGGGTACAATAACCCCAAACTATGACACAATTATCATCGGGTTCAACTTGGATTGCTAAATAGCAGTCCCCCAACCAACTGGGTGTATCTACCCATTCTTGTGGAACTCGCAATTCGCCACGATCGATTTCTTCACCGGGAACTAATATCAAACGCATCTGGTCTAATACTATTGCACATCCGTTTACCAGCTCCCAAAAGCTAGGTAAAGCAGTGGTACTCGTCCAAGGCTTTGCCTGAGCGAAATTTTGTTCTAACCAAGGCAATATGGCACTCAGGCAAAGTTTATTCAAGAAAGCTCGATAACTAGATGCAGGATGAGAAAAATATTGGCTTCCCAACCAAGCTTGACTTTGCTGTTCGGCAGGTATTTCTAAGATTAACTGGCCTGCACCCGAAGTGAAAGTAAAAAATGTTGGATTAGCAGTCATAGCAGTTGGTCTCAATATGCAGCTAAGGTAAAAAACAGTGGGAGAGCACAAAAGAGGTTGTCAACTAACTTATCCTCCAATTCCCTCTCCTAGGAAGTGGCTCTGTAACCATTCTTCCATTACTGTACTGATAGTTTTAAGTAGGTCAGAAGTCACAGAAATATGCAATTTTTCTTGACTCCATTGAGCTAACGCCCGCAATAATGTTTCTCTTGCTTTTGTCAGTCGCCGCGAGACTGTATATTGCTGTATTTGCAGTTGTTTGGCAATATGCTGCTGGGTTAGTCCTTGTTTGTAATAAAGTTGTAAAATTTCTTGTGCTTGGGGTTCTAGTTGGGTAACTGTGGTGGCAAGTATTGCCTTCATTTCTAGTAACTGCTGTGTTCTGGTTTGTTGTTCTTCTTGAGCAATAATGTCGCTGAGCAAGGAATTTTCCGCCGTTGGTATATTATCTAACCATTCCCTGCCTTCTTCCTCAAAGGTGGAAATATTAATAGAGGTTACAGGAGGGTAAACAAACCTGCGCACAGCTTTGGCACTATTTAGCAACCAATTCTCCAAAGTTTCTGAATCGACCTGGGAGTGGGTTTGAGATTGATAAGCTTGAGCGATCGCTTCCCAAGTTTGACTATCTGGTCGTTGGAGTTGGCGGGTAGTTTGAGATGGTTTTGGTACATAAAAAGTTTTAAAACAGTGCCAAGCACGCAGGTAAGCACAGATAGTATCTGCACCCAAACCACTAGCATGCAAGGATTCGACTAATCGCTTTTGACTAATTTTTCTGAGCAATCCCCAATCAGAGCAGATATCTATTTCGTGGTGTTGTCGTAGCGTGTCGCGAATAATGCTACCAAAAATCGCACTGGCGTAGCTTTCCATTGAAAATCCTTGATTTGGGTCAAAGCCTTTAAGGACTTTGTCAACTTGAGCGATCGCAATTTGAAAACAGTCTGATAGCTTGTATTGGCTGTGGCCAAGAGTTTTAACTACCTTGGCAGATGCTTGATAACAAGATTCTTGCAGGTAAGCAGTTAAGTGTTCCCTGGCAAAGCTTTTCACCTCAGATTGCCAAATTGTATACCAGTACAACGCCCAAAAATTCTCACTAGCTGGCTGGGGAATTTTTTGAATACAGCTTTGCATGCTTCGTCGCAATTTAGCATCCGTTACCCAACCGCAAAAGCGATCGCCTTCGAATTGTAAAAAAGTAGAAAAAATTTCAACGATATTTGTTCGCAGGTGCATAAAAATACGCAAGCCACCGGAAATATAGGTAGGAGAGTAAAGACCCAAAACTTTACTACAAAGGATTTATACAAAGGATTTAGAATCTTTTTCGCATGGCTGTAAATTTTTACTCCTTATAAGGATAGTAGTAATGAATACTACAACCACTACCTGGGCTCGGACACCTTTAACGCAAAATTTATACCTAGCACAAACATCTAAATTTCCGCTGCTGTTCAAATCTCTCGAACACCTGACTGGATTTGATATTCTCAGCGTGACTTCTATTCCCAGGTTAACCTGGTATGGCCAAGGTCATTGACGCTGTTTGCTCGGTTTGACCTGTGAATCTTCAAGAAATCTAAAGCTATAAAATTTTCACCTAGAATCTTCTCGGGAAAAAAAGAAAAAAAATTAGCAAATACAATTTTGCCAGTTTTTACCCAATTTACAGATAATAGCTGTTAACAAAACTACCGACTTTAGATATAGATATAAGTGGCGCCAGCAGCGATCGCTAAGTTAGAAAAGTAGAAAAATCATGCACAGCAATAGGGGTAGATTTTATAAATGATTTTATAAATTTTTATGGTTTTATGGGCCGCACAGGCAAGAGTGTGTAAAGCAACGGCGGCCAATGTATGTGATATACAAGGAAATTATCTTTAGAGATCGAATATCAAAACAATGTCTCCCATTGGTCTTGGTACCAGTCATTCAACTTTTATTCAGGAAAGAGGAATAGCAAAAATATGGCTATTGCTGGTGGGTATCAATCAATATCAGGACGAACGGTTGAGGTGTTTGCGTTATTCAGCAGTTGATTGTCAGGGATTAGCAGCTGCTCTAGCAGACGCTACTCAAATTTTTAAGCAAAAAGAAGCGACAGTTTACCACGATTTTACTGCCGAACCACCAAACCTAGCAAACGTGCGTGCAAGTTTAAATCGCATCACTACTGGCGCTGCAGTGCAAGACGCGATTCTCATTTATTTTTCTGGACACGGGATATTAGAACCAAGTACTCAACAAGCTTTTTTGTGTTTAGCAGATACACAAATCGATGATTTATTCCAAACGGGATTAAGCTTACAAGAACTTTTGCACTTGTTGGGTAATAGTAAAGCCCAAAATCAGTTACTTTGGTTGGATGCGTGTCATAGCGGCGGTATAACTTTAACCAGAGCGCAAGCATCAAAAAAAGAACCTCTGTTGAGTTCTACGCCTCAAATTGTAGAATTATTGCAACAAAGGGCAAAAAAGAGTAAAGGATTTTATGCCTTGCTTTCCTGCGACAACGAGCAGCAATCTTGGGAATTTCCCGAACTAGGGCATGGAGTTTTTACGTATTATTTAATGCGAGGATTGCGGGGAGAAGCAGCTGATAGCCAAGGTTTGATCGAAGTAGATAGTCTTTATCGGTATGTTTACCGACAAACGGTGCGATACATCGAGCAGATTAACCAGCAGCTGCGATTAATTAACCAGCACAAAAGAAAAAGAGGAGATACACAGCTTTATTCAGAATATCCGGTGCAAACTCCCAAGCGGATTGTAGAAGGAGTTGGAGAATTAATTGTAGGATTAAAGCCAGCTGGGACAGAGTCTTTGTACAGTCGAAAAGCGTTGGTGGTCGAGGGAGTTAATGTTTGTAAAACGACTTTAGATTTAAGTAAGTTATTGCGGGGAATTGGCGGATTTGAATTGGAGTTTGTACCGCGATCGCCGCAAACAACAGTTGAACACATTTGCAAAGCAATCCAAACATGTTTGCAAACACAACAGCAGCGAGAAATTATTTCCACAGTCTTGTTATACTTGCGAGGAGAAATTGCACAGACCGAAACTGGCGAAGCTTGTTTAGTACTGTCAGATGGCCTGCAGCTAAGTCGTTGTTGGTTAAGACAGCAACTGCGCTGTTGTGCTTATGCCCAGCAAATTATTATTTTAGATTGTTTTGCTACAAAAACCTGCTCCCAGGAAGCTTTAGAAGATTGGGTAGAAGACTTGCAACTAGGGTCGGAGTACGGACAGTGTATTATTGGCGCCATTTCTCCTCAAGATCGTCCCGAACAATTTGCTCAAGCTTTACACGATACTCTCAAGGCTGCGTTTGAGGAAAGTATTGCTTCGCACTTATCAGGATTAACTGCAGCTGGTTGGATTACTCAATTACAAGTTCTGCTAGCAGAGGCGTTACCGCTCCACATTTGGTTGTCGGGTTCTCAAGGCGTGATTGAAATTATACCTGCTAGTGTAGGAAATCGAGATATTCCAAAATTAAGTAACGTTGATATAGGAGTTTGTCCTTACCGAGGATTGAGAGCTTTTGGCGAAGAAGATGCACAATTTTTCTACGGAAGAGAAACTTTAACCCAGCAATTAATCAATCACTTGGCCGAAAAGCCATTTTTGGCAGTGGTGGGAGCTTCTGGAAGTGGTAAATCTTCTGTGGTGCGTGCTGGATTAATTGCGCAATTGCGTAGTGGTAAGCAGTTATCAGGTAGCGAGCAGTGGTGGATTGGTTGGTGTCGCCCGGGAGAGCGTCCGCTCCAGTCTTTGGTAAATTTGCTGGGCGCCGAAGGGCTACAGTGCGGAAAACAACAGAATTCTTGTGATTTTGCCTTACCTGCATCTGCTTCACCCCATTTGGTAGTAGAAGGAGTGCTTTACCAGGGGGTAGAAAGCTTTGCCAGCTGGTTGCGCCGCCGACCAGAACCGATGTTAGTTTTGGTCCTAGACCAGTTTGAGGAGTTATTTACTTTAGCTTGCGCTAGTGAGAGAGACTGTTTTTTGAAATTAGTTTTGGGAGCGTTAGAGTCTTTAGCGGATAAGTTTAAATTAGTAATTACTTTGCGAGCGGACTTTATTGCTGCTTGTTTAGAAATACCTTTATTGGCTCAAATTCTCCAGCAAAATTGCGTGCTTGTACCGCCTTGTTTATCGAAACAAGAGTATCGAGACGCCATCGTCAAACCAGCAGAACAAGTAGGTTTAACAGTAGAATCGGAGCTGGTGGAGGTTTTGCTGCAGGAATTACATAATTCACCCGGTGATTTACCTTTATTAGAATTCGTGCTCGAGCAGTTATGGGAGCACCGCAGTGGTGGTAAATTAACTTTACAAGCTTACCAGCAGTACCTTGGTGGGATAAAAGGGGCACTCGAGCGCAAAGCACAAGCAGTTTATGAAAGTTTAGATCCAAAAGCTCAAGAGTGTGCGCGCTGGATATTTATGTCATTAACCCAGCTGGGGGAGGGTACGGAAGACACCAAACGCCGGGTGCGGAAATTGGATTTAGCAGTTAAAAAGTACCCGCCAGAGTTAGTAGAAAAAACCCTTGCTGTCTTGATCGCAGCCAAGCTAGTAGTGGTGAATTTAGAGGAAGGTGGACTTTTTGTTGGTAGTAGTCGAGGAGAAAAAAACGAAGGCGAAAGTATTTCCCCTTATCCTGTTGGTGCTGTTGTGACGGTGGAGGTCGCTCACGAGGTATTGATTCGCTACTGGTCTACTTTGCGTTGGTGGTTAGAAGAGAACCGCAGTCGGTTGCGATCGCATCGTCAAATCGAACAAGCTGCGTCTTTGTGGAAGGAAAACAACGAGCAAACAGATTTTTTGTTGCAGGGCGCCCGTCTAGCAGAAGCGGAGGAAATTTATATCAATGACACGGATGAGTTATCTGCGGACGTGCAACGCTTTATCGCAGCGTGTTTGCTGCACAGACAAAAACAGCAGCAAAAAGAAAAACTCAGGCTCAGACAAGCTCAAACAGCTGCAGTGGCGATCGCGGTTTTGGGAGTAGCGGCTTTGAGTTTAGCTGTCTTGGCTTACCAGCAAAGCCACAAAGCCAAATTAGAAGAAATAAAAGCTTTAAATTCCCTATCGGAAAATTATCTGCTTTCCCATCAGCAGCTAGAAGCATTGCTGGCCAGTATCAAAGCGGGAAAAGAACTGCAAAGCATTTGGTTTTTGGTACCAACTCGGTTGCGCTCTACCACTACAATCAACCTACAACGAGCAATACACAGTACTCAAGAACGCAACCGCCTGCTCGGACATACTTCTTGGGTAAGTTTTGTCACCTTCAGTCCTGACGGCGAAATTATTGCTACGGCTAGTAGCGATAGAACTGTTAAATTGTGGAAGCGAGACGGTACGCTAATTAGGACTGTTGCAGGACACGGTGGCGTAGTCAACTGTGTTAGTTTTTCACCAGATGGTCAAACTATTGTCACTGCTAGCAGTGATAAAACTATCAAATTGTGGAGTCGTGATGGCTTGTTATTAAAAACTTTGACAGGACACAGCCAAGGGGTAGATAGAGCTGTGTTTTCACCAGACGGTCAAACACTTGTGTCTAGTAGCGATGACCGCACCATCAAACTTTGGAGCAAACAAGGTCAGCTTCTCAGAACTTTCCTTGCTTCCAGGACCAAAGGAGTAAACAGTGTTTCTTTTTCACCTGACGGACAAGCGATCGCTTCTGCAACTGATGGCGGTACCATTCAACTGTGGCGCCAAGACGGAAAGTTACTTACAACCTTGCAAGCAAACGGTGAGCAATTCACAAGTGTTAGCTTCAGTCCGGATGGCAAAACTCTAGCCTCTGGAACTGGTGAGGGAAGTATCAAACTGTGGAGTCGTAATGGCGTATTGTTGCGAACCTTCAAAGGACATGCTTCTGCGATCGCAAGCGTTACGTTCAGTCCGGATGGAAAAACCATCGTCTCTGCAAGCTCGGATAAAACCATAAAACTCTGGAGTCAAGATGGTACTTTGCTCAAAACTTTTACCGGACACAGTTTGGGTGTTAACGTTGTTAGCTTTTCACCCGATGGGAAAATAATTGCTTCTGCTAGTGACGACAAAACTGCGAGAATCTGGGAGCTAGAGGATACAATAGTACCCCTGACCCTCAAAGGAGGTGACGGTGAAGTTACGAGCTTAAAATTTTCCCCGGACGGCAAAACTATTGCTTCTACTAGTACAGATAAAACTGTCAAACTCTGGAGTTATGAGGGTAAGTTTTTAAAGACCTTTACCGGACACAGCCAAGAAGTTTCTAGCGTTAGTTTTAGTCCCGACGGTCAGATTATCGCCTCGGCCGGTGAGGATAAAACTATCAAGCTTTGGAGGCGCGATGGTACTTTGTTAAGAAATTTACTAGGAAATTCTTCTTGGGTAACAAGTGTTACCTTTAGTCCCGATGGGAAAATCATTGCTTCTGGCAGTGCAGATAGTACTATAAAGCTTTGGAGCTCTCAAGGAACTTTGTTAAAAACTTTGCCAGGGCATGCATTTTGGGTAACAAGTGTTACCTTTAGCCCCGATGGTGAAATTCTTGCTTCTGCTAGCGCCGATCGCACGGTGAAATTATGGAAGCGGGATGGTACTTTACTCAAAACCCTTACCGGACACAATGCTAGCGTTTGGAGCGTTGCTTTCAGCCCAGATGGCAAAATGCTTGCTTCTGGCAGTCAGGATACCACCGTTAAACTTTGGAGCCGTGACGGTACTCTACTTAAGACCCTCACCGGACACAAAGATGAAGTCAACAGCGTTAGTTTTTCCCCCGACAGCAAAGCGATCGCCTCAGCTAGCGATGATGACACGATTAAATTATGGAGTCTTGACGGTACCTTACTCCGAACTTTGACCGGACACACCGCTAATGTCAGAGGCGTTGCGTTCAGCTCAAATGGTGAAACGATCGCTTCTGCTGGCAGCGATCGCACCCTCAGGCTTTGGCAATTAAACAAATTACCGCTGCAAAGTTTAGATCTCCATCCCTTGCTTGTTAGCGGATGCGCAAAACTACGTAACTATCTTCAAACCAACCCCAGTGTAACTGCCGAACAACGTCGAATGTGTTTGGGAATATAGTCAAACAAGCCCTGCTCAACAATGTCTCAAATCAGCAGGGAAAATATGAAGAAAATTTTCACAGCAAAAATATAAAGAAAATGTTAAAATTTACCTAATTTAATCGAGATCGCAATCCAATCAGACGTTACCTGCTTCCATCACTTGCTTGAGCAAAGCAAACTAGATACGAATAGTCCCCTGGAACCTTAAAAAAAGCTAAAGGGGCCTATTTTCTTATCCATTGCTCGCAAAAACAAAGCGTCCCCCCGGGAGGAGGGACGGAAGAAATCAATCGTCAAAGGAGAGAAGAATTAGCCGTTGAGAGCAGGAGCA
>FWWM01000294.1_pt1 | contig 167866 bp, 169 predicted proteins | sample 2228351 | NCBI WGS metagenome assembly FWWM01 (sample SAMEA103939774, study PRJEB20133) | metagenome | reverse complement strand
CAATAAAACTTAGCAGTGGGACAAATTATATTGCCCAATTTTCCGACGGGAATCAGTTTCTGGCTGGGGGACTGGAGATAGGCAAAAAATAAATGATTTGGAGGTGGTAATCAGTGTTGCTGCTATTTCCGGAAGTAATGCAGTTTATAAAGTTGAAATTTTGGTTGAGTCAACCAATTCTTCAACCCAAAATGAGATCGATTATCTTTACTCCGATGGCACAGATGTGTATTATAACCGAGTGCTTTTGGATGGAATGATTCCGGGAGTACAGGACAGTATTGCTGACAACGTTTCCAGCGGAGTGGCCAATAACCTTTCGGCTGTGGTTGATCCGACAAATACCAGAGTGCATCTTATCTATGTAGACGGCTCCGGCAACGTCAAATATGACCAATATGATGGTGACTGGAATTTCACTGAAACTACCATCAGCAATTCAACGACCAATTCATACATTACTTTATCAGTTGATACACGACCAATGACCTTTACGGTGTCCGGGTCAAAAGCAACTTGATCTACTGGAAAATGGCTGATTATACCTCGGATCCTACCTGGACTTGAAATACTAATGAATCTACAAACATCGGTTAGTCTAGCATAAATTCCCATGTCACCTCCAACTATTCGGGAGTGGCAATATTGGCCGAGTGGATTGTGGGAAGCGCCTCACCGTATGCTGTTAGTTCCAGCGTGATTTTGGTTCCAGAAAATTTATTATATCTAGCCCCAGTGATTTTTGGGTTTGTAAGGCATTTGCAGAAGAAGAAAAAAGGGGACAGTTTAGTAGTATAGCAGTTGTGGGGTTGGACAAGTTAAGGTATAAATATTTTCAGTAAGAAAAAGTTGAGAGAGTAAGAATTTGATAAAATAATTAAATTATGACTTTAAAGAATTTTATCCTCCGCCCTGATTTGACCACACCTGATTGGATCAAGATGTTAGAAGGATTTCCCCAGGGTATTTTGGCAGAATTGACACTGACTAAGGTGGACAAATTTTATTTAAACTTACTTAGGACATCTTGATCGAAATTATCAATAAAAACCGACTGGCATCTGTACGGGGGTGGGTGAGTTTGTGGAACAAAAACTGGATCGAGAGTAATAAATTTTATCCAGTTGAGAAAACCAGAATAAGGAGAAATTCCAACAAAAATGAAGCCAGAAAGACGATCTGCAGTGCCGGCATTTTCCCAGGTGAGGTTTTCCGGATTTAAGTCAGTATCCCGGAATTTATTTATCATTCTGGTGTTTCTACTGATGGCCATGCCGTTGTTTACCACATTTAACGAAATTTTGACCAAAGTGGCGGAAAAGACCGGCGCTTATGCTTTTTTGACCCGCAATGTGGTGCCGTTTGAAACACGAGCAGTAAGTCTGATCATAAAACCCCTAGGTATTGATGCCCAACCAACAGTTTCTAATCTATTTATTGATCGTCCTACTGGTGAAAAAACTAACATCTTTTTTTCCTGGAACTGTTTGGGTTGGCAAAGTGCGATCCTTTTACTTTTGACTTTATATACTGGGCTTGGCGGCAGTTACAGTTTGGGTCGCAAAATAGAAGTAGTGCTTTTGGGGTTGTCGGGCACCTTTCTCATCAATCTTTTTCGCATCAGTTTTGTAGTGGTGATTGCTTATTATTTCGGTCAACTGCCGGCGACACTGGTGCATGATTACGGCGGCACTTTGTTTACTATAGCTTGGTTTTTCTTTTATTGGTGGTTTTCCTACACGTATATACTTGAAGGCTAAAGCTAAACTATAAACTATAAAGTTGACACAGAAAGTATCAGTTGACGGGGATATGACTCTTTGACTACAATCGGGTTACGTGTGGAGGGGTTGGTAAATTACTGCCAGCCAATTTAGGACAGATGTTTTTTTTCTCGCTATTTCTTGCCGGATTTACACTGGGTGTGTTTGCTGCACTGAAAATATTTGCACCCGAAAAACAAGAGGAATCTTGGGATCCGCAAAATTTTCCGGCTGATAAAATCGAGCCTGTTTTATCAAACAAGTTCAAATTACAGACTCATTCCACATCAAACAGGGCAAACAGATTGCTTCAAGCATAGTTAAATAGTCCTTAGCCCTGAATTCCAAACTCTCAAACCCCCTTTTTCTTTATTTCTTAAATACTTTTTTCTATACTAAAGTTACCATGGCGATGAATCTGCAACACCGAGTAGTGGATAACCGATACTTAACGCAGCTTGATATGGTCATGAAGCGAATTGCCTATCCGCTCAACTTTTTGATTCCCTTGGGACTCACCCTCATCAGCTTGTATAACATCAGAGACTATTTCGGAACGAGTTTTGAACTGGGAAATTTTTCCACTGGTTTTTGGTCTTGGGTAGCTGGACAAATTGCCGGATTTGTCCATACTGACTCGCAGGTGATTTTAAGCACAATTGTTTTACTTTGTTATGCGCTCGGGCCATTGACTGCATATTTGTTTGTATACCAACTGACCGAACGACATTTGCCGGCTATCATTACCGCGACATTGATACAGTTACCTGCTTTTCCGTTTTCCGGTATGCCACCAATACAGCTGTCTTTGGCTCTGATAGATGGAGACGCAGCTCATGTGGCTGCTTTGTCATTTATGCCGCTTGCGGCGCTGGCCTTTTTAGATTATTTACGAAGTAAAAATATCACCCAGATCCTGGTATTTACAGCTATCAGTGCTTTTATGGCTTCGCTGTCATTTTTCTCGATTTATGTATTGGCAATTGTGATGGTTTTTATCACAATTTCCGAAGTATTGATTGATCAGGGGCGGATCAAAATCAGACGAGCTCTCTCTTGTGTTGGAGTTGTGACCCTGACGGCATTTCTGGTTTATAACATATCGCTATGGAATATATTGACATCTCAAGAAGGACAAAATACCATCCGGGTGTTTCTCAACTTCATTCCCTTGTCATTTTTTTTGCTACCGATATTGGGGATTTTCTTCTTTTTGATCTTTGACCGGCGGCCCAAACTCCAACCAGTATTTTTGTCCCTCAGCTTGACGATTTTGTTTTGGTTGTTTCATTGGATCAGAGTCAGTTTCGTCGACATTCCGCTTTTTGACCAAGACCGTTACAGAGCAGAACTAGCATTTGGCCGGTCATTTGCCGCAGGAGTATTATCTACAATCCTATTTGATCTCGGACGTGCTGGAGTACTGTTTCCAAAATTGAATTTAAGCAAAGAGAGGCGGTTGTGGTTGTCTTTTGCAGTGATGACAGTGATGATTTTGAGTCTAATCGCATCGCTTTTGTTTATACCCAGAAGCATCTAAAATGATTTCTAAAAACTCAATATATATACACAAATTTGCAAGGTGGATTTTCTTGATGTTTTTTAAACTTGATATTTTGATAAAATGCACCTTTACTCAAAAAATCCATAATCCCAGGATCCCAGATCAAGATTTCTGCCTTCAAATAGCAAGAATACAAATCTTTGGTCAAATACCAAAGTTGTGGGTGGGATTGCAACATCAATATGTATAAATATTTAAAATTTTACAGGGGAGAAATTTGCAATATATGACCCAACTCACAAAAATCCAAGCCTGTCACAATCACTTGTTGCTTCTTTTCCAAGCCCTCAAAAAGGGCGATGTCCGCAGTATATATAAAATTGAGCACGAACTTACACCAACCGAAGAGTGTGTGGCCTGTGCGTATGCCCTGAAAGCTAAAGGGGAGGTGCGTGACACTTTATATGAGTTTTTGGAAAGTCAAGGTTTGCTGGTAGGAAGTGTCCGAAAAAACTACTCTGAAGCTGAATATTGGCTTTTCCGAATCCTGGTTTTTGCAGGGGTGTTTATTATGGTGGTCTTGGTAGCTCTTTTTTTCCGCCTGCTACTTTTCGGTCAGGGTCCAGCACTTAACTTTTCCAGTTTTGGCTGGTTTGGAACTTTTATTTTATCCTTGGGGATTTTTACTCTTCTGGAATATTGGATTTATCCGGATTAAATGTTATTCTTCTTTAAATGAAAATGATAAAAAAGAAAGGGAAAGTGGCAATTTTCCATTGTGGGTTCATTTACAGTGGTGGCGGAGAGCGAATTGTGCTTGAAGAAGCTCGACATTTGAAAAGACGTGGCTGGCAAGTCGAGGTATACGCACCTACTTTAAACGCAAAAAAATGTTACCCAGAAATGGTCAAAGATGTCGGTGTGAAAATGTTTTTCCCTTCGCTTATAGAACAATTGCCTTTTCGCAACGGATTGCGGATGATCACTTCATGTTTCTTGGCACCGGTGTTGGCTTTCAAATTTCGTGATACTGATATTTTTTTAGGCGCCAATCAACCAGGGGCTTGGCTAGCCTTTGTGATAGCTAAAATCAATCGCAAACCCTATTTGGTTTATTTGAACCAACCCAACCGGCTGTTGTATCCGCGGCCGGTAGACAAAAAATACGGCTGGTATACCACGGAAAAAGATTACCAAATTCTGGATAAAATTTTTAAAGGTATTCTCCGGACACCGCTATCAAAGCTTGACCGCTTATCAATCACCAGCGGATCGGAGTTACTGGTCAATGGAGCTTATATCGGTTCGGTGATTGAAAATATTTACGGAAAAGAAACAATTGAAGTTCCAGCCGGAGCCTACGCACAGCTTCTGGATCAGACTTTGCTTCAGATACCGGAAAGGTGGTTTCAAGGCAAAATCACCATAAACGGATTTCTGATTTCCAAACCCTACGCGTTGATCACCAACCGGCATGATCCGCAAAAACGATTTGACCTGGTGATTGAGGCATTTGCTCAAATGATCCAGGAGTATCCGAAGGCAAGTTTAATCATCCCGGGGCCATTTACTGATTTTACACCCACTTTAATCAAATTGGTGCGGAGATTAAAATTGGGCAAAAAGGTAGTGTTTACTGCTCAAATTCCAGAGGCGGATTTGCAAAAGCTTTACCAGCACGCCGCAGTTTATTGTTATCCTGCGCCAGAAGAAGATTTTGGATTGGGACCGCTTGAAGCCGGCGGTTGGGGGGTACCGACAGTGGCATGGAAACATGGCGGACCCACTGTGACTGTGGCTGATGGGGTGACTGGTTTTTTAGCCAAACCGTATGAAATTAGCGATTTTGCATCTAAAATGTTACAACTGTTTCAAGACAGGAATTTGCGGATAAAGATGGGGAAGAAGGCCTGGATACGAACAAGAGATATTTTTTCTTGGCAGCGACACACGCATATTTTGGAAAATTTCTTACTCAAGTATCTAAACAACCGGTAAAAACATTTAGTGTTATAATTTTCTTAATATTGATGATCAGAGTATAAATCCGGAAATTTTGTTTAAAAAACTCTAAAATTTTCCAGGTGGCGTCAATTTGGTATGACTGTAAATTTTTTTGACAAATTACTTCGTGAAGATGAAGATGAGGAAAAACAACCCTCATCGACCAATCAGTCGGTAGCAGATTCTGAAAATGCCCAAAAGTTAATGGATAAAATCTCCTGGTGGGAGACTTTACTCCTTATAGGATTTTTGCTGGCCGGTCTGGTTTACCGATTGTATTTCATCTTTTTTGTTTCCGCTCCGGAAAACGCAGGTGTGGGTTGGTATGGTGATACATATCACCATTGGCAAATCGCTTATTTGACCAAAACCGTGGGTTTGCGTCACGGGTTTTTGCGCTTGTGGGATCTCAAAGGCATGGAATTTTTCTGGGGGCCGTTGCATCCGGTGTTACTGATAATTATGTTCGCTGTCAGCGGCTCCACCAATATCGTTCTGGCGCGGATTTTAAGCACGATTTTTGGTGTCAGCGCCTTGTATTTATTGTATTTGCTTGCTCGTGGTTATTGGGGCAAACATGTTGGACTGGCGGTTTTATGTTTTGGAGCTTTATTTCCAATTGCGGTATTCAATGACGCTTCGGGAATGCTTGAACCTTTGGGGATATTTTTTCTCCTCCTGTCTATTTACTTATGGCAAAGATGGCCGCTGGTCTCCGGATTGGCACTATCTTTGGCGGCGATGTCGCGGGCCGAAGCTTGGTTGTTCTCTGTTTTGATCATTGGGGGATTGTTTCGGCTCAAAGAAGCATTTCAGCAACGGCTACTGGTAGTTGTCGGCTGTTCGGCATTGCTGCTTCTTTACATGAAATATCTTTTGGATTATACCGGTAATGCCATATATCCAGTGTGGTGGAATTATCTGGCCAATGCCCAAGGTGTTTGGGCAAAAGGTCAGGATATCACCTTGACCGAATTGCAACTTTTTATGAGGCCGATATTAATCGGTATTGCTGGGATAAGTTTGCTAGCGCTGATTTGGAGTTGGTGGAGGCGGCCGAAATCATTGTTATTTCTGCTTTTAGGGTGGGGCAATATTTTCTTCCTGGGCGCCTTTATGGGGCTTGGTCATTATCTCACTGGCTGGGAATGGTGGTTTCCGGTAATCCGCTTTTTTGTATTTCCGTATATGTTTCTGGTTACCATGGTTCTGGCAATTTTCTCTGATACAGACAAAAAATTTGTCTGGTTAAAAAGAACCATTGTTTGGTTATTGGCAGTCTTTTTAGTGGGTATAACCCAGTTGACTTGGTATCCGATATGGCAACGGTTTAGCGAGACGATTCCTTTGTGGGAGGCCAGTCAGGCTTGGGGTAAACAGGTTGGTCAAAATTACACCGGCGGCAAAATCCTCTTTCCCGAGCATGACCCGCATTTTACCTATACGACAGTCGAATATGGAAAAATCAAAGGGGAGTGGTTGATCGGACAAATGTTTGACCCCTATTTTTATCTTGAAGATGAGCCGTATGCCAATTGGGGGGAAAATCGGGACAAAGTACTATCCTGGTTGAAAAAAGAAGATATCCGTTTGGCTATAGTGAGACATGATGCCGAGCGGTATCAAGAACTATTCCTGCGGGAACCTGAACTATTTGAAAAGCTGGGGACGATTGAAGGCAGTGCATATGAGATTTGGAGAGTAAAACCTGAATTGATAGAAGTCTAATATGCGATTTCACTTTTTTCGCTTAAGGAAATTTTCCTCGTTCTGGCTTACTTGTCCAAGCAAGATAGTTACTTTCTTGACCGCCAAAGAAAAGTAACTGAAGAAAGGCAGATTGGGTGCGGGTTTTTTAATATTTGTTTGCTTTTGTATTCAGCGGAAATGGTGACGGAGTACACTTTTTATTTGAGGTATTTTTTCCGTCTATCTTTATTTGAGCAAGAGACTTTAGGTCACATCCTTTTAAAGGGCAGAGGAAAAAATACCAGATAAAAAATTTTTATGACTACATTTGATTACGAAACCAAGGTGTGGGGTGCGCCAGAAATAAAACCCACGCCATTTTATATTCAGGGTTTGAAATTGAAATATTTTCTCAAGGATTTGCGTGGTAGATATGGGCGGGTACTGGATATTGGGGGAGGAGCCGGGAATATGGCCAAGGCGGTCAAAAAAGCGCGGCCGGATTTGGAAGTAGTGGTGGTCGATATTTCCCACGCCGCATTATCTGCAGGAAAAAAGCAGGCTCAAGGTGTGAAGTTTAAATTTGGTTCTGCAGAAAAGCTGCCTTTTAAAAATAATAGTTTTGATGTTGTTTCTATGTTTGATGTTTTAGAACATGTAAATGATATAAAAGCGCTAAAAGAAGTTAAAAGAGTATTAAAGAGTAAGGGAATGTTTCATTTATTTTTACCGCTGGATAATGAACCAGGGACGATATATTATGTGATTCGCAAACTTGGCTGGCAACCAAAAGACACACATACCGGCCATGTTAAAGTCTATAATGACCAAGATGTAGAAGATCTGGCAAATAAATTAGGCTTCAAACTGATAAAAAAGCGTTTTTCCTTTCATTATTTTTTTAGTATATTTGACATTGCGTATTTTTCACTTCTGGAAATTTTGCATCTCCATGCACCGGCCTCGATAGAAGGAATGATTGAGAGTAAAAAACACAATCCGCTTGTGGTAATATTTAACTGGTTTTATAGAGCGGTCGTGATTGTGGGCAACATAGAATCAATGCTTTTAAAACATATTCCCGGTGGTGGTGGCCATTTTACCTTCATTAAAAATTGACTTATGGCAAAGTTTCGCTTAATCATGATTGCGGCCATGAATGAAAACGGCGGTAATACCCTGCACCGGTATTTTGATGGCCATCCTGAATTGTACGTCTATCCATTTGAATCGCAACTCGGCACTCGCTTCACTCACGATTATTTGGCATCTGTTTTTCAGCACAAATATCGTTGGCCACAATTTGAGCTCGAGGGAAACTTCGCTCAAGATTATGATGCAATTTGGGATCAAGAACTTAAGACTCGAGTAAACCAGCCACAAGCGAGTAAATTTAAAGACGTGATATTTGAGATGGACGACCAATGTAGAAAACAAATTTTTTTAAATTTGCTCAAAGGAAAAAAAAGAACTAGGGCCAATATCATAGAGGCTTTTTTTGTGGCAACGTTTAGCGCCTGGAAAAATTATAAAAAATCAGGAAAAGAAAAGTTTTATTTGGGTTATAGTCCCTGCCTAGTGGTGGATGCAGATAAAATCATTAACGATTTTCCCGATAGCCATGTTATTCATATAGTCAGAAATCCCTATTCAGCTTATGCTGAAACAAAATGTCGACCGGTACCCCAAAGTCTAATACGTTATATTTGGGAATGGAACATAAATCAGTTGTATGCGGTAAATTACCGGACTATGTATCCCAACAACGTGCATTTAGTCAGGTTTGAAGATTTGCTTGCCAATCCGGAGAAATTTTTCATCACACTTTGCCGCAGATTGGGAATTAAATTTGACCAAATTTTGACATATCCTTCTTGGAACAGAAAAAAATTGACTTCTTTATATCCATGGGGGACTATTTTGAAACCGACAACAGCATATAACCAACAAAAAGCTTGTGAATTGACCCGATCTGAAAAAGAGACGATCAAGTGTCTGACCCAACCTTGGTTGAAGCACTTTGAATACGAAGACTTCTAAATTTCAATTTCATGAGCAGAGCTGACACACCGGCGGCAGATAAATTTTGGCGGAAAATTTTTTTTCTGAAAGCTGATTTACCAGTACCAGACCAGTTATTGCCCGAATTGGCAAACAAATATCAGAGATTTGACTTGAAGCTGGTCGAGCAAATTATCAAAAACTGCATCAAACAAGAAATTAGACGTATCACACCTGTCAGACAAAGCACACTTCATTGGGTGTTTTTGCTGGAGTTTGATAAGAAACCTAGTAAAACACTAAAGATAAATGTGTTTAATGATTTTTACAAAGAATACCACTTTTTATTGGAAAAAATTGTTCAGCAATTATTGGCCTTCCAGAAATTACCGGCGCTGCAGGTGGAACTAATTGATACCAGCAGGATTTCATATCCATTTGATTTTTTATTGATGGAAACGGCCAAAGGTGAAACATTTTTTACAGTCTTGGAAAAAAAACCGGTCTGGGAAGTAAAATTGCTTGAGAATTACGGCAAATTGGTAGCTAAAATTCACCAAATAAAAACGTCCGATTTTGGCCATTTTCAAATAGGGGAAATTGATCAAAATCAATTAATTGGACTTTGGCAATCATGGAAAAAATTTCTGACACTAAATTTGGTGCGGCATTTAAATATCTGTAAGAAATCAGGTGTCATCACCCACAATGAAAGTTTACAAATAAAGCAAATTTTTGCCAAATTTATAAATTACAAAATGAATTTCACTCCAGTGCTGGTGCATGGAGATTTGACGCTACATAATGTATTTTGGGACGGAGACAAAATCAGTGGTCTTACTGATTGGGAAGATGCACTGTCAGGTGATCCGGTTTACGATCTGGCGAACCTGGCGACATTTTTTGCTTTGAAAAATCAATACAGATGGGAGTTGTTTCTCCACAGCTACCGGCAATTGGCTAAATTGCCAAGCGATTTTGAACTACGATTTTGGTGGTATTTCTTGAGGATCTCCCTGGCCAAAACGGTGCACCGCAATCGCTTTGGTTATCCTGATCCCAAAGATCTACCACCTCCGGCAACTCGTATTAAAATAGCGGTGAGAAATTTAAATCAAATTATCTAAAAAATGAAAAAACAGAAAATGCTGATTACTGGTGGATTGGGTTTTATTGGGACAAATCTGGTAGACCACTTAATCAAAAAAAATAAATTTGATATTACAATTTTGGATCCAGTAGATGTCGGAAAGACGCTCTTTCCATCCAAATTGTGTTCCCAAGTTAGAGTCATAAGAGGTGATGTCACCAACAAACATTTTGTCGCCAAACAAGTCCAAGATAAACAAATTGTGATGCATCTGGGGGCCCAAACACATACCGGAAAAGCCACTGTGAGACCTTATCCGACAATTTTTTCAAATATTATGGGCACAGTCAGATTGCTTGAAGCTTGCACAAATTTTGGTATACAGCGGTTTATTTACCCTTCTAGTTCTGAAGTTTATGGCAACAAATTACCAAATCAACCAATGGATGAGACTCACCCCCTAAATCCGGTGACCCCTTATGCCGCCTCAAAACTAGCCGGGGAAAAAATAGCACTGTCATTTTTTTATACCAAAAGATTGCCAGTCACAGTTGTCAGATTTTTCAATGTTTACGGTCCGTATCAAAATCCGATCAAAATGATTCCCAAATTTATCTTAAAATTACTACGGGATGAACCGATTTTTTTAAGTCATCTGGGCAAACCCAAGCGAGACTGGATATATATTACCGATGTTTTGGAGGCGCTTGATAAGATCATAGCAGCACCAAACAATAAAATTGATGGTGAAATATTTAATATTGGTACTGGAGTACCCACAGACATTGAGAAAATTGCGCTTACCATTTTGCAATTATTAGGCAAAGAAGACAGAAAAGGCCAATTGATCAAATATGCCGCAGATACTCCACCAGAGACTATGGAAAATGTGGGAATTTCGCAAAAAGCCAAAAAAATTTTAGGTTGGTCGGCCAAGACTTCTATCACTGATGGTATCAAAAAAACGGTTGAGTGGTATAAAAGATATTACTATGAAGCATAAAGTCTTTATTACAGGCGGGGCGGGTTTTGTCGGGGCTCATTTGACAATGCGATTGGCAAAAGCCAATTATGAAATTCACGCCCTAGTAAAAGAAGGGACAGATCTGTGGCGGCTAAAACCATCTTTGACCAAAATGAAAATTTACAGAGGAGATTTGACTGACAAAATATTTGTCCAGCAAATAATAACTCAAATCCAACCCAGTTATATTTTCCATCTAGCTACCCGTGGTGCTTATCCTTCACAAACTGATGCATATGAGATGATCCAAACCAATATTGTCGGAACTCTAAATCTGCTCAAATCACTGGAACATTTGCACTATCAGAACTTGATTGTTACCGGCAGTTCTTCCGAATACGGACAAAAATCACAGCCCATGGCGGAAACCGCTATATTGGAGCCAAATAATTTTTATTCGGTAAGCAAAGCTGCCCAGACGCATTGTATCCAGGCTTGGGCAAAACTGCAGCAAAGACCAGCTCTGATACTTAGACTATTTGCGGTATACGGGCCATTGGAGGAGCCGGGGCGGCTGGTGAGAAATGCCATTGAAGCAGCTTTGACAAATAAGCCGATCAAATTGGCAGCGGGAAATCCTCGGCGTGATTTTATCTACATTGATGATGTGATTGATGCGTGCCTGATAGCCATGAAAAAAAAATTTTCGGGTGAAGTATTTAATATTGGAACTGGAAAACAAAGCACTATTTACAATTTAGCTAAAACCGTGGTCAGGCTGACAAAAAGTAAATCACCGATTGTGAAAAATGCCTATCCTGGTAGGGTTTGGGATACCAATCGCTGGGTAGCTGATATAAAAAAGAGTCGAGAAATATTGGGTTTTTCAGCAAAAGTAAGCTTGATCGAAGGTTTGAAGAGAACGATAGCTTGGTATAGAAATCAAACATGAGCCAACTTACACCTGCAGCACTAAAAAAATTAGCCAAAGAAATTTCCTTATTGACCCTGGATCTCTCATATAAAGGTCAAGTCGGTCATGTAGGATCAGCCTTGTCTATCATTGAAATCCTGACCGCACTTTATTTTTCAAAACTCAATATTACAAAGCAAAACTTAAAAGCGGCAAATCGCGATCGCTTTGTTTTGAGTAAGGGACATGCAGCCGCAGCTTTGTATGCTACCTTATACAAAAAAGGAATTATCAGCGAAAAACTGTTGGCTTCTTTTGCGAGGAATTCTTCAGGATTAAATGAACATCCGGAAATCAGTTATCCAGGTGTAGAAATGAGTAGCGGATCACTCGGTCATGGCCTGGCTTTTGGTATCGGGTGTGCTCTGGGTCTAAAAAGTAATCGCAGCTTAGCTCGGGTATTTGTACTTATAAGTGACGGTGAGTGCGATGAGGGATCCACCTGGGAGGCTGCACTTTTAGCACCCCAATTAAAACTAGATAATTTAACCGTCATTTTGGATTATAATGGTTGGCAGTGTTTTGGTGCCATCAAAAAAATTGTTGATCTGGAACCACTCAAAGCCAAATGGGAGGCATTCAATTGGTCGGTAGCAGAAGTAGATGGTCACAACTTGAGGCAACTTACCCAAATTTTGCACAAGTCTCCCTTTACTAAAGGGAAACCCAGTATGATCATTGCCCAGACTAAAAGCGGTCGGGGAATTTCTCAAATAGAAGATAAACTGATCGGTCATTATCATAAATTTAGCGAAGCGGAATATAAACAAGCTAGAAAGGAATTGTTGGGTCGATGAGACAAACATTTATCAAGGCACTTGTCAAAGAAGCCCAGAAAGACAAGCGAATTTGGCTTTTGACCGGAGATGTGGGATATAAGGTGCTGGAGCCGTTTATAGATAATTTTCCGGACAGATATTTAAATGTGGGAGTAGCCGAGCAAAATCTAGTCACAGTAGCTGCCGGACTGGCAACCACAGGTAAAATTCCGGTAATTTATGCTATTGCTACTTTTATGACACTAAAAACATTGGAGCAAATCCGCAATGACATAGTGGCACAAAAGTTAAATGTCAAAATCATCGGCACCGGCGGAGGGCTAGCCTATAGTAAATACGGCCCTTCACATCACGCAATTGAAGATTTTGCAATACTGCGCACTTTGCCAAATTTGGTTATATTAAACCCGGCCGACCGCTATGAAATGGCTGCTGCGGTTGCCGCCATGTTCAATACTCCTTCCGCTAGTTACTTAAGGATTGGTTGGGAGGGGGTAAAAGATATTCATCAAAAGCCATTTAACTACAAGATTGGACAAATCTTACCAGTTATAAAAACCAGTCGCGATTTTACACTGCTGGTACTGGCTAGCGGAACTCAAGTTGGCAATGCTGTGGAAGTGGCACATCTGCTCGCAAAACAGGGGATCCAGTATGCTGTTTATAGCGTTCCCACCATCAAACCGCTTGCTGATTCTCTGCTCAAGCAACTTCCAGAAACGGCAAAAATAATCGTCACCATAGAAGAGCATTTGTTAGCTGGTGGATTGGGTACAATCGTAGCAGAATATTTAGCGGAAAACACCCACAGACAAAGACCGGTGTTATTGAGATTTGGTATTCGGGAAGAATATTCGCACACAAGTAGAAATTACAAAAATTTACTTAAATTTTATGGTTTGACACCTTCGCAAATTGTCGCCAAGATCCAAAAGTTTCTTACTTCTTCCAAAAAATAAAGCGCAAGAGACGACTCAAAAATATATCGACCGCAAACGCCAAGAAGTTTTGCAAACCTCTAAAATTTCCGGGTGACGGCAAATGACTTATAGACACATCAGCAAACACAAATGGGAGTAGAAGACGATATGGTTTTGGGCAGCGTTGCTTTATAAAATGGTATATTTGTTCTTTTTCCCAATACAATTGCGGTAAATTTTTGATTATTTTATAACTATGACTTTGGGGGTGAATGCGATAATAGCTCAAGTATTCTGGCAGTAAATAAAAATCTGTAAGTTGAGATATTTTTAACCAAAGATCCCAATCGCAAAATTGGGAAAGCTGGGGGTGTAATCGACCAATACGTTCTACCAGTTTGCGTCTGGTTATAGCCGATAAAAACGGCAGATAGTTACCGAAAATGAGTTTTGAGAAAGCTGTTGGTTGCGGGATTAAACCCACCGGTTTTACATAGGCTGACTTTTGTTTACCGATAATTTTTCCTTGACTGTTTATAGTATGCGACAGACAAAAAACTACTCCTATATTTGGATTGGCATCCAAAATTCTTACTTGCTTTTCCAAAAATTGAGGTGCGAAAAGATCATCTGGATGAAAAAAGACCACATATTGTCCGCTGGCATATGATAAACCGCGGTTGAAATTTTTGGCCGGGCCTAAATTTTTTCGATTTTTGAAGTATTTGATTTTATCAGATTGATTGAGAAATTTGTTGATAACCTGTTTGGTGTTATCGGATGATGCATCATCAACCACGATCACCTCAAAATTTTTGTATGTTTGCGCCAGTAGACTCTCAAGGGCCGCGGGCAGATAGTGGGCATAATTATAAGTGGGTAAAATGATCGACACTTTTGGCATATGGGTATATTATAATGGCCAAGCGGGATTGGCTATTGTCAGAGCAGATTTTTGAAAGCAAAACCAAGAAGTTAGCAGTGCTATAATTGTTTTAAAAAGCTCATATAAAGATGAATGTTGTTTTGAAGCCCTTAACAAGGAATTTACTGGAGACGCTACGCATCTGGAGGAATCAAAACCGAAAATATTTTATTTGGCAAGGAATTGTCACCACCACAATGCAAAATAAATGGTGGGAAAAATATAAGCAAAACCCAACTGAGAAGGCGTACGTTATTTATTATCGCGGAAAACCAGTAGGAACGCTTTCAACTATTTATAAAAGAAAAGAAATTGAATTGGGCAGAGTCATGCTTGGTGAAAAAAGATATGCCAGGCGCGGGGTGATGAGTAGTGCAATAAATAAAGCACTATCAAAATTTAAAAACACTCGCGTGTATATTAAAGTTCTAAACAACAATCATTCAGCAATTTCTTTTTATAAAAAAAATCATTTCAAGATTTATAAAAGAAATGAAAAATTGACTTTTATGGAAAAGTTTATTTGAATAATCAGTGGGCAATTGATAACAGTTTTATATATAAGGATCTGATAGATCACTGCTAATAGCTGCTTTATAATGAAACAATCCGTTAGAAAAACCTTTCCAATCAAACTATTATCTCCGTCAGTTTCAGAAAAAGAAATTCGCTCGTTTGTCAAAGTTTTGCGATCCGGCTGGTGGGGACCAGGACCAATTACAGAAAGATTTGAGCAAGAATTTGCTAAGTTTGTGGGTGCTAAGTATGCTGTGGCAGTAAATTCCTGCACTGCAGCACTCCATCTGTGTCTTAAAGTTATTTATAACAGCTCAAAGATCAAGAATGGAGAAGTGATTGCTCCGGCTTTGACTTTTGTATCCAGCGCCGGAGTAGCTTTGTATGAAGGATTGAAAGTAATTTTTGCTGATATAAACGAGCAGACTCTGACATTGGATCCGGCAGATGTGCAACGAAAAATTAATCAAAAAACCGTAGCTGTAATTCCCGTCCACTATGGAGGAAATCTTGCAGTAATTGATTATGCAGAAAAAATTCCGGTGATTGAGGACTGTGCTCATGCAGCTGGGACAATAAGCGCCGGAATAAAAGGTGTGGCAGCTTGTTGGAGTTTTCATCCGGTGAAAAATATTGCTACCGGTGATGGAGGTATGATTACCACTGATGATCGGAAATTGTACGAAAAAGTGAAACGACTGCGGTGGTTTGGTATCAGTGCCACCACCCACGAGCGGCTTGAAAGGGGTTACAACTGGGAATATGATATAGAGGAATTTGGCTATAAATACAACCCAAATGATATCAACAGCGCAATTGGTCTAGTGCAACTAAAAAGAATTAGGGAATTAAATAGAAAAAGACGAGTGATTGCCCAAAAATATTTAAATGAATTGAAAAATTTACCCCTGCGACTTCCGCCCGACTCTGGCAGTTGGCATTTATTTGTGATCCGCGTTGAAGCAAAATGGAGAAATAAAATAATCGAATTTTTACGCACCCGGGGAATTTCATCCGGGGTGCATTACAAGCCATTGTATAAGTATAAATTTTTTAATTGGAATATTAAAGATAAAGACAAGGGTCTTCCCGTCACTGAAAAAGCCTGGCAGGAGATAATCAGTTTACCTATTTATCCTGACCTCACTGTTAGACAGCAAGAGGCTGTAATAAAAGCGCTGAAAAAATTTTTTAAATAAGAGGATGAGACAAATATTTTTCGTATAAGTCCTACTAAGAGCTGGATGAGTCGAGAAGTTGCATGATTTTACACTTAGCTAACGAGATACTTAACAAATATAATTGTTTAAGATTATGTTAATGCCGAAAGTTAGCATCGTCACCGCATCATATAACAAACCCCATCAGGTTGGTGATACTATCAAAAGTGTATTGGCACAAACCTTTACCAATTTTGAATATATTATTGTGGAAAATTCCACAATTTTGGACACCAAAAAAGTCATTAGACAATTTCCAGACCGACGAATTTGGTATATTGATGAAGAATTTACAGAAACAGTGCGAAAAAAATATTACATCACTTCTCTGATTCTAAACAAATATTATCCCCAGGCTCATGGCGCATATATTTTGTTTCTGGCTGATGATGATTTGCTGTTTCCCGATTGTTTGAAATATATGGTGGAATATTTGGACGACAATCCGGATAAAAATATTTGTTATCATGATCAGGTGGTGATGTATGACCAAAAAGGTAAGTTATCATTTGAGCCGCTGGCCCGTGGTTATGGCAATATATTGCGGCCTGGGGAAATAAACCCGTTGCATTTGTTGGATGCCGGCCAAATCATGTTTCGCAAAAAAATCCTCAAAGATATTAAACAGCCTTATTTTCCTCTTGAATGGCAGACAGCCGAAATATCGGATAAAATTTTTATGGAAAAATTGTGGCAAGCTGGTCACAGCTTTTATCCGTTGAAAAAAATCGGTAGTTGTAAGCGTGTCTTTGATACATCGGTGCACCCGCAACGGCATCCCTTGCGATATTTCATCTACCAAAATTTTACCAGGTACGCGCCCGAGTTTTTACAAAAACTCATCTTATATCATATAACCCAAAAAAGGCGGCCGTTGACTGGTGAAGAGAAACAGTGGTTTGCCCAATTTAAAGCACAATGGAGAAACAGAAAAAGCTGAAAATTGCCATATTTCATCTGGGGTTTTTCTTTTCCGGAGGTGGAGAAAAATTGGTGCTTCAGGAAGCAGCAGGATTGCAAAAGCAAGGGCATGATGTTGATGTGTATGCTCCGGTAGTAGACAAACAAAAATGTTTTCCCGATTTGTTAAAAAAAATTGCAATCAGACGGCTTTTTTTGCCTTTACCCGCCATATTGCCACTGCGCGATTTTATCTCTATCAGTGGTGCAGTACTTTTGACCCCGCTTACCTTTTGGCGGTTTTGCAAGTATGATGCCTTTACCGGTGCTAACCAACCCGGACCGTTGATATGTTATTTACTTTCCAAAATTCTCCAAAAGCCATACATTATTTATCTGGCCCAACCCACCCGTATAATTTACCCGCGCCAAATCGATAAGCAAGTCGGATTTGGCAAAGGCAGTTTTGATGTCTTTTATCTGCTGGCAAGAATTTTTCGACAGCTAATCAAAAGAATTGATTATATCTCGATTGTCAGTGCCAATAAGATTTTGGTAAATGGAGAATATGTGAAAAAAATGATTGCCCAAACTTACGGCGTCGAGCCGATAGTATGTGCGGCTGGAGTAGATATATTACAAAAGAAAAAATCAGTGGACAGATTTTCCGGTAAAATAATTGTTAATCAGAAGTGTATTACTAAACCATATCTGTTGATTACCAATAGGCACTTCCCCCAAAAACGTTTTGACTATTTGATTTCATCATTGCCATTTATTCTAAAAAAAGCCCCTCAAATCACTCTTGTGATTACCGGAGCCACCACTTACTACACAGCCTATCTTAAGAGACTGGTAGCGCAACTAGGGTTGGATGATGTCGTAATATTTACAAATTTGGTTGAGGAAAAATCTTTGCAAAGACTTTATGAAAATGCCGCGGTTTATGTTTACACCGCACCCGAGGAGGATTTTGGGATGGGTGTGGTGGAGGCGATGGCAAATGGTGTACCGGTAGTGGCGTGGAACTGGGGTGGGCCAGCAACCACAATCCAATCCGGCATCACAGGTTATTTAGCTGAAAGAGATGATCTGGCCGATTTTACCAACAAAATCATTACGTTGCTTGAAGACAAGAAAAAAAACCAACAGATGGCAAAAAAGGCTCAAAAACATGTATACAATTTCAATTTTAGAAGACATTTGGCGATTTTGGAGCAAGCTCTTTTAAATGTGGTGGTGAGATGATTATAATGAATATTAATGAAAAAAAATGTTTTTCAGTTAATTATCAGTCTCTTTAAAGGCAGTGCTTTTTTGGTCCATCTGGTTATTTCTTATGCCCTGATTTTTGTCGCTGCCTATTTTTTTGGGTATAAAATTCTTACCGACATTTTATCCGGTAATGACGCGCTAAACAATCTGACATTTATTGTTTACCTAAACAAATATTTTCCCCGCATTCCACTGTGGTTTCCGTATCAAGGTAGCGGAGCATCGATCACTTTGGGGTATCCACAACTTTATTCTTATGTGGTGATTATTTTACACCGGATAAGCGGTTTGAGTCTTATTTCCAGCATGGGAATAGTCAATTTTGCCTCACTCTTATTGCCTGCCTGGGGAGTTTATTTATTCGTGTCTACCCGTCTCAAAAGTTCAACTGGCGCTTTAATTGCTGGACTTTTATATCTTTTTTCTCCGATGGCTTATGTGTGGATTACCGGTGCCGGTTTTCTTGCTCAAACTTTTTCGCTGATATTTATAGCACCATATTTGATTTGTTTTGATTGGTTTTTTGAATCAGTGATCAGTAAAAAAACCAATATTTTAGCTCTGATTTTGACTGGGATTTCTGGTGCGCTGGCATTTTTGGGACATCCGGCAACTATGTTGGGACTTTTTGCCTATACAGCATTATATGGTGTGGGACGAGTTTTACTTGGTGCAAAAAAGGAACCTCTGGTCAAACGACTGATCAGAGGAATTGGCGGCTTGGGTGTGACAGCAGCTGTGGTGATGGGATTGATGGCTTTTTGGTATTTACCACTTTCAGCCTATATGAATTTTGCTTTTCGAGATGTTGCTGCCACTCTTGATAGGAGTATCTTTCCCTGGATGGAGTTTAAGGGCGTTTTAGGATTGTACGGCCCAAATAGCGGTTATCCCTTTGGTGACTTTTCCATCCTTCCTGGTATTTGGATTTTGGCTTTGCTGGCAATTCCACTGGGTTGGTTTTATGACCGGCGCGTATGCCTCATCGGTTTATTTGCATTTCTAGCAATATTTTTTGCCGGATCTCTCACTACTTGGTACGCCATCGCCCATGTTTCGTTTTTCTTTGCCCAGTTTTTTACTATCCGTACCTGGTTTCCACTCGCAGTGTTTTTAAATCCGATTGCTGCAGCCATGACTTTAGTTTTTATCGGAAAAACAGTGGTTTTGCCTCTAACCATGCTTTTAAAACAAAAACTGCACCCGGTACTAAATTTAAGTCTCAGTTTGGTCACTGGTATGATCCAGACGGTAATTGTATTTATTATTTTTGGGCTGATCTTATTGCCAATGATCAAAGTGAGTCCCTGGTATGACGATAAAAAACCTCATATACTGCCAGTAGGTTCAAGTTTGACAGGTACGAACTGGCAGGGAATTTGGAACAGAAGTTATCTGGAAAGGTGCAAATTGCCTCCAGATGACCCCCACTGGTCAAAGCTGTGTGCCAGAAGCGAATACACTAAATATTTTGAGATGAACACCTTAATCCCTATTTGTGATATGCCTCAATCAGCCAAGTCATTAATTTGTACGGGTGAAAAACAAAAACTGGTTGATGGTGTCATGTCAACCGTGCAATTGAGCGAGGCGGAAATTAAAGCAGAGATTGGGGAGAACTGTCAAGCAAAGCCTTTTTGGGGTGTGGAATTTTATCCAGATTTTTCCCCATGTTTAGCTTTGGGTAAAACTTTACCCGAACAACTCAAACGTTGGCCGATACCGGATTTGGTTTGGGGGGGCGATGTTTTCACAGAATATGCCGATACCTATGACGTCCCCGACGATAAAAAAGAAATTCTGCTGGATGAAAATCACCGGATTGATGTGACACCGCATTTTGGTACTGCTGTCAAAACCTGGAAAATCGGCCATGATAGTTCGATCCTCAATTCATACACCGGCCAGATCATGCTCAACAAAACTTTTTACAGTGTCTTCAATGACAATTTTTATGACAACCCTAAGACTGACCCCCAAGTGTTAAACAATTTGGCGAAATATTACGGAACCGAAGCTGTAGTGGTCAATGCCTCCAAAAGCCCGATGCAGAGTTTTGCACAGGCCGGTTGGGAGAGATACGGCGGAGAATCTGCAGTTGTTTTTCCGCCATTTCCCAATGGACTAGTGGCAATTGGTCAATTGCCCAAAGTTTTGGTGATTGGTGATGCAAAAAAACAAGTATTTAAACAAGTTTTTACAGCTGCCATAAGCGGTGCTTTGCCATTTGAAAAAGGTATTTTGGTCAATGGCGGTGAAGTCATTGGACAGCACAAACTGGCAGATTTACAAAAGTATGAGCTGGTAATTTTGCAGGGTTATAAGTATAAAAGCCGGTTTGGTGATTTGCAGTTACTCAAAGATTATATAGAGGGTGGTGGAAGCGTATTTATCGACACCGGCTGGCAATATGTGAGCCCGGATTGTGGTACTAAAGATCAACAAAATAATCAAATCAGTCTTCCCGACCCGTTTCCAGTTGCATATACCTTTTGGGGAGAAGTGGGCAAAGACTTCAACAGTGGCCAGCTCGAATCAGCGAGTGATATTGACCTCAGAAAATTTTCACCCTGGGAGTGGGAAGACAAGATTTGGTCGGTGGCTTATACAGATAAAGTGAAAGCTTGGGCTAAACCAATTTTAGACAAAGATGGAAAAGTTGTTGTAGCCGGGGGCCCCTTGGGCAAAGGTCGCGTAATTTGGTCAGGCATAAATATTTTGGCACACGCAGTGGATAAAAAAAATCCTGAAGAAATAAAATTTATCGGCTGGTTGTTTACCCAACTTTTAGGAACATCAAGTACCAGGGAGGTGAGAAATTTTTCTTTAAGTCGCCCTCAACCGGAAAAAATGATTATCAAATTAAACGAAAATACTGATGAAGACACGCAATTATATTTTCGAGAAGCATACTATCCCTCGTGGCGGGCGCAGGTCAATGGCCAAAATTTATTCATTCGACTTGCTGGACCGTCATTTATGTTGGTTGATTTGCCGAAACTGTCAAGCGGTAGTGAAATTATTTTCGAATTTAGACCACCGCGATCAATTTATATCGGCGGACTGATCACTTTGGGGACAGCAGTAGTGCTGTTGATATTATTTTTTGCTTCTTTGGGTCGCAGACGATTGTTTGTATTTCTGGGAAACAGTATTGATAATTTGACGGAAAAATTTAAATTCGGGGTCGGAGAAGGAATCAAACAAATAAAAAAATCTGAAGATGAAGACTATTAAATGAAAAAAATTCTTAAAATCACTTATTGGGGAAGCGCCGCATTTATTTTTTTAATTTTTTTTATTGCCGCTATTTTGGGTTCACTGATGTTGTCCTACTTTCTTGGTTGGCAGCTTCTAGGCGGTATCATGATGGGTAGCGATTCTGCTTTTGCGTTGACGGTGATGACTTATCTTGACAAATGGTTTCCCCGGATACCGCTTTGGTACCCCTTCCAAGGAGCTGGTCAGTCAATCACTTTGGGATATTATACGCTGATGTATTATATTCCCCTGATTTTGCACCGAATGAGTGATTTAGGCTTAGTGCAGGCAATGCGCCTGGTGGCATTTTTATCAGTGCCCTTGATTGCCGTAGAACTATTTGTCTATTCTGTTATACGTTTAAAAAACCCAACTATCGGTTTGGTGGCTGCACTTTTGTACCCGATCTCCTCTGCTGCCTGGGCTTGGCAGACGCACGGTGGTTTTTATGCCATGACTTTGTCTTTGGTATGGTTGGCACCTGCCTTTACTATGTATGACTGGTGGCTGGATCTGAAAATGCGTCGAGACAAAAATATCGGAAAATCACGCTTGGTGTTGATTTTAGCAGTGATTTTTGTAGGTATGGCTTTGGTGTCTCATTTGGCAGTGGGAGCAGCATTGCTTTTGGGTATGGCCATTTATACATTACTCCGGTCACAGCTATTACCGTTAAAATGGCACAGGTTGAAGAGTCCATTGATTGGTTTAGGTTGTCTGTTATCGGTAATGGTTTTGGCAATTGCTTTTTCTTCTTGGTTATTTATCCCGCAAAGGTATTATACTGGTGAGATAGCTCAAGACATCATTCCGGTTTACGGGCCAGATATACCCCAGTTGAAATTGAGCGCTTTTTTGGGTATTGACCGCCATGAGCCAGAATTTGATTCGATTTACCAGCCCATGTTTATGTCTGTGGTGGTGACAGTTTTAGCAGGTATGGGAACTATTATGGGACTTATTAAACGCCACTTTATGGGTGGAGTGGGATTGACAGTTTTTATTTTAGCTTACATTACTAGCATTACTAAATGGATCAATAGTTTGGGACAGTTTTTTGCGGTATTGATGCTTCCGACCAATGTCCGGCTGGCGGCTTTTGTATTCATTTTAGCTCCGGTGGTGGCAGCCTATGGTGTCTGGAGTTTGGCGGAAATTGTCCCCTGGATTGTTAGCCGAATTTTACAACTGGTACAAGTTAAATCTAAGTATATACATCAGCCTTTGTTATTTTTGGGCGGAACACTGTTTGCTATACCAATATTTCTATATACAGTAAATTATTTTAAAACATATCAAAGATGGAGTGGTGGAGCATCGAACCAATTTGATTATTACGGGTTCGGTCCGATGGGCGTAGCTGCGTCATTTTGTCTGATAAAAGAACTGAGTTATCCAGCTCCTTTAGGAAAATCTTGCCCAGTTCCTCCTTGGCCGCCCATAATTGATGAAGCAGGTCGGGATCCCCTGCCGGAAATAAATTTTGCCGGTTTTGCCACAACCAAAGGTTTCGACCAATTTACCCGCTATGACGTATCGCTGAATCTTGGTTCGTTTACTGCTACAGCCAATTTGCATACTGATGCCTCGATGATCAATAGTTATAATGGCATCGGCGCCCTGATTTATATCTGGTGGGGACATCAGACACGTGCCATGTACCTACCTGAAGGAAATACCCATGAAGCGGAAGAATTGGCCAGACATTTTGGAATTCGTTATGTATTTTTGCAAAAGGGGATAGACCCGATTGATCGTTATCCAGATCCACCCTGGGAAGATACTGGAGAAGTGGGATCTGCCATCGTTAAAGAACTTAAAGATGCTCCACCTCTAGCTAGTCTTTGGAAGGGACCGGTGATACTGGTGATTGGCGATCATGATAAAAATGCATATGAACAAGTATTTCGTATCGGATATAAAGGGGCTTTGGGAGCAGATGAGGCAATTTTGGTGCAGGGCAAAGAAAACATTGATGATTATCAGCAAAATGAATTGGACAGATTTGACATGATCATCTTGCATGGTTATCACTACCGGCGGCAGAACCGGGCATTCAAGCTTTTGGAGAAATATGTTAAAAATGGCGGAGCTCTTTATATTAATACCGGCTGGCAATATGAAGCTGCAGATTGGGGCAAAACACCATTAAATCAGGAAAAGACAGAGTTTGGGAGTACACTATCTGAACCGTTTCCCATCACATATAGCCGTTGGGGAAGTATTGGTACATCGTGGATCGAATTTAAACTGGATAAGGAAATTTTTGCAGACATAAAGGTAAATAATTTTGCCAATCCAGAAGTAGATGGACGTCCTTGGCAAATGGCCTATGCTACTAAAGATGCTTTGGCCTCTTGGGCGAAACCACTTTTTTACAATCAAAATACGGTGGTGATGGCAGGGGGTATTTTGGAAAAAGGCAAAGTCATCTGGTCAGGAATGAACTTTTTGGCGCATGCCTATGATCGACAGAGTTTGGCGGAAATAGAAATGCTCAAGGCTAGTTTTCACTATTTATTGGGAGAACCAACCGGGGAGGAAGCGGTGGCTGTGAGTTCCAGTCGTAGTTTTCCAGATACCATATCTTTTTCATTAAATAAAACTGAAAATCCTTCTTGGTTGTATTTCCGAGAAGCCTACACGCGTTCCTGGCACCCTCTTCTGGATGCAGGAATGACCAAAAAAAGGGTTGCTTTGTACAAAGCCGGTCCGGGATTGACCTTGATTTATTTACCATTGTTGGCCAAAAGCGGCAATTTAAAATTGACTTTCAGTATGGGGTTGTTGCAACCTTTGGCTTCTGCGGTGACACTTCTGACTTTGCTGTTTCTGATCGGATTTTGGCTTGAAGGCACTGTGGGTAAACGTAAATTGGAATTGGCATTGGGACGGAAAATCATTGTTGTGCTCAATAGGCTCCGATCAAAGGTGGATTATGAAGATGAATAAACAATTGGTGCTTATAATTCCTTCATATAACAGCGCCAAAACGATAAAAGATTTAGTTGATCAGATTTTTAGACTTTACCCTGATATGTTGGTATTAGTTGTTGACGACTCTTCGCCTGATGGGACGGCAAGAATTGTTAGACAATTGCAAAAAATGTATAAAAATCTCCAGTTGTTAGTCAGACCGAGTAAAGGTGGGCGAGGTACAGCAGTGATTGAGGGGTTGAAACATATTTTGCCCAATAAAAATATCACTGTGTTCGGAGAAATAGATGCGGATTTATCACATCTGCCTCAAGAGTTAGACAGATTAATTGAGGCTGCGGAAAAATATGATGTGGTGATCGGGTCGCGATATCTACCCGGTTCTCAGATCATCGGCTGGCCAATTTTGCGAAAACTATTTAGTCCGTTGGCAAATATCTGGGCGAGATTGCTTTTGGGAGTGCCAATTTCCGACTATACCAACGGTTATAGGTTGTACCGGCGTCGTGTCATTGAAGCTTTGGACTTTACCCAAATTAGCTCTCAAGGTTTTGCCGTACTTTCAGAAATGATTTATCAAATCTATCGCACAGGTTTTACCATCGGTGAAGTACCTACAACTTTTGTATTTCACATGCGGCAACAATCAAGCTTCAGCCTGTCAGAAATTAAAGAAGCTTTTCTGACAGTGGTAAAAATCAAAATTCATTATTGGAAAAAAATTAGGTTGGTAGGTGCTTTTTGTGGAAAAATTCTTCAAAAACCTCAATCACATATTCAAGATCCATCTGAGTCAAGTTTTGGTGTGAGCCGATATAGAAACCGTGCTGGTTGATATAATTAGCGTTGGGGAATTGTTTCTCAATATTGCCCCACATTTGTTTGATGTAGGGTTGATTGGTTAGTGGCAGCATGTAGCGGGTCTCAATTCCCCGGTCTTCCAGAAACATAATGAGTTCCTGGCGTTTTATCAACTGTGGTGTTTTAATCACGATGGGAAACATCATAAATACATGGTCGGCTCCGGGTCTGATTTTGGGTAGTTGTAAATATTTTTCAAATTGAGCTAAATGTTTCAGGTAATATTTAGCGCTTCTTTGGTGGCCACCAATGATTTGCCGCCAACGTTCAATTTGGGCTAGGCCGATTGCTCCTTCAAGCTCAGTAGCGCGATAACTGTAGCCAGGATATAAAAAGTTAAACCGGCGCCTGACCACTTCCTGAAATTGAGCCCCGCCTTGTTGGAGTTTTTTGCCGATATAAATGCCGTCTCGGCCATGGTTGAACAAACTTTTGATAAGAAGCGCTAAATCAGAGTCGTTGGTTGTAGCGAGTCCTCCAACTCCGGTAGTCAAAAGATGAGCGACATAGGTCGAGAAACAACTGACATCACTCCATGACCCGGCGGGTTTTCCCTGATAACTTGCAAACATGGTTTCACAGGAATCTTCAATCAATGCCAGTTGGTATTTTTGGGCAATTGTGACGATTTTATCCATGGCGCATTGCATGCCAAAAAGATGTACCGGCATGATAGCCCGCGTTCTTTGAGTGATTTTCACCGCAATTTGGCTAGGCATGATCCCGAAATAATCAGGTTCCACATCGGCAAGCACGGGTGTAAGATTATTTTGCAAGATGACATTGAGACTAGCTACAAAAGTGAGCGCCGGCAAAATGACTTCATCACCATCTTTCCAACCATGTTTGATCTTGAGTGCATGCAGTCCAGCTTGAAGAGCCGAAGTACCACTGTTGCAAAAAATGGCGTATTTGCGGCCGTGGGCTTGGGCAAAAAGTTGCTCAAATTTCTCTGTCAAGGGTCCGCAGGAAAGTTGGTTATTTTTCAGCGCCCGCAGCACATACTTGATTTCTTTTTGGCTGATGCTGGGCGCTCCGACAGAAATTTGGTGAAACTTTATAATTTTTTTATTAGTCATTTAAGAAATAAAAAGATAAAGCTTGGGGCAGTTCTTGATTATCATAACTGGAAAAAAAGAAATCGGCAATAAGTAAGATTGTCGTCTCTGACTATTACCTCAACTAAGGTAAATCATCGTGATGTGAAGTCTGCGGAATGTAAAAAGCCAGAGAGATAGTAAATAAAATTACGATAACAAATCCGTAAAAAACGAATTTTCCGGGTATAAAAAGTATCCGGGCGTTGTTTAGGGCGTCGTCCAGCGTCAATGCCACTTGGGGGTAACTAAATACTTTAGTAATCCAAGCCAGAAACAATATTGGGAAAATGATAATATAATTGCGGCGCATCCGCCAAGCTACAGACTCCAAGCGGGACATGCCTATATGAGGAGATTTAAATGAATCAGCTAGTTGTTTTTGCCACTCTTTTTCTTTAAGAGGTGCTGTTTCACCCAAAAACACAGGTCCCAAAAGTTGTTTTTCGATAAGCCGGGTACGGTCACGGAGAATGGAATAGTAGCGGAAACGGCGCGATTCGATATACAAGAAAAACCAGACGATTAAAAAATTTATTAAAATCACTGAATGGGGTACATAATTATCGGCAAAGGCAAAAGTCAGAATTGCGGCACTGGTAATGACTGACCAATTGGTAGTATTGTCCAGCCTATTTCGCCAATTGGTTTCTCGATAAACTTCAGCCCGATAATAGTGGAAGATAAAGCCGTAAAGTGAAGTCGAGACCTCACTGGGTCGGTTGTCTGTGGTAAATTTAATATTTTTTGCCATCATGATAAATGTAGCATAAGTCAAAAAATATGTTAAGTATATATCGGACCATACCACTGCCTGTCCAAATACAGGAACCAAAGCTATGGTAGTTCATGAAGGCCTGATGAAGCTTCACAACCAACGTTGCCACTTGCAAATGTCAGTAATACACTTTATTGTTTACAATTATAGTTTACAATTATAATTACGTGTCTCCACTTTGGTAAAAACCACAGACACAACTCTTCTTAAAAAAGAATTACTGGGAAGTAAAACGACACCCTTACCGTATAAATTGGTATTATTATACGTATTATATATGTCTCAGCTATTATAAATTGCGCAACTCGGACAAAAGGTTTTGCGGCAAAAGGCAAAAGCGGTTCAAGAAGTAAAAACTCCACAGGTGCAGAAATTGATTGATGAAATGTTGGCAACAATGAAAGATATCAATGGGGTAGGAGTGGCCGCACCACAAGTTTATCAATCTCTGCGTATTTATACTGTGGCATCATCTTCCAATCCACGCTATCCCAATGCACCAAAGATGCGACCATTACCGATGATCATTCCTCTAATCACTTTTTATTCAAAAGCAACTGTAAAAGACTGGGAAGGTTGTTTATCCATTCCCGGAATTCGTTCGGTCTCTGGTTCCCAGATCAAAACATATCAAAGTCAATTTTATCACCAGAGACGAGAAAATTGGTCACACGCAGTTATAAAGATTTTGTGGCGCGGATTATTCAGCACGAAAATGACCATCTTGACGGCAAATTATTCTTGGACAGACTTGACAACAACCAAGACATCATTTCCGAAAAAGAATACCAGCGATTGATAAATAAATCCAGCAAAGCCAAATCTAGGAATTAAAACCTCTATTTTCTAGCCAAATTTACCTGATTTTGTTAAAATATTCTTACTTTGCCAGGATGGCGGAGTGGTCAAACGCACTTGTCTGTAAAACAAGCGCCCCAACGGGCTTCCTAGGTTCGAATCCTAGTCCTGGCACCAAGAATTTACACTTTTAAAATTTAAATTTTCCCTTAAAAGTATGAGACAGACTGCTACCTTGTTTGTCATAGTTTTTCTTTTGGCACTGAGTGTATTTTTCTTGGGCACCAAACCGGCTACAGCACCGCAGGAAAATGAGGAGATAGCGGTAAATACCAAACAGTGGGAAAGGCCGCCGGAAATGCAGATTGATACTACCAAGCAATATTTTGCGATTATCGAAACCTCAAAAGGCCGGATAAAAGTCGAACTTTTTGCAAAAGACGCACCCAACACTGTCAATAATTTTATCTTCTTAGCCCGAGAAGGTTTTTATAATGGAGTAAAATTTCACCGCATCATAAAAGATTTTATGGTGCAGACGGGTGATCCACAAGGAACAGGTACTGGCGGGCCAGGTTATACCTTCGCTGACGAACCTGTGACGCGGGAGTATCTCCGAGGCACAATGGCTATGGCCAATAGGGGACCTAATACCAACGGTAGCCAGTTTTTTATCATTACACAAGATAACACCACCCTACCCAAAAATTACACCATATTCGGCATGATTGATCCCAATGATACGGAAAGTCTAGCGACACTGGATGCTTTAGCTGCTACTCCGGTTGAAGATAATGGTCAGGGAGAAGTCTCAAAACCCACAGAAGAGGTAGTTATGACCAAAGTAATAATTGAGGAAAAATAAAAATAAAAGTCAAATGACTTTATTTGTAATCTTGATGCCGATGCGTATTCAAGCTAAGGCAGAAATTTGGACATAAAAAGTTGTACTCATGAAGCAGTATTTTTTTAGACTTCTTGCAGTCTTTTTTTAAAATAATCGACATAGGGATTGGGGGAGGGATCAACACCATAAAGCATCGCTAGGTAAAAAGTGACATAGCTTCCGAAAAGCAAGACATCAAAACTTTGAACAATTTTTGTTTTCCCTTGTGGAGAATAAGACTCATATGGTACTTGATTTTGCTGTAGAACTTCTTTGGTCACGGTTATACGTTTGCTGATGCGCCGATCATACATGTCTGATTCGATAAACAAATATTTGAGTTTCTGAACTTCCGACGGATGAGCCAATCCCTCTAGATTATGATGGTTAAGCTCCGGTATCTGCATATATGTGGCAAAAGTTTTGGAAGTTTCATTGAACTGATTTGACCAAGCATGGGCATTGCCTAAAAGAAATGGTCCGGAGACAACGATGGGCATAAAACCCATCAATTGTTGTGCTTGTTTCATAGCTTGATTGTCGTGGGCTTCTGGTAATAGTTCGATATTTCTTGTGTTTAGATGATTAATGGCAGTAAATATTTCCTTCTCATCAAAGGTGATCAATTTTAATTGTTTGAGTATTGAGATTTGAGCTGCCATAGAATAGCCCAAACCCAGACGCGGACTTTTGGCCGGATTATATTGTCCGGCAAAAGTATAATTGGGCAAGTGATTGGTTTTAGCAAATTCAGCCAAGACGCCACCGGTTGATATGGTGATAATTTTTGCTTTTTTCTCATGTGCTTTGAGCATACCCGAAATGGTTTCTTCAGTAGTTCCAGAGTAAGATGAGGCAATGACTAATGAATTTTCACCTACAAAGTCGGGAATTTCGTAATCGTTGGAGATCATCAACGGTACTTTGAGAGTAGAAAGAAATAAATTTTGGATAATATGAGCTCCCAGCCAGGAAGCGCCCATACCGCAAACAATTACTTGATGTACTTGGTTATAATCTGCCGGTAAGTCGAGTTTGTGTGTTTCTTTCCAGCCAGCCTCAATCTGGAGGGGTAGCTGTTGGATAGAAGCTAAAGCCCCACTTTGATCAAGTGATGCCAGAAATTCACGGTCGGAAAGGTTTATCATAAGAAATTTATAAATTGCCTAATAAGTCACCAATACTGTTGTCGGCTGTGTATGGAGATTTTTGATCTCAAAACTGCCGCATCCTGCTGGTACGAAAGCTGAATGGCCTTGAGTGAGATGCAATTTACCTTCTCCAGCAATCAGTTCGATTTCGCCTTCTTTGACAAATATATGCCGGAAAGTATTAAAGTTTTGCCTAAATTTGGCATATTTATTTTTTAAAGTAATACGTTCCAGATTGTAATATTTGGTCAACAGCAGCCGGTCTTGGATAAAATCTGCAGTTTTGGTTAAAGTAATACTTTGCAAAATATGATTTTGAGGATCATTGGTGCGGCCTGAACGGTCAATGAATTTGAAGTAATCCTCAATATGTAAAGGGCGGACGGTACCATCAGCTGCCATTTTCCCTTGGTCAAAACAGCGGATAGTGGAGACACCATCCATAACATTTAGCTGGACTTCATAAACTACGTTGCCCAAAGGTAATTTTTGGGCGTCTTCTTCCCAGGAGTGATGGAGACCGCATTCGGACAGATCAATTACCGTATCTTTTTGGATATAAACTAAATTGACGAACTGACGCGGATTAAATTTTTGCACCAATTGGTCAATCTTCTTTTTGGCATCCGCATATCTTAATTTTTTGTCTTTGACCAAGAGACCTATTTCGATGATCTGTTCCTGCAGTTCCGTGACCGCCGCCTCATATTTATTCCAGTCGATACCGCTTTTGACACCCAAAGTTAATACCCCCGGTTCAAAATAATACCAACTTTCCGGTTTGGGCTGCCAAAAAGTATTGTACGTGCCTTCCTTGATGTGAATTTGAAAGGAATTACCCAGACTTTGGGTGAACTTGACTAAAAGCGGCATCTTGGGGCCGAATTTTTTGACAATAGAATCGCCTAAAACCTCATTGGGATTGGCTTTGACAAGCAAAGCCAATTTGACAGAATTTGGGACAGTGGTGATTTTGTCAGCCTCAGAAGATGTGGTGATTTCTCCGCCAAACTGGGGATTTACGGAGTCGTTATAGAGCGATAAGTTGCTTTCGTGAAACAACTCATAAGCTTGACCGATACGCCTGTTTTGCAGATCTTTGCGGTCCTGCCATTTTTTTGTCTTGACGATATAATCACCACCCCAGGTGGGTTGTTCGATCAGTTTTGGGACAACCAAATAAGGTCGCTGGTGCATATGAAAACATGATTATACTAACATAAAGACATCACAGCGAGCAATAGTAGATTGACCATGATGATCGGTAGCCATCAAAAAATTTTCTTACGTTGAAGATGCTCATTCAGATAAAATTTCAGATGAGGCTGTAGATTCAGGAGAGGGAACTGACTCATTGACTTCAGCTGAGGCAGTGGAGTTTGAGGGTGAGGTTTGTGGTATGCCGATTGGCGAGGCCAAAATGACTGTCGCCTGACCGGTCAACGGGGGCATTTTTGGCCGAGGAGGTGTGGGTAGTGGTGGAATGCGCAGGTTACGTATATGAGGCGGGGGAGTAGCTGCTCGGGGAGAGGTGATAAACAGGATAAGAAAAATACCGGCGCTAAAAATAAGTCCACCAACAACCAGATATAAAACACCGCTACTGCCGGAATTTTTCATGATTAATTAAAGGTTATGCAAAAGAACCATGGCTGTCAAGTTAGAAATATTTGTTATAATTGATGCACAGTTATCACAACACAGTTCTTCAACCACTTGTTGTGTCCCAGCATACTCGAATCAAATATAGTAAAATTGGTCCGGAAGAAATGCTTGGTTTGGTAGATCTTAGCCATCGGATGACAAAGGAAGTGCGACTGTTTTTTGCTAGTTTTGTAGTTGATAAAGATAGAAGGTTTTGCTTGGGGTGAGTCTGGTATTGCAGGACACACTTAAAAATCGCCTCCATAGCTCAATGGCAGAGCGACGGTTTTGTAAACCGCTGATGTCAGTTCGATTCTGACTGGAGGCTCAATTTTTTGGTGAAAACGCTTTTTGTGTCCTTAAGTTCCGGGGGTAAATGAGAACCCAACTGACAGTGGGATTTTGAAAAACATTTTTCCCCGATCAGGCAAAGCGGGAAGGCTCAAGGACTACCCACGGGTAGGCCTTATCGACCTCGTCTCCCCCCGCCCTCATTTATGAAAATTATAAATGAATGTTTGGCGGGGAAATACCCCATCAGGTTCAGATTTTGTGGAGGAAAATAGGTTTTCAATCATACCCCCACATCAGTTGGGCAACAAAAGTTTATCGCGTCAGGGTGGTTTCTGTCAACTTGACAAGAATTCGCCTTTTTTTCGGAGATATTTTGTCAGAAAGGGGCGGCAATTTGTACTTGTTTGACATTATCTTGTGTCAGAAGTCGTATTGTTTGTTCACTAATTAAATTGAATATGTCTAGTGGAATACCTAGTGTGAGTGCTATATCGCCTGTTAGCCGAAAAGCAGCAGGATCAAGCTCCGGTGCATACCCCGGCACAAAGGAAATCCTCAGTACTTGCTCTTGGTGTTCACCGGGTAAAATGGTATGGTGTACGTGAAATTCTTTAGCCAGTGACTTCAGTTGCTCCGGATTAATAATCAATCTATTTACCTCTGGTAATTTATTTTGCATCAGCAGACCCAAGAATCCGCAACCCAAGTTTTCATCATGATTATCTCCATGAATTCCCGGTAGCATTTTTCTTTGTATTAACATATCTATAGATGTTTTTATTGCATCTTCTGTTATACCCTTTTGCCTGAATGCCGGATGCAGCGCAACCACACCCCAAAGTCCCCCAAATAATGCCGGGTTTATTTTTCTATCCGCCATACATCCATATCTTCCATCACCGCATTCCAGTACAGAATCTTGAAGTGGAGGTAAGGATTCCATTGGTAGGTGCTGAACGAAATAACCTTTTTTAAGGTAAAATTTTTCTGTGGCACTAGCAGCTTTTCTAAGTTTCTCCACTGGCAAATAAATTTCAGGTGTTTTCATCTTGTCCATGTCGCTTGCATAAATAAAAAAGAGCTGTTTACGGCTCTAAGAAATTTATTATAAAAATATGAATCCAAAAATTCAAGTAGTAACAACAAAACCAAATTAACTCACCGCAATATACCGATACCTGGCTGCGGGAATATTATAGCAATGGTGCTTGGGGAAGGAAGAGGTTGAGGAGAAAATTGATAGGTGGGGAGATCAAAAGCTGAATGGGTGGTGTGGCAGAGAAAATCGGAATTAATAATAGCATAAGGAAGATGATTCCGTAGCGCTCCAAACCATACCATTCTCTAGCCTGTTCGTGGGACAGCAGACCGCCGACAATTTTAAAACCATCCAAAGGGTGGATGGGGATGAGGTTAAATACTGCCAATACTACATTGAGAAAAATAAGTTGTGATAGAAAATTACCTATCAGATCTGTTCCGAATGGGGATAAAATTCTAATAAGTATTGAGCAGATTGTAGCCAAAGCAAGATTGGACAACGGCCCGGCAAAGGAGATGATGGCGGCCTCTTTGCGCGGATTTCTTAAATTAAATGGATCGAACTGCACCGGTTTGCCCCAGCCAAAACGTACCAGAAACAGCATCAATGTTCCCAGCGGATCAAGGTGCGCTAGCGGATTTAAGGTTAATCTTCCTTGCAATCGAGGTGTCGGGTCGCCGAGTTTATCAGCAGTATAGGCGTGAGCAAATTCGTGGATGGTGATAGCAATAATCAGCGACAAAAAGTAAAGCAGAAAATTTAGCGGATGTAAAAAATTTGACATTTAATGAGTATAACTGACAAATAAACAACTGGCAAGCTTTTAGCGCGGAGCAAGGTTGGGGTTTCGCGGATTTACTGGGATCATAGTCGCTGCAGGTGCCGGAGACACCAGACACTCATATATGGGACAGCCAGTATCATCTTTGGACATTTTAAATTTTCCATTACATGCCTGATACGCTTCTGAAAGATTAAAATTGGTAGTAGGGCAGAAAAATTTAGCGCGGATTTGACTACCAGTTTGTTTCATCAGCCCTGCCACAATAATGACTAAAAAAAGAGCCAGTATCAGAAAGAGGAGAAAATGAACTGACGGATTGATGGGAGCAAGCACACGTCCTAAGGATTTCCGACTTCTTCTTTTTGCCATATAAAACTAGCCTAGTGAGTTTTATGTCAGTTGTCAAGTACCCAAAGTTTTGATAAGATAGGAACCTGATGTTGAGAAATTAGCGTCTAGAAAAAAAGCGAGATATCTGCCAGCGAAACGCTCATTTCTCAAGTCAAAGCTTTGATTATTATGGCATATCAATGTTTTTATTGTGGTAAAGGAAATTGGGTGAGTGAGCGAAGTCAGCATCACAAAGGTATAGCCGGAGGATCATGGAAACACAAAGCCCAAAAATCGCGGAAAGTATTTAAGGCAAATTTACACCAAATGCGGGTGATTTTTGATCGGACTCGACAAAGAGTCAAACTCTGCAGTGATTGTTTATCAAAACTTAAAAAAGAAGGTCAGCTAAGCATTAACGGACACATAATAAAACAAATTCAATTTTTTACCCTTCAACCTCCGACGACTGCATAAGTTGTTCCAAAAATCGCTGGCCGTCTTTTCCTAAAATGGGTTTTTTGCCCTCGAGCTGAAGTGCATCGATGGTTAGATTGGCAGTCAGATGCAGATTCAGAATTTTTAAACGTTTTTCTACCCGTTGGCCGCCGGCTACAACAAGTTTTATCTTTGTCCAGAGTCCTGGCCAAGGGTGCAAGGCGCGGAAGGCCCGATCAACCAGTTGAGCAGGTTTGATAGCTGATTGATTTTGTTTGCAAAACATTTTGCCAATAGTTTGATGGGAAAATTGTTCTATTGTTGTTTTTGAAAGCGGATTACCCCCTATTGCAGCTGATAATATTGCCCAGGGCACGAAGCCATCATCACGGGTGAGACGGGGGAAATAAGAAGCCGGAGCGGTTGCAGCTATCGACATCTGGGGATTATGGAAATAATCCGGAAGTATTTTTAACAATAAATCAGCTCCTTTTGTAAATAAACGGTGCAACAAAATCAAAGTGGTGTCGGTTGGGTGAATCGGTTCTTTTTCTTGGGCTACAATTTCTCCGGCGTCAAATGCTTCACTCAATTTGACAATAGAGACACCGGTTTCGGTTTCGCCGTTTAATATTTGCCACTGGATGGGTGCAGGACCACGATAAGCAGGCACCAATGACGGATGGATATTCAGCCCGCCAAATTTGGTATGTTGTAGCAATGGTAGAGGAATTTTTAGGGAAAAATCAGCGCAAACCAGCAGATCGGGATTATATTTTAAAATTACTTTTTCAACATCTACTTCATCCTGAAACAACCAGGGCTGTTTGGCATTCACGGGGAAGGTCAAAATAGGAATTTGGTGTTTACTAGCCCAGTTGGCTACTGGAGAGGGGGTAAGAATTTGCTTGCGGCCGATGGGTTGGGGGGGTTTGGTGACGACCGCCGCAACATGACATCCCCCTTGGAAAATTTTATCTGCAACTATGACTGATTCTTCGGGACTGCCAAAGAAAACAATTCGGGCATTTTTAATTGTTAAATTGTTAAATTGTTGCATTTTATATTTTCCTTGTCATTCATGGCCTAACCAAGTATTCACACAATTTTAATGTAGTAATGTTGAAAATAAATTACTCTAGTTGGAATTAACATTTGCATTTAATTCGGTTTTCCTGTGTCTTTTTCTATTTGTTTATTTTTTTCTCTTAATACTGCTTCAGGAATATCATTAAAGTGCTTAAGATAAACTAAACTATGGACTTTATACTTATTGGTAAAAATCCATATACTCAATCATTTATATTGTCCTAAACCATTTTTATGAAATCTTGCGTGATAGAAACATACAGGGCACCGTTTTTTTACTTGCCAGCATATATTAAGAAAAAAATTTTCATTTTGGAGATTCCTGCTTATGTAGCAATGACAAATATTTTCAAATCTCCATTTCCTCCAACACTTCTTTGCCATTGGCGTCTTTTACAAGTTGATAGAGTTTGCCCTTTTGTTCCAAAACGCGGCGGGGGAAGAGAATGCCATCTAGATGATCTAGTTCGTGCTGAATAATAACGGCCGGAAATCCAGTAAATTCTTTTTGGTGTAACCGGCCGTTTTCATCTTGATACTTGAGGGTTAAGGATTTGTGGCGTTTGACTTGTCCCCAAACACGCGGAATGGAGAGGCAACCTTCAAGCTGGGGGGATTTTTTGTCTATTGCCAAGGATAGATTTTCATCTTGAGCGACAATTTCCGGATTTATAAAAACCAAGGTCTGTGAGTTCTCTTTGGGTTTGATTATAAAAATTCGCAGTGATACCCCGATTTGGGGAGCGGCCAATCCGACACCTTTGGGGTTGTTGGCAGCAGCAAGGGTTTTTTTCATATCCGAGATAATAGATTTGATTTTTGCATCAATCTTTTTTACTGGCTGGGCCGTTTTGATCAGAATTTGGTTTGGTGTTTTAACTATCTGCGACATAGACTGCCAAATCAAGTTCAAAGACATCAGGGACAAAAGATAAAATATTTATATTTTGGATCGTTTTTTACTTATCGATTTCCTCCAATCTCTGCTTGATTTCTTCATCATTGGGATTGATACGTTGCAATGCTAGATTGAGTATTTCTTTGGCTTTGGTTATGTCTTTTTGTTCAATATAAAAGATTGATAAAGCGATATAAGCATCGCGATAATCACCTTTAAGCTCAATAGTTTTTTGTAAAGATTTGATTGCATCTTCAGGATGGTTCAGTCTGCCGTAAATGACGGCTGCATTATATGTCAGTTTGGGGTCAGTGGGTGCAAGTTCCATCGCCAGCTGAAGGGCGTTCAAAGCCTGATGGAGATAGGTTTCATCTATTTCTGATAAAGCAAAAAGGATTCGGGTACGTGTTTTCCAGAAATTGACATTTTGCGGACTGATGGTCAAAGCCTGATTTGACTGTAGGAGCGCATCCTGAAAAAGTTGCGCCGATCTTGTGGCATCGGTAGACATAAGTGCGGCAGCATAATTTCCGGCAATATCAGCGCGTTGGTCGTGAAAATTGGGCTCGTCAGGTCTTAAATTGGTGGCAGTGACGATTTTTGGATAAGCCAAGTCCAATTCGCCGGCACGTGAATATGAGATCGCTTTGGCATAAATCGAGTCAGCAATCCACAATCTACCAATATTTATCAGGAAAAACAGCATCAGCCAGAGACTGATGCCGATTCCCAGTTTTCTCCCAAAAGATAAGTTTGACCAAGTTGCCAGATTGGTTATCAGTCTGGTTGGCGGTTTATCAATGTTTATAAAAATCAACACCGGCAATAGGAAAAAGAACAATCCCACTACCACCACCGAGAAACCGAAGAAATTGGTCACCAAAATACTGACATAAGAGGCAATAAAGGCTGCAAATAGCATTTGGGTAGAGCCACGACGTTGTTTTGTTTGCTGGAAAAGTTCTACAAAAATTACCAGGATTAAAAGCAAATATGTCGCCAGGCCGATCAAACCGGTGGTGGCCGCGATATTTAAAAACTCATTATGCGCCCGGTTATACAAAAAGTCCCATTCAGATGTCAGATTATGCGCAGCCGGACGGAAACGGTAGTAAGCAAAAGCAAATGTTTCCGGACCGGTGCCAAAAAGCGGATAATTTTTGATGATATCCAATGCTCCTCTCCAGACAATTTTGCGAATCTCTGAAGAATCTGTGATGCCGACATTGATTACCGAATCACCGACAGGGATTTGCGGTTTTTCTATATTTGCTGGGTGTGAAAACAAATCGATGGTAGCCAGACGGTTATATTGGGAAAAGGGAGTCCGGATAAAGAAATTCACAATGAAGAATGATAAATGCAAAACAAGAAATATGCGTTTAGCATAAAACGTAAAGCGTTTTGCAAGAAACATCATTAACCAAAAAACTATATTGGCTCCCCAAAAACCCAAAAATCCTGATCGAGACTTGGTAAATAAAAGACACACATAGAGTAGTATTCCAATCATCAAATAATACCAACCTGTTTTGCCGGCAGACAGGTTACTCCATAGTCCACCGAGTGTAACCTTTGCCCTTTGCATAAAATTGTCTGGTGACTGCTTGAAGTTTTTTGAAGACGATAAAAGTTGGTTTAAAGAAATCGGAAACAAAATAGCTAAATATGCTGCTAACCAATTGGGTTGGCCCAGTGTGGAAAATACCCGATTTTGCACATCTTGGACCCACTTGTCTTTATCAATTCCCAAACGTTGGGCAATCCCATAGAGTGAGACTAGTGAGGCTGCAGTCAAAAGCAAGAAAAGAAAGTGCTGCAAATTGAGAAAGGTAAGGTTGGAGACAAAGGCAAAATAGAGTGTTGTATAAGCGATAGTTGACAATAATCCTCCATGAAAGCGCGAATAATATCCCCAGATGGACAGATGCGGATCGATGGAAAAAACAGTAGCGATAATTTGGACTGTCAGCAGTAATATCAGCGGCCAAAAAAGCGGGGTACGGTGAAAAATAAATTTTCTGGCCGTAATCATCTTGACTACCCAAGCAGTGACGACAATTACAGTCAGGCAGTAGACAAAAATCATTTTGTTCCACTCAAACAATTCAAAGGAGGGAAAGGTTCTGGAGGGATTAAACAGAAACGGTGTTAATATAAACAAAAAATAAAAGCAGCTACGGATGATCCGATCACAAATATCAATCAAATTCATGAGCTAATTTTAACATAAGAGAATGAAATAAACTTATGATATACTGCGAGAGACAAGTAGCTGAGAAATGGACTAGCTAAAAAAGCTTAGAACACCTGCATCAGATTCAGTTGGTGATATCTAAGCTGTGCTAGTGTGGGGTCCTTTTATTTTTTATGTTGAATTACCTTCTTGGCTTATTTTCATACGATTTAGCTATAGATTTGGGAACTGCAAATACTTTGGTGGCCATCAAAGACAAGGGGATTGTGGTTCGTGAACCCTCGGTTGTGGCCCGGCACAAAAAAACCAAAAGACCTTTGGCAGTAGGCAGTGAGGCCAAAAAAATGTTGGGTAAAACTCCGGCGACGATTGAGGCGCTACGGCCACTGCGGCACGGGGTGATTTCGGATTTTGACGCCACAGAAGCGATGCTGTCCTATTACATCAAACAGGTGCATGAGCGGCCGCAACAATGGTGGCCGTCAATACCCAGACCCAAAGTGGTGATTGGTATTCCTTCAGGGGTAACCGAAGTAGAACGACGCGCGGTTCAAGAAGCAGCGCTTGATGCCGGCGCCCGTGAAGCCTATTTGATTGAAGAACCAATGGCAGCTGCCATAGGAGCCAATTTGCCCATCCAAGAGTCCAAGGGCTCTATGATTGTGGATATCGGGGGTGGTACGACCGAGATTGCGGTGATTGCTTTAGGCGGAATTGTTGTCAATCGCTCAAATCGCGTGGCCGGAGACGAGATGGATGCCGCCATTATTAATTTTGTCCGTCTCAAACATTCATTGCTGGTGGGTGAGCAGACTGCGGAAGAAGTGAAAATCGCCATTGGCTCAACCTTTTTATCCGATGAGAACAAGCAAACAGTAGTGCGGGGACGAGATTTGGAATCAGGACTTCCCAAATCTCAAAAACTTAATGCATTGGAAGTGCGGGAGGCATTGGCCAACGTGGTAAATCAAATAATTTTTGGGGTGAAAGAGGTGATTGAAGAAACTCCACCAGAATTTATCGGCGATATCATGGAACAAGGGATTACTCTTACTGGAGGAGGGTCCAAACTGAAAGGACTGGATAAACTTCTGGCGCAAGAGGTGAAAATGCCGGTATGGGTAGCTGATGATCCGCAAACAACAGTAGTGCGTGGTGCTTTAGCATTATTGGAAAACCAAGAATTATTAAATCGAGTCAAAGTTACCGGGGGACTTAAGTAAACTTAAAATTTAGAGTTCAACTGAGAATTTGATGGAAAAATACAAACATTTTTTTGATATTTTATCAACAGCCATTTCCTATCTTTTTTTCCCAGTATGGATATTGCCGTTGTCTTTTTATTTGTTATTGGAACGTATTGATGCGGGCAGTGCCGGAGTAGTGGCGTTTTTGTTAGTTGTTTTAGTCATTGTTCCGATCATGACCCTGCTTACCTATTTGATAAAAATAGGGGAAATAAAAAAATGGGATATCCAAAAACGGCAAAACCGGTATCTGCTGTATATCTTTACCTTGGTTTGCGGAATATTACTGTTGTGGCTGCTTCAAAGCTGGAGTCTGACAATGCCATTTGCAATCTTTTCGGTGTTTTTACTAGCCGCGGCCCTTTTGACTATTAGCAATTTTTTTTGGAAAATATCGGTTCATGCAGCAGCAATCACGGCCTTTGCCCTGGTTTTGGTAAATAATTTTGGGGGTGAGCAAATATGGCCATTACTCCTAATCCCCCTGGTGGGTTGGGCGAGAATTTACCGGAAAAATCACACATTGAGTGAAGTGATTGGAGGTATCATTTTATCAGGACTGACCATCTATCTAGTCAAGTTATTGCGGCTGCTTTAGATTTGATAATTCCCAAATTCCTAAACTTTATTTTTTTAGCTAAATATTCTCAATTATGTTTAAGCTAGGCAAGGCGTTCTCGGACAGCATCGAGCGAGGGAAGCGGCGGAAACTCGAATCAGGATCGCGCCCGCTCACTGGTTGGGGGGTCCGCTTGACTTTGTTTTATTTGTGGTTGATTTTTGGTTTTGCCTTGCTTTTGGTGCGTCTTTTCCATCTGACTATGATCCGCGGTAGCGAATATCGTGAGTTAGCCCAAAATAATCGCATCCGCAGCGTCACAATGCATGCTCCGCGGGGGATTTTTTATGACCGGCGGGGTGAGCCATTGGTAGAAAACATCCCGGGTTTTCGACTAGTTGGCACTTGTCCGTCATCCGCCAAATGTGAAGGTAAAAAATTTTTTAGCGAAGATGAGCTAATTCAGGCGCATTTAACGCCTGATTTTTACCTATTGGAAAGAGATTTTTTCCGCCATTATTTGTACCCATATATGAGCGCGCACGTTTTGGGTTATCTGACAGAAATTAGTCCCGAGGAACTTTTAAATCCCTTTTATACTTATCAGGGTTATCGGGCTGGAGATCGCATCGGGCGGATGGGACTTGAAGAAACACTAGAAAAGCAACTGCGGGGAGTGGATGGTAAAGAGTTGATTGAAGTCGATGCAGAAGGGAAAAAGATCAGAACATTGGGAGAGGTCGAGCCGATCCCAGGAAAGGATTTTACTCTGACAATTGATAGTGATTTACAAAAAGTGGCCTATGAAGCCTTGGGAGAAAATCCGGGCGCGGTTGTCGTCTCGCGGCCAAAATCTGGAGAAATTCTGGTCTTGGTCTCCACCCCCGGGTTTGACCCCAACCAGTTTCATTTAGGATTGAGCCTATCGCAATACGAAAGATTGGTAAAAAGCAGCGATCAACCACTGTTTAACAGGGCCATTTCCGGAGTTTATGCACCTGGTTCAACTTTCAAAATCATTTCGGCCATCGCAGCGCTGGAAGAAAAAAAGATTGACAAAAATACAGTTTTTGAAGACACCGGAGTGTTGCATGTCGGGAAATTTTCCTTTGGCAATTGGTATTACCGGCAATACGGCAAAACAGAGGGTATGGTGGATATTCTTAAAGGAATTGCCCGTTCCAATGATATATTTTTCTACAAAGTCGGAGAGGCTCTGGGAATCACTTCACTTGCAGATTGGGGAAAAAAATTTGGAATTGGGAAAAAGACCGGCATTGAGCTGACCGGCGAAGCAGAGGGATTGATGCCGGATCCTCTCTGGCGAGAAAAGTTGACAGGAGAAAAGTGGTATTTGGGTGATAATTACAATGTCGTAATCGGCCAAGGAGATTTACTCACCACGCCCCTACAAGTAAATATGTGGACCAATGCTTTGGCCAGCGGTGGCGTGTGGTGTAAACCAACATTGATAAAAAGTCAAGAGTGGCGAGCGTCAAGTGAAAAAGAAAACTGTTTTGATTTAAATCTCAAGCAGGAAAACATTGATCTGGTGATTGAAGGCATGCGCCGCGCTTGTTATCGGGGAGATGATGTACCCTATCAGGGTACCGGCTGGCCGTTTTTTGATTTTTCTGTCTATAAAGAAATTTTAAATGAGGGGAGTGGTGAGGGAGTGCGCCAAACTATCCCGGTAGCTTGTAAGACAGGTACAGCGGAAACTAGCGATGCGTCAGGCAAAACCCATGCTTGGTTTACTGCCTTTGCGCCTTTAAGTGTCAATTATTTACCAACTGCGTCTTTGGTAAAGGGAGAGCCGGAAATAGTAGTGACAGTATTGGTTGAGCATGGAGGAGAAGGTTCATCAGTAGCCGCACCCATTGCCAAAAAGATAATGGAGGAATGGTTTAGGAGATAATTTGTAATATCATTCTTCAAAGGGGTGGTCATTTGTACGTATTGTGTTCGCATATCAAAGTTCAGGAAAATGGGTTCCAAGTCTTGGGGAGCGGGCCAGAAGTCAAGCAATCAGGCGCTTTGCGATACCTCTATTTGTGCCTGCTGTCTTTGGTATGTTGTTATATATTTCGGGGGTGATTCTTCTGTGAGGTGATAGCGCAATCCAAAAAGCAGCAAACAAATACACCAAGGCAAAAATAAACGGCTTACCGCGTCATTTATATTTCACTCTCTCTTTTTACTCCAATGACCTTTTTCTGGAGGCAAATATGACGCCAGCAGTTGTTCCTACTCCTGGATTCATCAAGAACTCCTCCTAAATGTGTTTGGCGGCTGGTTACCAAAGAATTTATTTGCAAAAATTTGCAGTCAACCAGCTGTGCGACATTTGCCATGAATTGCAGGAGATGTTTGTGAATGCGATTTGACAAGAGAGAGGCTTCAAAGCAGAGTGCGGTTATCGATTTGGGTATCAGCTATCCCAGGGGTGGGAAAAATTACCAGATCAAATATATAACAAATACAATACGAGATAGCAGACGATCCAAATTGGCTTTAGGCAAACCAAATTTTTTTAGGGATTGCTCATTTGGCTAAAATAATAGTACTGACTTTGTCTGTCGGATATGCGCTTGGGAGAGGAGATACCGTCAAGGGCATCCGGAACAGATCGGAGACGTTGCCAAAAGAAAAAATCGGAAAACGAAAAGAGGCAAGAAAAGAAAGTTGTCTCCGCAGGGCGGGTACGATACCCAAATCGAAAATTTATAACTGATACAATATAGCCGATATGTTTTTGTTGACCAGTGGGTGAGACCCTTGGAATAATTCATTTATTGGATGTGGGTCAGTCACAGAGTCTTTTTGTTGCATACAGTTAGTAAAATAAGAATAAAGGAAAATAGTTGATACTTATTTTCTTTTTTCTTTTTTCAATTTGTTAAATTCTCACAATGTCTGAACGCGAAGCTTATATCGCATATGCTACCTTTCCCGGTATTGGACCTTTAAGGTTTAAATTGTTAGTTGATTATTTTGGATCTGCCTTAAAAGCGTGGACCGCTGATGAAAAAATGCTTTTGCAAATCGGTTTGGGCTTGCACCTGACCAAAAAACTGGTGCAATACAGAAAAGCTTTTTCTGCCGATATTTATGAAAAAGAATTGTTGAGCCGGGAGATCAAGATAGTCACCAGAATTGACCTAAATTTTCCGTCAGCTTTACTGCAGATTCCCGATCCGCCGATAGCCCTTTTCGTCAAGGGTAAGTTGCCCGATGATAATTTACCTCGTATTGGTGTGGTTGGTACCCGCAAACCGACCGTTTACGGAAAGCACATCACCAAGCAACTGACCAGAGAGTTGACTTTGGCGGGGTTGGTGATTGTTTCCGGCTTGGCCCGCGGGATTGATGCTGTAGCCCATACAACTTGTTTAGAAACTGGTGGTCAAACCATAGCTGTATTGGGTTGCGGCGTTGACATCATCTATCCTCCGGAACACAAAGCTCTATATGAGGAAATTATTTCAAAAGGCGGTGCGGTCGTTTCTGAAGTGCCACCCGGCCAGACGGTGCTTAAAGGTTTATTTACTTCTCGAAACCGGATCATTTCAGGTTTGTCTCTAGGGGTTGTCGTCACCGAGGGTGCTGAAGATTCTGGATCACTTATCACTGCCAGATATGCGGCGGAACAAGGACGGGAAGTTTTTGCGGTACCAGGGCCCATCACCAGCTACTTATCGGTCGGGCCAACGAAACTGATCAAACAAGGAGCAAAAATCGTCACAGGAGTGGAAGATGTACTGGGAGAATTACATCTTGATTATGCAAAAATCAATTTCCAAAACGAAAAATTAGAGAGGCAAAATGTAACATTTAATGAAAATGAACAAAAAATTGTGGCGCTGTTGACGAAAGGGGAAATGTTCTATGATGAGATAGTCAGACTTAGTGGACTGCAAGTTTCTGAACTTGGAGTTTTACTATCCAGATTAGAACTGTCTGGTATAATACAAAATCTTGGGAACGGAAAATATGGATTAAAATAGAAAATAAGAGATTAAGCAAATAAGAAATAAAGAAATATTTACTTCTTTGCTTCATCCCCTTTTTCCTTATTTTCTCAAAGTATATGAAACTTATTTTAGTTGAATCGCCGACAAAGGCAAGAACATTACAAAGATTTTTGGGTAAAGATTACCGGATTGAGGCCACATTTGGTCATTTACGGGATTTACCCAAAGGTGAACTGGGAGTGGATACTAAAAAAGATTTTACTCCAAAGTATGTCATACCGCGGGATAAAGCCAGACGAGTGAAGCAGTTGCAAGCATTGGTCAATGACGAACCTGTGATTTTGGCGACCGACCCTGACCGTGAAGGAGAGGCGATTGCTTATCATCTGGCAGTAATTTTGTCTCATGAAGGCAAAATCACTTCGAATAATTTTGATACCAATAAATTTTTACGGATAACATTTCATGAAATTACTGAAAATGCTATTAACCAGGCATTGGCAAATCCAGGAAAAATCAATTTTCAATTGGTGAATGCACAACAAGCGCGACGAGTTTTGGATAGATTGGTTGGTTATAAACTGTCACCGCTTTTATGGAAAAAATTATCTCGTAGTTGGCTGTCAGCTGGTCGGGTCCAGTCAGTTGCCCTAAGATTGATTGTTGAGCGGGAAAGAGAGATTGAGAAATTTAAAAAAGAAGAGTACTGGGTGATAAGTGGTAATTTTCAAAGAACGCAAAGCCCAAAAACCAATGACCAAGATATATTGGCGGAATTGGTTGCAAAAGACGGAGTGAAATATGAACAGACGCAGAAACTGAAATTATTTGACGGTGAATTCACTTTCAGCAAAACATCTATTGCGGATAAAGATACAGCGGATAAAATTATTACTGATTTGAAAGCTCCTTTTACCGTCACTGCGGTAGACAAAAAAGAAACCAAAAGGAATCCGCCGCCACCATATACGACGTCAGCTTTACAAATTGATGCCGGTCGCCGATTGGGCTTTACCTCCAAAAAAACAATGCAAATCGCCCAGAAACTTTATGAGGAAGGACTCATCACTTATCATCGCACAGACTCGGTAAATTTAGCAACTAAATTTTTGGCAGCAGCCAAAAGCTATATTGAGAAAAATTACGGTAAAGAATATTGGCAATATCGGACATATGCAACCAAATCCAAACTGGCCCAAGAAGCACATGAAGCTATACGTCCGACCTCTTTGGACCTGGTCCAAATAACCAAAATCAAAAATCAATCTGAATTCAGAAGTGAACATGAAAAATTATACGATTTGATCTTGAGGCGCTCGATAGCGTCGCAAATGGCAGCGGCAGCTTTTGACTCTACAACTATTGAAATAACTTCAGCCAATGGTTATCAATTTGCCACCCAAGGATCGATAGTGAAATTTGATGGATATCTCAAAGTTGCCGGATATGATTCTGAAACAGTAGTTTTACCTCAAGTAAAAGTCGGAGAATCACTCAAACTGGTAGCGGCAATTCCTCAACAAAAATTCACTCAACCGCCGCCGCGTTACAGCGAAGCATCACTAATTAAAGCCTTGGAAGATGATGGTATCGGTCGGCCATCAACTTATGCACCGACCATCTCCACCATCCAAGAAAGACAATATGTTACCAAAGAAACGAAAGAGGATGGCCGACCAGGACGCCATCTTATACCTACAGAATTGGGTTTTTTGGTCAATGATTTTTTGGTAACCCATTTTTCAGAAATTGTAGATTTGCCTTTTACAGCCAAAATGGAAGACGAACTGGATCAAATTGCCCAGGGTCAAAAGGAATGGGTGCCAGTAATTAGAGAATTTTATACGCCATTTGCTCATGATTTAGAAAAGGTTGAAAAAACGGCCGAAAAAGTCACAGTGCCGGTGGAAAAAACTGGGGAAAAATGCCCCTTATGCGGCCAAGGAGAAGTGGTGATCAAGCAGGGAAAATTCGGCAAATTCTACGCCTGTTCTAGATTTCCAGAATGCAATTACACCAGAAATATGTTGGCAAAGATTGAGATGAAATGTCCGGAGTGCGGCCAAGGTGATGTAGTGGTGAGAAAAACTAGGAGAGGTCGCATTTTCTATGGTTGTTCTTTTTACCCCGACTGTAAATGGGCCAGCTGGACCAAACCGAAGAAATAGATCCTACCAGATTTGTTGTGGTAGTGACCCCAAATTGTTGATCTATGACAAGCGGATATGTGAAATATGAAAACGATTGATGATTCAAAAACTTTACAGCAATTGGTACCACTTGCTTTAACACTAATAATTTTGGGGGTTCTGATTGCCATATTGTATCTATTTGTTTTTGTATTGGATCTGCTACCTTTTGGAGAAAAAATTATTTTGATAACGCGACCAGTGGATATTTTGGTTGGGTTAACTATTTATCTGAAGACTGCCATTGACTTTGCTATATTTATGGGACGCTTGATGGCTAGTAGTCCCGGTTGGCGAAATCGAATAGCGATCGAGATTGGCAGTGCTTTGGGAAATGCTTTGGGGACACTTCTTATCATTGCCTTATGGGTAGTATTCAAAGAAATAGATTGGTTATTGGCCCTGATGGTGTTTATTGCCTCATTGGTTCTTTTGGAATTGGCTTATGGTGGATTGGAACATTTAGGAGATTGGGAAAGACAAGCAGGGCTAAAAAAAATATTATTTAATTTATTGCAAAATTTTTTGCAGGCAGTGCTGTTACTTGCGCAACCGATATTAAAACGAATCATCCCGGATTTGCGCAGCCTTCTGAAAGGTAAAGCAGGATTGAGCTGGAGGGCTTTGTTTACTTTTTCGATGAGCGTCCCATTTATTTTGGGACTAGATGACTTTGCCGGTTATGTGCCACTGTTCAATGTCATCAATGTCTTTGGATTTGCCATCGGAGTGTTTTTAGGTCACACGTTATTAAATATTGCTTTGTTTATTTCACCATCTCGCACAATTGTAGCGGTTAAAAACGAATATGTAAGTTTCGTGGGAACAATCGCCTTTATTGGTTTGGCATTTTACGGCTTTTTCGAAGTTTACCGAATTTTTACTCATCTCTTTTGAAGTCAAATTGGTTGATCGGCAAGTCCGAAATGCAAAATAGCAATTTTACCTCAATGTATTTGTGTTTTAAAGCGCTTGAGACTGCTGTATGTTGATATAATAGAGCAGTATTCATTTGATTTGCCTGTTTGGTGTATAATCATCTCAAATTATGGACGGAGACCAACCAGACATTCACAGAAGTAAACAGTTGATTTATGTCGCTGTAGTAGTGTTGATACTTTTGATCGGTTATGTGATCGTGTCGGCACTGCGGCGACCAGGTTTGGTTTCACCTCTGGCTGAAGATGATGGCGAGGGGGTGCGGGTGATATTTGTCAGTCCGCAGTCAAGCGAACCTCCAGCAGTGGCATCACCTGCTGCTGCAGAAACAGCTACTCCAACTCCCACAGCCACACCCACAGCTACACCCAAGACCAGTCCGTCTGCCACACCCGTAGCTTCCCCAAAAGCATCCCCGGAAGAAGAGTAATCCAGCCTTTCTGGTTTACAGTTTACCAAATTGACCCGATTTTTTTATACATTACAGACAGATGATAAGGAGATGAGGATGTGATAAGCAATTTCTCATTAAAGCATTTTGTAAAGACTTGAAGCAATTATTGGCTGATTTACTCTATTGAATTTTGGTATTATTATCTTATGTCTTTTTTGCAGTGGTTGATTGATATTGATATCTGGTTGTTTCATCTAGTCAACCAATCACCCCACCCAGCTTTTTTAAATCATTTGTTTCTGTTTTTTTCTTTTTATCCGCTCATTTTCTGGAGTGTGATTTGTTTGTTTATTATTTGGTGGGAGCAGAAAAAGGACCAACGCTTCTTCCTGAAATTTATTTTGGCTTTGGGAGTCGCCGGAATTGTGGTGTCAGGAGTGGTCAAACCCCTGGTGCAGCGGCCGCGGCCGGATTTGCAGCTAGGTGAGCAAGTGATAGTCATTAGCGAAAAACCAGCCCTACTTTTTTGGAACAATGATTTTGCCTTTCCCTCCGGACATGCGGCTATTGCTTTTGCCGGGGCATACATATTGGGTAAAGAAATCACATCGAAAAGAAAAAGCCGGCCGTATTGGGTAATTCTGTTTTATCTTATAGCCACACTGACTGCATTTTCCCGAATATATCTAGGCAAACATTATCCGCTGGACGTGACCATGGGAGCGCTGATTGGGATGATAACCGCTGCTTATACATGGAAGGTGATCGGAAAAATGGTGAGTAAGTAAGTAAGCTAGAATTGAGTGGAGTCTTGAGCGGTGGTGGACTGATCTTCGCCGGTGGTTTCTGGGATATGTTCAGTTGTTGGCAAAGGATCGATTGTGCTTTTGGCTGGGGGATTTGCCCCAGGGGTGGCATTGCTTGGTTTCAGAGGTAATACATTTTGCCATTGAGGTGCTCGGCGTTGTAGTTTGTCCAGGTTGGGTGAGGCAAGTTTGGGATAACCTGGACATTGATCCGGATTTTGAGCACACAACTTTCGGCAGTCTTCATTGGTAACACAGCCCAATTTTTCTTTCAAAGTCGTGCGGAATTTCAATCCCAGTTTTTGGGCAAAGTTGCGGCAAGTGGTTTTATTTTCTTCCTGTTGGCAAAAAGTTTTGCATTCAGTCAGAGTTTGACATCCTAAAGTGTTTTGAGCTTGATTTAAAATCGTTTGTCTGGCTTGAGTTTTGATTTTCCATTTTTTGCGAAAACTTTCACACAAAGATTTATTTTGTTCTTGACTACAGAAAGCTTGGCATTGTTCGACAGTTGTACAACCAAGTTCAGCTTGGGCTTTTGTGAGCAGGTTTTGATTGACTATGGTGCGGATATTTTGGGAATAAGTTTGGCAGGTAGATAGATTGGCAGGATTCTGACAAAAATTTTTACATTCCTTCCAATTTGCACAATTGCCAAGTTCAGCAATAGGAAAAGTAAATCCCAGTTGGGTCAGGACTTCATTGGTGGTGGTTTCTCCTAATACTGCAGTTTTGTAAACTCGGTAAGACCAACAAGCTGGTTGATTTTCCGGCACTTCGCAGTAATGATGACACTCTTTTTGGTTTTGGCAATTGCCCAGTTCGGAAATAGGGTACTGGTATGCGTATGTAAGCTTGGCAACAGTCCCCAAACTAAATAGGATTATCAGGCTCAACAAAAGTTTTGATAGCTTCATAAATTATTAAATATTAAATTTTATTATTGACTTTTATTGACCAAACAAGACTCTCATTTCCAAAATTTTACCACTACAAATTTTGTTCAGTGATAGCCTAAATCAGATAAAGGGCATCAGTTTTAAAATGGATTTTGATATTCTGCACCACCAGAAGTATCTTCTTCATCAAATTCATTAAAAATATTGGTGCTGTCGGTGGCTGTTTGGGCAAATGGATTATCTTGGATAGCCTCGTCGGAAAAGGGATTGATATCAACTTGGGTATTTTGTAACTCCGTAAGCGTTGGAGTCGACCGGATAATATCAGCATTGGTAGTGGTTTGAGTCGGTTGGTTCCAGTTAAGAAGGATATATGTTGTGGCTCCAGCCGAGATCATAGTTAGGATAAGCAGAAGCAAAAATATGGCGCGAAAAGTGCCGTTTGAATTTTTGGTCGGTGACTGGCCGCCGAAAGATTGCACTTGAGGCTCTTGTAGCGCCGGTTGTGCCGGCGGCGGTTCTGTCGGCGGTTGAGTTTGTGGGGCGGCAGTAGATGCAGATGCAGTCGCAGATGTGGGGGAAGTTAGGGGATTTCTGATAGTAAAATCATCAGGATTGAAACATGCTCCGGGTTGCGCTTGACTGTTTGGATCAGTTCGGTCCATATAATTTAAGGTAACAGCTTTTTCTTAGTACTGTCAAGATAGACACAGAAAACTCCCTACAGGCGCAAGTTCGCTCAGATTGACAGTGTCGTTAATAAAATACGGAGGCGGTGCCGCCATCGAGATTGATCAGGCGATCAAATTGTATTATTTTACTGTTTTCCGCTATCAGTTTAGTCGAGGCGTTTAGTTGTTGAATTATTTCCGGTACATCGGCAAGTAACGGACCGGCAAAATGGTTATTCGGTTGGGTAATTGCCAAGAAATATAATTCATTCAATTTAGTTTCACCCAAGAGAATGCGACGCGAGTATCCATCATTGACAACTTTCAAATGAATATCTGGTTTTATAATTGGACCAGCTTGAAAAGCAAAATTGACCAATAGATCTGGTGGTTCTTCCGAAATAGACAATTTCCCATTTTGTGAAATCACAAAGCCGTTGAAAAATTGTTGATTGTAGATTTGCGTGATGAGTGGTCTTTTATTTGTAAATAGCCCAAGGGTTGACGGTCAGGAGTATAAAATTGACCGCTGAAAAGTCCCTGGCAACTATATTTTTGCTTGATGGTGGAACTGGTATTTTGTTCCTTAAGATTGGGGATGAGTCGGATAAGGACCGGATCCGCAATTTTTTCCAGAAATATTTGATAAGTTTGCCCTTGATAAACTAATTGTATCGAAAAAGAATTATTTTGGGGAAGGGGAGATGGTGATGGGGAGAGATTTGACCGCACAAAATTATTTTTTAGATACTGGAAACCCAAATAAAAGCTCAATAAAAAAATATAAATACCAAAATTTTTCTCATAAACACTATCAAGAATATGGCTTCTCTTTGGCAGAGCAGATCAGGACGAATTTTTAAATACCCGAACCGATTGATCTCTACCTGCTCTTTTTTAAAGAGAAGGCAGTTGTTGTATCATTTTTGTGCAGATAATGTTAGCGAAGATTTTAACTCGGCAAAAATGACTAAATTATACAAAATAAACATAAGGGAAAAGAAAAAAGGGATTGGGATATAAACCTGAAACAAAGTTAATCCGACCTGAAGCAAAGTGGGAAGCGTAAGCGAGTGCAGACCTATCTGGTAAATTTTTTTAAATCCAAGTTGCAATCTCATAACACCTGCTGCGGCCCACATGACCAAAGATAAAATTAGTAGCGAAAACAGCCGGCTTATTGGAATAAAAATTATGAACACAGTTGCAATAAGGAGAGTAAAAAACGGAGGGATGTATTTGAGCAGTGGTCGTAACCGATAATATATATTTTCTACCTTGAGCCGATCGATTGTGGTATCTGGAACTTCTTTTAAATCATAAATCTGGTAAGACCCGTGATTGTTAAGGATGGCTATGGCGGTAGCATTGACAAAAATTAGTGATTGAGACTGTGTGATATTTTCAATCGGCGCATCAGTATCAATCGTGAGGAGATAGGTTTGCTTTTGGTCGGAAATTGCTGGCGGGATATCGGTGAAGAGTTCGAAAGGGATAGGAATTTGCAGTGGTTCATCCGCATTGGTGGAGAGCCGACCATCCTTGATTTCGATCACCAGGTCTTGGGGATACAAAGTCAAAATACGGGTATCAAAGCGGTTGATGAATTTATGTAATGCCGGCAGTGCCACGACAGATATGGCTGAAGTCATAAACGAACCAAGCAAAAAAGAAAACAGGATAAAATATTTCAGGGAAAAAGAAAAGTTGGCTTTGAGAATACCATTGTAAAAAGTAGTTGAAAACAAGCTTTTATAAAAAGAATAAAAAAAAGTCTGCAACTGTTTTACTGGATATCCAATTTTTATCATTTTAAATTGTTGCAAATGTTTCAATATAAATCTCTCAATAAGGCGGATTTGGTTTTAAAAGCAAGTCTGTAAAAATCAATTTTAATTGTATAATACTCTTATGTTCAAACTCAATGCTCGGCAGTTACGGACCACAGAACCGACGGAAGAACAAATCAAATCTATAAAAAAACGACCGATTTATATCATCCTGGACAATGTTTTAGATACCTACAATGTGGGATCGATTTTCCGTCTGGCTGATGCAGTAGCAGCTCAAAAAATGTTTTTGTGCGGCGAGACTCTGACTCCCCCAAATCCACGGATTAAAAAGGCCTCGATATCCACCTGGAAATGGGTGGAGTGGGATTATAGCAGCAACGCAGTTGCGGCAATTAAGAACTTAAAATATAAAATTAAGAATTTAAAGGTTGTGGCGGTGGAGCAGGATAGAAGAAGTATTCTCTTTCATAAGTTTGACTACGAATTGCCAATAGCTCTAGTGGTGGGAAATGAAACCTCTGGGATTTCACCCGAAGTACTCAATATGTGCGATGCTATCGTCGAATTGCCGATGTTTGGAGTGAATAAAAGTCTAAATGTCATAGTCAGTCTGGGAATAGTGTTATATACCATAGTAGCTCAAAAATATGAAAGTTCATAAAACAATTTAAATGCTGAAGCGACATACTTTTATTTTTTTATTTTCGCCCATCGTCTTTTTGGGTTTGGTGATAAAAGCATTTAGTAAGGAAAAAACTTGGGCGCCGCTCGCTACCCAACTCTTGTCCGACAAATTTATGTCCCATTGACTACTCGTGTAAGCTTGATGCGTGTGTAAAATGTAGCGCCCCAGATGAGATGTTTCCACCGATGGAGCAAAGTAGTTTAAAGGATTATGCTGCAAACCGGGGGTTATGGATTGGTGCCACTATCCAAAATAAAGGCGACGCTTCCTAATTGGATTTATATAAAGAAACCGTAAACCGGGAATTAAACGCAAATCAAGCCTTGATGCCTATGAAGGATATGTGGCCGGAGCCGAGCATAATTAATACATATATTTACATATATTGTCGAAAATTTTATCAACAACTGGGGCATAGCTTAGAAACTGCGCTTGATAGGTGGACCACTAGTCTATCGAAATGTGGCAGCCCCTGCTTGGTTTAATTTTGATCAAGCTGATTGCGGCAGTTGGAACAAAACCCAATTAGGGAATTTATTAAAAAACTATATCCAGACATTGGTGGTTACCGCTAAAAACAACCAGAATGGGATATCTGTCTGGCGAGTAGTCAACGAGCCTCTTGGTAATATCGGTAAGGCATGTTGGTCAAAAATACTGGCTGAAAATGAACCATTGGGGGAGAGATGGCATATATCGAAAAGGCTTTTAAATGGGCTAGGGAAGCCAACCCAGATGTGTTGTTACTTTTAAATGAAACATTCAGAACCAGTGGTGTTGATAAAGAACGGGTGGATGCTTTTTTTAGTTTATTGGATCAACTGCAACGTCGGCAGACGCCAATTGATATCATCGGTATTCAAATGCATCTATTTGCTCATGAGTTGCGACCTACTTATATGGATGAATTTAAATACTATTTAGAACAAGCAAAAGCACGAGGTGTGAAAGTATTTATTACAGAAATGGATGTTTATCAGGGTCCGGCTGGTTTTTTTACTGATCCATGGGAAGTGCAAAAACAAATCTACAAAAATATTCTAGCAACTTGTTTGGAATACGCTCATTGTACAGGGTTTTTTACCTGGGGCCTATCAGATAGATATCCTTGGACAAGGGAGGACAGCGAATATCTGCTACCGGACACCAAACCACTGCTATTTGATGAAAATTTACAAAGAAAACCTGCTTATTATGGAGTGACGGGAGCTTTTAAGGAAAATCTGGCGCGTGAGTGTGTTCCTTGTCAAAAGTTGGCCGATGCCAATGGAGACGGTCTGGTAAATCTTTATGATGCCAAAATTTGGTTGATTAATTATTTAAATACTTCCATTTATCGAGAGACCGGTGAGTATATCTGCGATCAGAAACTGAACCTTTTTGATTACGGATTGTGGAGAAGGCAAAAATCATAGGCAATTCAAAGATGCAGGGCTTCATCAGTGCGCAAGGGTAAGAGTTTGTATCATTGGTTGGAAGGTTGGATTTCTGTAAATTCACACAAAATCCAATTTCCGCAGGTGTAGCCTCATAAACACCCCAAGGGTGTAAATATACAAGGGTGTAAATATACAACCCAACCACCTATTTAGGCGGCAAAAAAGAAGACAAAATTGTTTCTTTGAGTTGTCATGTTTGGCTACTATATCTTTGCTTATTCAAGAAAATCGAATTATTAAAGCACCTTTAAAGGTCAATTAGTATGATTGATATCAAACCCCGGTGTTCAAAGCTAGTTAACTTCCGGAGTAGGTAATTTTTGACCTACCCCAACTTAAGCATAAACCACCTTACTTTCGATAAACTTCTTTTTATACTCAATAGTCAATATGCTTATTTCGTATTTTTATTAAAAGAATTTTCAAGCCAAGTAATTGTGGTCGGAGCATCTTTTGCGGGTGGAATTCTACCGACATAATACGGAGGTTTGCCAACAATCTCTTTACCACCTTTAATACCTACAACCCAGACTAAGTCAAAATCGCGAGCAACTTTTAAAATATCTGAATTGGGGGTGTCTGTATTCGGTATTGTCCAGCTTCCGTATGGCAAAATCAAAGTCTTTGGTTTTAATCCTGTCGCTTGAGTAATTTTATAGTAACATTCACCAACCTGATATCTAATAACTCTTTCACTAAGAGGTCCCAAAGCTGCGTGGTCTTCGGTATGAAGAGCCAGTTCCCATCCTGAATCGGCTATTTTTTTGAGATATTCCCATATTTCTGGATGGACATCTTCTCTTGCACCACGGGTAACAATTCCAATTGTTCCTCTCATGTTGAACTCGTTCATTGTGTCGATCATTCTTATATATGCAGGATTAAGCCATGATGTCCCAATATTATCAATTGAAATTAAAATTGGATTTTCGGGTAATGAATTCCGTCTCAATCGGTCATAATATTCTGTATATGGAAGAGCTGTGTAACCAGCTTTATCCAAAAGTGGTACTAATTTAGTAAGAAGTGATTCATTTGCTGAATGAAGCATGAGAGATGGAGGAACTGAATGACGTTTCTTTATATCAATATCTTTTGCTGGAATACCTTCTGACTCTGGTAGTCCATTTTCTGGCAGTCCCAGTTAGTTTATTAATGGCGGCAGCAATCCAAATATTGTAGCAGAAAAAATTTTAATAAACTCTCTACGGGAAATTTGAAGATATTGATTTGGTAAGCTTTCCATTTTTTCCCCATATTCATTATTATACCAACTTCGATCAAAATAAAAGTGGCCAACACCAGAAGTTAACTCGCCTCCAAAAATGGAATTAGCAATTATCAATGACTAATGGTCAATGGTTAAGAAATAAAAATTCTAGATTCTACTTTCTAAATTCTAAATCCTAAACAATCTCAAGTTGAATCGGCTTTGTCAGGTTTGACAGCGTCCGACTCTGTCAAGGTTGATCAAGTTACCCCCTTGTCCCTTTAATTTTTCCGAAACTAGTTTTGCCATAATCACCCCAAGGGTGTAAATATAAAACATTAAATTAAATTTATTATTTATTATTTAATGGAGAGTTTTATTCCAGAAGCAAATTTTTGGAGCAATGTGGATATTTTTTCATTCCTACAATAAAGCACTTCTGATCTACTTATGATGTTTCTGAAATAGTCATAGACCTCATTTTCTTCATTTTGTCCAGGCGCATTATTATGACCATGTTGGTATATAGCAACTATGGCGTCGGTGAAATATACACTGGCGTCAAGACCAAACCTCTTACCAGGACCTATCTCAAATCCTCGATTTTTCAAATCTTCTTCAATGAGTGTTGTAGGCCCTAGGTGTGTTAAAGCCAAACACTGTTTCGCCATTTTCTTTTTCTCTACGCAAATTATCATATCGATATCAAAGTTAGACATTTTGGAAGTATCATGAACTAGTGAGCCAAACAACAAGACACAGTCGACATAAGGGAGGGTTGAAAGATATTTAGCAATCTCTTGGGCTTTTTCTCTGCCTGTTTGACGAATTTGCCTCAACTGTTCTTGCTTTGATATTCCAGATAGAATTTCCTTAAGAGTCATATTTTGGTATTATACTATAGGTTCGTTGACATGGTTATCTCACTTTGTTAAAATAACACCGCTTATGAACTAGACCAAGTCGAGAATAGTTTTTGGGTTTAGAGCCCGCCGACTTGGCGGGTTTTTTGATGACGTTTGACAAAGAAGTACGAAGTGACGTTTTGGCTTAAAAATAGACGAATCCCAAATTTACGCGCCTATGAAACACGGCCGTAAGCTTTGGGAATCAGTAAGCACATTTCTAGAATTGATGACTGGGAGTTCATAATCATTTCAGATGAGTTAGGGTGCATCTTTGCACTTCGATCCGACACCACAGATCTACCTGGTGCTAAAGATTTGCCGGTCTGCTTTTTATAGCAGGTGTCGATGTGAAAGGCGATATAGAGATGATTGCACCAGCAATTTTTGCACTTTGACAATCAAATGGTGGTAGGAAAAACGACAATAACTCTGAGTGAGGAATTGTCAATTTCTTTATTTTTTAGAGTCATTGATTGACTTTCAAATATTTTTTTGAGAGTTTGATCCTGGCTCAGGATGAATGCTGGCGGCGTGCCTTAAGCATGCAAGTCGAATGGTCCGGATGTCGGACTGCAGACGTCAGAAATCTGACTTTGTCTGGAAGCAATAATTTCTGCTGATGAGACAGTGACAGACTTGCGAACCAGAGTATTTTCACAGGTTGGATACATTACTGAAAAATCAAGGCCATACTCACCAGCCGAGATTTAGCAGTTGATTGCAGGTAAGTGAGACAAGTACACAAGCGATATAAATTTTTAGATATTTGAAATCTGATTTCTGGAGTCCGATATCTGGACAATGGCGGACGGGTGAGTACAAGTAAGGAACGTACCCCAAAGTGGAGGATAGCTCGCCGAAAGGCGGGGTAATCCTGCATGTGGTTCCGGAGCTACATTTTATCCATATCATCTTATTTGTATCCGTTTCATATTTTTTGATATCAAAGCTGGGTATTTGATAAAAAAAAGATCCAAACGGTTAAAAATGTGGATAGGATGTAGTTTCGGAATTAAAGGGCGTAACTGCCCGCTTTGGGAGCGGCCTTATGCCTATCAGCTAGTTGGTAGGGTAATGGCCTACCAAGGCGATGACGGGTAGGGGGCGTGAGAGCGCGACCCCCCACAATGGCACTGAGACACGGGCCATACATCTACGGATGGCAGCAACTGGGAATCGTTGGCAATGGGCGAAAGCCTGACCACGCGACGCCGCGTGAGGGATGAAGGCCTTCGGGTTGTAAACCTCTTTTGCCAGAGAGTCGATCTCTGGAGAATAAGCACCTACAAACTACGTGCCAGCAGTCGCGGTAATACGTAGGGTGCAAGCGTTATCCGGATTCACTGGGCGTAAAGTGTCGCGTAGGCGACCCTATTTGTCATGTCTTAAATGACGAAGCTCAACTTCGTAACTGGATGTGAAACGATAGGGATATGAGGGAGAGAGAGGTATTTGGAACTTCCGGTGTAGTAGTGAAATGCGTTGATATCGGAAGGAACACCAAAGGCGAAGGCAGAATACTGGCTCTTACCTGACGCTGAGGCACGAAAGCTAGGGGAGCGAAGCAGATTAGAGACCTGCGTAGTCCTAGCCCTAAACGCATGGATGCTAGATACTCGCTCGCGGAATCCGCAAGCGATTTATATGTTCACGGAGTTTGCGCGTTGCGCGAGCGAGTGTCGCAAGCTAACGCGTTAAGCATCCCGCCTGGGGAGTACGACCGCAAGGTTAAAACTCAAAGGAATTGACGGGGACCCGCACAACCAGTGGAGCATGTGGTTCAATTCGAGACGAAGCGAAGGACCTCACCAGGGCTTGACATGGTACCGTTTATCCGTACAGAAATGAGTGGAGATCCGCAAGGATGGTATCACAGCTGCTGCATGGCCGTCGTCAGCTCGTGCCGTGAGGTGTTGGCTTAAGTGCCAGAACGAGCGCAACCCCCGGCCAATGTTAGATGATCATTGGCGACCGCCCCCTTCTCAAAGCTCGCGCTTTGAGAGGAACTAAAAATTTCAAGCCAGAAACCTGTAACCGCAAAGAAATTATTTAAAAATTTCTGCCCTTAGTTTCATGTTATCAGTTTCAGGCTCAATGTGCTTTCTCAAAACCGCAGGTTTTGAGAAGGGGGAGGAAGGAGGGGATGACGTCAGGTCAGCACGGTGCTTATGCCCTGGGCGACACACATCCTACAATGGCGAAGAACAACGAGACGCAAGCTCGCGAGAGTAAGCAAATCTCTGAAATTTCGCCTCAGTTCAGATTGGAGTCTGCAACCCGACTCCATGAAGCCGGAATTGGTAGTAATCGCGGATCAGCAGGTCGCGGTGAATACGTTCTCGGGTCTTGTACACACCGCCCGTCAAGCCAACAAAGTTGGAAACAGCTGAAGTGTTCCGCAAGGAGCCCGAAGCTGAGTCCAGCGATGGGGACTAAGTCGTAACAAGGTATCCCTAGCTGAAGCTGGGGATGGATCACCTCCTTTCTACGAGAAATTCTCCGCTTATGTATAGCGGAGCAATCCCGATGTTAGGTGGGGATAGGTCTTTGTTAAACAGACATTAAACAATTAACATAACTTCCTACCACCATTTGATTGTCAAAAATCCCTCCATTTTGAGGGATTTTTTTATGAAAAATTTCTCCTGGAAGGTTATAAAGATCCGGGGTCACTAGATTTTTATAACTAGCATCTAAATTTTGGTTAGATTGTTCTGTATAATTGGCGCTTTACCACAAATAATGGTCAAACCAAGGTGAGGCAGCAAACCCCCGCGTCCAGGGGCTAAGTCATAATTTTAGGTTTTGCAAAAGATGCCATCATTGGCCGGGCAGGTGAAAAAATCCGGTTGATCACAACCGATTCGACACAGTGCTGAATGCGGATAATTGGCCATATGCAATTCAACCAACTAGCCACCGGGAGGATGTGGGGGATTGGTGTTTGGTAAATAACTTTGGATACCCCGGATTTTTTTGATCTCAGGATTTACTGGCATACATTAGCATATAGTTTCTAAGAAACGAAAAGTCAATACGGAATTTATTAGTTCAAGTCATTTATGTTAAAATTGGCTCATTGGTACTGTAGCGAAGTGGATACGTGAATATCAGACATGTTGCTATCCTGATGATTTGATAAAGTAAGAATTAGATGTGCGGGACTGCGCATTTGTTAAAAGCTCGGTGCGATGGCGAAGTGGAAACGCAGGTGTCTGCAAAACATCTATTGCGCGGGTTCGATTCCCGCTCGCACCTCATTTTCACGAAACAATCTGGGGGACAAAACATATCTAGTGCGGATATATTTCCCGCTTGGGCCCCAAGAAGATAAATTTTTGTATAATACCATGAGTAAAGAAGAAGTCTTAGAAAAATCGACTACACAAAAATTACTGGAAAACGGGACAAAATTGGAGTGGGGGGATTTTAATTGGACTATTTGTTCCAGAGATTTTGCTTCGCGGAATTACTTTGGCTGCCGGAAGTTATCTCGGCAGTAAATTGGTGAGATAAGTATACTGAGTAAAGAGTAGCTGCTGGCAATGGCAATCGCCAATGCGAAAATAAAAGGAGGATATCATTTCATCTTGAAAAAATCTGGGTGATTAGTTCATCGGTAGAACGCTTTCCTGATAAGAAAGAGGCGCAAGGTTCGACTCCTTGATCACCCACTAAAATAAACAATGGATTTTCTGGTTCGTCACTGATGGTGCTCACCGCGTTTACATGTCTGCACTCCTTATCGAGCAACCTCAAAGCCCCAGTCATATTCGCAAAAAAGGCCATCGCAAAAAGGGACAGAAAAGAAAAACGCCAAAATTATAAAGCACTTTCAGATAGCTCGAATAGTTGCTTTGGTTGTACTCGACACAGACCGTACCAAATTGTCCAAATCGGCCATCAAAAAAAGCAATCCAAAAAAAGTAGAGTACTTTTCCAATTTAGCATATATTGTGGAAAATCAAGCACACATTTTCTATTTGGGCGATGTTTGAGCGTTTTTCAGAATAGCCACGCTGGCCTGTAGGTCTATAAAATGGTATTTTGATGACCCAAATAACCAATATCACAATAGGAGATTGGAGTTATATGATCAAGCAGCTGAAGCCTTAGCCAGAAGATCAAAGTTTACTGAATTTTTAGTAATTTAGGTGTTGATCATGGTCGGGTTCTTGAGATAGCTGCTGGATCAGGATTAGTTTCTTCTGTTTTGCGAAAGAGATTGGAAGCTGTGATGTTTCTCGATTTATTACTACCCGCACTTAGACTATTGCCAACCAGAATGTCATCTTAAGACAGTTTCGCCAGAATTATCAATTCTAATTTTCTAGATCATCCATTTTCTGATAATTGTTTTGATATGATAATTTGCGTTGGTGGCTATCGATATGTACTTTCCGAACAAAAAAGATCTTTTTAGACCGAGACACTTAGGATACTGCGAGACAATGATAGTCTTTTTTTGCACAGTTTAAACAACGAGACTTACCAATTAATGGATCTACCCCGTCTGATAATTTAAGTGATTGCAATCTAAAGATTGATAGAAAGTCCAGGTATGATCCTAAAGTAGATTTTGGCCAGATTGTAGTAGCAACAGGCATTTATGAAGTAGTACTGTATAAAAATGCTCGGCGGAGTCGTGTAAAAAATCGCGCTTGCGAAACATAAGCGAGGTCGAAGGCTTAGCGTGAAGATGGCGCGGTTTGGATGACGATAGCCACCGCTCCACCTTTGAAAAAAATCCGGGTTTTTTTACTAAAGAGTTCACAAAAACAATGCTAGGAGGTATAAGATAAGCTGAACCTATTTTATAAGAAATCCCTTAGCGCGTCCACCCTCTTTGTCAGACACCAGTACTCCACTAAAAATCCTGCCACTTTCCCTAGTGATATAATTCAGGTCATGCACTCTTATTTGGAAATAGAGCCAAAACTAAATAAATTTAGTGCTAAACCAGCAGAAGACTTTTTTCGATGACTAGTTGCACCTTGGTCATTCAGAAAGATCTAGTATCCATTTAATATCCATGGCAAACATCATGTTATAGAAAAAATAAATCAATGAGTAAAAAATCATTATCCGATTATTTTTATCATCAATCGTCCCATCAAAGGCAATGCACCGAGGCCGACATTTTTTCATTTGCATGACTAAATACAAAACCAGAGGATTAGCTACAGCTAGAGCTGTACAACAACAGACAAAAATAGTTGAATTTTTGGCCTAGGCACTTGGTGTTGAATCATTGACAGTTTACACTCTTCCACACAATAAGATGGCTTTGGAAACTAAACTATTCACACCAAGATCACCGGGTTAAAAACATTTTAAATAAACTGGAGCGAGCTGAGATTGGAAAATTTTTATTTCCATACAGCAAGACATTTATCAGTAGTTTTTGCCGTGTTTATACTACCAGAAGGGGATACTCAGGAAATATTTCCCAGTCAGATAGAAGCGATGCCGAATTTAGTCTCGCTGATACAGAATAAACAGGCAGAGGCAAATTGAGTACTTGGAGCCTTTATCAGTATCAAATCTCCACCAGAGCTGCAAAATGAACGAGACAGGATCTGTCTTAATTTACCGCGTAAATAATGATTTTTATATTGGGTCAGCCACTCACAATGGCAGAAGTGATTTATCTGGCAGATAAAAATAAATTAAAATTTGATGAACAGGTGCACCAAATACCACAGACAATCATAGATACAAGCCTAGATAGCAAAAGGTGATTTCAAAAGATGACGCAATTGCTTATTTGTTGTTTATAGTGGTGCGCAGGTAAGACACAGCTTTATCTGATTTACCTGGAAAAAAGAGTTTACATGATCCAATAATGGCCCTGGTGATTTTGATTCTGGATAGATGCACCCCCAAAGTATCAAAAAATAGTAGACATTGGAGATTTGGTTACCGGTTGTAGATTTTGGGGAATTTTTGGGAAGACACTGAAATCAGCACTATTTGAATTAAAAGATAAATAAATGCTTGAGAAAACATCACAAATTTTGCATAAGTAAACAAATTAGGACAGGAATGAAGGCAAAAGATGTAGAAGTGAAAATTTTGGAAAGTTTATATCGGATGGAGATCCACCGGCAATATTTCGGTAGGAGTTTTTACTACCAACGACGTTTTTTAATTATTGATAATCGGTAGAGTTGAATCAGGTTTGAGCTACATAAACTATTATTTCTTTCCTTTCCCTGATTTTGAACTCAGATTTGAACCTAAAAACCACACTAACAGAAACAAGGACAAAAGTTGTAGATAGAAACAAGTAGAAGTCAACCAGATAATAAATTAAATTATATTAGTTTAGATTATGAATGATCCAGTTATATGAAAGATTTATAAAAAAAGCAAAAATAACTGCGGGAAAAGAAGAGAAGACCAGAGGAAACAATACTTTTACCCGACATGAGAGGCGGGAGGAAATAAATCAATAAAAAGCCTGACAATAATACAACGAAAGATTTGAGATTAAAATTTATGAAAATCAGCTTCGACAATCGGATTTATACCTTGAAATTTTATTTGCACATCCGCCAAAGTAATATGCTCAAACCCATTTTTCATAAATTGTCTACCGAACCAGGTATTTTTGGCTGCCTCTACAGGAGAAAAGCCGTTGTTAAGATTTGACCAAAATTGATGCGCATTGACGGAAGATTTGAACCAGGTGCCGTGACAAGTGTGTACAGGGTTTCTCTTCAATGCCAAGTACGTTAAAGCGCAAGAGATAAAATCAGCAGCATAAAAATCAGGGTGACGCCTGAAATCAAACGGTCTTTGATTGTTTGTAATCAAAATAAAGTGGGCCACACCATTTAACACCCAGCATTTCATGATAAAGAAATACTTTTCAATACTACTCTGAAAGGTAAGTTGATATGGAGTTTTTGATATGGAAATTTTTCGGTCTGTTTCTTGATAGATTATATTTTCATCTGGTCTTTGGACCAATTCCCAAAAGGGAAGCCCTTAACCATTTGGCCCAGGAATATAAAGGATACTCAGGTAGAGTTGTATTTGCTATTTTTACCTCTTTTAGCTTACTTAACATAGTTACAAATAGAGTATTATATCAGGTAATTCAAAAGAGAATGAGAACGTTGTGATAGTAATGAATGATGAAATCAAAATCTAGAGGTAATTGTTTTGGATAAACAAGAGTAGGTTTTAGATCTGCTATCTGAATTATTATTTTTTAACCTGAAATCCTATGACATAAGCAAAATGGCTATACCAGGGTGTTTCATCTTCAGTGTGTTGGGCCCAGTTGCTGCCAATTGGTTCTTTCCAACCGCTGAAACTGACCAAAACACCGCCAGGTTGGTGACGGAATCGGTCAAAGTCCGGATTTGGACCACCAGCGGGATTTCTGACATAGTTGAGTATGCCACCGGAATCAGAATTGTATGCATTCATCCATTCGTGAGGAATGATTCCCAATGCCACTGGTTTAAGGTTTAATTTGTTCGCTCCTTGACTCAAGATAGAACTCCCACCAAGAAGTAAAGCTGCATGACCCGGTTGGTCATCATCAGAATTTGGGATATCCTCTATAGGCAGTGTTTGTTTCCAGACAAAGGGAGGATTTCTGCCTTGTAAAAAATATCGTATCTGTTCAAATGGTTCCAGGACACACTTAGCAATTGATTGACAGTTATTCGGATCATATCCCGAATGGCCGGTTATCACTCGATTACCATATATATCCTGAAAAATTCCAGCGGTTCCCAAACCTGGGGAAGTTTCCATAAAGTATTTTTCGAGGGCATCTGGATTGGTTGGTCTCACTACTGGTAGAAAATTTGTCTCAAGAGTGAGAGCTTTACCACCAAGAAATAATTTAAAAACTAATAAAATACGTTCGGGTTTTGAAAAATCAATGTTTTCCAGTTGATTCCAGGGGGTTTCAGGAATTGGGGTCGGCAATTCCTTTCCCGATACGGCAGGTGAAACAGGGAGACTAGGTTCCTGGTTGGTTTTCGAAACAAGTGGGTTATTTAGATAACCCCTGTCAAATGGATCTACAGTATATTTATAGCCTTTTTCCAACATTTCCTTTAGCTGCTCATTGGACAAATTCAATGTCATAGCGGGGTTGGTTTGATCGAACATATCTGACAGGTTTGGGTTTACTATTCCTGTACGATTGCTTCCAGCAAGAATTCCGCCACCAAGAGAAACAATTAGGGATATAACAATTTCTTTTCTCATAGCAGTTTATAAAAAAATACATTTAATTGAGAAAAGATTAAAAACGACCGGGGTTATTATTTTGGTAGGTAATCGCTTTCTTAGTAGATCGATGATTTTTTAATGTTTGTTGACGGATTTTTCGTTGTCGCAGTTCAAAAAGAGCAAGTGCACTTACAGTCCCACCAGCAACTGCGCCTGCCGGAAGCATCTCTGGGTGTTTTTTGAAAAATCTTTGCTGGTTAAGTAATGCACCCCGTCCCCCAGGAGTGCCGACTGGAACGGGCGTGTAAACAGTCGGTGTAGCTGTACGCCTTGGAGGAGTGACTTCCGGTGTTTTGGTGGTCGTTGCAGTAGGTGTACCTGTTTCTGTAGGTGTTGGTTGAGTGCCGGTTGTTGTCGGAGTAGGTGATCCAGGGGGTGTTTCCGTACTGGTTGCAGTTGCAGTCACCGTCGGAGTGCTGGGTGTTTCCGAAGGAGTGGGGGTAACACTTGGTCCAGGTGTCTCGGTAGAGGTATATTCTAGTTTTACTCCAGGTTGTACATCCAGACTGCCCGGTCCTGGATTATCTTTACCCCAAGGAGTTTTTGCAACCACAATTTTGATTATATCTCCTGCTTTAACAGCCAGCTCTTTCAATTTGTTGATTTTATTAACAAATTTTTCAATTCCGTCTTCTATGCCTTTTCCAGCTACTTGTTCACCATTTACATAAACTGTGATTTTGGCCGTTTCATTTATCTGGCATTTATCTTCGTCTCCGGGCTGACCATCAGGAATCGGGTCACAGGAATATGGTTGGCCTTGGTTATCAACATCTTGCCAAAATTCAACAAAGGGAATTGCTTTGGTAATACTATCTGGAACCATAAAAACGCATGAGGTTTCTGTATTGGCATATGGTTCATTTTTGATTTCCACTCTATCACATGTTTGATCAAAATATAGAGATCTTATTATTCTAAAGGGATCTTCAGGTTGAGGAGGTAAATATCCGTAACCAAGATCTTTTAATTGTTGTGATGTAAGTTGATACACTTGGGGATTTGATTCTAATTGGCCGTGGCTGACAACTATAGCGGCTTCACGGGGGCAGGATTTGCGGAATTTTGAATTTCAATAAACATAAGCAAGTCACCTTATTATATTATAGGGCATTATACTACAGGATAAGTATTTGTCAAGATGGTAAATTGGTCTCAAAATTTACTTAGTCAGTGTTAAAATAAAAGATATCCCATTTGTTACTTTTTCTTATTGGATGTGAGAAAGTAACCAAAGAGAGATCAAACCTGCAACCAACAGTATGAGGATGTAGGCTGTTGTTTCTTGCAAAAATTAAGCTTTCGCATGGAAAGCTGTAGGATGTGAAATGTTCACCGACAAGGATTATTCTCTGACCTGAAAACAGATAGATCTGGTGATCGTATCACCATTTCTGGACACTACCTCATCCTTGTCAATCATAATTTCCCCAGGACAGAGTCTGGTCCAGCCCATATTGCTTGAGAGACAGGTAGCATCAAATGAGTCGGTCGCTAGCATTCTGGTAGAAAGTGTAGTATTGCAGGTGCTTTCCCAATCGCGCACATATGCTTGTTGCCAAGATGGTTGGGATTTCACAGACGGCTCTTCGTAGCAGGTGACGATATTGAGATTGTTATCCAGAGAGCTTGTACGGGTAAAGAGATGTCCCAAACAATTTCTTTGCCAGGAAATCGTGTTGTTATTTCGCAGACAAGTAGCCTTCAGTCGCAGTTTACCATCGACCAACTCGCTGTCAAAATTGACTTTCCCGCTATAGCAGTATTTGTGCCATTTGAAATATTCGCCTAAAAGCTGCCAGTTGTTGGCAAATATCGAGGTCGTTGTCACAAAAGTCCACAGTAATACGAAGATTGAGACCAGCAAGGCTTTGATTTTAACTGACATTTGTCATTCACCTCCTGACTTTTGAGTTACATGAAAGTTACGCAACTGCATGTAAGTATTATAGGGCAATATGTCTTAAAAGACAAGTGACAGCAATCATTATAGTAGATAAAAATATTTATTAAAGGAAGCACAGTTAAATGAAGCAAAATTTAATTACTTGATTGATGTAAATATTTTAAAGATATTTAATCACCTATATAAAATTTTATAAGATATACAGATTAAACGAACATATTGACAACTATCTATAAAAACGTATATAGTGTACATAATTTGAAATTTACTTGGACATAGTCTCGTCCATCAACTGGGTAAACTTCTATAGTATCAGTAAAGGAGTAAATTTATGAATAAGCAATCTATGCTCATCCTAGGAATAGGAATCCTTATGCTTGCGGGTGGAGCGGTATTCTTTATGCGTAACACCAGCACAACTACCACCCAGCCGGTTCCGGCCGGCAATTCATCCGTAGAAGAAACAGTGGTGATGGATGAAGAAACCACTTCACCTGCCGCTTTGAGTGAGGAGGGGTCACCGCTTGAAAGAAACGTGAAGGAATTCCAAGTCACGGGGATACCTTTTTCATTTTCCGTCAAGGAAATGCGCGTCAAACAAGGAGATACGGTGCGAGTGACTTTTACAAATAAAGAGGGAATGCACGACTTGGTGTTGGACGAATTTAATGTCCGGACCAAAGTGTTGCCAGCTGGTGAAAGTCAGACCATTGAATTTGTCGCCGATCAGGTAGGTGAATTTACATATTATTGCAGTGTCGGCAACCATCGGCAGATGGGCATGGTAGGAAAATTGATTGTCGAGTAAACCACCTGGATTATTTTTTTTAATATTTGCTATTCTCAAGGCAGGCCAGGCACAAAAATCTGGTGTCTGAGGCAAGAGACCGCACCCAACGGTGCGGTTTCTTTTTTATTTTATTTTTGGATAAAAATCGTGCCATCGGGAGTGATACATTTGGGAGGATCTGTCAAAAGTTGCTTGGCTCCGACTATCTTGATGCATTCTTCGTAGCTAGTGGCAGCCAGTTGGAGTCCCTTGGGGCGGATCAGCAAATAAACAATAAAAATCACCGCTACTAGCATAAGGACGAGGATAAAAAGGCGTAAGCAGTTGCTCATAAAATGATGATACATGAGAAAAATACTCTTTGCAAATCTGTGATATTTGACTCTTTTGCCGCATATTTTTGATCTCCTCTTATCAACCCCAGTTTTTTCTTGTAATATATATTTATGCCTGTCCAAAATACTTTGTATAATCCAGAAAAAACGATCCTTATCACCCCGGACAAACAACGCTTCCCGGTACACGAAAGCGAAAAACCGTATATAGTGACAGCGCGTAGTTTCTGGTTGCGGAAAACTGGCAGCGGATTGCTCACTTTATTATTTTTAGTAGTAGGAATTTATCTCCTATTATCTCCGCAAAGTCAGCAAGTAGATGGATCAAAAACCGAAGTAGAAGAAGCAATTCCTGTCACAGCTTCTCCCGTTGGTTTTATCAGAGTCGATCCGGAAAAAGTCGGGTTACCTCAAGGATGGGAGAGAATAAAGAGTGCGGATAAGAGTTTTGATATTGGTTACAATCCGCAAACGATGTCGGCAAAGGCGGGAGTGAAGAAAATAGAGTTAAAAGGTAAAAAGGACGATACGAGATTTTTGCTAGAGCTTCTGCCTTATGATGGTGGTGGAAGGCACGAATTTATCTTGAAAAAGATGAAAGTGATCGATCTCACTGGTTTGGGCAGCGACGCAAACACCCACGAGCAGATTTATGACATCAGTGGGCGGCGGGCGCTAATCATTTATGGAGTGGATTATCAGGGGATTACGGTCATTGGTATGATGCAAAAAGATCAACTTAATGCTTTTTTGATCCAAGCCAGCGGACTGACGCAAAAGCAGGTAGAAGAGACCATCTATACGCTGAGAGTGCTTTAAGGCCTGCTGCATAATTTGTTTTGAGCTTTTCACCTCTTTGCAAAAAAAATTTCCCAACCACATCACCGCCTTATCCTCACCAAAAATTTTGTAGGCAGGGTTGTCACCACTCTCGCTTTACGGAATGAAAAAGTTGTATAATTTGGGACATGATTCTTGCTGATCGCGACATAAAAAAAGCTATAAGATCAAAACTGATTGTTTTTTCACCGAGATTAAATTTGCAAAAGCAACTCGGATCATGTTCAGTGGATTTACGGTTGGGAACTTCGTTTCGAGTGTTTAAACATGCGCAGTACCCCTACATTGATCCGCATGATAAGAAATTAGCAACAGACATGATGGAGGAGATCGAAATACCGCTACATGGCAAATTTATCCTGCAACCAGGGGATTTTGTACTAGCTACTACTATCGAATCTTTTAAATTATCTGATAAACTGTTGGCTCGACTGGAAGGCCGGTCATCACTCGGTCGTTTGGGTATTGTGGTGCACTCGACCGCCTCGATTTTTGAGCCGGGGTGGGAAGGGGTAGTGGTAATGGAGTTGAGCAACATGGGCCGGATGCCTATTTGCCTTTACCCCGGCATGCGCATCTGTGCGCTCACTTTTGAAGAACTGACTAGCCCAGCCGAAGTGCCATATTCCAAGAAAAAACAAGCGAAGTATCTGAAACAATCTACCCCTTTACCAAGCAAAATAGCGGAAGAATAAATCTCTGACGTATACCCGATGTGTCTAGCCATATCAAACCTGGTGTGTGATCTATTTGACTGTGACACTTTTGGCGAGGTTTCTAGGTTTGTCTGGGTCAAGTCTGCGCTCTAGAGCCAGATAGTAAGCCAAAAGTTGGGCCACAATCACGTTGGGGATGATAGTTGCCTCACCGGCGTCGGCAATCGGCAGATAATAATCAAACACCTCGTGCTGTTTGTACGATAGACCGATAATGTAACCACCTCTGGCTTTCATCTCCATGGCACCGGCCAAGTTGGCCCCATAGGTTTCATCTTGAGGCAAAAAAGCAATACACGGTGTGCCGTTTTCCACCAACGCCAACGGGCCGTGCTTTAGCTCTCCAGCAGCTAAGCCCTCGGCGTGGATATAGGAAATTTCCTTAATTTTCAAGGCAGTCTCAAGTGAGGCCGGATAAGACAGACCACGGCCAATAACATAGATATGTTCTCGGTGTTTGATTTTTCGGGCCAAATTTTGGATCGCTTTGCTACTTGCGAGGTCAAGAATTTTGCGGCTGGTTTTAGCCGCTTTAAGAAGCACCTTTTGTCCTTCTTTGGGTTTACCAGCCAAGGCATAAGCCAGAAGCACCAAGTGGGCAATTTTGCCTATGAAAGACTTGGTTGAGGCGACTGCCTTTTCTGGTCCGGCCCCGATAAGTACTTTGTGATCAGCCATCCGGTAAAGCGATGAGCCCAAGACATTTACCAGGGCCAAAATTTTTGCACCTCGCCGCTTGGCTTTTTTGACTGATTCCAAGATATCCATGGTTTCACCGGACTGGGAGAGGGCTATCACTAAGCTTTTATCTGTTAGAAAATCCAGCTGATAACCAAATTCACTGCCGATGGCCCAGTTTACGTGCCGACGGGCAATTTTGGAAAAAAGATAGGTGCCGGCTAAACAAGCATATCCAGCGGTGCCGCAGCCGACGAGGTACGTGCCGTAGGATTTTTTGATAATTCCGGCCATCTTTTCGGCATAGGAGAGTGAATTGGTAGCAATGTCGGTTATCAGTCTGGGTTGTTCATAAATCTCTTTCAGCATGTAGTGAGGAAATTTACCCTTTTCGGCTTCTTTCACTGACCAAGTAAGCAGTTGCTTACGCGGCCGAATGCGGCGGCCATCTCTGGTATTGAAAATTAAGACATTGTCATCTTTGACGATAGCCATCTCATCATCTTCTAGGAAATGGACCTGTTTGGTATGCGGCAACAGAGCCGCTGGATCGGAAGCCAAATAGTTTTCTTTGTCGCCAAAACCAATCACCAGGGGCGAGCCGTTTCTCACCGCAATCAGTTCCCGTTCGTCGGCTTTGATTACGATGACGGCGTTTAAGCCTTCCATCTGATTGAAAACCCGCTGTACTGCTTTGTTAAACATGGTCTTTTTGGTGTATTCCTCAATAAGATGAGCAATCACTTCAGTATCGGTTTCAGAGACGAATTTGTGTCCCTGATGCGAGAGTTTTTGTTTTATCTCTTGGTAATTTTCAAAAATACCGTTGTGGATAAGGGCAATTGTGCCGCTACAGTCAAGATGCGGGTGGGCGTTAATATCTGTGACTCCGCCGTGAGTAGCCCAGCGAGTGTGACCAAAAGCGAGTGTTCCTGGCGGCAGGTCGTCAACCGTAGCGTCCCCAATTTTGCCGGCTTTCTTTTTGACAAAAATTTGAGACGATATAGGATATACGATATCCGATAAACTTCCCCCTTTCCCCTTTTTGCTTTTTCTGATTGCTGTTTTTTCTGGTACCACCGCGATACCCCAGCTATCGTAACCCCTGTACTCAAGCCGCTTAAGTCCCTCAAGAACTATCTGGGGAGCATGTTTGTCAGGACCGATGTAACCAAATATACCGCACATAATACCCTCTTTGGTAGAAAATTTCCAAAATTCCCAAGTCCAATTTCCAAATAAATTTTCACATCAAAAAAAGGTAAAAGGTTGAAATATTGACAAGAGAATCCGGTTGGGAATTGGGCGATGGGTTATAAGAATTTACTTTCAAGATAGTTAAACCAACCTTAACCAGATATTCTAGTGATATCACCAGAATATTTTTTACGAAGAAACCTGAGCGGATGAAGCTGTTTGTCTTTTATTGCTGTTGTTACCAACAGTTTTTTTACAAACATGACGATGTTCACGCACCGAAGGGTTTCCGCAGATACTACCTTATTTAGAGACAACCGAAATTTTTTTGTTCAATTTTTTTGGTTGTTCCAATAAGATGTCCGATTCTCCTCACTTATGATAGCGAGAAGGCCCTTGCCTCGTATCCCGGCTATTATGCTTTTGTCTGACACTTACCATGGTAGCAATACAGACTTGCTTGGTTGATACCAGCCAAGTAAGCATAATAACTGGGCCACACGCTTAGTATTTCAAATTACCGCTTTTCAGACCTCCTTCCTCTAAAATTAACTTAGAAAAGACAGTTTGTCAAATTTATTCTCTTGCAAAATCCCACCCCGAGTGTTACAAATTCTGATAGTAAATTTTTGGTAAGATCCAACAGGTAAGTTTGCTCACGCTCATCAGCAGAAACTGCCCAAGGTAGCGAGAATGATGTCTCGTCTGACAATATAAATATGACAAAGAAAAAGATTTACGTGTCTGTCACCGGCACCATGGGGTCGGGAAAAACGACAGTGGCCAAACTTCTGGCACAACACCTGAATTTCCGTTTGATAGAAGAAAACTTCGGAGAAAATGCCTTTTTATCCAGATTTTATCAAGAAATGAAGCGCTGGGCATTTCATTCACAGACTTTTTTCCTGATGGAAAAAATTACGCAAACATTAAGCGTAGAAGAATTATTGCATAACAGATCTGTCATCCAGGATACGCCGATTTATCAAGATGTTTTTTCTTATGCCAAAGCCCAGCATATCATGGGCAATATGGATGATGCCGAGTGGCGACTATATCAGAAAATCTACCGCTCATTTGAACCGCATTTGCCCAAACCAGATTGCTTCATTTATCTCAAAACCGATTTGGAAAATATCAAAAAAAGGATAAGCGGACGGAATCGGAGCTTTGAACAAAAAATCCCCGACGGTTATTTGGAACTTCTGGAAATGCTCAACGAAACCTGGATGAAAAAAGAAGTAAATGGCATCAAAATTATTACTGTAGAGACAGACAATTTAAATCTAGTAAGAAACGAAAAACATAAAACAGATTTTCTCCAGTTTATAAAACGAAATTTGACATAGTAGCAGAGAGTATCGATACATGGGAGTGAATGGAAATTTACATATGAAAAAAAATGGATTTAAAAATATCACAGTGTTAATATGGGATGTTGATGGCACTTTATATCAACCCAATGAGCATCTGTGGCGGGAAGTTCGGGAAGCAGAATACCGGGTGATCATGAATCATTTGCAAATCGACAGGAAGACGGCAGTCAAGTTGTTTAACCGAGACTACAAAAAGGTTTCCCCTTCAGCCACTCAAACCGTGGCCAGGCTAGCAGGAATCACCACACCTCAAGCTGCTCTTGAGATGGATAATTATTATGACCGGAGAAATTTTTTAAAACGTGATCAGAAATTGGTGCAGCTGTTTGCCAAATTAGAAAATTACACTCATTTTATTTTGGCCAATGGAACAAAGAAAAGATTGACCGAAACTTTAATTCATTTGGGACTGGACCCGCAAATTTTTGAGGAAATTGTTACATCCGAGCTGGTCGGGGAAAACAAGCCTTCAGAAGTCGGTTTCCGCTATATTCTGGCACAAACCGGTTTATCGCCAGAAGAGCATCTTATGATTGGAGACCGTCAGCAAGTAGATCTTTTACCAGCAAAAAAATTGGGAATGAAAACCTGTTTAGTATTTGCGGAAAAAACAGAAACAAAAGTCGATTTTGTCTTAAAAACAGTTTATGATATAGAAAAGATTTTATGAAAAAAGGTAAGTTAATTGTATTTGAAGGATCAGATGGCGCAGGTAAAACTACCCAACTTGCCCTTTTAGTTGGTTATTTTAAAAAACAGCATATACCATATGCTACTTTTGATTTCCCTCAATATTACAAAACCTTTTTCGGCAAATGGGTGGGAAAATTCTTAAAAGGCGAATACGGTAAAGTCGAAGACCTGCATCCCTATTTACTCATGTTTCCCTATGCAGCTGATCGGTGGATGGCGAAAAAAGAGATTGAAGAAGCGCTCGGTGAGGGAAAAATAATCGTGACAAACAGATATGCCACGTCATGTGCTTATCAGGCAGCCAAGTTGCCAGTAACAGAAAGAGACAGGTTTACCAGATGGGATTTTGAGATGGAATACGAAGCATTTGGGATACCGCGTGAGGATTTGGTAATTTTTTTGTACGTTCCGTATCAGATCGCACAAAATTTGATCAGTGCCAAAAACAAACGGAAATATTTAGGTGAAAAGCAAAAAGATATTCATGAAGGAAATTTAAAACTCATGCGGGAAGTAGAAAAAGTGTACCTTGAATATGCGAAGAAATATCACCACTGGGTAAAAATCGACTGTACTAAAAATGGTGAAATATTACCGCGAGAGAAAATTCATCAATTGGTGCTTGACGCGCTTCGGCGGAAAAAAATTATGTGAATTTTTTTAAAAGGTCAATTTTAAATTTTAAAAACAGTCAGAGAGAATTCAGAAACATAGTGAAAATAAAACTATTGTCCATCACATGAAAAATTTAGGTAAGCTGACTGTGATTGCTGGTCCGATGTTTTCCGGAAAAACAGGCAAGCTGGTGGGTCTGGTGGATGTATTTACTAAAATGGGGTATCGGGTAGTTATTATCAAGCCCAAAATTGATAACCGCTATGGTGTGAGCGAGGAAATTATCAGTCATGATAAAAAACGAACCAAAGCTCTACTGGTTGATGGGGAATCGCCAGAATCGGTTATAAAACAAATTCTAGCAAATGATGTAGATAAAGTAATAATTGATGAGGTACAGTTCTTTCATAAGGAAAAAATCAAAGTTGTGGTAAAAACTTTACGCAAATTGGGAAAACATGTAATAGCAGCAGGACTGATGTATGATTACCGTCGGGCACCATTTGGGGCAACTGTGGATCTGATGGGATTAGCTGATGAAAGGCTGGAACTTATTGCTATATGCCAAAAATGCGGTAGTTTAGCAAGGCATAGCCAGAGAATTCGCGGCAGCAAAAAGCAGGTGGATGTAGGTGCGGCAAACAAATATATTGCTGTTTGTGAGAGCTGTCACAGGATCTACAAATGATAACTTCAATATATCTGATACGCCACGGTGAATATAAAAACCCGCAAAGAAAATTCCCAGGCAGATTACCGGGATATCCCTTATCTCGCACAGGAATCAAACAAACTCAAAATTTGTCCGCAGTGTTTGAAAAAAAATCTTTTGCAGCAATTTATGCCAGCTCTTTGACTAGATGTTTGCAAACAGCCCAAATTATTGCAGATAAATGTAAATTGCAGGTAAAGACAGACGCAAGGCTATTGGAAATAAAATCGCCATTTGATGGGATTGACCAAAAACAAATCCAAAAATTGGATGGAAATTTTTATCAGGAAAAATTTATTAAAGCTGGTGGAGAAAGTCTGCAACAGGTCTTTGAGAGAATGCATGATTTCATAATGGAAAAAGTAATACAACACCAGGGGCAAAAAGTTATTGCAGTAACCCATGGCGACCTGATCATGAGCGTCAAATCCATGTATCTGGATGGTCGGTTGCCTCATCATTATTCTTTCAATTGTGATTACGTCGGTTTGGCCAACGGCTATATTCTCACATTTGCAACTGGTAAATTTTTGCATCTGGCGCCGATTTTTGAGTCTAAATTTGGGATTCTTGACAACTGATGAATTTCTGCTAGACTAGCTAAAAAGCACCAAGTGGCGCTTTTTATTTTTTTCCAAAAGCAACGAACGACTCCGCCTATAGGGCGGACAGGCCTATCTAAAAACAGACATAAATAGGCTGGGACACGGCCTAACTTTGCCGTTCACTACATGGAAAAACAAAATAACCAGTTCGATATTTAATTTTTTTGCAAAAGACCCTAAACACGGGTCTTTTTTAGTTGGAATAATATGGTAGATCTTGAAAAAGAAATATTTTACCGCGGTATAAAAAATATTCCTGAGCATCCTATCAGGTTGGTTGACAGTGGGTTATATCACCATGATTTACTAAGCGGTAATCGTCTCGCCGATAGAACTACCATTTACATTCCATCCACCAGCCATACACGGATCAGCATGTTAAAAGATGTGATAAAACAAATTGGGATTCCGTCAATTGTAAAACCAGTGCGTGGACCTGAACCTGAATATGGAGATACAGCTGTTTTAAGAGCCATGAATAAGGGATTATTTGCATTAGGTGATTTCATAGAGCAAGGGTATTTTGAGCGACATCCAGCTGAGCAACTTTTAATAGTGGCAGCAGATAGTAGAAACAGAATTCAAAATAATATTGGCGACTGGGTTTATCGGGATAAACCTACTAGTTTTGACGAATGGCGGGCAATGGGTGAGGAATGGGAACGGGCTGTAATGGGTGACCACATTTTTGAAGAAACTGGATATGCCGTGATTAGAATCTTGGGTAATGTATTGACAATTCATACCATGACTGAAGTTGTGCAATTGATACCACATTCAAGACAAGCAATTCAGGGTTTCTTCGACTCCATCTATGCTTACGAAACTGGTAAAGTTAACGCGCATGGGTGTGATACAAGTGAATTGATCCAAGATAATAAATTGTCGGTGGTATCACTGGAGGGAATCGCACTAATCAAACCATTGGCAATAAATGCAGTAAAGGGCGCTTCAGCGGAACATCTACGAAAATTAGTGATAACTGCGCTTAATTCAATAATATCAGTTTAAAATATTTATTACCTTTAGAATCCTCTTGCAATTTTTAAGATCTTGCTCTATCTTGGGGAAGGGAAATTTTCCACTACCGAAAGACCTTATTTTGTGTAAATTGTCTAACTGATATCCAGACGAAGGTTTTCGGTTTGGGATTTCAGACCCGGAAAACAATGGAGCCTCAGCGTTCAGCGGTGACTCTTCATGCAAGGCAGAGTAAAATAAAATATTGGCCGGGATATCCTGCCTTGGCTTTTCCGGATGTATATCTTTATCCCCAGTATTCTGACATCCGCTCTCGACACGGAGCCGATATTGATACCTCAACAGTTGTTGCCAAAGGTATGCCGCGACTGAAAATCCCCTTTATCTCTGCGGGTATGGATACGGTGACCGAAGATGAAATGGCCTCAACTATGGCTTTAAATGGTGGTTTGGGAGAGATCCATCGCAACAACACTGCGGATCATCAAGCAGAACTGGTCAGACGCGTAAAAGAAAAAATGCGCCTGATTGAGGATAACCCGCCGATGGTATCAGAGAAAGCCACTATTGCTGATGCTTTGTCCCTTTTGCAAAAGCGACAGCGAGGGTATGTGATTGTTTATAAAGGCAGAAAATATACTGGTGAGATAGTCGGCATGGCTACATCCCGTGATTTTGAAGCCGGGATTTTGACAGATCCGATCACCCAAGTTATGACACCATTAAAAAGTCACAGTGGCAGAAGATTGATAGTGGTTTCGCAAAATACTACTTCTGCCCAAGCTATTAAAATCATGCAGCAGAAGCGCATAGAGAAAATTCCGGTTATGGACAGACAGGGCAAGTTGGTGGGTGTTTATGCTTTGAAAGATTTTGCAAATTTCCAAAAATATCCCAACGCAGTACTAGACAAGCGGGGGCGATTGGTGGTCGGGGCGGCAATTGGGGTGCACGAAATTGATATTGACCGGGCGCACAAATTGGTTGCTGCCGGAGTGGATGTCATTTTTCTCGACATTGCTCACGGTCATCACAAATATACACAGGAGATGGTTAAAAGATTGAAAATTAAAGAAAAAATCAGTGTGCCATTGGTTGTCGGCAATGTAGCCACAAGGGATGGTGTCATGTTTGCCTATAAATTGGGTGCAGATGGCATAAAAGTCGGCATTGGTCCGGGTTTTGTTTGCCGGACGCGTGATGTTTCCGGAACGGGCGTTCCGCAAATTACCGCCATTTTGGAAGCGCGGAAGGCACTGAAAAATATAAAAAATCCACCACCTTTGATAGCTGATGGCGGTATCAGACAACCTGGAGATGTACCCAAAGCCATAGCAGTCGGAGCAGACTCGGTGATGATTGGGACGCTTTTTGCCGGCACCGACAAAAGTCCGGGGGAAATTGTCAAGCACAATGGGGCATTACATAAAAAGGTTCGTGGTATGGCATCAAAAAAGGTCCAGGAAGATCGGATGAAACTGGGTGACTCAACTACCAATCCCAAACTTTATGCACCCGAAGGCACAGAGAAATATATTCCGTACCAGGGTGCGGTGGAAGACTTGTTATTTACTTTTATCGGAGGGCTCCGTTCTGGAATGAGCTATGTCGGCGCACATAATATTACAGAAATGAAACAAGCGTCCCTTTTACATGTTTCCGCACATGGGTCGAATGAACAATATAGAGGTCTGGAATGAATCAAAAAAAATGATAGTCCGAATTCATTTCGCGACTGTGTTTAAGATGCTGCAACCAGTTGATATCATGTAAATACTTATTGAAAATCAAAAATATTTAATTTATAGTACTTTTACCATGATCTGATATATTTTCCCCAGTCTACCTCGTAAGTTTTATAACAATAATTTCTGTTTACTTTACAATAGATTCCATTTGTCATACAAAGTTATTTATAAGGAGAAAAGATATGAAACATTTAGCCAAAACTGATCCAGCTATATACCAACTTATAAAAGAAGAGGCAAGACGGCAACGAGAAGTTCTCGAAATGATCCCCTCGGAAAATTATGCTTCACGAGCAGTTTTGCAAGCATTGGGTTCAGTGCTTACAAATAAATACTCAGAGGGGTATTCAGAAAGAAGATATTATCAGGGAAATCGTTTTATTGATCAGATTGAAACATTGGCAGTAGAGAGGGCAAAAAAACTATTTGCTGTTCCGGAGGCTAATGTCCAGCCTTACTCCGGTAGTCCGGCCAACAGCGCGGTCTATTTCGCACTTTTAAAACCAGGAGATAAGATCATGGGACTAAAACTCAGCGCTGGTGGACATTTGACACATGGTCACCCTGATGTGACATTTTCCGGAAAATATTTTCGTTCTGTCCAGTATGATGTGGATGAGAATGGTTGGATTGATATGAGACAGGTGGCCAAGTTGGCAAAAAAAGAAAAACCCCAGATTATTGTCGTAGGGACAACTGCTTATCCTCGTAAGTATGACTGGATGCGTTGGCAACAAATTGCTGATAGTGTGGGGGCGTATTTTTTGGCTGATATTTCTCATATAGCTGGTTTGATAGCTGGGGGTGTGCATCCCTCACCCATATCGTATGCCGATGTGGTGATGTTTACGACTCATAAAACCATGCGGGGTCCTCGGGGAGCCGTTATTTTAATTACTAAAAAGGGTTTAGGAAAAGATGCGGCAATGGCCAAAAAAATTCATACTGCGGTATTTCCAGGGCTTCAGGGCGGCCCTCACAATCAGGTGACAGCCGCAATTGCTGTCTGTTTTCAAGAGGCACAATCTGCAAATTTTAAAAAATATGCCAAACAAATCGTTAGCAACGCCAAAACCTTAAGTCAAGAACTGATCAAACACGGATTTACCTTAAGCACCGGAGGCACGGACAATCATCTGATGGTAGTAGATTTACGACCCCAAAAAGTGATCGGCAACATCGCGGCTGAAGCCCTGGAGGTAGCCAATATTGTAGTAAACTATAATACGGTGCCACATGATCCCAATCCGCCAATGTATCCCTCCGGTATCAGGTTGGGGACTCCGGCAATTACTACAAGAGGCATGAAAGAAAAAGAAATGCGTCAAATTGCCAGATGGATATCGGCCGTGATTGATGAGGTAAAACATTATCGCCTACCGGATCAAAAGGAAAAAAGAGCAATTTTTTTAAAAACAGTCAAAGCAGAACTTTGGCAGAATCAGAAACTTATAGCCATTGCCAGGGAAGTCAAAGATTTGTGCCGCAAATTTCCCGTGCCTTAATGTGGTGCATTTTTTTCATATCAGAAGTGGCCGGGGCGGTTATTTTCCCCGATATGTTAAAAGCCTCTCCAGGAGATAAGCGGTTGGGAATAGGTTTCTTGGAACAAGAATCAAATTTAGTTGTTTCTTTCTTTTACAATTTGATTATAATCTCCGTATGTTTTTTGGTAATCAATTAGCAAATTCGGGAGAGGCACATGGCAGACACTGTAAAAATCTGCGATTTGAGCGGCAAGAAATTTGTGTCTTTCCCATTGCGATTGAATATAATTCTGCAAAGTTTCCGACTGTTTCATGCGGTCGATTCTGGTTTCCAAGGTTTGAAATTCTGGCTGATCCATTTCCCAAGGTAGTTTCTGGTAACCCAGCCATCTTAAACCCAACTGGAAATTGACTATGTCGGAAGCTTTATCGGGATTTTTTGTGTCCAGCACTCTTCTCAGGTTTCCAGTAAAATTACAGCAAAAATCTGATTCAAGTTACAGCCTATTTGATCAGCAACTTGCTGTAAGTTGCTTTTGTCTGGCGGCAGCAGAGGATGAGATAGACCCACCTTGGGAAAGCTAGAAACAAAAAACTTTCTTATTGGTTGAAAATCCGTGATAAAATTTTTCACGATTGAGTATTTTAGAATATTTGGTATAATTTATCCATCTTTCACACTCAAGTGAGGTATTTCCTGTCTAGCAGAGCTAGGCTGATTGAGTGGTAGATAAAGGGAATACGCGGAAATTGAGGCACCGGCGTATGGGTGCCTTTTTACTGTTTGAGCCGCTGCTTTAAAAAAATAAAAAATTTTCCGACTTGCGACTGGATTTGATATGTAAATTTTTAATATTTTGACATTTATATGATGCAGGAAGTAACACTGAAACAACTACTTGAAGCCGGCTGTCATTTCGGACACAAAGCCGATCGCTGGCATCCCAAAGCTCAAGAATTTATTTATCAAGTGCGCGAAGGGATCCACATCATTGATTTGGTCAAAACCAAAGCTGGACTAGATGCAGCGGCCAAATTTATTTATAACACTGCGAAAAACGGCGGAACGGTACTGTTTGTAGGTACCAAAAGGCAGGCGGCGTCAGTAATCAAAGAACAGGCAGCTGCGGTAGGGGCGCCATATATCTCACAACGCTGGATTGGTGGCTTTTTGACCAACTGGGAGCAAGTGCATAAAAATTTGGAAAAAATCCGCCAGTTGACTGAAGATGAACAAAAAGGGTTGTGGATGAAGTATCCCAAGCATGAACGGATGAAACTTGCTCGTTATTTAGCCCGCCTAAATTATTTTTATGGAGGCGTGATATCACTTTTGTCTCTTCCTGATGCCATTTTAGTGGTAGATATCAAGCGCGAAGAGGTGGCGGTACGGGAAGCCAAGAAAATGGGAGTACCAGTGATAGGAGTAGTTGATACCAATTCCGATCCCACCCCCATCAATTATCCGATTCCAGCCAACGACGATGCGGTTGGCAGTGTGCGGCTCTTGATCGAAACTCTGGCAGCAGCCTACAAAGAAGGTAGAGAGATGTATCAGAAAAATCAAAAGAGCAATAAACCAGCTGTTCATACTGAAGTTAGGGAAAATGGAAAAGCAGCAGTTACGACAGCAAGTGAATCAGAAATAAAACATCCTGCACAAAAAACAGCCGGAAGCATCAAAAAAGCACCAAAAAGTGAATCAGAAGAAGAAGCGGAGACAAAAACAATAGAAAAGAAAAAACAGACGGAAAAAGAACTGAAAAATAAAGCGGTGGAGATACCGAAAAAGAAACCAGGTAGGCCAAAGAAATTAGCCTCTTAGTCTAGAAACTTGGTCTAAATTATGAGAACATAAAATTTAGAACCAAAATTTTACTCAAATCCAGTTTATCAGAAGCAAATTTCAACTATGATTGACGTAAAAAAAATCAAACAACTTCGAGAAAAAACGGGTGCTGGTATTGCGGATTGCCGCATAGCTTTGGAAAAAACCGCCGGTGATTTGAAAAAAGCAGAAAAATATCTCAAGCAGCAGGGCGATCAAAAAGCAGCGCAGAAAAAGGATCGGGTCACCAAACAGGGTTTAATTGAATCTTACGTGCACAACGGCAAAATCGGAGTATTAGTTGAAGTAAATTGCGAAACTGATTTTGTGGCCCGCACAGAAGATTTCCAAAAATTGGCTCATGAACTGGCAATGCAAATTTCGGCAATGAATCCAAAAAACGTCAAAGAACTGCTCACCCAACCATATATCCGCGACCCGCAAATGACAGTCGAGGCTTTAGTGAAGTCAGTGATAGCCAAGGTGGGGGAGAATATACAGATACATCAATTCACGCGAATGGAATTAGGTAACTCAAGCTGATATGTTATACTGCTATGGTAAGGTCAGAAATTTTCAATTACTGATTTCATATTTACTAGCAGTTTGCGTTGCGGAAAATTTTTATATTGCCAAATTGTGATTTGCACCCAAATTGCAAATCAGTCATTGAAAATCTAATACATGGAAGACCAATACTTTTCCCAAATAAAAGACCGAATGGCCAAAGCAGTAAGTGTCACCCGAGATGATTTAGCGACTATCCGCACTGGCCGCGCCACCCCAGCACTAGTGGAAAATATCGAAATCATAGCATACGGTGGGACGCAAAAACTGAAATTGCGAGAGCTAGCTACTATCTCTTCCGCTGATTCCAGGACTCTCATCATAATTCCTTACGATCCTGAAATCAAAGTGGATATCATCAAAGGTCTTCAAGATGCCAGATCCGGATTAATGCCAGTTGCAGGGGAGGGTAACGAGATCCGCATTTCAATTCCGGCGTTATCAGAAGAGCAAAGACAAGAATATATCAAGTTGGTGCGAGCCAAACTGGAAGCCGGGCGCATCATGGTCCGCCAAGTTCGCCATGACGAGATGATGCAGCTGAAGCGGGATTTTGAAGCTAAACTTATTACCGAAGACGATAAATTCCGGACCGAAAAAAAGATTCAGGAAATCACAGATGAAATGATTGCTCAAATAAATGACATCGGCAAACGGAAAGAAGCAGAGCTGATGCAAATCTAGGACGATAAGGATGTTGCAGATCAATAAGGGTCGAGAAATATGTACGTTAAAAGTTATAAAGAGTTGCGAGTTTGGCACAAGTCAATTGATATTGGTTAAAGAAATCTATAGACTGACATACCTATCTCCCACAGAAAATCTTCAAAAAATAACAATTCACATTAGAAGAGTGGCAGTTACGGTTTTGTCAAATATTGCTCAAGGTTATGGTTGGAGATTGGCCAATGGATTGCATCAATTTTGCTATTGGTTAGGGTTCATTGCTAGAATGAGAAATTCAGCTGATGATGGCGAAACAATCAAAATCGGCAGCGGAAAATGAAGTTAACAAGACCGAAATACTTATTGAGAAAATTTGAAAAATGTTACATAGTATATAGCGAAATAAAACTAAGCATCCTAAAGGCTAACTACCCTAATTACTTTTAAAAAATATGCTCATAACCATTTTCGTTTTTGCCATAATTCTCTCATTGTTGGTTTTTGTCCATGAATTGGGTCATTTTCTTGTGGCCAAAAAAATCGGTATCAAGGTTGAGGAATTTGGTTTTGGTTTACCACCGCGGATTTGGGGGGTGAAAAAAGGCGAAACGATTTACTCTATCAATGCACTACCAATAGGTGGCTTTGTCAGGCTATTGGGTGAAGATGAGGTAGAGATTGAGGAAAAAGAGGAACGGCAAAGGTATTTTTTTGCTAGAAGTAAAAAAGAACGCTCTGCGGTGCTTCTGGCCGGTGTGACAATGAATTTTTTGCTTGCAGTGATCATTATTTCATTCATCTTTACCCAAGGGGTCCTGGTGCCGACAGAGCATGTGAGAATACAAAAAGTGCTGGAAAATTCACCGGCGCAAGCGGCCGGGTTGCAGGAAGGAGATGTTATCGTCACCTTTGCCGCGAAACAAATCAAATCGAGCGAGCAGTTGATTGCACTCACCAAAGAAAAAGCCGGGACCGAGACACCGGTGCAAATACTCAGAAACGGTGAAAAGTTTACTCTGACAATCACACCGAGAGTGGATCCGCCGGTTGATCAAGGACCATTGGGAGTGGCAATTACAAATCTGGAAGAGCGCAAATATCCCTGGTACGTCTCGCCCTATTACGGGATGATCGAGGCGGTAAAGATGTCGGCAGTGATGGTGAGTGCCCTGTTACAACTTTTGTGGCGACTAGTTACTTTCCAGCCGGTTACAGTAGATGTATTGGGTCCGGTAGGTATAGCTCAAGCTACGGGTGAAGCAGTCAAATTCGGTTACTTGGCAGTACTCCAGTTGATGGGACTGCTGTCATTAAATCTGGCAATAATAAATATTTTGCCAATTCCGGCACTGGACGGGGGCAGACTACTGTTTGTGGTGCTTGAGAAATTTGTCGGCCGCAAGATCAAACCGCAAGCCGAGCGGATCGCGCATCAGGTGGGGATGGCATTTCTATTGGGACTTATTTTGTTGGTTACCGTAAACGATATTCTCCGATTGATCCGCGGATGAAACAATCAAAATATATATGTGGAGCCCCCCACCTGCGTTTCCGGTTCATTTGCAAAGATAGCGAAATTTGTCCGTTTCGCTTCTGGATCGGAAGCTATTTTTCGTGGGCTATATGAAAATAAATTTTTCTTAAATGTAAAAATGCCCAAATTTTATCCGCTCTAACTTATTTTTTTGGATTTCCTGCTACTGAACTAAAGTGTCAATTTTTATCTTTTAGTAACAGCAATTTTGCATTATAATAAAATTTATTATGGCCAAGTTTGAGAAAAAGGAACTCAAAAAAAAGTCAGAAGATATTTCCGACTGGTACACGGATGTGGTAATCAAAGCCGAGCTGGCTGATTATGGTCCGGTCAAAGGTACGATGGTCATCCGGCCTTATGGTTATGCTATTTGGGAGCGGGTACAGGAAATTTTAAACCAGATGCTCAAAGGAGCGGGGGTGGAAAATGCCTACTTTCCTTTGTTTATTCCTTATTCACTTCTGACCAAAGAAAAAGAGCATGTGGCGGGTTTTTCTCCAGAACTAGCATTGGTGACAAAGGGTGGCGGAGAGGATCTTGCAGAACCTTTGGTGGTACGGCCGACCTCCGAAACCATCATGTATGAAATGTACAAAAAATGGATTCATTCATGGCGCGATCTACCAGTGCTTATCAACCAATGGAACAATGTAGTTCGTTGGGAAAAGCGGACGTATTTGTTTTTACGGACCTTGGAATTTTTATGGCAGGAAGGCCATTGTGCTTATGCTACCCATGATGAGTCACGAGAAATGGTCCTGCGGGCTTTGGATTGGTACCGTCAGGTGTATGAAAATTTTTATGCCATACCGGTGATTGCCGGTATAAAAAGTGAGTCGGAAAAGTTTGCCGGAGCTGTAGCCACTTTTGCTGTTGAAACCCTCATGCCCGATGGCAAAGCCTTACAGGGTGCCACATCTCATGATTTAGGACAAAATTTTTCTAAAGCCCAAAATATAAAATTTCAAAACCCAGAAGGCAAAGAAAGCTATATCTGGCAAAATTCTTGGGGTTTTTCTACTCGGACCTTGGGAGCTTTGATACTTGTTCATGGAGACGACCATGGGTTGGTGTTACCGCCAAAAATAGCACCAACCCAGGTAGTTATCGTACCGGTAAATTTAAGCCTTTCCTTGTTAAAATTAGCAGATGAACTCCGCAACAGGTTAGAAAAAGTTGGAATTTCTGTAAAAGTAGATAAACGGGAATCAATCAGTTTAGGCCGTAAATACAACCATTGGGAGGTCAAGGGTGTGCCTATCCGCATTGAAATTGGTAAAAAAGAATTGGAGCAAAGACTGTTGACTTTAGCCAGGCGCGATACACAGGAAAAATCACAAATAATAGTTGATGAGGTGGAGACAAAAGTGAGTGAACTGTTGGACGACATTCAAAATCATTTATTTACTAAATCACAAACATTCTTGAGTCTGAATACGCACACAGTCAAAGACTTTGCCGAATTTGAAAACATCATGAATACCTCTCGCGGTTTTATCAAAGCATATTGGTGTGAAGATGCTCGATGTGAAACGGAAATCAAAACTAAAACCAAAGCCACCACTCGGGTCAGACCATTAAATGCTCAAGAGGAAAAAGGAACTTGCGTCCATTGTGGTAAAAGCGCCCGCTATATCTGGTATTTTGCTCAATCCTACTAACATGCCAAAAATTATCACAACCGCACCCGGAAAACTCATGCTTATGGGAGATCATACCGTAGTTTATGGTCAACCGTGTTTAGTGACAGCGGTGACTCCTAGAATCAGCGTCAACTTGCAAAAAAACGAGACAGAACTGGTTTCAATAAAAACACCGGATTTTGCTCGATCCCAAGTCAAATCGGTTAATCGTTTATTTAGTCATGATACACACTCCAAAACGAGATTTGTCGAAAACTCAATCAAAGTTTTTTATGAAAGATTTAATATCAAATCTGGATTAAATATCTCAACGGAAACAGAGGCATATTTCCAATATGGTTTGGGGTCATCTGCAGCGGTGACAGTGGCGACTATTTATGGATTAGGCAAATTGTTCCAGAAAAACTTAACTCGGCAACAAGTATTTGCGTTGGCATACCAGACAGTGCACCAGGTACAGGGAAGGGGGTCGGGTTTTGATGTAGCGGCTGCAACTTGGGGTGGAGTATTGTATTATGTCATGCCCGGAAAAATCATTGAAGCTTTAAATATTTGCAAATTACCATTGGTGGTGGCATACAGCGGACAAAAAGCAGATACGGTACAACTGGTGCGAAAAGTGGCAAGCAAATTCCGGCGCTTGCCGGAAACAGCCCAAGAAATAAATACAGCCTGCGCTCAGCTGGTAGATCAGGCTAAAAAAGCCCTTCTTAACAATGATTGGGAAAGAGCGGGGGAGTATATGAATTTGAATCAGCAGTATTTGCGGGAAATGGGGGTGTCTACAAAAAAACTTGAGGATTTGATCAGCGCTGCCCTAAAAGCTGGTGCTTACGGAGCGAAATTGTCAGGAGCCGGCGGTGGTGATTGCATGATTTGTTTGGTTGCGGATGAAAATAGAGAGGCAGTCATAAAAGCTTTAAATAAAGCCGGCGGAAAAGTTTTGTCTGTTGGAGTGGAAAATGCAGGAGCGAGACTGGAATAAAATTGATATCTATACGCAAATTTTTCCCTCCCATAATTCACACATCAAACTGGAAAAAGATATATCAACCATATACAATTTTTATAAATTTATATTGTCTTTTTGATTTAAATATGAAAGCGACTGCAATAGCTCCGGCTAATATCGCCTTTATAAAATACTGGGGTAAAACTGATCCCCAGACGCGAATTCCCTTAAATGATTCTATCTCAATGAATTTGTCAGGTTTATACACCGTCTGCACCGTTGAGGTTGGCCAAAATTTGACCAAAGATGAGATTGAATTTGTTGGAGAAAAAACTGTATGGCCAGAAGAATTGGCACGTATTGTTGAAGTGCTGGATAGAGTCAGAGCCATGGCTAAAAAAAATTTTTTTGCCAAAGTCAAAACCCAAAATAATTTTCCCAAAGCCACTGGCATCGCTTCATCTGCAGCTGGGTTTGCCGCATTATCTTTGGCAGCTTTGTCTGCGTTCAACATAAAACTATCAGAAAAAGAGTTGTCGATCTTTGCCCGACAAGCATCGGGAACTGCATGCAGATCGATTCCCGATGGTTTTGTAGAATGGAAAAGAGGTACAAATACTTCAGATTCTTATGCCCGGCAGATTTTTCCGCCTGATTATTGGCAAATTGGTGATGTAGTTGTGATTTTGACATCAGAAATGAAAAAAGTCAGCTCAACCGCCGGTCATAAACTTGCTGAAACAAGCCCATTTTGTCAAGTCAGACTGGCAGGTATAGACGAAAAAATAAGCCGCATCAAACAGCTGATACGAGAAAAAAATTTCTCTGCATTTGGTCAAATGATTGAAGACGAAGCACTAAGTATGCATGCGATATGTCTCACAAGCACTCCACCAGTAATTTATTGGGAACCGACAACCATAAAAGTAATAAAAGCGGTCATGGACTGGCGAGAAAAAGGGGAGGTGGAAAGCTATTTTACAATAGATGCTGGATCAAGTGTTCATGTTATTTGTCAAAATCAGGATATTCAGAAGGTGGCAAAGAGATTGGAGAGCATTGCTGGAGTCCAAAAAGTAGTAATCAATTTTCCTGCTCGGGGCGCAGCATTGACGAAAAATCACTTGTTTTGATGTTATAATGTCACCATGTTGACAATTGTGACTCACCACGTGCCGGATTTAGATGCAGTGGCTTCAGTTTGGTTACTCAAGCGTTTTTTACCCAATTGGCAAGATGCCCAAGTTCAATTTGTACCAGCCGGTGAGACTTGGGGCGGACAGCTGGTTGATAGTGATCCCAATCTATTGCATGTGGATACGGGTTTTGGAATACTGGATCACCACCAAACCAATGATTATACCTGTGCTGCCAAAAAAACCTATGCTTACATCCAAAAAAAGATTAACGCCGGCAACCAAGACAAAAGCTGGTCCAATGAAGCACTCGAACGCATGATTGAGGTGGTCAATTTCCACGACCATTTTCTTGAAGCCACTTTGCCAGATGCTAGAGCTGATTATCAATTATTTGCCGGAATTGCAATTTTTGACGGCTTGAAAAGTTTGTATCCCCAAGAAGATGCAAAGATAGTCGAAGTTGGATTTATCATTTTGGATGCGATATACAAGAATTTTCAAGAGCGGATTTGGGCAGAAGAGATTTTGGAAAAAGAGGGGATATATTTTGAAACTCCCTGGGGAAAAGGAGTTGCCTTTGAATCTATAAATGATGCGGTGATGAAGCTGGCTCAAAAATCAGGTTATATAGTGGTAGTACGCAAAGATCCCAAAAAAGGTTATGTAAGAATCAAAGGTCTACCGCAAACGGAGGTAGATTTCACATCTGCTTATCTGAAGTTACAACATCTTGACCAAGGCGCGACTTGGTATTTACACGCCAGCAAAAAGATACTGCTCAATGGTTCTACCCACAATCCGAAAATGAAACCGACAAAGTTAAGCTTGGATCAAATAATCGAAGTACTAAAAAAATAAAACCAAATTTCTAAGTTCAAAGTTCAAAGCAAATTCCAAATGCCAATGTTTTATTTCTTGGACTTATTAAAACTTATTTGTCATTTGGATTTTGATCTCGGCTATTGTATGTGAGGTGATTGATATGAAAATAGAAACAGTCAAAATCAAAAATCCTCAAAATTACAATCTAATCATCGGACAGGCGCATTTTATAAAAACGGTCGAAGATGTCCATGAGGCAATGGTAAATGCAGTCAGCGGTATCAAATTTGGTCTGGTATTTTGCGAGGCCTCCGGACCAAGATTGATTCGTAAATCAGGTACGAGTCAGGCTTTGATCAAATTGGCGGCGCAAAATGCCCAAAAGGTGGCATGCGGTCATATATTTTTTATTTTTATGGAAAATGCTTTTCCGATAAATGTATTACCTGCCATAAAGAATGTTTGCGAAGTGGTCAACATTTTTTGTGCTACAGCTAATCCTGTGGAAGTTATTGTTGCTCGTACAAACCAAGGAGGTGGGATTTTGGGAGTCATTGATGGAGGTGCGCCACTGGGTGTGGAAACCCCAAAGGACGAAAAAGGAAGAATGCAATTGTTGCGAAAGTTTGGATACAAGCTTTAAATCCAAATTTCAAATCAAATCTAAAGTACCAGCAAAATAGATTTTGGATATTATAACTGGTTTTTGATATTTGGATGTTCAAATTTTATATGATGACTGACTGTATTTTCTGCCAAATAGTGAGAAAGGAGGCGCCAGCGCACATTGTATATCAGGATGACCTATTTATGGCTTTTTTGGATAAATATCCCCAAACCCGAGGTCATCTGCAATTGATACCTAAAAAACATTATCAATGGGTTTATCAGATACCCCAAATCGGCAAATTTTTTGAGGTGGCACAAAAAATCATCCATGTTATAATACCAGTGCTGGGAGCGGACCATGTGACCTTGGCTGCCTTTGGCCATGAAGTACATCACGCTCATTTGTGGATTGTCCCGCAATATGGGTCAGTTGTCAAAGTTGAGGAACAATTTAGCAGTCATCAAGCTGACGATGATCAAGAACTGGCTAAATTGTTAAAAAAATACTTAATGCAAAACGCAAACAGCAAAAATCAAAATAGCAATAAAAAATAGTAAAATTGAATATCTCTGGACTGAAATATTACATTTTGCTCTCTGTATTTTAAATTTTTTTTATGATGGGGGGTGCTTATGTGTTATGATCGTCGTCAAGGCTCAACCCGGCGACACATCAGATTCTTTGATCCGCAAATTTTCTAAAAAAGTTTTGGCAGAGGGAATTTTACAGGAACTGAAGAAAAAAGAGTTTTATCAAAAACCTGCCGAAATCAGAAAAGAGAAAAAACTGATGCTTAAACGCCGAAAATACAGCAATAGAAAATATTAAATAAAATAAATTTGCCATCCTCGTTTGTATGACTTATGTTAAGGGATAAATTGAATTCGGACATGCTGGTAGCTTTAAAAAGCGGAGAAAAAATACGGTTGTCTACTTTAAGGTTTTTATTGGCGGAAATCAATCAGTACGAGATTGATAATTATCCCCCAGGAAGTGAAAAAAAACTCACGGATGAAGACGTACTCAAGATCATTCGCAAGCAGGTAAAAAATCACCAAGACTCAATTGCTGCTTTTGCAAAAGCAGATCGGGCAGACCTCGTAGAAAAAGAAACCACTGAACTGAAGATTCTTCAGTCTTATCTACCGGCAGAAATTTCCGATGCCCAGTTGATGGAAATTGTTGAGAAAGTGGTAAAAAGCGGCGTGGTAAATTATGGTCAGGCTATGGGGATGGTGATGAAACAAGTTGCAGGCAGAGCCAGCGGAGACAGGGTCGCCCAGGTGGTTAAAAAATACTTGGAGCATGATATAAATTATCCAAATAACCAACCATAACAAGATACAAATGACTACCGATTACTCAAAATTGAAACATTCATATATTCGTATCAATTATATGATATGTATTTTGACAGCATAAATATTTGTCTAAATTGGAAAGTCGTATAGTGCTTATGATCAACGTACTTATTTTCAAAGAATCGCGATTTCCTGCAGACAGGTTGAAGATCAAAAAATTTGTCACTGAATATTTGAAGAAAAAAGTCCACGGCAAAGTCGAAGTGGGGATAAATATTGTAGGAGATAGAAAGATGAAAACACTCAATAATAAATACCGTCATATTAATAAAACTACAGACGTACTGGCTTTTCCGCTGGCCGACGCCACCGGTGATCGCAGCGATGATTTGAAAACTGGTTTTTCTCCGGAAAATTCTTCTCCAGATCGGGTACTCCGTCTTGGAGATGTGGTCATATCTTATCCCCAGGCAGTTTTGGAAGCGGCAAAAGAAGAAAAGCTAGTAGATCAAAAGATCGCTGAGTTGATCGCACATGGACTGGACCATTTATTGGGTATCCATCACGAATAAAGAAATTTAGTAGCTTAGCAGCTTCGTAGCTTAGGTCATGTCTCTTCTAAGCCAATCAACTTCTAAGCTGCAATTCTTACTTATTTATGGTGTATTATCTTAAGTATCGGCCGCAGAATTTAGAAGAACTGGACAATCGGCGAGTAGCAGATGCCATCAGCCGTCATTTAAGTCGCAGGGTTATCCCTCACGCATTTTTATTTACCGGTCCCAAGGGGACGGGAAAAACTTCCACCGCCCGTATCATCGCCAAAAGCATCAATTGTCTACAAAAAGAAAAGTTGAACCAAGCCTGTGGTAAATGTAATGTTTGTTTCACAATCGCTCGGGGAGAAAATTTAGATATTTTAGAAATTGATGCAGCCTCAAACCGGGGTATTGATGAGATCAGAGACTTACGTGAAAAAATAAAACTGACCCCTTTGTCATTAAAATACAAAGTTTACATCATAGATGAAGTGCATATGCTCACTAGTGAGGCCTTTAATGCACTTCTGAAAACTTTGGAAGAACCTCCTTCCCACGTCATATTTATTCTGGCTACTACAGAATTGCATAAAGTCCCCCCTACTATCATTTCTCGCTGTGTACATATAGATTTTCATAAAGCCACAAATGACGAAATCTTACATTCATTAAATCGTATCGTCAAAGGTGAAAATTTACAGATTGAAAAAGAAGCCTTGCACAAAATTTCTGATTTGGCTGACGGTTCGTTCCGGGATGCGGCAAAAATATTGGAAGATTTGAGCACTTACGATCAAAAAATCACTCTAGAATTGGTAAATAAACAAACTCAACTTCATGATGTCTATCTGGAAGCAGAATTTCTGAAGTTTCTCCGTGAGAAAAATGCCAAAGAACTGATCTTAATTATCAAAAGTTTATCTGATAATGGCAAAAATATCCGCCAGTTTTTTATGCAAATATTAAATAAACTAAATGAGCAGCTGCTTAAAACTGTGACCCAAAATGATACCAGTTGGAGACTCGAAGACCTGAAAAAAGCACTGGAACTTTTTGGGGAAGCCTTTTCTGGTCTAAAATTGGCGCCCATAGCCTCATTACCATTTGAGTTGGCTGCAGTGGATTATTGTTATGAAGAAAGCAGCCATCTACAAAACATTGATAGTGATGAAAAAAAGATCAGCCCAAAAGAGCCAAAAGCAAACCTGACGGTAGAAGCAACCAGCCAGAAGTGGGCAAAGTTGTTAGAAATTCTCAAACCTCTGAATCATTCGCTAGTCGGCGTCTTGCGTTCTTGTCGGCCGTTGAAACTTGATAACCATTCTGTAGTGATTGAGGCAGCATATAAGTTTCATGCCGAGAAATTAAATGAAGCCAAGACATTAGGTATCCTGGATAAGGCTATCAGGGAACTTTTAGGTCAACCAGTTAAAATCATTATAGAATTAAAAAAAAGAAATTAATCCCCAAAACTGAAAGTGTAATATGACTTTATAAAGATATGATTTGCTTATTTTTGTTATATTGACCATAATATTTTGCATTTTTCTGCAAACACTGTTATAGTAAATAAAGAATTGAGATAAATTTGTTAGAGACTTACTTAGCATATGCAAAATCCACTCAAAATGCTGGGTGATCTGAATAAGATGCGGCAACAGGCAGTCCAGATTCAGAAACAACTGGAAAATCAGCAATTCGTAGCCGAGAAGGGTCGAATCAAAGTCAGTATCACCGGCAATCAAAGAATATTAACAGTGGAAATTGATGGTCAAAACGTACCAGAACTGGTTGAAGTTTTGAATAATGCCATCAAACAATCTCAGCAAGCTGCTGCTTCCAAACTGGCCGAAATCTCTCAAGGGATGGGGCTTAGTTGAATCCACGCAAATTTTAATATACCTTGTGGTTTTTATTTAAAAATCTGTTACAATATCCTTTTAAGACAATGTCTCAACCATTATTTATCCAACTGATTGCTGACTATGGTACCGGTGATCCGGCTTTTGCTGAAGTCACTCAAAAACTTTTGAGCCTTGATCGGCAGGCAAAAGTGATGATGGTAAACGTGCCCAAGTTTTCCACTTTGGCCACCGGAATGTGGATAGAACAATTTGCCACAGTGAACAGTTTTTCCGATCTGGTAATTTTTTCCAATACTGCGCCCCGGATCAAAAAAGCCAAGAATAAAAAAGATCATTACGGCTCTTTTTGTTATGCATTGCTTAAAAACAAAGTTAAAGTGCTGGCTGTAGATGTAGGTTATTGTTTCAGCTTTATCAAATCCCAAATTGCCGTATTTTACGAGATAAATATACCAAATATCGGATCACAATTTCGTTCACGCGATTATTATCCGTATGCGGTGATTGATATTGCCAGAAATAAAAACAAATATATCGGTCAAAAACTCGGACTCCATCATATTCCTGATGTGCCGCACGATCGCATCGGATTTGTTGACGGTTATGGTAATATCAAAACCACTACCAGAAGATCACAAGTGAAAATCAGGCTTGGTGATAAAATTAAAATCAAAATAAACGGCATCAGCAAAACCGGTATATATGTCAATGAGACTTTTGATGTGGCTGACGGTCAGATTTCTTATGCACCAGGTTCGACTGGCGGAAGCGACCGTTATATGGAAATCTGGGTCAAGGGCGGCAGTGCTTGGGAAATATTTGGACAGCCAGCTGTTGAAGAAAAATACACAATTGATATCATAAAGTAATGACGCTGTTTTCTGAAACTTAAGGAACAGCGGTTTTACACAAATAATGTTTTCTAGGCTAGAGCGACGTTTGTTTCAAAGTATAACTGCCAATAAATTGTCAATTTTAGTTGATTTTGTCAGAGAGCTTAGAGTTTTGGATGTGTCTACTTCTGACGGTGAGGCAATAATCAAAAAGTGGCTTGATTTTATATATACAGGGATTGTTTTTAGTGGAGATGCTCAAAAGCGCCAAAAATTTATTGAGCTTTCAGTATCGAGATTAACGCCACTTGAAAATGCAACAACTATGGCCCTGCTTTGGATATACACAGTTGATCAAGAAGGAAGAGATGATTGGTATCCCCAGTTGATAAAAGGCATTTTACAAACATATGAGCAAAAACCGCACGAAAGAGAGCAATTTCTTGCCATATTAACCTCTAAACCGATGCCAGAATCACTAAAACAAAATCTAGTTTTATCAGGTGTATTGGAAAACCATGAAAATATCTAGTCGTTTAAATTCAGTTCCTGCCTCACCAATTCGCAAGCTGATACCTCTGGCCGAGGCGGCGAAAAGACAGGGGGTGCGGGTATACCACTTCAATATTGGTGATCCCGATGTCAAAACTCCGCAAGTGATGTCAGACAAATTAAAAAGCATTTCTACCAATCCTATAGGCTATGCACCATCTCAAGGTCATCCACAACTTCTTCAAGCTCTGCAGACTTATTACCACAGACTGGGATACAAATTTTTGGACAGCAAAAATATCCAAGTGACGATGGGGGGATCTGAAGCCATTTCCTGGGCGATGTTTAGTGTCGCTGATCCGGGTGAGGAAATTTTGGTATTTGAGCCGTTTTATGCCAATTACAATGCTTTTGCCAAAATCAACCATGTGAATTTGGTGCCGATTTTAACATCGATTGCTGCAGGATTCCATCTACCTAAAAAAGAGATAATTGAAAAAGCCATCACCCGGAAAACTCGAGCAATCCTCTACACCAGCCCGAACAATCCCACATGTACTGTTTATACCAGAGCCGAAATCAAAATGCTGGTAGAAATTGCCCAAAAATACAATTTATTTTTACTTGCTGATGAAGTTTACCGTGAGTTTTGTTTTGACGGGCTGGTTCACACATCACTTTTTGATTACATGGAAAAAATTCCCCAGCAGGCGATTGTGTTGGATAGCTTGTCCAAAAGATTTAGTCTTTGTGGAGCCAGATTGGGAGCTTTGGTTTCTTTAAACAGCGAAATAATGGCCGGGGTTGGCCGAATGGGTCAAAGCAGATTGTCAGCCGGGCTGATAGACCAGTTTTTGGCAGCCGAACTTACCAAACTGCCGAATAGCTTTTTTACGGAAATTCAAAAGGAATATCAAAAAAGGCGAGACACCATTTATGCTGGATTAAAAAAAATCGAGGGTGTAGTGATTTCCCGACCAGAGGGAGCTTTTTATTGTATTGCCGGACTGCCGGTTGCGGATGCGGAACATTTTTGTAAATGGTTGCTTACTGATTTTCGTTTAAACGGTGAGACCATCATGCTGGCTCCAGCAGCTGGATTTTATGCAACTGATGGTCAAGGCAAAAATGAGGTCAGATTTGCTTATGTTTTGCAGGTGGCGGATCTGAATAGAGGCTTGATGATACTCAAAGCCGCTTTGGATAAATATCCAACTGCCCAATAAATTCCTTATCCTTAAATAATTTTGACGGATGATCAATTTGGAGAGCACAGCCGCAGTTGAGCCTGATATCTGAAACACTGGATTCTACAAAAACAAAAATGGGGCTACTTTTGGTTAGCAACACAACATGAACTTACTCCTGATATAATATCAGCAGCATGAAAAATAGTTATAAAATCTTCTCCGGATCTGCCAATGAAAAGTTGGCTGCAGATGTAGCCAGATATTTGGGCAAAACTTTGGGTAAAATAGAAATCGCCAAATTTGCCGATTCGGAGATACGGGTAAGAGTTGAGGAAGATGTGACCGATAAAAAGGTATTTGTGATCGCTTCACTATCCAATCCAGTAGACTCCCACCTGGTAGAACTGTGCTTGATAGCTGATGCTCTGAAATCAAACGACGCCGGTAAAATGATAGCGGTAATACCTTATTACGGATATGCTAGACAGGACAAAGCTCATCGGGAAGGCGAAGGAGTGTCAGCTCGGGTTATGGCCAAACTGATTGAGGCGGTGGATTTCCAAAAAATTGTCACAATTGATTTGCATAGCGATTTAGTTGCAGGTTTTTTCCGGATTCCGCTGATTCAACTTTTTGGAGCCCAAATATTTATCCCGATTTTGAAAAAATTGAGTGGGGAGATAGTGGTAGTTTCACCAGATGCCGGTGCAGCCAAACGGGCACAAAAACTGGCTGAAATGTTGGGTGCACCACTCAGCTATATGGAAAAACGGCGGAATTTGGACAAACTGCATCTAGTAGAAGACATCCGGTTTATCGGCAATACGGAGGGGAAAACAGCGGTGTTAATCGATGATGTGGTCACTTCCGGGTCAACTCTAGTCAAATCTGCTTATTTGCTCAAAGATAAAGGTGCCAAAAAAGTCATTGCTTGTGTGACGCATGCTGATCTTATCGGCGGCACACGACAAGTGCTTCAGGAAAGCCCGCTGGATCAGATCTATATTTCGGATACGATAGCAATTCCCGAAGAATACCGATTTCCCAAGCTGAGTCAAATTTCTATTGCACCACTTCTTTCGAAACAAATCCAAAAGATGCTCTAAAACAGGGTCTGCTTTTATCCAATCAAATCTCGCAAAAGAAGCGTCTACATGTCGGTCATTGATGGGATATTGCCCGATTTACTGGAGCAATTATTCCAGACTATATTATGCTACAATATCTTCATGTTGATTCTAGCCAAACCGCTGCAAAAACTGATCGAGGCTTTCGAAAGATTGCCCGGAATCGGGCCCAAAACAGCCCAAAGATTGGCTTTTTACCTGCTGCATGTACCGCAAGGAGAGCTAGATAAATTTGCCACTGCCTTAATCAATCTCAAAAAAGACACGGTGATGTGCTCAGTGTGTTTTAATATCAGTGAACAAGATCCGTGTGAGATTTGTGCGAGTTCCAACCGGGATAAATCGCTTATTTGCGTGGTTGAGCAACCAATTGATATTTTGTCGCTGGAGCGCACCGGCAAATTTCACGGAGTTTATCATGTCTTGCATGGAGCGATAAATCCATTGCAAAATATTGGACCGGATGAGATAAACATTGCCCAGTTGCTGAAACGGGTACAAAATACTACCCAGCCGGTGTATGAAATAATTTTGGCAACCAACCCGAATATGGAGGGCGAAGCCACAGCCATGTACATCACCAAACAACTTAAAACTCAAAACCCAAAAATCAAAGTGACAAGATTGGCACACGGATTACCGGTGGGGGCTGATTTGGAATATGCAGATGAGGTGACTTTAAGTCGCGCATTAGAGGGGAGAAGGGAATACTAAACAAATTTTGTTGCCTCCGTTATTTATGGATAGGCTGGAGTAAACGCAATTCTCGATTTTCCATTTTCTATACCAATAAAACATGGTTTTTGAGGCGTATCAATGGGTTCTCCGCTGGGTTCGTCCCTGTTTTTGTGCAGCTGTTAAAGCTTGTAAATGTTGCACATATGGTACCCAATCGCCAAATTTAGAAATCAATATATTTTCATATCCTTGTTTTTTGGCATAATTTATTCCCGCTTCTGTTGTAAGCTAGCAGACTCCGGGTAATTTTGGAGGAGAATAGCCAACTCTTTTGGCATTCTTAAATTGTTCATTGTATTGGGTATTTGGTTGAAAAAAATGACAGTTAAAACAGACCGGAGGCAATTCCGATTTATTCATATTTGGTTTTATGAAGATTGGATTATATAATATAGATATGTTTCTATCAATCCTTCTACTGACGAAGAATCAAATATGATTACCCAAAAAGATGTAATGGAGATGCTCAAAGAGGTGCCGGATCCGGAACTGGGTATTTCGGTAGTGGATTTGGGATTGATCTATGATGTGGAAATTGCAAAAGAAGGTATCGTGACTGTGAGTATGACCTTGACTACCATTGGCTGTCCATTATTTTCTTTAATCGCTGAACCAATCAAAGAAAAAGTTGGTAAATTGGATGGTGTGAAAGAGGTGCTGGTAAATCTGTCATTTGACCCACCCTGGACTCCGGAAATGATGAGCGAAACCGCTAAAATCCATTTGGGATTTGAATAAAGAAAAAACATCCAACACAGATTTTGATTTTTTGGTATGATAGATGTCACAGATACATTTTCCAATGTAAAATAATGTATCTTTCTTCGTTATCTGACAAACCGATATAATTTTATTATGGAGGTAGAAAATTACCACTATTTGATGATTGAATAAGTATGACTGATGGAATTGCCAAAGGTGTCGGTGAACAGTTAGGCGGACTGGGAAAACAGATTGTCAAAGACATGACAGCTTTGCCGGGAAAACTGATAGGTTTGGATTCCGGCAGTGCCGGCGAAAGCAAAGGTGGCATCAGCTCCGGACAGCAGACTAAACTGCAAACCCCACAAACACAAAAGCAGGCCAGAGCACAGCAAATTAGGCAAATCGAACAACAAGATGAGATTGAAAAGCAAAAACAATTGCAGCAAGCAAGGGCAATGCTTCGGCAATGGACCCAGCCGCAACCGCAACAGGAGCTGACCGAAGCCGAGAAAAGAGAAATAGAGGAACTGGAAAAGAAGAAAAAAGAAAGCGAGGAAGAAAGAAAAAAAGCAGCTCAAGTTTTGCCCAGGATTGTAGGAAAGCGACCGAGAGGCGATTTATATGGTATCAAAGGCAAACAATCTAGCGGAGAAATCGGAAAAAATATAAAATTAGGCTAATTTGGTATCAAAACACTCATATACCTAAAGGGTGATCAGATATTATAAATTATATTGGCATTAAAAATTTGTGCAAGTCAAAAATACCATCAGATTTTACAATACCTTAAGTCGGGAAATTGAGGACTTCGTGCCGCTTCATGATAAAAAGGTAGGTATTTATGCTTGTGGTCCGACAGTTTATGACTATTCCCATATCGGCCACATCAGGAAATATATTTTTGATGACGTATTGGTCAGAATGCTGCGATATTTGGCTTATGATGTGACCCATGTGATGAATATCACTGATGTAGGCCATCTGACATCTGATGCTGATACCGGTGAGGACAAAATGGAAAAAGGTGCTCGCCGAGAAGGTAAAACCGCCTGGGAAGTGGCCAAATTTTATGAAGACTATTTTTTCCGCACCATGGCCCAAGTTTTAGTAAACCGTCCGGATGTAGTATGTCGGGCGACTGAACATGTACCAGAGCAAATCGAGTTGATAAAAAAACTTGAGGCTAAGGGCTTTACTTACAAAATCGAAGATGGGGTGTATTTTGATATTTCCAAATTTGCAGATTACGGGAAATTGTCACGTCAGAAATTGATTGAGAAAAAAGCCGGGGTTCGAGTTGAAGAAATACCCGGCAAAAAACATCCAGCAGATTTTGCGTTATGGAAGCTGACACCAGCGGGTGTCAAACGAGACATGGAATGGGATAGTCCTTGGGGCAAGGGGTTTCCTGGTTGGCATATCGAATGCAGTGCCATGAGCATGAAATATTTAGACGAAAGTTTTGACATCCACACAGCCGGGATTGATCACATTCCTATTCATTCCACAAATGAAATAGCTCAGAGCGAAGCAGCTACAGGTAAGCCGTTTGTCAAATATTGGCTGCATCACAATTTTGTTTTGGTCAATGGACAGAAAATGAGCAAATCCTTGAATAATTTCATAAGACTTGAGGATGTCAAAGAAAGAGGTTTTGACCCTCTGGCTCTGCGTTATTTATTTTTGCAAACTCATTACAGACAAGAAACCAATTTTACTTGGGAAAGCCTGGCTGCATCACAAGCGGCACTAAAACAGCTTTGGAGCAATTTTATGACAATCAAAATCCAAGGAGAAAAAGCTGAACGGCTCTCACTGTCGGACGAAAAGTTGGCAAAAGTAAATGCTTATCGCAAAAAATTCAAAGATGTCATCCGCATGGATCTGAATACACCGCAGGCAATCGCAGTAGTATGGGAGATCGTTAAAAGCAATATCGGTCACGCCGATAAATATGATTTGCTGATGATTGCAGAAGAAATTTTGGGTTTGGGTTTGAAAAAAATATCAGATCATGTGGATCCGATTCCTCAAACGGCTGTTGATTTACAAAATCAAAGAGACGAACTGCGGCGTCAGGGAAAATTTGCTGAAGCAGATAAAATCAGAGCCGAAATTGAAAAATTGGGTTATGTGGTCATGGATACTCCGTTTGGCTCGGAATTGAAAAAGAAATAACTTCTGATTATTCTTATGCTCAAAGCGGTAATTTTTGATTTAGATGGTTTGTTGGTGGATTCCACCCCATTGCACCAGGAAGCCAACCGGAAATTTTTGTCAGCATACGGCAAATCGCTTTTGGCTAGCGGTGGACGCGAAGGTATGCGCATTATTGATATCATCGAAGATTTTAAAGATATTTATAATTTGCCGGGTACAACAAAGGAACTTTATCAAAAACGGCAAAAGATCTATCTGGAGTTGGTAAGGACTCGATTGGAAATATTCCCTGGTGTCATCCGGCTGCTAAACAAAATTAAAGCGCGGAATCTAAAAATCGCTTTGGGGACCAGCGGGGACGAGATTTATGTCAAGGCGTTTTTCAAGAAATTTCCGCAACTGATTAAATATTTTTCCGAAGTTGTCTGTGGAGATGAGGTGATGCGGGGTAAACCATATCCCGATATATATCAAAAGGTCTTGCAAAAATTGTCAATCAAGCCTGATGAGGCTGTTGTGATAGAGGATTCAGTCAATGGTATAGCAGCAGCCAAAGCTGCCGGAATTGATGTGATTTGTGTACCCAATCGTCATTATCCGGAGACTGATTATTCACAAGCAGATAAAATATTTCCCACACTCAGCGATATAGCAGACGCTCTTCCTACTTGACTTCCTGCTAAAATACATGCTGATGAAAAATATTTGGCGGCAAACTTCCCAAACCCTTTTTTGCTTTGGCTCCGATGGAGGGGGTGACGGATACAGTTTTTCGGCAAATCGTGGTAGCCACAGCCAGACCTGATGTGATGTTTACCGAGTTTGTCAATGTCGAAGGACTTGTGTCAGAGGGCAAAAATATTGTGCAGCAGCGGCTGAAATTTACCCCAAAAGAACTTCCACTGATTGCCCAAATCTGGGGTTTGCTTCCGGAATATTTTTATCAAGCTGCCAAGCTTATAGTTGAATTAGAATTTTCTGGGATTGACTTAAATTTTGGCTGTCCGCAAAGAGATATCATCAAAAAAGTTACATGTATCGCCCTGATCAACAATAGAGAATTGACCAGCAAAATCATTCAGCCTACAAAAAAAGGGGGCTGGTTCCTTACCCGTAAGTGTTAAGACACGAATTGGGTTAAACAATATCATCACCAAAGACTGGATAGGATTTTTGCTAAGACACAATCTGGATGCCATCACCATTCATGGCCGGGACAGCCAAGGAGATGTCTCAAGCAGCAGTGCATTGGGATGAGATTGGCCAGGCCGTGAGATTGCGAGATGAAATAGCACCGACGACGCGGATTATCGGCAACGGTAATGTGTTGAGTATTGATCAAGGGGAGAATTTAGTCAAAAAGTACAATGTCGACGGGATCATGATTGGCCGAGGGATTTTTCGAAATCTTTGGATTTTTGAACGACCGGCAAAAAATCATCCAGTTGCCGAGAAATTAAAGGTTTTGGTTCGCCACGCAGAATTATTTGAAAAAACTTGGGGAAATAGCAAAAATTGGGCCATACTTGGCAAATACTTTAAGATTTACTGCTAGGGATTTTCCCAAGTTGCAAAACTTCGGCAGCAATTAATATCCACCAGATCAGCCAAGGAAGTCAAGGGCACTGTGGAAAAATTTTTGTCTCAAAAAGGTTTATCTTTCCAGTATTAGATATTTATATTTCAAATTGCCCGATTGACCGGAATGACAAGAAATGATTTTGGTAAACTGGTGATAGTCTGGAAAAAAGGTATCTGCGTCTGCTGTGGCAGCGACAATTGTCAAATATAATCTGTCAGCCAGATTTATAGTTTGGGTATAAATTTTGCCACCGCCGATGATAAAAATTTCTTCTTGGTCGATATTTTTAGCCTTTGCAATAGCTTCTTCTATGGAATGAGCGAGGAGACAATTTTTTAGATCCAAATCATGATTACGGCTGATGACTATGTTGGTCCGGCCCGGAAGCGGCCGGCCGATGGATTTGTAAGTTGTATGACCCATGATGATCGGATGACCCAGAGTCAGTTGTTTAAATCTCTTCAGGTCTTCGGGTATATGCCAGAGCAATTTGTTGTCTTTACCTAGTTCGCGATTTTTTCCGATGACGGCAATTATAGAAATAAGTGGTTTTTTCATTTTAAAAGCCGCCGACGACTGTGATCTCTCCTTTTATTGGCGGGTGGGGATCATAACCGACTAGTTGAAAATCTGTAAATTTAAATTCATCAATATTTTTGACTTTGGGGTTTAATTTCATAGTTGGGAAAGGCCGGGGTTTGCGCTTGAGCTGCTCTTTTACTTGCTCTATGTGATTTTCATAAATATGAGCATCACCAAAAGTATGGACAAAATCACCTGGTTTGTATCCGGTGACATGTGCCAACATCAAAGTCAATAAAGCATAAGAAGCGATATTAAAAGGTACACCCAGAAACATATCTGCACTTCTTTGGTAGAGGAGCAAGGACAATCTATCGCCGGTGATGTTGATATGAAACATCGTATGGCAGGGGGCAATCACCATGCTGGCAGCATGAGATCCAGACATCTCATAAATGCAGCCGGCATTCCATGCAGAGATAATATAATGTTTTTTTTGGGGGAACTTTTTGATTTTTTTTATAGCCCAACCAAGTTGATCTATGGTACGATTACGGGCAACAGGCCAACGGCGCCATTGGACTCCATAAACCGGTCCCAAATCCCCCCATTTGCTTAAAAATTTTTTATCAGTTTGAATTTTTTGTAAAAAGTCCTCATATGACATCGGTGAGGACTTTTTATCTTGGACTGCCCAAGTGTATTTTTTATAGGCCCATTCGTCCCAGATATGGACATTGTTGTCAACCAGATATTTTATATTGGAAGAGCCGGACAAAAACCAGATAAGTTCGTGAATGATGCCCCGGGCAAAAACTTTTTTGGTGGTTAAAAGCGGAAAACCTTGAGTGAGGTCAAAACGGATCTGCCGGCCGAAAACACTTTTAAGTCTGATTCCGGTTGAGTGGGAGATCTTCCAGACGCCATTGTCCAAAATATCTTGAAGCAAATCTAAATACTGATATTCCGGGTGTTTTGTGGTTTTTGCCATGACTGATATTTTATACAAAAGAGAGACAATTTATGCAAGTAACTGGTTTCTTGACAAATGCAACTCGGTTGCATTATGATAAACGTCAAATCATTGACAAAATACATTTGCCCGATGACTGCCGTACGGGGCTATGACGATTATTCTGAAAATTACAACTGAAACATATGACCAGCACTCAAGTTGTACAAACTCTTAGACATAACGGTCACAAAATTACCCAGGTCAGAAAAGGTTTGATTGAAATCATTTTTGGTGGCACTACTAAACCGGTAACAGTCTCCGAACTGATATATTTATTAAAACAAAACAAAATTAGAGTAAATAAGACAACCGTTTACCGCCAATTGCAATTTTTATTAACCCAAAAATTAATTCAAGTAGTTGATTTTGCTGATGGAATAAAAAGATATGAGATTGCCGGCGGCAAACATCACCACCATCTTGTCTGTGATAGTTGCGGGTTCATCGAAGATATACCCTTGGACGAAAATTTACTTATCAGCAAAGCCACTCAAAACACACAATTTAGAATAGAAAGACACAGTTTGGAGTTTTTTGGTAAATGTGTAAAGTGTCAAGAGAATTAGTTATGAGAAAATTTTCGATTTTAGACCAAATATTTGTTGCAATCTGATGAACGATATATTTCAACTGCTTTTATTATCAATTTTAGGGAGTATTGTGGCGCTTATTGGAGGAGTGATTTTTCTCTATCACAAAAAGTGGTCGCAAGTATTGCAGCGCAACAGTGTTTCTTTTGCTGCAGGAGTCTTATTGACTGTCACTTTAATCGGCTTGTTACCGGAAGCGACAGAATTTATTGGTGCGGATACTTATGTGATCGTGTTGATCACTTTTCTGGCAGCCTATATTTTTGAACAGATCTTTTTTGGCATTCACCATCATGAGACTGAGGGACATGAACATGAGCACAAGTCGTCGGTCATTTTTGTGATTATCGGCGATACGATTCATAATCTGATTGATGGTATTGCTATTGGAGCCTCGTTTTTTGTCACTCCGGGTCTGGGTCTGGTGACTGCCATTTCTACTTTTCTGCATGAGGTGCCGCATGAGATAGGAGATTTCGGGATACTCCTTCATGCCGGTTGGAAAAAAAGACGCATTGTTCTCGTAAATGTGATTTCGGCGGCTATTACAATTGTTGGTGCTTTCAGTGTCATCGGTTTTGCGAAAAACGAGCTATTCATTGGGGTGTTGTTGGCAATTTCTGCTGGTATATTTTTATATTTGGGCGCTAGTGATTTCTTACCCCATCTGCGGCAGGAAAAAAAGCCAGGTTTGACAACACTCGGTCCACTGCTTTTGGGAGTTTTAGTCATGTATGTGACTTTGATGCTGGTTCCGCATAAATAGACGAGAGTTTTCAGATGTCATAACTTATCTTTGTGGGAAAATATCGCGAGCAGCTTTTTTTGTTGGGAAATATTTTTGTAGCTATTTGTTATTTTGCTGGTAAATTTTGGCCAGATCGATAGTAGTAACATAATCATATCCTTCCAGAGAAAAGGGGTAGGGGGGCATGCCCTCCAGAATGATAATAATTTTGGGTGGATTTACCGCTAGGATATTTTTTGCTTCTGAAAGGGTAGCGGAATTACGCCGTAAATGATATACGACTGGGTAACGAGTTGGTGGTAGGAGACCAGCCAGTTTATAAATTTGCGGATTGTCTCCCCAAATAAATACGTTTTTGGTCTCCTGATCTTGCAGATATTGCGCAATTTTATAATCACGTGTTACGCGCGGATCGAAGTATTGCCTATAAGTGTCCAGCGCGATATTACCCATGATATAACCGACAAAATTGGTGTAATAGCCTTTAACATCCCGGTAGATATAAAAGTAAGAATTGAGCCAAAAGATCAGTAGTAGCAAAATAAATAAGATTTGCAATTTATATTTTGGGGTCTCAAATAGGAAACCGATACAAAGAGCCAAGACAGGAGAAAAAAGCAGCAAGTAGTGGGGGAAATTCATACCGGTAAATAAAATATCCATCAGCGACCAGATAAACCAAAGTAGGAAAAAAAATTGGATTTTGGAAAGCAGTTGGCGATATTTTAAGACCAAGTAAGTTGCCACTGAAGCACTAAATAATTTTAAGAGGGGCAACATATAAGGGATGCCAAATAAGTTGCCGGCCACATACTGGCTGTTTTGTGAAAAAACACTGCTGAAAAATTCGAGCAAAATACGGTTTACTAGCAAATAAAAAAATACCAATAGTCCTGGTACTAAAATACCAAGTAAATAATTTTGTAGATTTTGCCATCTCTTTTGTGAAATCAAATAAAGGGAAAATCCGATCAACTCAAAAATAGCCACTTGTTTGAAAAGGACAGCTAGAGATAACAAGATACCGACTGTAAATAAATGACGTGAGTTTTTGTCGGTCAGCAGTAAATATACAGCTGCCAGAATCAAAGGCAGCATAAAAATTTCCGTGTTGGCAATATTGGCCTCAAAAATGGGCAGAGCAAGAAGGATAGTAAAAACCAAAGTTGGAATAAATTGAGCCCCAGATTTTGAAAAAACTATTTGGGAAATTTTATAAAAAATTATGATACAGATGGCTCCCAAAATTACAGATAAAACCCTAATAGAAAATTGGTCTCCGTTGAAAAGAGCATAGATCAAGTATAGAGGGGGCGGTTTGTTATCCCAAATTTCCACATAAAGAGAGCGGCCTTGATGCAGTGCCGTACCAATCACTTGGTAAACAGCCTCGTCTCCGTACCAATAAGGTTCGAAAAGGGAAGGCAAGCGAAAAAGAAGAAATACAACTAAAAATATGCCAATGATCATGAGTTCATTTTAATTATATCCCGACTTGATTGATTCGTGTATACTTAAATCAAGGCCTATGAAAAAATCAAACATAATTTTATTAATTTTAGGGGCTATAGTATTGAGCGGAGGTATGGGATATTATATCGGTTATGATAGAGGTGTGAAAAAAGTTCAGACAAAAACGGCAACTATTTCCAGTTTTGCAGAATGTGCTGCCGCCGGATATCCGGTTGTGGAAAGTTATCCGCGCCGATGTCGCACGCCTGATGGAAGCAATTTTATTGAAGAAATGATAGACGAATCTCCACCTGGAAGAGATGGAGCTGCTTGTACTATGGATGCGAAAATTTGTCCTGATGGTACGAGTGTAGGACGTATTCCCCCAAATTGTGATTTTGCCCCCTGTCCGAATGAACCGACTCTCTAAAATCCCAAGCTCACCTTCTGCGGGAGTGTAAAATTACCTTACTCAAATTTACAATAACTTATTGAGATTTTGTCTTTGGAGTGGTTTCTTTGCTGAGAAGAATTGTATCTATAAAGTATAATATAGGATATGGAGGTAAGGAATCAACGAGCTGCTACAGTTTTATCTCTCGCGCTGACAGCTATATTTGTTTTAGCGTATCTATCAAATTTATTCCAAAAAGAGTCTGAAGTGCAAGGAAAATTACCGGAAATCGAAAAAGATTCCAAAACATCCGAGATTATTGAGCTGGAAACCCCAGACTTAAAACAGAAAGAATCGTCAGGCTCATTGCCATATGGATTCTCCCCCATGCCGCTTCCTCCTGAAATAGCCGAAGATTTTGATTGCAAGATCATAGGTCAACCAGGTATACCAAATGCCTTTCGAGCCATTGGTGAAGCCGGCAAACCAGATGTTTGGGAAGGCCCTCCTTATCTCCGGGTTGCAGGACCTTTCGCTCCAGATCAGCCTAGAATACAATCTGAAAAAAACTGGAAAAGATTAGGGTACCTCTTTAATGGTAAGTATTTTACATATTTAGGAGATAGGATTTGTGTAAGAAAAGAAAGATAAATATTTAAAAACGGCTACCAAGAATTTTCTCATTGGTCCGTAAGAGAGCGATATTCCTATTCTAGGTCTGAGAACGGGTATACGTAGGATGAGTTAAGATAAATATAGGTATCAAATTGCCATTTTAAATTTTTCAAACTCTTGTGTAGAATATAATTACGAGTCTATGAGTCTTTCGGTCGGGATTGTTGGCTTGCCAAACGCTGGTAAATCAACTCTGTTTAATGCCTTGGCCAGCCGGAGGCTGGCAGAAACCGCTCCTCGGCCATTTACTACAATAAAACCACATGAAGCAGTAGTACCCATGATAGATGGGTACTTAGATAAATTAGCCAAAATTATTCAGCCGGAAAAAACCATCGCGGCTACCGTGACCTTTATTGATATTGCAGGATTGGTCACCGGTGCACACGAAGGTGCAGGCTTGGGAAATCAATTTTTGGCCCATATTCGAGAAGTGGATGCAATTTGCCATGTGGTGCGGGCTTTTGCTGATCCACAGGTAATCAGTCAAAACGACAAGTACGAAATAGGAACACTGCCGCAGATTTATGCTGATATAGCAGCAGTCAATATCGAACTTGAATTGGGACAAATTACAAAACCTCAAGTGATTGTTTTGAATGTTGGCGAAGAGGACATAAATTCTACCCCAACTCATGAAAAAATTATGGCGGTGACCCAAAAATTTAATACTGATACATTGGCAATTTCAGCTAAAATTGAGGAGGAACTGATAGATTTCAACAAGGAGGAAAGAACTGCATATTTAGCCGAGTTGGGAGTAGCCGAATCCGGCCTGGTGAGATTGATCAAACATGCATATGCTATGCTGAATTTGATTACCTTCTACACCATTAAAAGCGGCAGACAAGTCCATGCCTGGAGTTTGAAAAAAGGAAGCACGGCACTTGAGGCAGCAGCCAAGGTCCATACCGATTTTGCTACACATTTTATCAAGGCCGAAGTTATAAATGTGGACCAATTTCTTTCCTTAGGCAATTGGAAACAAGCCAAGGAAGCAGGTAAAATCCGGTCGGAGGGTAAAGATTATTTGGTGCAAGATAAAGATATTTTGGAATTTAAATATAATAAATAAGAAAATTACTGCTTAGCAGATCTAGATATGTGGTGAAAATTTTCTAAAAAATAAAGAGATTTATTGCCTACTTGGCCGCATAAAATTTTTATGATAGAATTTGCTGTTAACTTATGAAATACGATTTGGTGATGGTATTTACCCCAGAATCGAAAGAGAAAACCGTCCTGGATAAAATCAAGCAGCTACTGGAAAAAAGCGGTTTTGAAGTCACCGAAGAGTCCTGGTGGGGGAAAAAGAAATTGGCTTACCCCATAAAAAAACATACCGAGGCAAATTATGCCTCGATGGTGATATCATCAACTACTGCTAAACCTCAACACCTTTCGAAAATATTTAAATTGGAGGAAAACATTTTGCGCTATCTGGTATTAAAGAAAAAAGAAAGGAACGGAAATTGATCTGATTAATCTAATTTACTTGTTTGACTTAAATACTTAAACCATTTTTGGAATAACAAGTAATTAGTTTAATTGGAAATTTTCAGGATTATGTCAGTCAGATCCTTAAATAAAGTTCAACTTATTGGCAACTTGACCCGCGATCCGGAATTACGCTACACTCCAGCAGGTACTGCGGTGTGTTCATTTGGTCTGGCTACAAATCGTTCATGGACAACTGATGCCGGGGAGAAAAAAGAAGAGACCGAATTTCATCGAATTGTGGCTTGGAACAAGTTGGCGGAATTATGTAGTCAGCTGTTGACCAAAGGTCGTAAAGTCTATGTTGAGGGTCGTTTGCAAACCAGAAGCTGGCAAGGTCAGGATGGAGCTCAACGCCAGACCACAGAAATTGTCATTGACGATATGATCATATTGGATAGTAAGCGGGATTGGGAAGGTAAGCAGGGTAGTGATGAGTTTAGCGTACCAGAACAACTGACCGCTGAGCCGGTACCGATGGAGCAACAGTCAGTACCATCCGACCAAAACGCAGATGACGCAGCTCAAGCAGCACCTGTTGATAGTGGAAAAGCAGATGATAAAAAAAAGAAAAAAATTACCAAAGCCGAAGGAGGAGAGGAAGATAAAGTAGAAGTACCATCCGAAGATATAAATCCGGATGAAATACCTTTTTGAAAAATAAGCTGATTTAGGAAAAAGAACATATTTTTTTCTTTTTTCTAATTGTTATTTTCTTTTTTCAATAAAAAAATATGGTCTATCAAAAAAGACAAATCAAGAAATTGCGGCCAGTACCCAAAAATTGCCCGTTCTGCAACAACAATACTGAACCGGAGTTTCGCGACACGGAAACCTTAGCAAAATACATTTCTGAACGCGGTAAAATCTTGGCGCATACACGAACAGGTCTATGTAGTCGACACCAGCGAGCAGTAACTCTGGCGATTAAGCAAGCCAGACATTTGAGTTTGTTGCCTTTTGTCAACCGGTAAAAAAGCCACCTATCGTCATCAGGAAGTATTAAATCATAAATTGTTTATTTGTTGTCAGTCTGAAAGAAAAATGAGTTGAGAATCCAAAGTCAGATAGAGAAAAATAAACGGACGTTTGGCTGATCTTTTGTTATAATTTTAAAATGCACAAAAAAACCCGCCTAAAATTGAAGTTAAATGAAAACGAAAAACCGGTAGTAAAAGTAGGGGATAAAGTCAAAACCGGTGATGTTTTGGCCACTAGTCAAGTAAGTAAGGTAGTTGAGATCTCCTTGGCCAAGCTACTGCAAGTAAAACCAAAAGATTTACCCAAATATTTACTTAAAGAATTGCCTGGGGAAGTAGAAAAAGGTGAGGTGATAGCGGTCAAAAAAGGTTTATTGAAACTGCAGCAGGTGAAATGTCCGGTCAGTGGGGTGTTAGATTTTTTGGATAGTGAAGCGGGAACTTTGCAAATACAACCGAAAAATGAAGAATCGCAAAAAGTTCGCGCTTGGTTTTCAGGGGTGGTCAAGGGTGTGAGTGATAATGAAGTAATTTGTGAGGTAAGCGGCTTAGTGATAAAAGGAAAAAGCGGTGCAGGTGCAACTGTCAGCGGTAAATTATATGGTATTAAAGGTGATGTTGATCTATTTAATCTCCCGACGGAAATTTCAGAGAGAATTATTATCCTTAGGAGTGCTAAAAGCGATATGGTGGCCAAAGCTGATGCTTTAGGAGCAGTGGCTGTGATTGCGGAAAGTTTGGAAGAACCAACGTTTTCGCTGCCGCATTTACTAGTTGATGGTATCGAAGAAATTATGAAGCATGATGGATCACCAGCAATTTTGCACGCAGCAGAGAAACAGTTGTTGATAATTGAAGGAGAGGAAAGACAGAGCGCCAAACGTTAAATATGAACAAATTGAGCTGTATTTTCTCCAGGTCGTTTGATACGATAGGTCAATTTTAGTTATGACAACAAGCCAAACAAATAGCGTAACTGATTTAGCAAAAGCCGATCAGCGCTCAAGTCTAATACGTCGGATTGTATTGTGGCTGATTGTTATTCTCATCTCCGGCAATGTCGGTTACCGGCTGGGGGTAAAAAAAATTGGCAGCAAACCACAGAATTTACCTAAATCAGTAGTTATCAATACCGAAACCCCCATAAATCGCGAGGTGGATTTTGGACTTTTCTGGGAAGTTTGGTCCAAACTCGAACAGTCTTTTATTGACAAAGAAAAACTTGATGCTCGAACTATGGTTTATGGGGCGATAGCGGGAATGGTTAACAGTTTGGGTGATCCATACACCGTATTTTTGACCCCAGAACAAAACGGTGATTTCAAAGAAGATTTGCAGGGCAGTTTTGAGGGTATTGGAGCCCAGCTCGGAGAAAAAGATGATCGGATTGTGGTGATAGCCCCTTTGGCTGACTCACCGGCAGAAAAAGCAGGCCTGAAAGCCGGTGACTGGATCATCAAAGTAGATGGTGAAGAAACAGTAAATTGGACAGTACCTGAAGCAGTAACCAAGATCCGTGGTCAGCGGGGCACTACGGTGACGCTCAATATTTTGCATGAAGGCGAACAAAATCCGGTGGATATCCGGGTAGTGCGAGATACTATAGTGCTCAAAAGTGTAGATGTGGAATTTAAAAAAGTGGATGAAAACTGTACGGAAGCATGTTCGGAAGTGGCCTGGGTGAAATTGACCAGATTCGGTGACGGTACCAATGATGAATGGAATGCTGCGGTGAGTCAAATTCGCGAGCGTTATGGCAGCGGTTTTGTCAGAGGAATTATTTTGGATGTGCGCAATAATCCTGGTGGATACTTTCAAAGCGCGATTCATGTGGCCAGTGAATTTATTCGGAGTGGGGTGATTGTGGTCCAGGAAAATGCGAATGGGACCAAAGAGACGTTTTCAGTGAACCGCCTGGGGAATTTACTTAATCAAAAATTGGTTGTTCTGATAAATAAAGGGAGCGCTTCCGCGGCGGAAATTGTGGCGGGAGCTATCCGTGATCACAATCGCGGTAAATTGATTGGTGAAGCCACTTTTGGCAAGGGTTCGGTCCAATCACCGGAAGATTTGGCAGATGGTTCAGGGCTCCATATTACGACTGCCCGTTGGATTATGCCCAAAGGTGAATGGATCAATGGCACTGGTATCAAACCTGATATCGAAGTTATTCCTCAACAAGATGCTAGCCCGTCTGCTGACGTCCAGCTGGAGCGGGCGATTGCGGAGTTTAAATAAAATATCAAAATTAAACAATTAGAAAATCAAAAACAGAAGATAACAAAAAATTAAACAAACAAAGTCAAGCGCAATGTAAACTAGGGAAAGGTAAACTTTATTACCGCAGGTGTAGCTTCGTTAACACCCCAAGGGTGTAAGGCTGTGGGATTTTCAGCTAATTTTCAGTTTGATAATTTTTAATAGGGTGGTAAAATAGAAAATCGGAAAAAGTGTTTCCCAGAAAGTGGATAAAATTTAGTAAATAAGGCGGTATTCACACAAACGCGGATAAGCAAGTATATAGATTTCCGGGTACAGGGGAGGAGCAAAAACATTTATGTTTAACAAAATCAAAAATACCAGAAATCTATTTTTGGGTCTGGCACTTATCGTCTCCGTTTATTTAGGGATTTCCACAGGTGCGTTTGGGTTTGATTGGCAGGATGTTCGAGATCGGATCAGACTGCCACAACTTTTTAAAACTACTAGTACACCGCAAATTTCAGAAAGCACACGGTTGGTGCAAGAAGAATCGTTAATAATTGACGTAGTGGAGAGAGTATCACCATCGGTCGTAACAATCGGGATTTCCACCACTGTGCGTCAGGGCAGACTTTTTGAAATTAATCCGTTTGATCCATTTGAGATATTTCGTCAACAGCCTAACCAAGAACAAAAAATTGAACAGGATATCGGTTCAGGTTTTATTGTGTCGGCAGACGGACTGATTGTGACCAATAAACACGTAGTATCGCAAACCGGCGCCAAATACCGCGTCATTACTAAAGATGATAAAGAATATGAAGTACAAAAAATTTACCGCGATCCAGCTAATGATTTAGCTATCCTCAAGATCAATGCTACTGGTTTGACTCCCGTAGAATTGGGCGATTCCAGTCGACTAAAAGTCGGGCAAATGGCAATTGCTATCGGCACTGCTTTGGGCGAATTCCGTAATACCGTGACTACCGGCGTGATTTCAGGGCTGGGTAGGGGGATCACAGCTGGCAGTCCCTTGGAAGGATTTGCTGAAAAACTTGATGATGTGATCCAGACAGATGCGGCAATCAATCCGGGGAATTCCGGCGGCCCATTACTCAACAGCAGTGGCCAGGTGATTGGTATCAATACAGCTGTGGCAGAAAACGGTCAGAATATCGGCTTTGCTTTGCCGATTAATGTGGTGAAAGAGGCTTTAAATAATTTCCATCAAACCGGACAATTTTCCCGACCCTTTTTGGGTATTCGCTACAAACAAATCACTCGGGATTTGGCACTGATGAATGACGTGCCGGAAGGTGCTTATCTGGTAGAAATTGTAGCAGATAGTCCAGCAGATAAAGCCGGGCTCAAACAAGGAGATATCATTACCAAAGTTGATGGCCAAAAAGTCAGTGGTGAAAATGGTGAAGTAGCAAGTGTGATTGGTAAGAAAAAAGTCGGTGATACAATATCTGTGACTTATTGGCGCGATGGTGAAGAAAAGACAGTGAATGTAACCCTGGCGGAATACTCAGAAGAATAGTCAGAAAACGGTCTCTCGGAAATTTTTTAAACAAGTGTAAATCAGTCAGCAACAGCACCCAACAATTCGATGATTTTATCCAATTTGCCATCCATGATTTTTTGTAAATTTCCAAATGATTTCCCTAAACGATGATCCGTAACTCTGTCTTGAGGGTAGTTATACGTCCGGATTTTTTCAGCACGCATACCCCGTCCAATTGCTGAGCGGGCTTGACCTAATGTTTGGGCAATCCGCATTTCCTCTCTTTCCCATAACCGAGCTTTCAGCAGCGACATAGCTACTTGGCGGTTTTGGTATTGGTCGCGTTCAGTTTGAGCAGATACGACAATACGGCTGGGTTTATGTCTGATGCGGACAGCGGAAGAGACTTTATTTACGTTTTGGCCACCCTTGCTGCCACTGCGAAAAAACTCCAGTTCCAAATCTTGTGGTCTGATGGTGATTTGCGTATCCGGAAGGTCAGGCAAAACCGCGACAGTTGCGGTTGAAGTGTGAATCCGACCCGAGCGTTCGGTGGTGGGAATCCGTTGTACCCGATGTGTGCCAGATTCGTTTTGGAGCTTTGTAAAAGCTTGCGGACCCCGGATACGCAGGGTATTTTTATTGAGCTGTTCTACTTTCCAGCCTTGTAAATTGGCAAAACGCGTATACATGCGCAGCAAATCTTGGGCCCAGATTTTGGCTTCTTCACCGCCTGCCCCAGGACGCAATTCCAAAATAGCGATGTCAGTCTGCATAAGCTGTTTTTTTATTTAACTTCAGATACCTGTTTACCAGGCGCACTGAAAAAATTTTTCATGACTGTTTAAATTTTTGAATATTGTGAAATCTAAGGATATAAATTGGCAATTAAGCTTTAGAGTACATCTAAAGCCCCATTAGCATTTCTTTGAGGGTTTTAGGTTGGGTGTCGGCAACAGCTGTCTGCTGGCCTTTTTTCTTTTTCAACAGCGGAGCTTTTTTGGCTGCCTCTGCTCGCTTCTTCATAAACTTTTCCACTTTGCCCTCAGTATCAGCATAGCGCATCTCGCCGGTGAAAAATGGGTGACAGCGCGAGCAGATCTCAACGCGGATCTCTTCCTGAGTCGAACCTACAGTAAAAGTATTGCCGCAAGCACAAACCACCCGGGCTTCAGGATACCATTTTGGATGTATGTTTGCTTTCATAGTCTTTGGATTATAACAATTTTTCAGTGAAAATTCTACAACTTACAATAAGTAGATAAATTCTTTGTTTATCAGCTGTCTTGAAGCTGGTTTTATAGTCATTTACTGTATTTAGTGCGGTTTTAGCTTTTGAAAAGGATGATAGTGGAGGCGGCCTTCAGCCACAAAAATCCCGGCAAACACCAAAAATGCACCCAAAATAAAAAGCGGGGTGACTACTTCGTTAAGCAAAGGAATAGCAATGACAGTTGCTACGAGCGGATCGATATACGTAAAGATTCCGACTTCTGAAGCTTGAATTTTTTCTACCCCCCACTCATACAAGAAATAAGCCAGGGCCGATGATAAGAAAATACCAAAAGTTAGACCGGTAAAACCTCGAATATCCAATGTGTGAAGCCAATCACGCTGAAAAGTCTGCCAGACCAAACCTGGAAAAAAAGTGAGCGAACCGATCAAAAAGGACCAAAAGGTGATTGTGAGCGGGTGGTAGCGGTGCAAAATTTCTTTGCTGAATATGGTGTGCGCGACTGCCCCAAGCGTGGCTACAACAAAAAATAAATTACCAATCAGAGCACTGATGGCAAAGCCGTTTTCGATCAAAGGTCTGGCAATGATAAGTAACACTCCCAACAGACTGATGAGTGTTCCAGAAACTGTCTTGTATGAGACGTTTTCCTTTAAAAACAGGTGGGATAAAAGCATCAGAAAAATGGGACCGGCTGAAGCGATAATCGGAGCATTGATAGACGGTGCATTTTTCAGTCCCAAAAAGAAAAAGACGATGTTGATAGTGATACCAAAGAAGGCAATGCCTGCCAGTTGCCAATAATCAGAGCGGAGTATGACAAGTGGTTTTTTAAAAGCAAAGGGAGCGAGGAGTAGTGACGCACCGAAAAAGCGCAAAAAGGCCATTACAAAAAGCGGTACATTCTCAAGCGACCATTTGAAAATGGGCGAGGCGGCACCCCAGATGATGTTGGAGATGATTAGTGCCAAGACAGCTTGTTGATGAGGACGCAATTTTAAAAAAATTCTCATTGTAATTTTGTTGTAACCAATAATATTTTATTGTAAATTAGTGAAATGTTGCTTACTAGAGTTGATATAGCTATTAAGTTTTATTTGTCAGTTTTGCGATATCTTCTATGGTGTCATCATCAACAGCATCTTTATAGGTATTTATAAATCCTACACTGACTGAAATTGATAAATGAGTGTGAGTTTCGTCTGGTGACGTGGGGGGGTATGGTTATGGAAGTTATTTCGCTTGTGCAAATGAAATCTGCCAAATCCCTTAGCGATGGTGACAGCTATTGAAAGTACAAGATCTTTGCCTTGGTCAACGAAACCACAGAGTTGTACTTTGGGAAAGCTGCCCAATGATTTATAAACTTGGATTATCAGCTGTGTGCCAGCAGGCCTAAGCTCAAAATCTGTAAATTTTTTTATTTGCATGGACAGGTTTTTGCAATCAGTTATTATTACTTACTTCATGACTGCAAGTTTTTGTTGGATTGTTTGAATCAGATTTTCTAAGGATAGCGGCTGCTGGGTTTTATTTATCATATCTTTTAATATACATTTGTCTTGACTAATTTCGTTGGGACCCAAAATAATGACAAACGGAATGCCCTTTTTGTCCGCGTATTTGAGCTGTTTGTCCAGTTTGGTGTCAGTATCAGGATAAAGGTCGGTGGGAACTCCACTTGTTCGCAATACTTGAGCAACTTTGAGTGAATCTTTAAATAATTCTTTATTAAATACAGTAACCAAAACTTGAGTAACAGTTTTTAGACTAGGAATCAATCCAAATTGGTCAGCGGCTTCTAAAGTTCGGTCAAAACCAAGCCCAAAACCAGTCCCGGGTATGTCAACTCCAGATACTTGAGAAATCAGTCTGTCAAATCGTTCACCACCCAAAACTGATCCGGCTGTATATCCTGGGATAACCACCTCCCAAATCGGACCGGTAGAATAAGCAAATGATCTGGCAATAGTCGGATCAAAAACAAACCAGCTCGGATCAAATAGTTGTTGCAAATAATTCAAAATAGTTTGGATGGTCGAATTGGGTTTTAGGTTTAGGACTTGATCCAAATACTTTTGCGCTTGCGATTTAGCAATATCCTTTTTGACCATTTCTGCGATCACTTGTTTTTGGCCGATTTTTTTCAGTTTATCAATCGCCACAATGGCCGGATAGGGGAGTTCTGCCAGCAAAGCTCTGTCATTGATTAGAACTTGGACTTGTTTAAATCCGAGACGTTTATAAATATCCAATGACAAAGCGATCACTTCCGCATCAGCCACAGGGGAGGGAATACCGAAAATATCCGCATCAGCTTGGAGAAATTCCCGATAGCGGCCTTTTTGCGGATTTTCTGCTCGATATGCCAGTTGGATTTGATAGCGTTTGAAAGGCAGGGGAAGCCGTTGATTGTATTGACCGACTACACGACTGGTAGGGACTGTTTGGTCGTAACGTAGGGCCACATCTCTACCACCGCGATCTGTAAATTTGAAAAATAGTTTTTCATCTTCTCCGATTTGTCCAGCAAACAGCTCCAAAGGTTCAAGTGTGGGAGTTTCCAAAGGATCATAGCCCCACAACTCAAAGACTTCGGCCAGTTTATTTCTCAACCATTTTCGTTTAAGTGCTGCTTCAGGCAAAAAATCCCGAAAACCTTTCAAGGTTTGAATTTTTTGTTTCATACAACCTCCATTGAGCTTAGCAAGTTTTTTGATTTTAAACAAGATAATGCTTGATCGAATTTTTCAAGAAACAATCGATTAGTTTTTCTATCTTTAAGTGAGATGCGAAATCCTGCTTCTGGCATTTTCGGAAAAAATGATCCATCAATAGCCGTTACATCAAGTTTTCTTAACTTTCTTATTACTGCTTTTGCTTGGGTAATAGAAATAAATAAATTATTGGTGACGGATTTGGCAACTGGTATTTTTCTTTTTGTCAGCTCCTTGACTAAAAATTTTCTTTCTCTATCTATAAAGCGACGGGTCTGATTGACAAATTTCTCATTTTCCCAGGCGATGATTGCAGCTTTTAGGCTCAAATTTGAGACCGGAAAAGCTAGTTGAGCTTTCGTCAGTTGCGCAATTGATCTTTTGGACCCCAAGCCATATCCGATACGTAAACCTGCTAGTCCCAGTGCCTTGGAAAAAACGCAAAACAATGATATTAGTGATTTTTTTATCAGGCTGATTGCTGATTGATCTAAAAATTCTCCATTTGCTTCATCAACGACCACAATTCCCGGTTTGACTGTTTTGGCCAAATTTACAATCTGGTTTTGCTCGATTATCTCTCCGGTGGCTGTTTTGGGATTGGCGATAAAGCATAGTTTGACCATTTTAAGCTGGGGTATTTTATTAAAACTGAAATATATAATTTTTGCTCCCATAAGTTGAGGTTCTTGGGTAAATAAACCAAATGACCCACGTTCGACCAAGACTAAATCGCCAGATTTCAGAAAAACCTGGGAAATAAGTTTAATCAATTGTTCTGATCCATTGCCCAAAACGATATTGTCCGGTTCTAAGTCGAATTTCTGTGCTATTTTTAGAATTAATTTATCAATTTTCGGGTACGAACTGACGTCTGATATCCTTGGTTTCTGAAGCGCTTTTAAGACACAGGGAGAGCACCCTAACGGGTTGACGCTAAGGGTCAGATCGATTTTAGCCGGTTTTGCAGTATTGGCGTATTGTTTTGGTAGTTTCATAAACACTTCTTCACAAATCCCGCTGAGCGGGATTGATCGGCTGGTAAATTCACTTCGTTCATCAACCAGTCATCAAAAAAACCCGCCGGTTGGCGGGTTCGATTCTTAAAAAATTGATTATTTTACAGCACAAAAAACCCACCAACCTGACGAGTTGGATGATCATGCCCATAAGCAATGGTCATTTGGGTTTTCATAAACTGTTAAATACTATACCATATTTGTCAAAGGGTCAAGCTTGAGCAGGTTGCTGGTTCTTAAACTCGGCTCGGTGATTCTAGATTGGTGATTTGCGAGTTTGTCACTATAACCAGTGGTGACAGCCAGTTCATCATCGATTTTCTCCAAAGGGCTATATATTTGCATCTTTGAATAAGGCAATTCTATTTTTAAGTTTATTTTCTAAAATAATGACAGCTGTATAGATTATTTCTTGATGGAAATGCTTATTCTCAACTGATAACCTGAAATTTATAATAAATCGCGCAAATATTATTGTCATGAGATCAAAATACCCGTATCCTCAAGATTGACCCCGTAGCAGGAATGCCCATAAGAGGTATAATTTAAATTACAATTAGTCGTTTTGTAGATTTAGTGAGGATTTCCAAACCGGATTTTGTAAGTAATACTGTATCTTCAATGCGAATACCGAAGTCACGCGGTAAATAAACAGCCGGTTCGATGGTAAAGACCATACCGGGTTTGAGCTGGATGTCCTTTTTGATAGTTAGTCTTGGCTGTTCATGTATCTGCAAACCCAATCCATGACCCAAAGAATGTTGGTAGGGAGGAAATCCTTGTTTGGAAATGAAGTGCTTCGTCATTTTATCTAAGAGTGCACCGAATATTTTATCTTTCTTATTTTTTAATACTTGAGTACTAGGGGCAAAACTAGATTTATGTTCAGATAAATTTTTAGCAATTTGGGTAATATTATCTATAGCTTTGAGTTGGGCAGATAACACAGTTTTGTATACTTTTTGTTGGTGCGAACTTGGTTTACCAAAAAAGACCACTCGGGTCATGTCGGAGCAATAACCATTTACTTTAGCCCCTAAATCAAGAAGAACCAGGCTAGCAGCTGACAGTTGACAATTGGCAGAGGGAAGATAATGAGGCATCGAGGAATTTTTACCAAAGGCAACAATCGGAGAAAAGGCAAGTTGACCACCATTTTCGCGGATAAATTTTTCGATTTCCCAGGCGATTTGGGCTTCTGTTACACCCTTTTTGAGCTTTTTTACTATAAAGGTAAAACTTTTATCAGTCAGATTTGCGGCGTTTTTGATTTGACCGATCTCCCAGGTGTTTTTTATTTGTCTTGATTCCTCGATAGGAGGTTTAATTGGCCGCCACTTGATGTTTTTCAGATTCTTTTTGAGTTGATAAAATTCTCCGACGGTTAAACTAGTTGGTTCATATCCTAAAGTTGTAATTTGATTTTTTTGTAAAATTTTGGCTAAATGTTTTGATAAAGGATTATTTTTGGATATTTCTATTACTCTGATATTTTTATTGACTCTATTAGGAGGCAAATTTTCAATTTGCTGATTTGCTTGTTCCAGGTAGAGATTGGAAGTAAAAAGAAAATATTGTGATAAGAAATCGTCATGCTGTTTCGGTTCATAATTGGCAGAGTTATTGGAATCGCCATTCTCTCTAAAAGGCGGTATTGGTGGCAGATGATCCGCAAATGCTATGGGAGAAACAGGTTTTATTATCAACAGATAGGCTTCTTTTTCAGTTTCAGAATTGCCTTTGAAACCGGTTAAGTAGTAAATATTGGTTTGATTTGAGATAAGAGCTGCTGATAATTTTGGTTTATTTGCCATCATAAACTAGAATATATTATCACAAAGACAAATTTATGATCGAAAGAAATAGTGATAAACTAAGCATACCTCAAAAATAGCGCGATTTGTTAAATATTGAAGTAGATTTTCCAGTTGTTGATGGTCACAAAGACAACAGAACTGAAAAAGACATGGCAAAATTGTGGAACTTGGGGTTGAGATCGCCTGAACAAATAGAACATTTATCAAATCATGAATTGAAGGTGGTTTTGGGATATCCATTGGTCAAGGGGTATCGGACTCGGCTTCAGATTTTATATAAGGACCGCCTAGAAACAATACTATACCAATTAAAAACTGGAAAATTTCCTTAAACAAACCCTTTACTCTTTGGTGGATGCTTGAGGTAAAGCAGAGTAGGTAGCAGTTTGTGCGCCCTCGGTTGCTCCAAAAAGTTCAGCAGGTAGACGCAAGATTCTCACAGCCGAGATTTTTTGGTTGTCGTTATCGGAAATTTTACCCCAGATATGGAGCCGATCGCCGGCGTTGATGCGGGAGAGACCACTTTTAACGAGTTTTTCTTCTACAAATTCATCGGCTTTGGTAGTTTTTTCATAGTCGATAACTTTATTGCTGCCGCTTGGTTGTTTGATTGTAAGAGTAGCATTGTCTTTATCCACGACCACTACTTCTCCGGTGAAATACAGATACATATTTTGCAGGTAAATCGACTTGGCACTTAAGATATTTTCCGTTGCATCATAAAGTCCAATGACTGCAGCTGATTGCAAATTGGTGAGATCTGTCAGTTTTTTCTCGGTTTTTTTACTACCGGTCAAGTCATAGACAAATGTATCCTCACTATAGCGGACTTTGACCTCTTTTTCTTCAGCTGTAACTAGTGTGAAGCTAGTGCTGTTTTTAGAAGCGATCTCGCCTAAAAAACCACGAGTTTGATTTTCCCGGAGTTCTGCAACTTTGGTGGCTAGTTTGTCTTTGAGATCTTGAATTTTTTCAGCATTAATGCTGGTTGAGGGAGTAGGTGAGACAGTGGTATCTTCTTGGGCAAGCGCAATTGACGAGAGAATCAGCACAATTGTCATAACTGCGAGCAGAAGAGTTTTATGGTAAAGTTTTAGAAAAATTTTTTTCATTGTTCTTCAGTTTGAAAAAAAACTGTCACTGGTATTGTGGTGACTTGATTTTCCAAATAAGCAGTGACGTGAATTTGATTGCCGCCTTCAATCAAATCCAAAGGTACCACAAAGCGGCTTTCCTGATCAGGCTTGATGACTTGGTTGGTCTGCGGTGTGGTCACCACAACATAAGATGTTCCCTGGGCAATACCTGCTACATCAATTGTGCCAGAGGTAACTATTTGACCATCCGCTGGGGAAGTAAGACTGATTTTGCTTGTTTCGGGAGAAGGGGCGGCATCTGTGGTGCCAATAACTTGAGTAGAAGGTGAGGCTGGGGGAGGATTTTTGGGCAATATCCGAGGTACGACCCAAAGGGCGATAGCAGCGATAAGTCCCAAACCAAAACCGATGATCGAGGCAGTCACCGTATCTTTATTCATACCAAAACGTGTTTTAAGAAGTATACACGAAAAGTAAAATTTTTCAAATCCAGTCGGTGCTGATTTTGGCTAATAATTTAAATATCGATTGTGAAAAGGGCTGCGTCATTGTATAAAGCAGTCAGATACTTGTCAAGTTTCCATAAGTGATGTAAACTCGAGCAACATTATGGAAATTACTCCTTTAGGGCATGCTTCATTTAAAATTAAAGGCAAGACGGCCACCATAGTTACTGATCCGTTTGATCCGCTGATGGTGGGTTTACCTTTTCCTAAAAATATTTCGGCTGATATAGTGACCGTATCACACCTGCACCACGATCATGATTTTGTTTCAGGCGTGGGAAAAACGGAAAGCGGTGAACAGGTAGTCATATCAGGACCTGGTGAATATGAGATTAAAGGTGTGGAGATCACGGGTATTGATACCTGGCACGATACCACCAATGGATCTGAACGGGGGCACAATACAATTTATAAAATTTATCAAGATGGTTTGGTGCTGGTGCATTTGGGTGATTTGGGGCATAAGTTAACCGAAATTCAAGAAGAAACTCTCAATGATGTCAATATACTTTTTGTTCCAGTGGGCGGCTTTTATTCTTTGGATGCCAAAACCGCAGCCGAAGTGGTGGCTCAAATTGAGCCCGATATTATAATCCCCATGCATTATAATCGAGAGAAATTGAACCAAAAAATTTTTCACCAGCTTGCTCCCCTGGCAGATTTTCTTAAAGAAATGGGCAAAGAGGTCATAACACCGTTAGAGAAATATAAAATCACCAAAGATGATTTACCAGAAGAACCACAAATTGTAGTACTTGAATAAAAGTAGTCAGGGTAAAAAGAGTAGGGGAGGTAAATGAATTACCTTTTCTACTTGGACGACTTTTTGACTACTTAAAATCTACTTTTTTATTTTTATGGATCCGAAAATTCCTCCCCATGATGATGATGTTGAGCGATCACTTTTAGGGGCATTGCTTTTGGATAAAGACGCGTTTATCGATGTTGCCGAATTTTTGCGGCCACAACACTTTTATTCAGAAGCCCACCGCTTGATATTTTCGGCAATGATGACTCTTTATGATAAACATGAACCTATAGATATTGTCACCGTCACTGCTGAAATCAAAAAGACGGGTAAGCTCAAAGATATTGGAGGTGCGGCGTATTTGTCCGAGCTCCTGAATGTAGTAGCAACATCAGCACATGCGGAAAATTATGGCCGCATTATCGAAGATCATTTTGTCAAACGCCAACTTATTACGGCATCGGCTCGGATTACTGAAAAAGCTTTCAGCGAGAGCGGCGATGCGCGGCAAATTCTGGACATGGCGGAGCGGGAGGTGTTTGCTATTTCCCAGCTGCATGCACGGCGCGATTTTATCGCAGTCAAGGACATATTGGCTGAATCTTTTGACCGACTGGATGAGTTGCACAAAAAAGCCGGAGGGTTGCGAGGACTGCCTACAGGATTTACCGACTTGGACAACAAACTCGCCGGGATGCAGGAGTCAAATTTGGTGATTTTGGCAGCCCGACCGGGACAAGGAAAAACAGCTTTGGCCATCAATATCGCCCAATATGTGGCAGTGCAGCTGAAAATTCCGGTAGCCATATTTTCTTTGGAGATGAGCAGAGAAGAACTAGTGGATCGATTGTTGGTCGGACAAGCGGACATTGACGCTTGGAGACTGAAAACCGGAAAACTTTCAGATGAGGATTTTACAAGATTATCAGAGGCCATGGGGCAACTCGCCGAAGCGCCACTTTATATTGATGACACGCCAGGACTTTCCATCATGGAAATGCGCACCAAAGCCCGGCGGATTCAGATTGAGCACGAAGTTAAACTGATTATTGTCGATTATTTACAACTAGTCGATGCTGGGAAAAAGTTTGAGGGCCGGGTGCAGGAAGTATCATATGTATCACAGCATTTAAAAAATATCGCTCGTGAGTTGAAGATACCGGTATTAGCATTGTCCCAATTGTCCAGGGCAGTGGAAGCGCGTGGGACAAAAGTGCCGCAATTGGCAGATTTACGTGAGTCAGGTGCAATCGAACAGGATGCGGATGTGGTGATGTTTTTATACCGCGAGGAACAGGTAGAAGGGGAGAAGTGGCCGACCAATATTTTAACTAAATTGCTCATAGCCAAACACCGTAACGGATCTTTAGGCGAGATCGACCTCATCTTCCGAGGTGACCGGATCAAATTTTACGGTATGGAGAAAAAAAGAGAGGAATAATAAAAGAAGATTTTATACCCTTGGGGTGTTTGTATATTTACACCTGCGGTATTTTCAAGTAAATTTTATTTAATGCCTCTACGCAAGATACCATTTGTCAATGGTTGCTATTACCATATTTACAATCGGAGCGTGGCCAAAGGCCAAATATATTCAACCGCCAATCACTATAAACGCTTTTTAAACACACTGCTTTATTACCAATTAGCGAGTATTCCCATCAGATTTTCTTTATCCAACCCCAAAATTCATTTACTAAATTACAAGAACAAGTTAGTAGATCTTATTTGTTTTTGTCTGATGCCAAATCATTTTCATTTACTGTTCAAGCAAAATCAAGATGGAGGTATTACAAATTTCATGGCAAATTTAAGTAATAGTTATACCAGATATTTCAATACGAAAGATCAACGAGTTGGTCCATTGTTTCAAGGTGAATTTAAGGCTGTACTGATAGATGACGATGAATATCTAATTCACTTATCCAGATATATTCACCTTAATCCTCTAGTAGGACATTTAGTAAAAAATCTCACAGCGTATAAATGGTCATCTTATCCCGAATATATTGGTCTCACAAAAACTAACTATTGTGTAAAAAAATAGTTCTGGCTCAATTTAGAAATATTGAGGATTATCGAAGGTTTGTTTTGGATCAAGCAGAGGCTACCGAAAAGTTAAGGCTACTTAAACATGTAGCCATTGATTTGAAATAAAAACATATATCGCTTCTACCGCAGGTCTAGCTTCGTAAACACCCAAAGTAAAACGCAATTTCTTCAAGGTTGTTTGATTTTTCGAGAGCTTGAGCCGCATGGAAGGCTACAGTTGGCAGCTTTTTATACTTTTCCTTGGGAGTAAGTTGCTCAAGGTCTTTAAACTCTTCAATTAATTGATGGTAGGAAAGATTATTCGTCTTAGAGTATTTTTATTTGATCGATTGTTGATTTCCATTGTTTCAAAACAAGGTCTATATCTTCAGCCGCTTTTGCTGCTATAACTTTTTGCGCTGCTTGCAAAATTTTCCTCCTCAAATTTGCATTTTTCCCATCAGGGTTTTTATTGAGATATTTAATCAAACTTCTTTGATACGGTTTTCTCCGAGCGGGCCCGCATTCGTGCTCGTGCAAATTTTCCTGCCTGTTCCTTCGCTGTGCCAGAGGAGAGACTCGAACTCTCACGGTCGGTTAAGACCACTAGTTTTTGAGACTAGCTTGTCTACCATTCCAACACTCTGGCCCGCATATAGGCCTATAGTTTGATTATGAGCTTTGATTTGGCAACATTTTAACATGTTTTTCCTTCCAGCGCCAGAAAATCTTAAGGTGGATTTGGGATACTTTTGTATATATATTTAAAGACAATCGGTTCAGAACTACAGTCTGATTGGTCAGATGGCCCTTTTTTAGTAGCGATGACCTTATTGTAAAAAAGCTCCATTTCAGGTAAAATCAGACACAAATTCAGGCCAAACCTTAAAAATGTGTACGCTAAATTTGTCTCAGATAAAATAAAGCTGTTTTTGTTTTTGACATTAAACATCTCACATGTCAGATAGATATATATTATGAAAGTAAAGGCCAAACTAACAACCTGGAATAAAGTGGAATGCGGACTGCTGGCGATTTTTTTGAGTGAGGACAACTGGGAAAAAGAAATTGCTATATACAAAACTGCATTGGATAAGGAGATCGTTCACCTGCTGAAATCAGAAAAGTTCACCGCCAAATTCGGGGCAATGGAAATATTTTCCACATTTGGGGCGATCCCTGCCAGTTTTATCATGTTTATCGGTTTGGGAAAGGTGAGAGAATTTGACTTGAACAAGCTACGTCAACTGGCTGCAAAAATAGGCAAATTGGCTAAATCAAAAAATAAAGCAGCAGTCGCTGTGAATTTGAATTCCGAGTTATTTAAAGCAGATTACCAGGATACTGCCAAACGGGTGACTGAGGGTTTGATTTTAGGTAGTTATGAATTTGCCAAATACAAATCGCAGAAAAAAAATGAAACAGAGATAGAAACCGAAATATCATTGTTGGTCCCAGCAAGCCGCTTGCAGCATGTAGCAAACGGAATCAGACAAGGATTGGTCAACGCATCAGCCACTACTTTCGCGCGTGATTTGGTGAATGAGTCACCCACCGTAACCACTCCTTCATATTTAGCTCAAATAGGCAAAAATTTGGCAAAAAAAGACAACATCAAGGTCGATATCTTCGAAGAAAAAGAAGCACGCAAAATGGGCATGCATGCTTATTTGTCAGTCAGTCGTGGTAGTAGTGAGCCACCCAAATTTATAGTTTTAACCTACAACGGTGGCGGGAAGAAAAAATTGGCCGTGATTGGCAAATCTATCACTTTTGATACCGGTGGCTTGTCGCTTAAAGATGCTAAAAGCATGGAAACGATGAAAATCGACATGTCTGGCGGAGCCGCAATTTTGGGACTTTTTAAAGCTCTCACAGAGATCAGACCCAAAACCACGATTTATGGCATACTGCCGGCGACGGAAAACATGCCTGGTTCACGGGCGATCAAACCCGGCGATGTGGTGACAGCTGCCAACGGCAAGTCAATTGAGATTTTAAATACAGATGCCGAGGGGAGAATGACCCTGGCAGACGCACTTGTGTATGCAGAAAATTTAAATCCAGATTATATCATTGATGTGGCGACTTTGACCGGGGCCTGTCAGGTAGCTCTAGGTCAAAATATTGCTGGGTTGTGGGGAACAAATACCGAATTGTTAAAGCATATAAAAACAGCAGCCAATATTGCCGGAGAAAAGGTTTGGGATATGCCACTTGAGGAAGATTATCGAGAGGATTTAAAAAGCGATGTTTCAGATTTGCGCAATATCAGTAAGACCCGTTGGGGTGGCGCTATCACCGCGGCTTTGTTTTTACAAGAGTTTGTGGAAAAAACACCGTGGGCGCACCTTGATATCGCTGGCCCAGCCTGGGAGGAAAAAGGCAGTGATGTGACGCCTCGTGGCGGGACAGGATTTGGAGTACGGACATTGATTGAACTTCTTCGGCTTCTTAGCTAAAACACAAATCCTACCAGCAAAAAAGCTATCACCACCAGCGCTTGAGTGATGATTCCGGCTGGGTGGTTCAGCTTGGAATGAACAAGACTTTGAGCTTTGTAAATCCAGTAAAAAATTTTGGGTGGTTGAGGCAGCAGGATATAGTATGGAACTTCGGCCCAGTCAGGAACAAGTGAAAAGAAAATTGCCATAAGTAAAATAGTCGGTTTTACCAGGTTGCGAAAAATCAAATAAGTAAAAATGATCGCAAACAGTGTCTCCGCTATAGCCATAAGCCCGGTAACCAAGCGTCTGCGACTGCGCCAGTTTGTCCCCAAATCCCAATGGGGGATAGCATCACAAACAAAATGAGTCACAAGTGCAAGTACGCCCGTCAGATAGGGATTGCCCACTTTTGCGGCGATTGAAGCTCCAATTAACGCATGAGATATAGAAGTCATAATTTGCAGTAGCCAAAATCGGTGGACTAGAAAAAGTCACCACAACCAAAAAATTTAAGCTACCTTATCGCTTTTACCACTTTTGAATCTGCTTTTTATTATTGTATGATAACTAATATTGGCAAGTCGTTTCAACATGAAACAGATATTACTGCAAGTCCCTCTGTTGCAAGTATTGAGACTCAGGCCATTTTTTTGGCTTTGGAGCGCCCAACTCTTGACATATGTAGTGGCTAACATGCTGACGTTTGTCCTGGGAGTGTTGGTGTATTCTCAGACACGGCTAAACACTCATGTGTCGCTTTTGTATTTGGCTATAGGTATTCCGGCAACAGTTTTTGGCTTGGGTTCGGGTTTGATTGTAGATGCGCTAAATAAAAAGCGGTTACTTTTTACCTCAACCATACTGCGAGCGGTCATCTTGCTTTTGATTTTGATAAATCACCAACATATGAATTTTTTGCTTTTGGCAGTGGCCCTGTTTACGACTTTTGGTCAAATATTTATTCCGGCAGAAGCCTCATTGATTCCCCAGATTGTACCATCTCATTTGCTATTTGCCGCTAATTCACTTTTTACGATGACTTTTTATGCTTCCATCATTGGGGGTTTTGTTTTGGGTGGGCCACTTATGTCAATTTTAGGTAATAAGGTGGTGATGACAAGTTTTGTGGTGGCCTACGGATTGGCCGCGGCGTTGATACTTATGCTACCTCATAATCTGGGAAAGACAAATCACAATGGGACGATGACACTGGTTTCAGTTCTTGATGATTTTAGATTTCTGTTTAAATTTGTCCAGCAAACGACATATGTAGGCCGGGCGTTACTGCTGATGACAGTACTGCAAGTGGTGGTGACGATATTTATGATCTTGGGGCCAGGATTTGTAGATAAAATTTTGCATATTAAGCTGACGGATGCTTCAGTAGTACTTTTAGGACCTGCAGCCGGTGGAATGATTTTGGGAGCGTTGAGTATGGGTATTTTGGGCTCAAAATTTCAGAAGCGGACCTTGATATTTGCTGGCGTGCTAATAAGCGGTATTTTGCTCTTGCTGCTTACACTTTATACAGTAATGTTGGGGGTTCCATCCAGTACGCAGTTTTTGACACAAGAATATTTCCCCTCCGACCTGATAAATACTTATCTTGAGCAAATTCGGAGTGTGCTTTTGCCTTTGACAATCTTCACAATGTTTATGTTGGGTATTTGTATCAGTTTGATCGATATATCCTGCAATACGATATTACAAGAGCGTACCAGCGATGAAGTACGAGGACGAGTTTATGGTATGCTCTCAACGCTTATTTCAGGCGTGTCGCTGCTACCGGTAGTCGTCAGCGGTGTCTTGGCTGATATCATCGGTATTGAAAAAATTATCTTTGCTTTAGGCATGCTCCTTTTGGGTTTTGGGGTGTATATTGGAAAGAAATACCCAGCCAGTTGAATTCTCATTTATGAGGCAAATATTATATTTGATATTGGATATGTAATTATGTTTAAATACTGAAGGAAATTATGTTACCTTATTTAATCAACTGGGGACCACTTAAAATATCATCTTTCGGAAGTTTCATGTTTCTGGCTTTTGTGTTCGGATTGTTTATTTCGTGGAGAGAAGCACGTGATCGGGGGCTGGATGACGATCGTTTTTTTGATGCGACTCTTCTGGCTACAGTTGCCGCTTTTGTGGGAGCGCGATTAGGGTATGTGATAAGCAGACTGGGAGATTTCACAGACAATATTTTAAAAATTTTTGTCATTTGGTACTATCCGGGATTGTCCTTGTGGGGGGCGATATTCTGCGGACTTGTGGGTGGTTTTATTTTGGCACGAAGGCATAAACTTTCGCTCAACAAGTATGCTGATGCTTTGGCTATCGGCAGTTTGTATGCATATTTTATTTTGTATCTAGGGGCAGTGCTGGACGGCGGTTTGACAGGTAAAACCACCAATTTATTTTTAGGGATTTTACAACCAGGACTTACTGGTAAACGGTATCCAGTAGCAATTTTTGGAGCAACTTTATCAGCCATATATATACTGCTATTGGTGCTGATCAAACGCCGTAAAAGCAAACTCAAACCCGGAACAATTTTTTGGGTGATCCTCTCTGGTATAGGGTTGACGGAGATGCTGCTTGCATTTATTCGCGACAATCTTTTATACTTGGATGGGTTATCGGTACATTTACTTTTGGCCACTGTTTTGTTTGTAGCACCTTGGGGACCGCTGTTTGTGATATGGGAAGGAAAAGAATGGCTTGGAAAAATAGGAGAGAAAATTGGAAAAAAATTATAGTTTATTTTTTAAATTTAAACTTTGGGCGGACAAATATGAAAATTTTTCAACCCCAACTTTATATTTTAAAGTATAGTAAAAGTAAATATGGATAATAAAGTCAAAATTCCCCGTGAGTTGTTGGTAGAGCTAGAAACTCACCTCCAGCAAGAAAAGTCCGAGGTTTTGAGAAACATTGAAGAACTCAAAAATCAGGATCCATTTTCAGATACAGATAGACTGATGGACAATGCAGCTTCTGATACAGAGGCGAAAGAAGAATGGAATCATGATCGCTACCAGGCGATGCTTAAAGAGCTGACTCGGAAACTGGAAGATATTGATGCAGCTCTAAACCGCATCGAAAAGGGAACTTATGGATATTGCCTCATTTGTGGTCAGTTGATTGACACTGACCGCCTTGCTGCCATGCCTACCGCCACCCACTGCATGCAACACAATTCCTCAAACCAATAGCGCTTTTTTTATGAAGCTACCAATTTTGTATGAGGATAAAATTCTTTTGGTGGTGGACAAACCTGCTGGAGTAGTAGTAACCCGAGCAGAGAGCGTCAAAGGAGAGATAGTACAGGATTGGGCAGAAAATTATTTAAAAACTTATGTTGGAAACTTTCAGACTGAAAATTCCGATTTTGTCAGACGTGGTGGAGTAGTGCACCGGCTCGATAAAGAAACTTCAGGGTGCCTGATAATTGCCAAAAATGGGACAAGTTTTGCTAAACTCCAAATAGCTTTTAAAAACCGCTTAGTTAAAAAAACTTATATCGCCTTGGTGCACAGAGGATTGTTTGGTAGAGGAGAAATCAAAGCCCCTGTGGCAAGGTTACCTTGGAATCGAGAACGGTTTGGAATCGTACCAGGAGGGAAAGAAGCGGTGACAAAATACCAGGGAATTAAAGTTTTTGTCTTAGGGAAAAAAGATAAGGATCCAAAAAGCTTCTCATCTTCACAAAAGCAGGAATCTATACAGATAAATAATCCATCAAAGTTGAGGATGATGATAAAAGGAAATAGGCGACTGTCCCCAGAAAGCATTTATACATTATTGGAACTTCAACCTGAATCAGGTAGAACTCATCAATTGCGGGTGCATTTGAAATACATCAATCATCCGATTGTGGGAGACTACTTGTATGCTGGCAGAAAGTTACAGAGACAGGATCGGCAGTGGTGTCCACGTGTTTTTTTACACGCCGCCAAAATTGAGTTTCCACATCCTGAAACCGGAGAATTTATTAAAATCGAAAGTCCGTTGCCAGAGCAATTGCACCAAGTGTTGTCTCAACTTCACCCGCTTTAATTAAAGTTATAGCTAGAGTTATTTAGACACCGCAACGTCCCAACTGGAATGTCGCTAACGCCCTCATACACCCCAGGGGTGTAAGGCTAGGAAAATATTGCCTGATATGAGATATTGAATGATATCATGATATCATAGCAAGACCAGATCACCAGATTATCTGATTAGATCACGATTGCTTGATTTTGTGACTAGCTGACAAACTGACTGTTGGAATAGCATCTGCATCTTCTGACAATTGAGTTCCATAAACTACGCTTGTCATTTTTGAGTTTCTTATTTACGATAAATTATATGTCCCTTATTACATTGTTCTATTTACTTATTATTCTGCTTGCAGCATTTTTGGGTGGGGCATTTTTAAAATACCTCAAACAGCCGCCCATCATTGGGTATTTACTGGCAGGTTTTTTTCTCGGTCTATTTTTTGAAAAACAGATAGCGCCAGAATCGGTAAACTTTTTATCAGAATTGGGAGTAGTTTTATTATTATTTACTTTGGGTTTGGAATTTTCCTTTGGGCGTTTGAAAAAATTGGGTTGGGTGGCAATTTTTGGTCCGTTGGTTCAATTGGTCATAACAATTTTTCTGTTACTTCTTTTACTGCAACAGCTTGGCTGGGAATTTTTCCCGTCTCTTTTTACCGCTGCGGCATTTTCACTTTCATCGACAGCGATTGTCGTCAAACTCATGATAGATAGAGCAGAAATGGAAACCGTAGCGGGTGAGATCATGACTGGCTGGCTGATATTGCAGGACTTGGCAGTGTTGCCCATGATGATCATTCTTCCGGTTTTAGGCAAATATTTATTTGTAAATCACATAAGTAGTCAGGCAATTTTTATCATTTTGCAAAATCTCGCACTTGCGCTTGCGGTAATTGGCGGCATGTTAATTTTTGGTCGAGTGATGACCCCTTTTGTCATCAGTCAAGTGGCTAGACTCAACAGCCGAGAGCTTTTACTAGCTGCTGTCTTCATCGTCGCTGTAGTGGGAGCAATAGTGACTTATGGTTTAGGACTATCTCCAGCTTTGGGAGCATTTCTAGCCGGGATGTTGATTTCCGAATCAGTTGAGCAACACGCTGTGTTTAGCGAAATCCGACCCCTGCGTGATTTGTTCTCTTTGTTATTTTTCGCCTCTTTAGGACTGGTGATCCCAGCCGGTTTTGTGTTTGAGCATTTTTGGTCGATTTTGATCATCACTTTTTTGGTGATGCTGATTAAATTTGCGGTAGTGATGGTGATTTCTCTCTATAGCGGTTATCACGCAAAAACATCTTTTGTTCTGGCAGTGGGTTTGATTGAGGTGGGGGAATTTGCTTTTATTTTGGCCCAAACGGGTTTGGAACAAAAAGTTTTGGATATCACCACCTATGGTTATATACTTTCGGTTGGTTTGTTATCAATTCTATTTATGCCATCTTTATACTTGGCCACGCCACGGTTTTATACCCGAGTTAGAGAATTTTCCAAGATGCGCTGGCGCAAATTTTATTTAGCATATTTTACCCGTTCTGAACACAGAGACACTTTAGAAGAATTAACATTGACTGACCATGTAGTTTTGTGTGGTTATGGTCGAGTGGGCAAGTACATCGGCCGAGCATTGTCTATGGCGGAAATACCATATATTGTGGTTGATTATAACAGGCAAAAAGTGGATCGATTAAAAAAGGCCGGGGTGAATGCCGTTTACGGCGATCCGGCGGATTTTGCTATTTTGGATTTGGTTCAGGTTGATCACGCTAAATCAGTAGTGATCGCAATACCAGATTTTCATACGCAAGAGCAAATTATCACTCACAGTTTGACTTTGAAAAAAGATGTAAAAATCTATTGCCGGACCCATGTGGAAGAACATCAGCAAATACTGAAGGCTCTTGGTGTGAGTACCATTATCCAACCTGAATTTGAAGCTGCGCTTTCCATAACAGAAAAAATTTTAAAAAGTTACGGTAAGCAAGCAGAGTATATCGATGGTAAAATTTCTAGGCTAAAAATAGAACACGGACTGGGATAGATTTTGAAATCAAGCGATTGATAAAGGAAATAAGTATGTGTCGCCATTTATCTAAAGTCCGTGACGGTAGTCTCAAAATGTGTTTACACAGTAATCAAAGGCTAAATTTGTTAGAATACAGTTCATGTCTGAGTTTGGTTTTAAAATATTGCATACTGACAAAAAAACGCGAGCACGAGTGGGAGAGATAACCACTGCGCATGGCAAAATTGAGACACCGGCGTTTGTACCGGTAGGGACTCAAGCGACTGTCAAATCTTTGACTCCTGATGAACTCAAAAATCTTGGAGTAAAACTTTTCTTTGTCAATACCTACCATGTGTATCTTCGTCCTGGAGTAGAAGTGATCCAAAATGCAGGCGGATTACATGCATTCATGAATTGGCATCAGTCACTGATTACCGACTCCGGTGGTTTTCAAGTTTTTTCACTCAAAAATAAAAAATATATCAACTTTGCTTTTTCCGAAACAGCAGTTTTGCATCAGGAGAAAGTCAGCAAAAGGTTGAGCCAGAAGCAGGTTACAAATGAACATGTTTATGCTGGTGATTACCGACCGGTGGGAGAATTAGTGAAAATCGATGATGAAGGAGTGACATTTACTTCTCATTGGGATGGTTCAACCCACCGCTTTACACCTGAAAAATCGATTGCGATTCAGCATCAATTGGGTGCGGATTTGATTATCGCTTTTGATGAATGCGCTCCTTATCCTACTACATATGAATACGCGAAATCCGCCATGGTCAGAACTCACAATTGGGCCAAAAGAAGTTTGGTTTTTCACCAGCGTTCTTATACATCTAGTACGCAAGTGAAGACGAACCAGTCGAGTCATTACAGAATCAATTTCAAAAAAAGTTCACCTTCATCCCTAAACAAGAAAATTCGGCCAGCTCTTTATGGAGTGATTCAAGGTAGTATTTTTGAAGATTTACGCAAGAAGTCAGCAAAAGTTATTGGCCAAATGGATTTTGCTGGTTTGGCGATCGGCGGGGTGTCGGTGGGAGAAAATAAGATCCAGATGTGTCAGGTCTGCGATTGGGTAATACCTCTTCTTCCGCAAAATAAACCGCGACACTTGCTGGGAGTGGGGGAAATTGATGATATATTTGATATTGTAGAGCGGGGAGTGGATACGTTTGACTGTGTCCAGCCGACTAGATTGGCGCGGATGGGGCATTTATTTACCAATCACAATTTTCAAAATGCCCGCACCCAAAATTTTTCAATTGATATTACAAAAAAGATTTATTCCAAAGATTTTCGTCCAATTTCCCAAGGATGTGTATGTGACACTTGTCAAAACTTTACCAGAGCTTTTGTGCATCACTTGTTTCGGGTGCGGGAACTTTTGGCATACCGACTCGCAACAATCCACAATCTCCATTTTGTCTTGACTTTGGTTTCCAATATCCGCCAACATATAAAAGCAGGGACATTTTCCAAGTATAAAAAAGAATTTTTTCTCAAATATAAATAAAAACGCGGGAGAGGATCTAGAAATCGTGTCTGTGTGAGAATCACATACTTATTGGTGGTTGTGAATTCATTTTAAGATTTTTCAGGATATAGCTGATTATGAATTCTGATGCATTTTTATGGTCAGACATCGGAAAAAGCCTAGCGCAAGCAGAAACAGTTTGAGGAAAGCCTTTTTTTACACTAGTTTGGTGTTGATTTCATTTTTGTTGGTTCAGTTTATCACTCAAGTGGCTTTATCTAAACTCAATCAATCGGTGGGGCGGACCAATATAGTGCTTCTGGGTGACCCAATTTATTTGCTTTCCTTTCCCAAAAACAGTAACGAATCGGTAGTGACACTAGCAATTCCTAGCGACGCCTACGTCAGTGTGCCTTATGGATATGGTCAATACCAACTCAAAAGCGTTGTTGATTTGGCAAAACTGGAAAAAAAACCCAATTTGGTGACTGACACAGTGGCTGATACTTTAGGAATTTATATCAACGGTTATGTGGACTTCCGGGGTAGAAATTTGGACAGCGAACATATCGTCGAAGAGCTGAAAAATTTGCGATTTACGTTGGCAAATTTACGCGGTGATTTTCCGACAAACTTGAACCTGTTTGATCGACTACAACTTATGCGCTTGGCAGAAAACAGTGAACCTTTAAGTATTATCAATTATGACTTGCTGAATGCACCATTGGTTTTGATAGATAGCAAATTGCCGGACGGCACTACTGTGAAGGCAATTTCTGAAAGCGCCCTGGATAGTTTTTTGGCCAATAAGTTTGAACTTAGCCAAGTCAGACAACAAAATTTGCGCATCCGCGTGGCCAATACCACCGACACCGCGGGGGTAGGACAGAAATTTGCCCGTTATTTAAGTCATCTAGGTGGCAATGTGATCAGGGTCGACAATGCTTCCGGTACTATAGCCAGTTGCCGCGTGGAGTACCGTGCGACAACAAAAAAAAATATATTGGTGGATTTTTTAAAAAAATATTTTAACTGCCAAATTTTTGAAATTAGCGAAGAAGGAGTTGATCTGACGGTTTATTTAGGTACGGATTTTGGAGAGCGATGGCCTTAGTTTGGAAATCAAAAAACAAATTGCCAAAATTTTAGTGTAAGCCAGTTTTGCTTAAAAGCTGTTACTCTTGTTGAGGGTTATTTTACAAGCGAAGTGTTTTTAGTGAATCCGTGAAATTTAGGAGTTTGGCTGCGACACCGAAACAGTAAAGGAGGGTACCAGGTGATATTTTTTACCCCGTTTCAGCTCCCGGATAAAAATACTTATTGAGTTGTTGGTGACATTTTTGATATAGGCATCATAAATATTGCCAGCAGTGATGAGCTTGAGCAGTCGGAAAGATAAATCGTCTGGCAAAGCCCCAAGATAGGTTTCACTATCGTTACGGACCTCAATCGAGTGTTTTTTGGGTACCAAGTGCACTTTTTGGGCTGAAGCCAAGTTACACAATATCCGGTTGGGTGCAGGATTGACGAGCGTCACGATTTTGGTTTTACCCGGTTCTTCCAGGAAAATATTGGGACTGGTAGAAATTGTGACTTGTTTTTGGATATCAGCTCTGTTCAAATTGGAAAGCCACTTGAGATTTTTAGTGGCAATCGGATTGTATTTATCTATTTTAAGCACCTTTTTATAAGTGCTTTTGGCCTTTTCTATATTGCCATTTTTGAGATAAGCGTAAGCCAGGCGATTGTGGGCTTCAATATTGTCCGGATCGTCTTCCAAAAGAGCTAGATTGCACTGTATGGCTTTTTTCCAGTCCTGATTTAAAGCAGCGCTGATAGCTTGGTGAAATAAGTTCGTGTTACTCATGTGCGAGTAATATGTTTTTCGCCAAAAGTCTAGTTTTGACCCACATGGATTACAGAAGTAACAATATAAAGCATTTGTCAAAAAAGTCAACCAAGAAAAAGTATCGGGTATCATATGCCATGCTCAAATGCGAGAAAAAGTTTCGGGTTTTAAATTTAAAGTTGTATAATTGTCTCATGTCCGGACACAGTAAATGGTCTACTATCAAGCGCCAAAAAGCTGCCGCTGATGCGGTACGGGGAGCTATTTTTACCAAATTGGGTAAAGCCATCACCGTTGCCGTAAAAAAAGGTGGGGGAATCACAGACCCTCAAGCCAACTTCAGGTTGCGTCTCGCGATTGAAAAAGCGCATCAGGCAAATATGCCCAAAAGCAATATTGAGCGCGCAATCGCGCGGGCAACTGCCAAAGGTGGAGCAGACAACTTGGAAGAGGTAGTCTATGAGGGATATGGACCGCACGGTGCGGCGGTAATCGCCGAAGGCGTGACTGACAACAAAATGCGGACGCTTTCGCAAGTGAAAAATTATTTTGCAGCCCATGGCGGCAATTTGGGTCAAACCGGAAGTGTTACGTTTTTATTTGATAAGGTAGGGGAGATCCGTCTGGAAAAAGCTGGATATGATGCAAATACAGTACTCGAACAGGCAGTTGAGTGTGGGGCAGAAGATGTAGAAGAAGATGATAATTCTTTTATCGTCTATACAAAACCTCAGATGTTAAATCAAGTAAAAACTTGTTTTGCCAACAAAAAGTATCGGATACTTGACCACGAGTTGACTTACAGACCCAAATCTCTAATTACTATCACAGATGCAAATGTGTCGCAAAAGATAATCGAATTTTTGACCAATTTGGAAAACATGGATGATATCCAAAAAGTGCATACAAACGTTGATTTTAAAACAGAAAAACAATAAGTTTGGACAACTTGGTAACTTTATAAATAAATGGAAATTGACATATTTACGCAGAATTATAAACCCAGAAGCAGGGTTTTCCTAAATTATGCCTTATCTTAAACATTTATTTATCCGATTTAAAAATACTCTCCGCCACTGGTCGGAAAACAAGCGGCAACTGTTTGTCATTGTGACTCTGATATTAACCCTGCTGCTTGTGAGCACCCAAATATTTTCCGGTAGTTTACGCGTTGAAGTATTACTGGGATTGGCCGCTCTGACTTATGGTTTGTCTGCATTTGCGCTACGTCATGATTTAAGTGGTTGGGAATATCTGACACTTTTGACTTTGCCGACATATTATACAGCGGCTGTATTTCTATTTTATTTTTTATTACCTGAAAGATGGATCACCCGTCTACCCATTGCCGGCCTTTATGCGCTGGGGATGTACGCGATACTTTTGACCGAAAATATTTACAATGTCGCTGCCGAGCGCACGATTCAACTACTGCGGGCGGCCCAAAGTGTCGGCTTTCTCATCTCACTGATCACGGTCTTTTTTCTGACCAATACTTTGTTTTCCTTGCATTTGGCTATTTTTGCAAATTTGGGTATAAGTTTTATAGTGGTTTTGCCATTGGTGCTTCAAGGACTCTGGTCAATGGAGTTGATTTTGCCGATTGAAAAAAAAGTCGTCGTCACCAGTGTGGTGATATCTTTGATATTGTCGCAAACCGTTGGGATTTTAAGTTTTTGGCCGATAAGAAGTACGATTGCGGCGCTTTTTGTCACTACAATTTTTTATACTCTGGTGGGCATGTCGCAACAACAACTACTGGATCGTTTATTTGCTAAAACCGTCCGGGAATATTTGTCAGTACTTTTCATAGTCTTACTGATCGTGTTGTATATCACCAGGTGGGGAGAGGGGATACCATAAGAATCAAATATCTTGAACTAGGGAAGGGGGTAGAAGCAATTTATAGGCCGATGCAATATAAGATGAATCGAGTCGTTTGTTCGAGTTTCTGAAACCCTTGGTCTTTTTATTCTGTTTTTGCCGACTGCTATTTTTTAAGCAGAGGAGAGAAATAGGTTTAACCCAAAACCAGCAAATTAACATAATTTTTTTATTTTAAGATCGAGCCAATTTTAAAATTTGCAATTTATTGGTGTGAACCAGAAATTAAAAAAATTTTTTAGACAGACATTTGCTAGGGAAGAGGGAAGTAGCAACGGCTGATATAGTTTGATATAGATAGGCTGAAACTATGAGGCTGTGGATAAGTTTTCACGAAAAACTATAGGGTTATTTCACGTATGTCCTTGTCTCCAAAATAAATCATAAATCATCTTATATTCTTCATCAAGCAAATGAACACAAAAATTGCGCACAAAAATAAGATTTTGGAGCGTCTTTATGTTCTAAATCTCATCGGAAATAAATTCTTATTTTAAAAATTTGCCTTGAAAATGATGGTTTGGATTGATACGAAGCCCAAATCTGACCGAATTTTTGCGTTTAATTATAACTTTTTGGTACATCTTTCAGCCTGAAAAATGTCAATTTAGACTGTCATAATGCTCTAAATATGATTTATCTATCAGTTTTGAAGCGAGATTGCTCATCTTTTGTTGCACTTGTCTAGTCGCGTCGCTTGGCTCATCTGGCTCATGCGGGAATTTATTAGCCTCATTTTTGATGTTTTTGGGCGCTGTTATGCTCTAAATTTACGTTGTCAGCCCGGAAACATTGTACATCAATAGCCTCAAAAATGGCAATTTGGAGTTTCATTATTCTCTAAATTAATACAGTGGTTTCATCCGAAGAAAACCGAAAAACGCTCTGTGCTTTGGATCAAACTCTTTGCTATTTTATGTTTTTATTATTTTTAGAAATCAATTTATATATATGACTGTTGCCTGAAAGATAGCGCTCTATCTTACTATCTTGATAATACATTCTTGTTGGTTGATATAAAGACTTATCAGGCCTGATCAGCAACTAGGCTAATATCTCTAGGCCGGTGAGGCGATAAGCTGGAAAATATAAATAACATGTCGCACATTGATACTTTTGCGACATCAAGATTGGTGTCGCCAAAATTGGTTTGGCTGTGGCGTCATTTTTCTAAACATGCTAAAAGACATAGTTTTCTATATTTTTCCTTTTTCCTTTCTTCCTTTTTTAATCTTTCATTTGTTTGATTTGCCTCATTAACCAAACTGATTTATCAATTGTCTGATTTTTCCATCTTTAAGTATTTTTACCTAGGTCGCAATTTTTTTAAATTTTAAATAGTAAATAAGTAATATTTAAATATTTTAGATGATTAACACCCTCTCCCTCTTCTTATAGCTCTCAAATTAAAATCAGCCGTTGTAGGTCATTTCAGGGGCACACAGATAAGGCAGTAATGTTTAGGAGTCCAATTGATCATCATTGGTAGCAGATTTATTAAAGATTTTTTATGCTCCAATATCTTGAAAATAAGCCAATTTTTGAAAAAAATCTAAAGTTGTTGCAACAATTTTTTTAGCTCTTGAAAATTGCCGACATTGTCTGATTCGGGTTCGACCAAAGCCAGGACATCATCATTGTCTTTAAATAATTGTAAAAGCTGTTGAGTTTCAGATTTATTTGGTACTGCTAGGTCAGTGGCAAATTCCGGATATTTCAAACTGCCATGATAATCAGTGCCCAGAAATGGTGGAAGTAAATAACCGATATGCAAAAGCCGAGTTTGTGCCAGATATTTTTGGGTTGTCAGCATAATAAAATCAATGATTTGTTGCCGAGTTTTGTTTACCATAACTGAACCTATGTGGCCAAAATCATTGGCAAAAAAAAGATTGGGGATTTCAAATATGCCACTAATGTCAGTCACAGGTATTTCACCAATATCTACGGGATGCAGGCGGCCTGTGGAGCCAGTCCATGGCGTGCCGTTGGCGTATTTTGGAGCAGCTTCGATAAAAATGGGTACCCCAACGTTTTTCCCGAACTCACTTAGCTGGGTAAGATGTTTATGCAGATTGTCCAGACAGGTTTTTTTATCAGCAGCTTTTGTATAAGGAGCAAATTTTTCGGCGGAGAAATCAACTTTGGTCAACCGATAACCATGGGGATGGAGATTGACATACAAACATTTGTGTTTGGCGGCAATCTCCACCGTCTGCTGGTAAAGCTGATATGACTTTTGGTTGATGTAGCTGTCTGGATAAGCAATATTGGCCAAAGTAATATCCGGCAACGCCCCCCAGAAATGCAATCCGAATGGGACTTTTTGTTGAGTTAAAAATCTAAACAAGTCTTGGTAGTCTGCGGCTTTCCCGCTGTTGTACCAGATTTCCACAAACTCAGGTTTGGCCTGTATGATTTCACTTTTATAATCACCTTTCAGGCCGGTTTTGATGCCAAGTCGCATATAACAAATTCTAGCTGATCAGCAGTGACTTGACAAATGATCCTAAACGTCGCACATTAGATATTGGACACGTATCTTTTTATAACTGCTTACAATATTTACGACATTTGTGTGACGTGTAAAACTGCGCCAAATGTCTTTCAAATTATTTTTTGTAAATTTGATCAGCGATTTTTATATATCATAAATATGCCTGATTTAAACACACTCATAAGCGAATTCCTTGATTATTTGCAAATTGAGCGAAATGTATCACCCCTGACTATTCGCAATTATAAACATTATTTAACGCGATTTAGCGCTTTCTTAGGCTCTAACTCCTCTACCCCACCGCAGGTGTCAGCCATAAATTTAGAGACAGTGAGAAAATTCCGAATTTATTTGGCAAAATATGAAGATAAACAGCAATTACCGCTAAAAAAGGTTACTCAAAATTATCATCTGATTGCACTGCGGGCGTTTTTGAAATATTTAAATAAAAAAGATATCCGAACTTTGTCACCAGACAAAATCGATCTGGCCCAGGTCGAATCACAGTCGCTGAAATTTCTGACGCGGGAGCAACTGCAGCGGTTGTTAAATCAACCTGATACAGCCACAGCTCAAGGATTGCGTGACCGGGCGATTTTAGAATTACTTTTTTCCACAGGATTACGAGTTTCAGAACTGGTGCGACTCAACCGTGAGCAGATTGATCTGAAAAGCCGCGAGATTGGAATCATCGGTAAGGGCCACCGGCCGCGGGTGGTATTTGTGTCTGACTCAGCAGCGTATTGGCTGGAAAGATATTTGAGTTTTCGTCAAGATAAATATAAACCGCTTTTTGTCCGTTACAGCGGTAAGCGTGCTACCGCTGTTCAAGGAGAAGAAGGCATCAGGTTGTCGGCCCGAAGTGTACAGCGGATTGTGGAAAAATATACCAAATCAGCCAAACTGCCGGTAAAAATCACGCCTCATGGATTGCGTCATACTTTTGCCACAGATTTGTTGATGGCCGGTGCGGATCTGCGCGCCATTCAAGAACTTTTAGGACATAAAAATATTTCTACAACGCAAATTTACACCCATGTGACCAATCCCCAACTCAAACAAATTCACCAAAAATATCATAAATAAATCAACCCCGGGGGTTGAACTCTATTGCAACCCCGGGATTTTTTAGTTTAAACTAAAATTATGCCCTTGAGAAAAAATCTACTTGTAATTGGCGAATTTTACCATGTCTTTAATCGAGGGATTGCCGGTCTACCAACATATCATAGTAAAAGAGATTATCAGAGATTTATTGAAACATTGCATTATTATATATTATTATATAAATGAAAACACTACATTAAGTTTTTCCAAGTTTAGCCAATTGTCAGTTATAGAACGTACCAACAAACTGATAGAGATGGCTACAGCAAAAAATTTTTATATAGATCTCATTGCTTATTGTTTGCTACCCAATCATTTTCATCTGGTTGTTCGACAAATAAAAGAAAAAGGTATTCAACTTGTGGTGGGAAATCTTATTAACAGTTATACTAAAGCATTTAATTTAAAGCATCAACGCAAAAGTGGTCCGTTGTATCAAGGACGATTTAGAGCCGTGCGTATCGAAACCGAAGAAAAATTATTGCATGTTGTTCGTTATATACACCTCAATCCATATACCAATTATCTGGTCAAAGATCTTGATGACCTGAAAAATTATCAATATTCATCTCTTCCCATTTATCTAGATCAAAAAAAAGATTATTTTTTTAAATCAAGATATTATTAAATCACATTTTTCTTCTATCGAAAAATTTCGCCAATTTACTTATGATCAGGCAGAGTACCAAAGGGAACTGGATTTTATAAAGCACTATTTATTAGAGGAAGTTTAGACAATACCGGGGTTGCGAAGCTAGGCAACCCCCGGGGTTGATAAAAATATCAGCTCTTTTTCATGGGGGGTTGTTTTTCTGTAATAGCCAGCAGTTTTGCCAGTTCATCAATAAATTTTTTAGCATGTTCGCGGCTCATACCAATACGAGAAACTATGCGGACTCTATCGCCGATTTTCTGTCCTATATCCAAAATCACCCCAAACGGAGACGAAGACATAAAAATGCTATCAGTATAAAGGATGGGAGTGGTGTCAAGATTGATATTAAATTCCATTGATTGAGGAGATTTCCTATTTGTTGCCATACGTTAAAGACATTATATGACTATAGGTCAAATTTGGCAAAAACAGTTTTCCAAAAAAGTTCTACGCCATTACTTCCTATTTCGTGTTTGTGAAAGGTCATATCCGCCGGTGGTTGCCATTTGGACATTTGCAATAAAATATTGTTTTTGAGTAAAAGGTATATAAAATCAGTAGCCATTTGGATGTCATTGGGTAAAGGCAGTGCGCGCCAATGACGTGCTTTGGCTTTGATGTGTGCACCATCGTCGATAGCAGTTTCCATGATTTGTTTATAAAGTTGGATTTGTTCATTTTCTCTGGGCATAAGTTTATGGCGGCGCAAAAAGTATAAATTGTCATATTCCTGTCGGCCGACAGGATTTAAAAAGAGAAGAATTGCTCCGCCAGTCATTTTGGGAGTGAGTAAAGTTTTGAAAGCCTGCTCACTAGGTTTTGTAACTTCGAGAGAAATGACATTGTTTTTGAAAGTTTGATCATATAAATTGACCACTTCCCGGTCAGACTGTGAGACATACAAGCGGACATTTGTCAACTTCATCATTTGGTTTAAAAATTCTTTGGTAAAAGGTGCAGCTTTGGAGATGATATGGAAAAAGAAGCGTTTGGATTTGACAGATAAATTTTGAATTAATTTTTTTAAAAATTCTGTTCCCACAGCCGCACCGGAAATGGGTATACTGATGTGGATACGCGTATCATTGTGATATGTCAATTGCTGCATTCGATTTTGGATTTTGAGTGCAGGTAATTTTCTTGCCAAAAGTGGACTGATCGGATATGGCAACACCGTAAAATCAGTCGGTGCTAGGTCAGCCAGTCTACCGTAGCGCTCTAGTGCCGATTTAGTAAAATCGCTCGGGACGACTGTCAAATCAGCACCCGGTACATACCAGATTTGCTGAGGACTGTCGTCCGTGACTTGGACTACAAGCAGGAGTTTGATTTGCCGTTGCTCGTACAAACGTTTTTTCAAAGCTGATAATTGATGAGCTAGACCAAAATGTGAGGCAACTACCAAAATTTTTTGGGGAATCTCTACGTGCTCATCAATAAGGGTCAGAAGCTGGTGATAAAGTTGGTCTGTATGAGACCAGAGGAATTTACGGTAAGTGTAGGTAAAAACATCTTCGATCACTCCAGATTGACTTTTTTCCATGAGCTGTCTGGCCAGTGGATGAATGCTCATTAACCGGTGCAGGGTTGTGGCTGATTGATCTTGGACACCCAGAAGATGTGTTGGATAACTAACTGGCAGCCCTCTGTATAAGGCATTGGTGACGCGCAGATGCCCCAAACCTGCAGGAGCGTAGGTAAAAATGATGGCGATTTCTTGAGATGTTTTGTCTACGGGCATTAAAATTAGTTTAATCAAAGGTAAGGCAAGTTGCAATTTGAATTTCTCTACCCTGCTTTAGCCGATATATCAGTCAGATTCTTGCTGGGGAAAAACATTGACTGTGACTTACTTTCTTTAACCAAGGAGGTAAGCAAATGAAGGAGGGCGAGTTGTCAAAGTTTGGAGCAAATTTTACAGCTTTCGCTCTGACTTAAAAGTGGCCCAGAAAGCACTTTTTATCTAAACTAGATATTATAAGTAGTTCTTCTATCCGACGACAAGTTTCAAAGGCGGACCTGTCACAGACATAAAAGTGTCGCCAATTTAGTTATTTTAGTAAATTGTATGCAGTCAGCAGATTTTGGTAAAGACAAGCGACGTTGACCGGGCCAACACCACCAGGTGTAGGTGTATAAAATTTAACTTTTTGTTCGATTGGTTTCACATTAAAATCTCCCACTGCTTTGCTACCGACATAACTTAGACCTACACCCAAAAGTATGCTGCCAGGTTTTATTTCATTTGCTGCTAATACTTCCGGTTTGCCGACTGCTGAAATGACTATGTCGGCGGATTTTAATATATCTTTTCGGTTGATAGTTTGGGAGCGAATGATATCCAAAGTGATGCCGTGAGCAATCAAAGTTTTGTAGATTGGTTTGCCAGCAGTTTGACCATAACCAAGCAAGGCAATTTTTTGGGATTTCAACCACGGAATAAATGGCTTGGCTACTTTCAGCTGCGTATGTATTCTTTTAAGAAATTCTAATATCGCCAGCCCTACGGGTGGCAAATGAATCGAATTTTCTAAGAAACCGTCGACATCCTTGACTGGAGGAATCAGTTTATTTAGTTGATTGACGTCGAGTCCAGGTGGCAATGGCCGTTGTATGATGATTCCATGACAGTGAGGGTCTTTTGCCCAAGTCTTTATATCTGCAGTTAAATTTTTTGCGTTTACAAAGGTAGGATATGTTTTCAATTCTACCTTGACACCTAGCAATTTACCGACTTTGATCTTTTGCCGAATGAATGATAATGAAGCCGGATTATTGCCAACAAGTATAATGATTAATTTGGGTTTCGGCTGATAGGGGGGGATTTGGTTAATTTGGGCTTGTAAGTTATGCAAAATTTTATCCGTAAGTGTTTTGCCATCAATTTTCATTTATAAATTATAACAAAAATAAATATAGCCAAAGCGCCTTTACCGGGGTTGCGAAGCTAGGCAACCCCCGGGGTTGCCAATATAAATTTGCAAACGATCAAACAGTAGTGGCAGCAGCCACAGTGTCGGATTTGTCGGTAAAGCGCATCAAGATGACACCTTGGGTCGCCCGCGAAAGTTTGGGAATGGAGGTAATCGGTAGTTTGACTACCTGGCCTTTTTGAGAAGTAATAAGGAGTGCATTAGCATCATCAGGCACAAATTGCGAAATAACAACATTGCCAGTACGCGGTGTGATTTCTGCGACCTTGACTCCCTGACCACCACGTTTTTGTTTGGGAAACGCAGAAATGGGACTCTGTTTGCCTAAGCCTTTGGCCATAAGTGTCAGAAAATTGGCGGACTGATTGGCTTCGTTAATAATATCCATACTGACTACATAATCATTATTTTTTAGCAGTATTCCGCGGACACCCATCGTATCGCGACCAGTTGGTCGAACTTCTCGCTCGTGAAATCGGATACATTTACCATTATGGGTGACTAGTAAAATTTCATCTGAACCGGTAGTCAACTGGGTCCATGACAATTCATCTTCGACATCCAACTTGATGGCTACCAGTCCGCTTTTTCTGATCTTGGCATATTGCTCAATCCGGGTTTTTTTGACTATACCTTTTTTTGTAGCCATGAAAATATATTGGGCTTTACCTGTGTCAGCCCCATACGTCAAAATGGAGGTTACACGCTCACCTTGTTCAGTATTGATTAAATTTACCACCGCCTGGCCTTTGGCCTGCCTTGTAGTTTCTGGAAGATCCCAGACTTTGATTTGATAAACTTTGCCTTTGTCAGTGAAAAATAACAAATTATCATGCGTCATCGCCACAGACATCATCTCTACTTGATCTTCGGTTTTGGTCGTTATACCGATCACCCCTTTGCCTCCTCGACCCTGCATTTTGAACGTACTGCGTGGTAGTCGTTTCACATAGCCGGTTTTGGTGATGGTAATGATAGTTTCCTCGTTGGCTATCAAGTCTTCTTCGGCAAATTCGCCGACTTTGGATTTGAAGACGCGAGTCCGTCGCTCATCGCCATATTTTTCTTTAATTTTCGTCAATTCCTCTTTGATGACTTTGAGCATTTTCATAGGATGAGCTAGTAAGTCTTGCAGATAGGCAATAGTTTCTTGGACCAGAGCATATTCTTCTTCAAGTTTTTGTCGCTCGAGTGCCGCAAGTCGGCGCAGTTGCATATCAAGGATGGCTACTGCCTGAATTTCGCTTAATTTAAATTTGTGCATCAAATTAGTTTTGGCCGCTTCAGCATCTGGAGATTTTTTGATGGTATCAATCACGGCGTCGATGTTTTGGACCGCAATCAGTAAGCCTTCCAAAATATGTGCCCGTTCGCGCATTTTGTTAAGTTCGTATTCACTTCGGCGACGGATGATCTCCAGCCGGTGCTTAATATATTCTTCCAAAATTACTTTGAGTGACAAGGTTCGCGGAGTACCGTCAACCAGGGCTACCATATTTACCGGGAAAGTAGATTGGAGTGTTGTGTGCTTGAACAGATTATTCAAGACTGATTTGGGTTTGGCGTCGCGTTTGAGTTCAACGACGACGCGGATACCGCGGCGGTCACTTTCATCACGGAGATCTGAAATGCCGTTGAGTTTCTTATCTTTGACCAGATCGGCAATTTTGGCTACCAGCATGGCTTTGTTTACCTGGTAAGGTAATTCGGTAATGATAATTGCCGATTTTCCCTGACCGATATCTTCGATTTCCGCTTTGCCCCGCATGACAATCCGGCCTTTGCCGGTAGCATATGCGGCTGTGATTTCGTTGATATCATAGATAGCACCTGCAGTTGGAAAATCTGGGCCTTTGATAAACTGCAAAAGCTGTTCCAGCGTTGTGTTTGTGGTCAAAACAGATTTTTCAACGGTTCTCCCCCGTTCTTCTACCCTAACCAGCGTAAATTTACTATTGTCAATAAGATGAATGATGGCATCGACAACTTCACCCAAGTTGTGTGGTGGAATTTTGGTGGCCATACCCACAGCGATACCTTCTGCGCCCATCAAAAGCAGATTGGGCAATTTTGCCGGCAGAAAAAGGGGTTCCTGCAAAGTTCCGTCAAAATTGTCAATAAAATTGACAGTATTTTTGTCAATATCAGAGAGCATTTCTGTGGCGATCGGGGCTAGCCGGCATTCGGTGTAACGCATTGCTGCCGGTGGGTCGCCGTCAATAGAGCCAAAATTACCCTGTCCGTCTACCAATGGATAGCGCATGGAAAAATTCTGGGCCAGTCGGACCAATGAATCATAGACAGGAACATCGCCATGTGGGTGATATTTTCCCAAGACTTCTCCAACGACCTTAGCGCTTTTGGCAAATCGGCTAGGATGCATCAGTCCCATCTGCTGCATCGCATAAAGCACCCGCCGATGAACGGGTTTCAGACCATCTCGGACATCAGGCAAAGCACGTGCCACAATCACACTCATGGCATAGTCGAGATACGACTTTTGCATCACAGAGACAATTTCTGTTGGTTGGACTTTACCAATCTGCATAAATTATTTAAGCACCCAAGTTATTTGAGCGATTTTTGAATCTCTTCCAGTGCGGCATCTTTTCCCTGCCATCCTCTCACCTTGACCCATTTACCGGGTTCGAGCTCTTTGTAGTGCTCGAAGAAGTGTTTGATGCGGGCAAGTTCTGCTTCTGGCATGTGTTTTATATCTGTAAATTTTCCATAAAATGGATCAACTTTGGTTGGTGGTACGGCAATTACTTTTGTATCAATTCCCGACTCGTCTTCCATTTCGAGCAATCCAATTGGAGTGGCCGGAATCACTGTTCCTGGATGTACTGCCCTAACTGACAACACTAGCACATCGACTGGATCGCCATCACCGGCCTGTGTGTTGGGTACAAAACCGTAATTTGCCGGATAACCCATGGTGGTAAAAGCAAACCGATCGACAAAGATATAACCCGATTTCTTGTCCATTTCATATTTGACTAGTGAGTCTTGAGGTATTTCCACCAACACATTGATTTGTTGTGGCGGATTTATACCAGCTGATAAATTTTTCATATAGCCTCCTTATATTTAAGTCAGAGACATGACTTAGGTAACTTATTACATTTAAAAAATTATCAATATTGCTCCTGCTTTTTTATTTTCGCTTGTTTATTTGTTTTCGCATCGACTCAAAGCTGGTTTGTCGGTGCTGTCCGTCAGTAAATTGTTTAAATTAAAGGTCTAAGGTAGCCAATTTGGCATGCGTTTGGATAAATTTTTTGCGTGGCGGGACATCTTCACCCATGAGCATAGAAAACACTTTGTCTGCTTCAGCTGCATCGTCGATCGTCACCTGTTTGAGTAAACGGTTGGCTGGATTCATGGTGGTTTCCCAGAGTTGATCCGGGTTCATCTCACCCAAACCCTTATATCTTTGCAGTGTTATGTTGCCCGCCTTGCCGTCACCGGCGCTGAGACTTTTTACTAAAGCATCTTTTTCCTCTTCGCTGTAAGCATACCAGACATTTTTGCCTTGTTGGACTTTAAAAAGGGGTGGCATGGCAATATACAGATAGCCTCCTTCAATAATATAAGGCAGGTGGCGATAAAAAAAGGTCAGCAGAAGGGTCATAATGTGTTCACCATCGACATCCGCGTCAGTCATGATCACAATCCGGTGATAGCGCAGTTTTTGCGTAGTCAAACTTTCTCCAATTCCCATACCCAAAGCGATAACCAGGGTTTTTAATTCCTCAAATTCAATGATTTTGTCGAGACGCGCTCGTTCTGTGTTGAGAATTTTTCCTCGCAGTGGAAGTATAGCTTGAAATTTTCGATCTCGTCCTTGCTTGGCTGATCCGCCAGCACTATCTCCCTCAACAATAAAAAGTTCTGACTTTGCTGGGTCCCTTTCTTGACAATCAGCTAACTTTCCCGGCAGCGCGCTGCCTTCAAACGCACCTTTGCGGACAATTGCATCTTTGGCCGCCTTGGCCGCCAGCCTGGCTTTGGCAGCCAACATCACCTTTTCCAGAATCCGGCGGGCATCGGAGGGGTTTTCCTCGAAATAAGTATCGAGGCCTTCTTTGACCGCAGTCAAAACAAACGGCTGAATTTCACTATTGCCCAATTTGGCTTTGGTTTGACCTTCAAACTGGAGATTTTGAGCCGGCATTTTGATATAAACTACCGCAGTTAAACCCTCGCGGGTATCCTCTCCTTGCAGTGGTTCATCACCGTTTTTGAAAGCACCCACTTTTTTGGCATAATCATTGATAGCTCGAGTGAGCGCCATGCGGAAACCAGTCAGATGTGTCCCCCCCTCCCGGGTATTGGTAACATTGACGAATGATTCGACATTTTCTGTAAATGCATCGGTATATTGAAGAGCGACCTCCATTTCTTTTTCAGCTTCAATTTTGCTGATTTTGATGACTGGATGCAGCGGGTTTTTGTTTTTGTTGAGAGTTTTGACCAATGAGACAATCCCCCCCTCAAAGTAATAATGAAACTGAGCATTGTTTCGTTCATCTTTAAGGTGGAAAAAGATGCGGGGTATAAGATATGCCCGTTCTTTTATAGATTTTTTCAAAGTTTCCAAATCGACTCTGGTACCCTCTTTGAAAATCTCCGGATCCGGGACAAAAGTGGTTAAAGTGCCGCTTTGCCGCTGGTAAGGATCGCTAAATTTGGCAGTTGAGCTGATGGGACCTTTTGGTTTGCCCCGACTGTATTCTTGGGTATACAGTTTGCCATCGCGAATCACCTCGACTTTCAGATAAGCGGATAAGGCATTTACCACCGAAGAACCCACACCGTGAAGACCACCAGAAATTTTGTAAACCCGTGAGTCAAACTTGCCGCCAGCGTGGAGTTTGGTCATTACGATTTCCAGTGCTGAAATGCCGTATTTGGGGACTTTGTCAATCGGAATCCCCCGTCCGTCATCAGCCACCGTGATGGATTCATCTTTATTGATTTTGATCCAGATATTTTTGGCAAATCCAGCAAGCGCCTCATCAATCGAATTATCGACGATTTCTTTGATGCAGTGATAGACACCAACAATTGAGGTGGTCCCGATATACATCGCCGGTCTTTTTCTTACCGGTTCTAGACCCTCCAGAACCACAATCTGTTCAGCTGTATAATTTGATTGATTTGCCATTTTCAGACAACAATAAATTTATCAAGTCAATTGAAAAAAGCCTCCGGCCCGTAGAGCCTACGGCTCGGAGGTGAGCCCTCATCTTTTTAGATGGTTACAACTGTGATTATACTAAATATGCCTTTTTGTAGCAAACGATTTTTCAGCATTTTTAGTCTCGTTTACCACCGGTAAATTTAAAAACATCTGGTCAAGAGCGAGTTTGGTTGCGACATTGTTTTCAAGATATTTTTTGGTAAGTAGCAGTTGGCGTAAACTGTAAGCAACTTGATGCAAATTGAGATTTAATTCAGAAGTGTCTCTCATCAAATCAGTTTCCATAATATTTTGTAAATATAAAAGTTGTCTGTCGAGCCACTCCAGCGTTGTGAGTCTGTCTTTGGCGAAATCATCTGTCATCAGTAGTCTTTGCCAGGGATTTTGGGACAAGATGTCTTTCCAAAAAGTAGCATACTCTTTTCTTATTTCGTTTGAGATTTTTGGTATGGTTTCCAAATTAATCAGTTTTAGTCTGGAAATAATTGTGGGCAAAAGTATCTCTAAATTGGGTGTACTTATATATATCAGCACGTAGCTGGGTGGTTCTTCCAAAATTTTTAATAAAGCCTGTTGTGCCTCAAAGGTGAGATTTTCTGCATCTAATAAGTGCAACTGAAACGGAGAAGAAATGGGTCGCCGAGATGCTATGGCAATCAGCTCGCGGACTTGAGCCACCGTAATTTTTTCCTGATAGTCAAATAGGTCAAATTTTGAGATTTTCAGCTCAGAGATTTTTTGAGCAATATATTGCCTCCGTTGTTGCCTATCGTAACTGATTATAGCCATTGAGTTGAACATAAGTTTGCAATTGACATTGTAACATGAATGACGATATGCTTAAGTAAAAGAAATCGGACTTAAGTTATTTGATAACAAGAGCCAAAGAAGTAAAGGAAAAAAGAAAACCTCTTTTCTTTTTTTCTTGATCACTCAATTTATGAACGTGCCTGCCCAAAAACTACTGGATGCTTTAGTTGCTCTAAAAATCATAGAGGCTAAAAACGTCGATCAGATACGCACCGATATCGTCAAAACCGGTGAGGCGATAGATGACTATTTGCTGAAGAAAAAATTGGTCAGTGAAACTCAATTGGCTCAAGGTAAGGCCAAAGCTTTGGATGTGCCTTTTATCGTATTGGGAGGTCGAGGTATTTCCCCAGAAGTTCTGACTTTTATACCTGAGCCGGTTGCTCGCAGATACAATATCATGCCGTTTGATTTTGACGCGGCCAATAATCTACTGCATGTGGCCATGGAGGATCCGTTTGACCTGCAAATCATTGACTTTTTGGAACAAAAGACCGGTAAAAGAATCAAGCCGCACATGGCACTCCCCGATGACATTTTCGCTGCTATTGATGAACGATATTCTCAATCATTAGGCGCAGAGGTTACAGCAGCCTTAAAAGAAACCTTGCCGCCAGAGGTCCGTACTGTGGAGGCCGGCCGATTGGGTGAAATCATCAAAGAAGCCCCGATTGCCAAAATCGTCTCTACCTTGTTGGAATTTGCGGTGAAAAATCGCGTTTCTGATATCCATATTGAGCCACAGGAAGGAAAAACTCGCGTCAGATACCGGATTGATGGTATTTTGCACGAAAAATTGGCTTTACCCAAGAGTGTACATTCGGCAGTGGTTTCGCGGATCAAAATCTTATCCGACATGAAGATTGATGAAAAGCGCATCCCCCAAGATGGGCGGTTCAATTTCCGCATGGGTGCAGACGAAGTTGACTTACGGGTGTCAACCTTACCCACGGTTCACGGAGAGAAAATTGTCATGCGGCTGCTTAAAAAAACCGGCGGTATTCCTACATTGTCCGAGCTGGGACTTAAACCCTTACCACTGAAGAAATTGGAAGAAAATATCATGCGCCCGCACGGAATTATTTTGGTTACAGGACCAACCGGATCAGGGAAAACGACGACACTTTACTCAGTTTTATCAAAACTCAATACGACCAAAGTAAATATTGTGACTTTGGAAGATCCGGTGGAGTATCAAATAAGTGGCATCAATCAGGTGCAAATAAACCCAGCGGCTGGACTTACTTTTGCCAACGGGTTGCGGGCATTTTTGCGCCAAGATCCCAATATCATTTTGGTAGGTGAAATTCGAGATTCGGAAACTACCGCACTTGCTATACAGGCGGCGTTGACCGGTCATTTAGTTTTCTCTACTTTGCATACAAACAACGCTTCAGGTGCCTTGCCGCGGCTTCTGGATATGGGAGCAGAGCCGTTTCTTGTGGCTTCGGCCTTAAATGCAGTTCTGGCCCAACGGATTGTGCGGCGCCTCTGCAACAATTGCAAAGAAGATTATCTAGCAGAGAAAGAAGTGGTGGACGATATTAAAAAAGTTTTGGGGAAGCTGATTCCGGTAGGACTGGCTCAAGATGGTAAATTCCGACTTTATCATGGTAAGGGTTGTAGTGAATGTAACAATACAGGTTATCAAGGTCGGATCGGAATTTTTGAGATCGTACCGGTATCAGACACTATCGGCAAAATGGTTTTTGAGCGAGCTTCAAGTACTGAAGTTGAACAACAGGCTATCAAAGAAGGCATGGTGACTCTCAAACAAGATGGGTACTTGAAAGTTCTCGAGGGGATAACTACGATAGAAGAAGTGTTGCGAGTTGCCCAAGACTAAAATAAATTAAAACTTAAAGTTTAAAATTATAAATTACAGTGTAAAATGTAAAATTTTCAAAATTTCAAGGTATTTGGTATTTTGATTTTTTTTGCATTTTGCATTTTTTTACCGTGGATATCAAACAACTTTTAGAATTTACAGCAAAAAGAAATGCTTCAGATCTCCATATTATGGTAGATCAACCACCTATCATCCGGATTGACGGTACACTGCAACCGGTCATCGGCGAGGAAAGACTCACGCCCGAGACAGTTGAGACGCATCTGTTTACTCTCCTGACCCCAGAACAAAAAGATCTGCTTCTGGCCAATAAAGAAATTGATTTTTCCTACCAACATGCAGGGGCGCGATTTCGGATCAATATATACTATGAAAAGGGTAATTTAGCTGCGGCTTTGCGCCATCTACCTCAACAAATCCGTGGTATAGACGAGCTGAATTTGCCCAAAATTTACCACGAGTTTGTGTCTCTTCGGCAAGGATTTATATTGGTGACCGGGCCCACAGGTCACGGCAAATCTACGACTCTGGCAGCTATCTTAAATGAGATAAATCAGCAGCGCAAAGTCCATATCGTGACTATTGAAGATCCGATTGAATATGTTTATCCCAAAGGTCAGGCTATCATTTCCCAGCGGGAAATGCACACTGATACTCATTCTTGGAATGTAGCTTTGCGCTCGGTGCTTCGAGAAGACCCGGACGTAGTGCTGATTGGTGAGATGCGCGATTATGAGACAATTGCGGCGGCTCTGACAATTGCTGAAACCGGTCATTTGGTCTTTGCCACCCTTCATACCAATTCTGCTGCTCAGACAGTGGACCGGATTGTGGATGTATTTCCGGAAAAACAACAAGCCCAGATCCGCTTGCAACTAGCATCGACTTTGGAAGCAGTGCTGTCACAACGATTGCTTCCGGCAATCGGTGGCGGGCGCCTACCTACAACTGAAGTGATGATTGCCACTCCGGCAGTGCAAACCTCGATCCGGGAGGGTAAAACTCACCTGATTGACAACATCATCCAGACGTCGGGTGAGATGGGCATGTGGTTACTAGAGGTTTCTTTGGCCAATTTGTATAAAAGCGGCAAGATCAGTCTGGATACAGCCAAAGAGTATGCTATCAGGCCGGACGAGCTGATAAGACTGGTTGCTACAGGAAGCTAAATTGATAAATAGATTAGATAGTAAATTTAATTCATCAAGGTTCTGATGACAGTTTTATCATTTAAAACTTTAAATTGAGTTTAAGCATATGCCAATATATTTTTATACTGCCAGAGATGTTACTGGACGGTTGCAAAAAGGTACAGTTGAGGCTAGCAATCAAAAAGAAGCTGCCGGACTGATCCGGGAGAAACAATTGCTGCCGATAAGTTTGACCGAACCGAAAAAAGCCCCTTTCTTGCTGATTCGTGAAAGGATGGTCAAGGTCTCCTTTGGTGATATTGTCAATTTTACCCGCCAATTATCAACCATGGTCACTGCGGGACTACAAATCCAAGAAGCCATTTCACTTTTAAAAATCCAGACTACCAACTCGGCAATGATCAAAATGCTGTCGCATATTTCGCGGGAAATTCAAGGAGGGGGAAATTTGGCTTCAGCACTTCTTCGTTTTCCGCGTAATTTTTCAACCACCTATGTGGCGCTGGTGCGAGCTGGAGAAGCATCAGGTACACTCGATAAAGTACTCGAACGTTTGGCAGACAATTTGGAAAAAGATTTGGAATTTAGAAGCAAAGTCAGAGGTGCTATGATCTATCCGGCTATAATTCTAGTGGCGATGGTGATAGTGTTTGCTTTACTGATGATTGTGGTGGTCCCCAAACTGACAGCTTTGTATGTGGATTTTGGTGCAGAACTGCCGCTTCCCACCCGGATCTTACAATTTATTTCAGATGCTATGGTCAGGTTGTGGTGGCTGATTGCCATAATCATTTTGATAGGATTGAGGGCGTTTAATTACTGGAAAAAAACTGAATCAGGTCGAAAGACCTGGGAAGCATTTATTTTGCGAATACCGTTGATTGGTAAACTTATGCAGGAGATAATTCTGGTCGAGTTTACCCGGACTTTGGGACTTCTAACTAGTGCAGGGGTACATATTTTAGAGTCTTTAAACATTTTGATAGACTCAATGACAAATATTCATTTTCAGTTAGCGCTCAAAGAGATAGCCAAAAAAGTAGAAAAAGGCATGCCCATGGGTCAACTGTTTGCCCAATACCCTATCTTTCCGCCGATATTGGCGCAAATGGTCAAAGTAGGTGAAGAAACCGGAAAAATGGACGAGTCATTGATCAAACTCTCAACATATTTTGAGAGAGAAAGCGATCATGTAGTCAAAGGCTTGACAACTGCTATAGAACCTTTCATCATGATAGTATTAGGGGTCGGTGTAGGTTTTGTCATATTTGCCATAATTACACCGATTTACAACTTGACAAATCAGTTTCAGTAAAAAATTACCAAGCGTTTAGAAATTAGCGTCTGGGAGTTGGTAAGCAAATATATACTTTAGGCTAATTCCTGACTCCTAGACGCAGAATTTTGAAGGGGGGTGAAATATGATCATACCTCAACATATTTCACATAAAAGAGGTTTTACTTTAATTGAACTTTTAATAGTCGTCGGTATTCTGGGAATTCTGGCTGCCGGACTTTTGGCCGCAATAGATCCGCTTGAGCAACTAAAAAAAGGCCGTGACACCACCAAACGGAACATTGCGGTAGAATATCACAATGCCTTAACAAGGTTTTTTGCGGTGCAGGGAGAATTTCCTTGGGGTCAAGGCAATACTTTAGCTGTAACAACTTTAAATGATATGGATACAGCAGGATATACTCAAACTTTAATTAACAGTGGTGAGTTAAAATCATCATTTAATCAGGGTTTGCCAGGTAATGCAGGAGATCAAATCACGGTTGCAAACCCAGTAGCTGATGCGGATATTTTTGTTTGTTTCCAGCCAGAATCCAAAGCAGTCAGAGGTGATCCGTCAACCATATTTAGTGACACAAGCGGAACAATTGATACTACCAACTGTCCGGATGCTACAGGTGCAACGACTTGTTACTGGTGTGCTAGATGAGGGGCTATTTTGAGGGATAAATATAAGGATTTCAAAGAGGAGTAAATTATCCATAATCTAAATTCAAAAAAATGGAGAATTCTCCTCTTTTTGTTCTTATGAGTATAACTCAAATCATCGATTATTATAAGGTCTCACCTACGGATTTGTGGGTAGTTGCATTTCAAACGACGAATTATTTACTATTTATTTATGTGGGGGTGGATAATACCGATTTTTGTCACAGGGCTATCGATTGGATCATTTATCAACGTACTAATAGATCGTTGGCCGCAAAATAAGAGTCCGTTCAAAGGTAGAAGTGTGTGTGATCATTGTGGTAAAACTTTGGGGGTTTGGGATTTGATTCCTGTATTTTCTTATATCAGTCTTGGTGGTCGTTGCCGTTATTGCCATAAAAAACTTTCCTGGCAATACCCGATAATTGAGATTTTTACCGGTTTTATGTTTTTGGGTCTGTTTTATTATGTATTTAGCTCACCCGACTTAGGATTAAATACCGACTTACCCATGGTTTCTAAACTTTATTATTTATCACTTTTGCTGGTGTTTAGTGCACTTTTGGTGATTTTTGTATCTGACATGAAGTATCAAGTGATACCAGATGAGGCTTTGGTGATACTATTTTTCGGTTCCCTGATCATCTGGTTCACCAAAGATCTATCAGCCATACAGATTGTTAATCATCTTTTGGCTGGATTTGTGGCAGCGGGTTTTTTGGGTAGTGTGCATTTACTTACCAAAGGCAGAGGTATGGGCATGGGTGATGTCAAATATGGCTTGCTCATGGGTATTTTTTTAGGCACAGTCGGGACTTTGGTAGCTATGTATTTGGCATTCTTGACAGGCGGGGTAGTTTCGATGATACTGATAATAAGTAAACGAAAAAAGCTTAGTGCCAAAATTGCCTTTGGACCATTTCTGGTTATTGGTACAGTGTTGGCTTTTTTCAAAGGTGCCACATGGCTAAATGGATTTCTCAATCTCTTAAGTTTTTAAAAAAATTGAAAAAGAAAAGATTATTTGGCTTTACTTTGATTGAAATGGTGCTGGTTATCAGCATTGTTTCTATTGTCACCGCTGTAGGGGCCAGTTCTTATATCAATTCCACCAGAATTGCTCGGGACAACCGGCGCAAAACTGACCTGGAAACGGTCCGACAAGCTCTAGAACTATATAAAGCGGATAACGGTGAATATCCAGATGCTGCTTCTTGGACGGAATTGGGAAATATCCTTCTGCCATACTTAAAAGCTGATTACTTCCCTCATGATCCCAGAAGTAATTATGAATATTATTATAGTCGTGACGTGGTCAATCCGAGAAAATATGAAATTTGCTCATATTTAGAAAAACTTGGAGCAGCTGTTCCGGCTGATTTACCTTCTCCTTCAACATCTATGATGCCCTCAGCCAGTTATCATCTACCTTCCCCATCACCTTTCCCTACTCCGTCAGGTGGCCCGTCTCCGACTAGTTCACCTTCTCCTGTTTTATCACCATCACCATTCCCGTCTTCATCCCCGATCAATCTGACTTTTTACGCGGTTGATGATGCATATTTGGAGAATTCTACGAGATTTAATAACGCTGATTTACGAGTAGAACATAGTGCTTCAAGAACCAGAACATCGTATTTGAAATTTAACGTGAGTGGTTTTAGTCAACCTAGTCAAGCTCGGCTAATTTTAAAAAATACCGATACAGGAATGCGTAACGGTACCTATAAACTTTCACTTGGTAGCCACTCATCCTGGACCGAGGTAAGCTTAAGCACTAGCAATGCTCCGTCTCCGACCACTCTGCTAGCTACTTACTCCGGCACCGTGACTGCCGGTAGAGAGATAATTTTTGATGTGAGTTCGGCCGTGACCAATGTCGGAACATACACTTTTATCCTGCATATGGATTTGGCTGCGGGTAATGATTTAAAATTTTCTTCAGATGAAGGTAGCTTCAGACCCAAGTTGGAAATAAGTGCAGTTTTAGGAGCTTTTACAGGCAAAATCTGCGGTAGCGTCGAGTGCAATTATTGCCTTACCTCACCTTGATCTTCAGCGGCGTCGGTCTCGACTTGAAAAGATCACATCGATTAAATTACACTGGCTATAGATGATATTTCAAAAATATTAAATATTTACAATAAAATTTCACTTTCCAACAAATGCTAAATGCCAAAATTCATAATCAAAGACAGAACAGTTTATGGCAAAAAATGGCCCAGTTCGGTTTTACTTTGACTGAAATAGTAATTGTTACTGCTTTGGGTTTGATATTTACAGTGGGTCTGGTGGCCAATTACCTCACTAGTCAGAAAAACGCTCGCGACAGCAAGCGCAAGCATGATTTAAACGTACTTTCGCAAAACCTAGAAATTTACTACAGTTCGGTCTCACCCCCAGCATATCCAGCCGGTGATATGACTGAACTCAAAAATACATTGGTCCCAAATTATCTTTCCGAGGAGGCTTTCCCCACAGATCCTTTATCTAAAAATGGCCAGGTTTATTTTTACAACCGGCCGACTATATCAACATATTATCTTTGCGCTTATTTAGAAAACAAAAAAAACACCGATCCAAATTGCCCGGCAGGCACACCAAGTTGCGGCGGCGGAAAAAATTGCAATTACGGGATTTCCCAACCGCTACCATGAGCATTTTATTTACATCACCTATGAAAAAATCTTCAGGTATGACCTTGATAGAACTTATTTTTGCCATGCTGATTTCTGGTATCCTTTTGGGATACGGTGTTGTGGAATTTCTGAATTTTAACAAAACCCAGATGGTCAAAAATGTCGGGCTCAATATCAAAAATGAAATTAGACGCATTCAAGCAAAAGCTTTGGCTGGAGTCAAGCCCCAATCTTGCGCTCCCAATGGTATATTTGACGGTTATCAAGTGGATTTTTTAAACGCTGATGCCACATATTGTCCGCAGGCAGCATGTATTGTTTCACAAGCCATTTGTGACGGTGTTTTAAGCGGTGATACCAATATTTATACTCTGACACCCGAATTTACTTTTTACAATTCAGCTCAACCCTCAATTACCTTTTATGCCTTGGCCGGAGGCACTGATGCTGACTCAAGCACTAAGAGTCGGTTGGTTATCAAAGGTTATGACAGTCCCAACGCTTATTACTATCGCATGTGTATCACCAAAGGCGGTGACATCAAAGATTGTGGGTTTACTGATTCAGCTTCCTATGACTGGAACGCATCATGTGGAGGATGTCCATGAATAATTTGTATCATCAAAAAAGGCGTGGTTGCAACTGGGGTAGCCAGCTTTACACTAAAGCTGGTCAGTCGCTGTTGGAAGCAGTAGTGGGGACAGCGCTTGTGACTCTGGTGCTGACAGCCTTGGTGGCAGCTATCAGTTATTCCTTATCCAGTTCCCAAAACTCAAAACAACGAGCTTTGGCAACCAAATATGCCCAGGAGGCAGTAGAATGGTTGCGTGGTGAGCGGGATACTAATTGGTTTGATTTTTATAGTCGGGCTGGTGAAGCAAGTGCCGCTGTTTATTGTCTTGATACTTTGGATTGGGTGGGTAATAATGGAGCATGCGGCAGTAGTGACTATATACCAGGCACCAACTTACGGCGACAAATCTCTCTTTTGGGTAATGGTATTGATTTGTCAGCCGTACCACCGCGCAATCAAGATCGGGTTGATGTCACTGTCACAGTGTCTTTCCCGCGCGGGTCGCAGCAAAGCGATGTGACAGTCTATACAAGTTTGAGTAAATACTGATATGAAATGTCAAATGTCAACTGCTAGATGTCAGAGGTCCGGGGCGGGTTTTACTCTGATAGAAATGTTGGTTGTCGGACTGGTAGTCGGGATTTTGGGGGCGATTGCCACTACATCGCTTATCTCCCTTCTTCGGGGGGCAAATAAAACTGAAATCATCAAAGAAATTAAGCAAAATGGTGATTATGCCCTGTTTGCAATTGAAGTAAATTTGCGCAACAGTACCGGAATCATCTCTCCCTGCGACGGTTCTACCACAAATTATATCCAGTTTACCAATCCAGACTCGACAATAACAGAAATTTCTTGTACAGGCAATCCTAGCCGTATCCGCCAGCGCACCCTGCCATCAAGTGCCGGCGAGTTTTTGACAAATACTTCGGTAAATGCCGACTGCAGTCAATTTTTTACCTGCAATAAAGACAGTGTCAGTGGCAGCACTACGGTCAATATAAAATTGACTTTGACGCAAGCGGCAGCAGAGTCTGAAATTGATACTTCATCCTCGCAATTTTTTGTCACTCAGGTGACGTTGCGAAATAGATAGTTCAACTTTCCGAAGCTAGATCACCTCTGGTATGAAGTTGGATCAACCTGGGTGTGAGAATATGGTTTTGATTATCAGACAGGACAATGCATAAGGACTGCTGGGCGAATCACTCTGACACAGATGTGCAGGCTGGATACTGGATCATCCTTTTCACATTCGCTTATAGCGCAAGGATGTAAACCTAAACCAATCTCTCATGCTCTACCCGCTTTTCTTATCTTGTCTTAAAGTATCAGCAATATAGTTTACATCAGTCTTCTTCAAAAACGAAGCGACCCTCTTGTAAAGTAGAAGGTAGTAGATCAACTACTGAAAGGAGGTCGCTATGACCGATCTTACCATAGAAAATCTGGTGGAAACCAGAAAAAGAATTATTGAACAGGTAAGCCAAGGTGAGCTCTCGGTAAGTCTTGAAGCCCAAGTCCTGGGTATTACTAGACAAGGGCTCTGGAAGTTGAGAAAGAAAGTTGAGGCCTACGGACTCTCAACGGTGGTTGGCAGAAAACGGGGACCCAAACCACCAATTAGAATTTGGAACAGAACTCCTTCTTGGATGGAGGAGAAGGTTGAGAATCTGTTTACCAGCTACGGCGTTGGCCTTGACCGGCTACAGTGGCTTTTAGACGACTGTTTGATTACCTTCTCCCGGGCACTATTTACCGAATTTTAGTACGCCGGAGGCTGCTGCTACCAAGAGCCCATGGAAAGAGAAGTCCTGCAATCCTCTACAGCAAGGGTTTCCCCGGTGAAGAAGTGCAAATTGATACCACAGAACCTCTGGGTAAATCTGGGCCAACCTTAATTACTGCTGTTGATGACTACTTAAGATACGGCTTTGCAGATTGCTACTATGCTAACAAAGCAATGCTATCAGCCGCATTCTTAAAAAGAATGATTAGTGAAGTACCATTTCCTATCACATCAGTCAGAGTCGATAACGGCAGTGAGTTTAGAGGAACATTTATTAAAACCTGCAAAGAATTAGGAATTAAGATTATCAGGAATCCGGTTAAACATCCTACCAGCAACGGTAAAGTAGAAAGGCTTCACAGAACAATTGAAGAGGAATGTTTCTGGAGAGTGGGAGCAAAACCAGATGATTTGGAGTATGCCCGCTACCAGCTCTCCCGTTATCTGGCCTGGTACAATACCAGACGAAGGCATGGAGGTTTCGGCATGGAAGGGAGAATTCCACAACAGAGGATTGAGGACTGGATTTTAGATAAAAAAATACCGCATTTGTACAAGGAGGATGTAAACGAAAATATGATAATGTACAATACTGTGCATATTTTGACTTATTTTAGTATAATATCATTAATAGTGGATTTCAATAGGGACTTTGCAGTTGCATGACTAGCAATTCTAATTTACTCTAATTAATTTTTTTCACCCTCCAAATTGGGAGAATTTTTCTTAGGTAAAAGGTATGATATTTGTCGAAAGACAGTTCGTGATAACTCCTGTTTCAGACCACGGAAGGCAGGCAGTGTCTCGGCCATCCGATATACCGGGAATGCATCGCAGACATCGAGAAACTGGAAATGTACTTTCTGCACCGCAGGAGGGAATCGGACATCACATCCTTTCAAAGATCGGAGGTTGCTAGAGCTCGGAAAACTGCCAATCAAAGACCTTTACCCTCTGTTCGTCATCAACGATCTTTTTTTGAATCGCGTGTTTTCGTACGATCTTCTAGAAATAAAACCAGATTTATTACATCAATTGATTCTACTCTTGGTTTAATGAATTTTCTTGGTATAGAGACCTCCGTTCTCAAATATGATAACCCCGAAATCTTTAAGAAACAGACTACTACTTCCCTATACTCCACGCTAAAGAGTAAGGAAGGTTTGGAACATTTCACCAAAAACATTAGGGGACATAATAATTCCCAACTCGAAAAAATATCTGCTTTAAAAAAAGGGGTATTTGATGATATTGGCCTTGGATTATATAGACAGGAATTGGCCGAAGCGGAGCTGGTAGCCACGGCGAGAGATGTTATAAAGACTGTAAATCAAGCCATCAGCAGGCATGACGTTTCCGAAGAAGAAATAAAGAAGATTATTGCAAATACGCTTGATTACTTAAATGAAAAAGGCATTAATCCTTCATACTTAGCATCCTTAGGAATTGTTACAGCAGCCGGAATTTTAGCAAGTTTGAAAAATAAAAATTTGCAAAAAGGAGTGCTGGTTGTTACATTGTTTCTAGGTGCTTGTTCATCGGGTTACACACCTCCTGGAATAATTCAAGAAATCCAAGCTCCGACTCAACTTCCAGGAGAAATTTTGCAGACCGCTGAAGAAAACGAGGCTCTGGAAGGTATCTTTCAAACACCTCAAGGAAAAGTAGAGACTGTAATTCCTTCAGGCCTTACATTTTCCACCCAAGAAGCGTCTGATGCAGTTTTGTGCGGAATAGACTCCGCATCTGTATTATTCCAAGAAGGATTGACGCCGGATACAATGACAGTTCCAGTTCTTTCCCAAGCCGGTTTGGAGGCTACATTCGGAAATCAAGCAGATCTACAAGCTCTGACAAGTTCGGTAGCAGATAAAGTTTTTAAAGTGATAGATTCGGTGAACGGATCGGTGAAGGAATTTATCATTCCCGAATATATAAATCCTGAAGATGTCAGAAATAACGTAGCCCAGCTTTTGGGAGTAAATCCTGAAGAGCTAAGAGTTGATATCAAGAAATGGGATCCAGCAAACACAAATCCAATTACCGGAGAAGACAAGGCCTTAATTGCGGTTCACGCCGGGAAAAATGGTTGGGTTACTGAAATTTGGGGAAACCCAAATCTGGCAACACGAAGTGATGGAAGTTTCAAAATAAAGGGGACATTAAGAAAAGTTAGAATTGACGAGCAAGGTCTAAGGTACTATGACAGTATTCCTGAACGAGAAGAAGACATCGCAATAGTTGATGGCTGTTCTCCGGTTATAGTATCAGTCGGCAATGACGGAACTAAGGTACAAGAAATTCTCAACCCAAATCGAGATATATCGGATCAGTCAACTGCTTGGCTAACCGAAGAGCAGGTTTTCAAAATTCAACCGACTGAAGTTCAGACTGCTCCGGAAGTATCTAAGGAATTATTAGAAGAATCATTAGATTTGATTGAGGGTATTCCTGTAAGGGAGAACGGCGAAGGTGACTGGGTTTTGCTTGACAAATTAGGTAGAGTTTTTTTCAGGTGGGATCCTGAAACAAATCAGTGGCTTGACAAGAGGCCTTTGTATTGGCAGTGCGGAAGAGGTGTCTTGCCTAATTCACGCTTCGATTCCTTTAATCCACCAGTTTTGCCAAATGATGAGGTCTTGAAATTGCCAACAGGACTCAGGTCAGAAGAGAAAACTGTAATAGGTGGTACAAATGAAGTAAGGGGGTATAAAGTCAGAGCTTGTTTAACAGAAATAGACTCTTCGCCTGGTCAAATTTATATTAACGGCAAAGTAGTGTTTTTTGATTTGGACGGTAAATCTCATGAATATCCAGTCCGCATGGGAAGTATTTTTGGAGATGAGTTCGTGATTGCTTTTGGACGCAAACTAACGTTTAAATTAACCCACTTCGAAGAAGGCCTCAAAGTGCTTAAACTTTTTTGGTACGATTCTAGCTTTATAGCGAGTAGACAAGTTGATTTAGATATTGGGACCCAAGATTATGGAAACCCAATATTCGAAGGTGACTTGGTTAATACAAATCGCGAAACGACATTACAAATAATTGAGGCAATGAGAAACGGCAGAGGATTTCCAGAAGAAGTTCCAGAGGACTTTTTTCTTTGGGCTTTCTTGGTGTATTTTGTGAGCGAGTCCCAGGCAGTGCGACCGTTTTTTACTAACCCATAAGCGTAAATTTGCTAAGTCCCATTGATTTGTTTTAAATATTTTATTTGTAATTAAATTTACATGCCTGCTCGTTGGTTAAAAATATTTATCTATATACTCTTTTCGGTTGCCTTGTTTACAACTGCGGTATTAGCGGCATATTATTATTCTGGTAGACGAATACCTGGTGAAAATGGCAATTTTAATCTTCTTTCAGGCCCATGTAAAAATTCTAATCTAACCACGGGTCTAACTAAAGGTAATTTTGAAGTTCATATTGAAGGCATTGACTTAATTAATGTTAATGTTTGTTTTCAAGGATTTGACAATATTAAAGACAGTGTTTTTCCTAATAATTCCTTGAGATTAAAAATTGGCTTTTATGACAACAAAGGAAAACTCCATACTTATCCAGCTAGAATTGGTGGGGTTGATAACAAAGGGGGTGTAATAAAAACTGGTTTGTGTTTGCCAAAGGATAGTGAAGTTGTGGAATGCAGGGTTGTTGATTTATCAGAAATACTAGCAATTATGAAAGAAAATACTGTCTGGGAAGCTCAAATCCTATATGATGGTAATTTACCCTGGCCTGCAGCATCCCAGTTAAAAAAGAATTATGAAACGACAATGAAGTTAAAGGAAGCAATTAAAAACGGTACAGGTTTTCCTGAAGCACCAAAGAATAGTAATTTTGTAGTGCAAATTTGGAGCTTATATAAACTCGAATGAAAAAGTTGGCAGAGATATTTACTTCGATTTTTTTGATTTTATTTATTTCGATATATATTGCTGAAAAAAACGGAGTTAACGCACAGGGTTTTTGCGGAATAGGTCAGGGATATGGGGTTAGCGTGAGTGATACTGCGAAGGTCTGTGTATTAAGTAATGGATTATGGAACTGTGTGAATAGTGTCCCTTGGCGATGCAATGGGACTTATAGATGCGTGAGCGGCAATTACAATGACGGTATTTGTACTTGGAATGGCAATACCAGCACATGTACACTATCAATCGGTGCGTTTTGCAGCACTAGCGATTGCATGAATACTTGTGAGATATCGGCTGACGGATCTACATGTACTTTGGGTAAGAGTAATATCTCAAAAAGTTGCTGGGTAAGTGGCGGGCCGATACCTACACCTACACCAGGAGGTGGAGGTAGAGCAAACCCCAGCCCCCAAGGTTATCATGATGCCAGTAGTAGTTGTTCAGTTGTCGGCTGGACATGCGATCCTAGTAAATATGATCAGGCTTTGAATGTCCATATATACGAAGGTAGTACCTTTGTGGGTGGGACATTAGCCAATATACCGGCAGAACAAGCTGTGGTTGATCAGTGCGGTGGTTATGCCAACCACCGCTTTTCGTATTCTTTACCCTCTTCTTACTATGATGGACAGCCCCATACTTTTACAGTTTATGCTTTGGGGATAAACAGTTCTGGAGTAGAAGACGGCAACAATGTGGCGCTTCCTGAATCAACTGCTGGAGCCAGAACTATCACTTGTGCTGCCCAGTGCCCGGCGCCGGCAAATATTGTGCGCTCCCATGTCTGCAATGCCAATGGCACAGCCAATGTCACCTGGGACTGGGCCAATGTCAGCGGAGCCACCAAATACCAAATACAGATCAGAAATGCTGACACTTCCACTGACTGGTCCAATCCTTATGCTGAATATTTTCCGGCCCAAAGTGTGCGCACGGTCAACAATCTGGCTTCAGGCGACTGGCGGGCCCGTGTCAGGGTATATGAATCAAACGGGTCCTGCGGTGCTCCCGGAGCCTGGATCTATTCCGGAACTGACGGCCGGATCAGTTGCGCTGCCGCCTCACCCACACCTTCTCCCACACCCACCCCTGTTCCTTCGCCTTCAGCCTCGTCTTGTCCGGCACCGAGTAATTTTTCAGTCACTACTGCCTGCAATCCTGTCCGCAGCAATTTAAGTTGGCAGGAAGTTACCGGCTGCAACGCCACTGCTTACCGCATCCAAAGGTGTATCGGATCCGGCTGCACGCCGGCCTATTATGCCTCTGTGCCATACGGCACCACGGCTTACACTGACGAAAATGTCACCTCCGGCACTACTTATGGCTATCGGGTGCGCGCCTACAACGCTACTACTGATCAGTACGGTGCTTTGACTTCCACCATCTATGTCACTCCCAACTGTCCGCCTGCCACCTCTCCTTCTCCCTCACCGTGCAGTCTCAATTGCAGCGTCAACGCCAATCCCAACTCGGGAACAGCCCCTCTTTCCGGAGTAGATCTCAACACCAGTGTCGGAGGCGCTTGTACCGGTTCAATCACCTACCGCTATGACTGCACCAACAACGGCACTTATGAGGTCGGTCCCATCACCACCAATACCAATCCTTACAACCGGGTGGATGCCTGCAGCTATTTATCTTCCGGCACCTACAGCGCCCGAGTCAATGTGACGCGGGAGGGACAAGTGGCCAACTGTACTGTGCCCATCAGTGTCAGTCTTGCCTCACCCTCGCCTTCGCCTTCACCCACGCCTTCACCCTCACCTTCACCCTCTGGCACAGTTTCTGGTCGGGCTGTCGTGGTAGACCGAGCCACAGCTACTTGTCAGGTGATTAAAGAAACACCCCTGTCCCGAAATTTGGCTGGGACCAGCTTGAGCTTGTCTCCTTGGACTGCTCCGCCGCCAGCCACCCAGACGCAAAGCGGTGAGGCTTATGTCAACTGGACCAATGCCGCGGGAGGTGCGGCTTACACTATTTCCGCCACCCCTGCTGATGCCAATTTGAGCCTGGTGGCTGCTTGTTATCAGCTTTCCAGCGAGTCTCCGGGCACTTATCATCAGGGCACCACAGCCAATCTGCCCAATATCTCCGGTGCCACTTTGGTCTGGGATATCGGCTTTTCCTATCCGGCGGCTTGGATGAAAGTCTTTGGTGGCTCGGTCCATACCAATGCCGGGATTTCCGTGGAGATTCCCCCCAATCAAGTGTTTCTGGAACCAGAAGCAGGCAGCACTGCCGGCTTCGTCTCTTATAGCAACAGCGTTGATTTTGGTCCCCATTTCAGTCAAGATCAAGATGGGCTGGATGGCGGCTACCTCATCGATGAAGAAGTGGCACATCCCCTGTCTGCCACCTATTCCTTTTACCAAAGCTACAGCCG